>Ga0181536_10001857_pt1 | contig 24507 bp, 26 predicted proteins | sample PEATcosm2014_Bin_41_FD_121105 | JGI IMG/M metagenome (GOLD analysis project Ga0181536, IMG submission 121105) | Peatland microbial communities from MTU Mesocosm Facility, Houghton, MI, USA - PEATcosm2014_Bin17_60_metaG | ecosystem: Environmental > Terrestrial > Soil > Wetlands > Peat | place...
CGCCTTCATGCGGTGTCGTCGCTCCGCTTCGACGCCGGGATCTCGCCCGACGCCGGGAGCCAGCTACCGGGGACCCTGGCGTCTCCCCGGGCCGGACTTGCACCGGCTGGCTGCCCTCAGCTTGTCGCTCGGTTACGTCATGTCGACCACCTCGTCGTCATGGCGCCCAAGCTGCTGGACGCACTCCTGTATGTGCCGTTTGTCAGCGCCTCGCCCCGGGGGACGGCCCGAGCGATATTCGCGGCCCGGAGCGATTGCCGGATTATCAGGCGACAGCCCTCAGATCAAGGTAAACCTGGACCACGCCTTCGTTGGACCGCTCTGTGGTGCGGACATACCTCGACGAGATCAGCTGCCTCGTAGAGACTTAGCTTCTGTGACAGCTCAAGCCGGTTCGAAGGTCGATCGAATGCGCCGACGCAGGTTGACCGTGATGCTGATGATGACGACCCTCGCAGTCGCCGCCTCGGGGTGCGCGGGGGCCCGGAACAACGCGACACCGACGACCAGCCATCCAGCCCCGGCGATCCCGGCCATGGGCAACCCGACGACAGGACCGGTCGGTCCCCTCACGGCTCCCGGTGGTCCGTTCTTGGACGACCGCTATGGCCGCGTCATCCTCATGCACGGGGTCAATCTCGTGTACAAGGTGCCACCGTATGAAGTGGAGGTTAACGGCGCAGGTCCCAATGTCCTTACTGTGCCCGAAGTCCAGCGCATGGCCTCGCTCGGGTTTGACGTGGTGCGCTTGGGGATCCTCTGGAAGGGCCTTGAGCCAGGCACGGCACCGATGAACGATCCCGCCATCTGCACTCGCGGAACCCCTCGGGCGTCAGGACCTAACCAGTTCAATCCCTCGGTGTTCAATGCATACCTGACCAGCCTCGATGCCACCGTTTCCCTCTTAGGTCGATATGGCATCTCCTCACTCATCGATATGCACCAAGACGTGTACAACGAAGTTTTCGGCGGTGAGGGCGCTCCAGATTGGGCGGTGTGCACCGACGGTGTGCAGCCCAAACCGAAACTGAATGTGCCCGACTGGAGCGTGAATCTCCAGGGCCCGGGGGTCGAGACTGCCTACGGACATTTCTGGAACAACGACGTAGTGGGAAACCTGCAGGGTGAGTTCGACTCCATCTGGGCGAGGGTCGCGGCTCACTTCCGCGGGAATCCGTGGGTGATCGGCTACGACCCGTGCAACGAACCCTACGGTCCGGGAGTAGTTCCGTACGGGACAGGAGTGTCATTCGATGCCCGATTGCAGTGTTTCTACGCCGGACGTGGTAATCCTGGAGTGAGCCAGTCCGGCACGTCGATCACGTGTCCACCTCACGACCCCAAGGTCGGAGTGATCCCCCGCATTGAAGCGGCTGACCCTAATCACCTCGTCTTCTACGAAGGGAACTACACAACGGACTCCGGACCCCTCAACCACATCGGTCCCATGCCATTGCCACGCCTTGCCCTGAACTTCCATGATTACTGCTTCTTGCACGTTCCGAACGGACCCGAGGCACCGGATTATTCGACCGTCTGCGCTCCTAGCGAAAACCTCGTCTTCAACGAGCACTCTTCTGAGCGTCTTCGTGACTCAACTTCCGAACAGCCCGGCGGACCAGCCTGGCTGCTGACGGAATTTGGAGCAACGACAGACGCGACAGACCTCGGGCGAATCACCGCCGATGCCGACTCGCATTTGGTGGGATGGATCTATTGGGAGTGGCTCAACTACGACGACCCAACTGGTTCTCTCACCTCCGGACTCTGGCCGCCGAGCGAACCCACCCAGAGCATGCTGCAGATTCTCTCTCGAACGTACCCGTTGGCCATAGCTGGTTCGCCGATAGCCACATCTTTCGACACCAGTTCCGGCCGTTTCACGCTCGACTTCCGAGCGAACTCCCGCATAACTGAGCCCACAGTCATCTTCGTACCGGTCGCCCTGCACTACTCACATGGCTACTGCGCGATCGCCACCGGAGCCCACGTCTCGTCCGCACCTGACGCCAGCTACGTGGACGTCGTTAATGAGGGGAAAGCCGCCGATGTAACAATCACAATCACGCCTGGCAGCTGCTGACTCTGAAAGGACCCGACCTGTAAGTGCCTTACATCGCCCCCGGCGTCGGGATCAACCTGTGGGTGCCGAAAACCTCATCCCGCCCTCTCTAACTGGACTTTCGTCAATTGAAACTAACGACGAAGCTGGGCCATGGCGTTGTCCTTCCTCTACCTGGCGTTCATCTACATGCTCCAACTTCTCCGGCTCTCCCGACGTGACAACCAAGAGCTGGCGATCGAACTGGTCGTGCTCCGTCACGAGGTGGCGGTGCTCTGCCGTCAAGTGGCCCGACCCGCCCTCCGACCATGTCCGTGCCGAAAACCTCATCCGGCGCACCTATGCAGCCAATATGTATTCGTGGATGAGACCACCGAGCCGGTCTGATCTTCGTAGCTGCGTTGCATCGGGAAGCGGGGTCGGCGACGGCACCGGTGACGTGGTGAGCGGTGCTGCCGCCGATCTCGGAAACTCCCCACTCTCGATCACTGAAACTCCCCAGTTGATCGCCGGGGTGGGTCGGAGCTGAGACTACCTCTCAGTCGTGGGTGTCACCCCCTTCCGGAGGCGTTCGGAGCGGGCCCGATGGGTCCGCATCCGGTAGCTGTCGCCGTCGATGTTGAACACGACGGAGCGATGCAGCAGCCGGTCGAGCATCGCCGCGGCCACCATAGGGTCGTCGAAGATCTTTCCCCACGAGGCAATGCCGAGGTTCGTCGTGAGCACCGTCGAGCTCTTCAGGTACCTGGTAGTGATGACCTGGAACAGCGCGGCGGCGGCCTCGCTGGCGAGCGGCAGGTAGCCGACTTCGTCAATCACCAGCAGCCTCGGCCCAGCGAAGAACCGCATCGTCGTTGCCCATCGGCCTTCGAGCGCGGCGCGGTGACATCGGGCCACGAGGTCCGCCGCGGTCGTGTAGTAGGTGCGATAGCCGGCGTCAATCGACGCCCGGGCCAGGGCGACGGCCAGCATGGTCTTGCCCACGCCGGGCGGACCGATGAACAGCACGTTGGTGGCGTCCTCCAGGAACCGAAGCGTCGCCAGCTCGTTGACGAGCGACTTGTCGACCGCCGGCTGGGCGGCGAAGTCGAAGTCCTCGAGCCGCCAGGGAGAGGGCAACGAGGCGAAGCGCTCCAGGCTGGCCCGCCGGCGGACCTCGGTGGCGTTCACCTCCACGGCGAGCAGGCGCTCCAAGAAGGCGGTGTGGCCGAGCTGGTGCGCCTTGGCATGGTCGAGTTCGGCGGGCAGGGCCTCGGCCGCGGCCGCCAGGCGCAGGTAACCGAGATGTCCGCGCAGCTGCTGATAGGTCGAGGCCTCACTCACGCCGTGACCTCCACGAGCTCGGCGTAGCGGGCCAGGTCGACGACGACCTCGCGACCCTCGGCTCCCAGCAGGCGCGCCGCCTCGGCCAGGGCCTCGGGGCCCGGCGGCCGATTGGCTTTGCGGTCACAGGGCCGCGCCGTCGTGAAGGCGGCCAGCACCGCCTCTTCGAGGGCGAGGCGGTGCTCGGGGAGGCGTTGGACGATCCCCGACCCCGCCGGCGCCAGGACGTGGCGGCCGACCATCGCGCCGGAGGCGCTGTGGACTTTCACGGTGGACGTGGACAGCCGGTGTCTGACCTCGAACATCGAACCCACCAGTCCCGGCGGCACCGAGTAGCGGTTGCCCCGGAACGCCACCGTGGCGTTGTCGGCCACCGTGCGTTCGACGACGATGGTCGCCGGGTAGGGCGCCCAGGGCAGCACCAGCAACGGCTCGGTGTCGGCCAGTGCGCCAACCGTCGTGCGCCCGCCGTCGGCACCCCGCCGTTGTCGGGCGTCGCCCGTCGTGGCCAGGAAGCGGTCGAGCGAGACCTGGGCCGACTCGGGATCCTTCGCCGTCAGGGTGCGCCACCATCGTCCCGAGCAAAAGCGCACCGAGGACTCGACCGACCCCTTGCGATTGCCGCGTCGTGGCGGGCAGGGTTCGACGATGGCCCCGTAGTGCTTGGCCACGGGGGCGAAGCTCGCCTGGACATCCCCGGAGCCGGACTTGATCACGGTGGTCAGGCGGTCGGTGCGCCAGATGTGGGCGGTGCCGCCCAGGCGGCGCATCACCTTGTCCATGGCTTCGATGAGATGGGCCTGGTCCATGGACTCGGCCAGCACCCCCCGGATGCGCCCCGAGTGCGGCAGGGTGCCGAGGAGCACATAGGCGGTGCCACCCCAGGGGGCGTTGCGCCGTTCGAACCAGTCCCACTGGATCTCCTCGCCGGCGGGGTGGTCGATCTCGATGGTGTCTCGGCCCTTCACCCCCCGGCACGCCTCGCAGTGCGGGCGCAGCCCCCGGACCCGGATCTGGCGGACGAAGCTCGGATAGCTGAGCGTGTAGCCGAGGGGGACGACCTCGTCATAGAGGGCGCTGGCCCAGACGTGGCAGTCGTCAGAGAACCGGAGCCGGATGTAGTCCTCGACCACCGCCAGCGGGTCGGGCGCCGTGCGCCGGCGCACGCCGGGCTGGCGCTCACCGGTTAGATAACCCCGGATCGTCTTGCGGTCGTGATCCAGATGCCGGGCGATGGCCGAGATCGACCAGCCCCGCTCTCGCAATGCATGTGCTTCCACATCTTCCCCTTGTGTGAGCATGGCGAGCGGGTCCCTTCGGGTTGGTCGGCGTAGGAACCGCCAGCCTCGAAGTCGCAAAGAGCCAAGACCCTCGCGTGAGTCACTCTCCCCGACCGCGGCCCCGGCCCGGGCCGGGGAGCATGGTGGCCAACGTCAAGGAAGTGGTCAGGCGGCGACGATCAAGTAGGTGCTCTTCCCGATTAGCCAGAACCCCAGAACCAACGAAACAACGATGATGATCTGGTCCGTGTGGGTGTCGATCCAGGTCCGCAAATTGGCAAGGAATTCCTGACTCTTCGCTGGTCGGAAGCCGGCATAGAGCTCCATCATGAGGTACGTCGCGGTGGCAACAACGCAGAAGAGGAATACCGCGATGCAGTTCTCCCACGACGAGAAATCGGCCTCGACGATGGTTGCTACCCCGGCTGCAACAAGGCCCCACGGCTGGGTGAGCGGCCCAAGGGCCATCGCCTACCAGGGGGACATGTTGTCGATGCCCGTCTGCCATTTCGGCGGCTTCTTCGGCGGCTTGGGCCGACCCATCCGGCGGCGCTGCCGGACCGCGATCATCACCAGACCGCCACCGATGGCGATCTTGGCGGCCAGCGCTGCCAATGATGGCGCCGTGTCCGGAGCGGGCGGCTTATCGCCAGTAATGAGCACCGTGATGGCAATCACGGCCGCTAAGGAGAGAAGCCAGCCGAAGATGAAAGCCGCCCCCTTCCTGACTCCGCCCTTGGAGGCCAGGATCAGAATGAAGGCGGTGAGGGGGATCGGTTCCAGCGTGATTACCAGGCCGATGAGGACGAGGTCCAGTGTCAAGGGCCACCCGTTTCCGTCGGAGAGGACGCGGAATGCCTGCCGTTCCCGGCGAGCTTCGCTGCCCGCTGTAATCGCCAACGACTCCAGGGCCAGACCCCATCCATCTCGACCTCCAATGAGAAGCTGAGCACGATCCGGATGACCACGATCATCCCCAGCACGGCCACACTTCCACGGTCGGTGCGACGATGATCGTGCGAACGATGTCCCCCATGATGAGAACCTCGAGCCCGAGGAGGATCGCTCGGCCGAGGTGCTGGCGCAGCTTTCCGTAGGCATCCCCTCGACCGGGTGACCGCGCGACCGTGACGCCATAGCCGACCAGAGCTGTCAGGCCCCCGAAGATCATGATCGCCGCGCCTGTCGCCTCGACAACCTTGACCGCGTCGGAGATGAACTCGTCGTAGTTCACCGCGTCCACAATGCCATGCCGACGCGGGCGACGACTGGACCGAGTGTAATCGGGGCCGTGGTTTCCGAGCGGGCCGCCCCCGGCCTTGGCCCGTTCCGACTGGCACACACAGGATGGCTTCCCACTGGTGCCAGCTCAGGTCCCGTTGGGTTGGATAGCGACGATACCGTTGTCGGCATACCGGAATCGGGAGGTTCGCGTGGCTGACCAACCCGACCCATCTGGCTGGCGAATCTCCACGTTCAGATTGGCCCCCACTCTCATCGGCGCCGAAAGGTCCAGCACCACGTACGCGTTCATCGTCCCACGGGTCCGTCGGCTGACCGCCGTGCCGGCGACGACGGCCAGCGCCTGGCGCCGGTCGTCCTCGAGGCCGAGGGTCACGAGGTCCACCGATGCGGTGTGCGTGTGCCCGGAGAGCAGCACCGCCACACCGGTCCGAGCGCAGGCGTCTACGAGGAGTCCACGGCCGGCAAACCCGGACAGCTCAGCGGGCAACACAGGATGGTGGGTGACCAGCAGGCGCCATGCCTGGACCGGTCCCCTGCCAAAGGCAAGCTCGGCCAGGTCGGCCTGTCGCCGTGAGACGTGCCCGGCTTTCCAACGCCACGCCGGCATGGTGTCGAGCCCAACAGCAACGAGGTCCGGCAGAGTGACGACCGGGTCCAGGTTCGCGGTGACATACCGCTGGTATCGCCGGGTCGGAGTGAACACGCGCCGGGGGAGATCGAAGAGCGGCAGATCGTGGTTGCCCACGACGGCGAGGACGGGGGTCGGTAGCCGCTCCAGGAACGCCTGCGCCTGGGCGAACTGGTCCCGGCGGGCGCGCTGGGTCAGATCTCCGGAGACGACCACGAGATCCGGGCGACGCCCCACGATGTCGGCGAGCAGCGACTCGGCCAGGTCGTCGACGTGGGCACCGAAATGGATGTCCGACAGGTGGATGACGACCGGCACTCCCGCATAATCGCATGCCCGACACGGTCGGTAGCTGGAGTGGAGTCGGTCAGGACTCCTCGGCGAGCGGGTCGATGCCACGGGCGAGCGCGACCAGGTCACCAGCCGAGACGTCCCGGGCCCGGCGGCGCTCGGCCGCAGTCAGGTTCCCTTCGGGGACCAACAGCCGCAGGCCCCGCGGACGGATCTCGAAAATCAGGGGCGTCTCGAGCTCGAGCGCTTCACCGTCGATGCCGGCGAACGCCTTCCCGGATCGCGATCGAACCTCGAACCGCTCGGCCGTGAACTCATGCCAGTGCCGGCTCCGGCGTCGCTGGCCGACGACCGACAGAGTGACGACGCGCGCCGCCTCTGTTCCCGTCGCGGCCGTGATGGCGACGACGCCGAGCTTCCCGGTATCGAGCCTGCGGCGCTGGGAGGCGTCCAAGGTGGCGCCCAACACATACGGGTTGTTCGATACCTGGATCAAGAACGCACCGTCGACCTCGGTTCCGTCGGGCTCGGTGAACTGGAGATCGAAGGGCTCCTCGGTCCGCCCCAGCATCTCCGGTAGTAATGCCTTGGTGGTCTCTGCCTTCGCCTCGCGGTAGCCCTCTTGCTGGACGATGGTGGCGTAGATGCCGAGGGATACGTTGTTGACGAACAGCCGGTCCCCCACCGTCGCATAGTCGATGCGTCGCTCGATGCCGTCGCGGAATGCATTGAGGCTGAGGCGGGGGTCGTCACGGTCGATCCCGAGGTCCAAGGCGAAGTGGTTGCGAGTGCCGGCCGACACACAGACGAAGGGGAGATCGTGCTCGACGGCGATGGAGGCCACCAACGCCTGTGAACCATCGCCCCCGGCCATGGCCAGGCAGTCCGCACCGCGGGCCACGGCGTCGCGGGCCAGCTGCTCGAGGTCAAGCCCGTGATCGAGCATGACCACTTCGACGCCGAGCTTCTCGGCCAGCTCGACGAGACCGAATTTCGCCACCTTGCCGCCGCCCGACCAGGGGTTACAGATCAGCACCGGGTATTGCGGCAGCGTGACGGGCAACGGCCGACGAGCGTCGCGTTCGCGCAGGTCGCGGACGAGGGCAGCTCGACCGAACCCGACGGCGCCCACGATCAGCGCGCCCAGGACCGCGAAGTGGAGCGCCGGCCGATCAGGATGTGGGGCAGCCTGCGCCACTGCGACCACGATCGCAATCGCGCCGAGGACGCCGCCGGCGATGCCCACAGCCCGGCGGGGCATCGCCTCCGTCATCGCCCACCAAGCCCCGCTCACCATCAGCGACAGGCCAACCAGCCCGAGGACGAGAAACCCCAGGTTGCGAGCGACGAAAACCACGAAGGCCACGGCGAGAGCAAGGCCACACCCAAGCGACGCCAACGCCAAGCCACGCTCACGCCAGCCGACCGTGTTCCTCTGCACCGTCACGAGTATCAGCCAACCTGGCCGGGGTCGTCCGAGCCAGGGTCGGTGGTCCCTTTCGGATCCCCTCCCCGCCGGCTGCTCGTGCTGAGCGGCGACAGAGACGTTGGTTCGCCGGGCGTCGACGCCGGCGGTCCGACTGGATCCTGGTCTCAGTCCCGGGCGTACAGCACCAGGTCGGCGTTCGCGCGAGATAGGTGCCGAACAACAGGGCGATGGCCGCCAGCCAGGCGAACACGAAGATGACCCCGGTGATTACGTCGGTCGCCCAGTGCACTCCCAGTTCGATCCGTGAGAACCCGACGGTGGCGACGCCGAGACCCGCGGCCGGCCAGACCAACACCTGGACACTTCGGTGATGGACGGCGAGCAGCACGATCACACCCAGAGCGACGGACACCAGCCCGGCGTTACCATCACCCACGAACCCGCCCACGTGAGCACCTTCATCGCCGTGTCGAGCGATGGAACTCGGTGAGCCACCACCCACGATGTGACATGGCGATCGAAGTGGCTGATGGTCGTGGAGTGCGCCATGACATCACCGACCGCGATCAGGACACCGGTGAAGCCGATCCACGCCAGAACGAGCACGACAACTTGTCGCACAGCAGCGGGGCGCGTTGGGAAGCGACCCGACGGCATGAGCGTCGAGCAGGAGTTACCCGAAGGGCGTGGGGACATACCGAAGGGGTGGCACACCACGCTCCGGGGTGGTCTCGTGGATCACCCGGTTCGGCAGCTTGACCTTCTTCCTCGGCGGCGGTGTGTAGGGGATCTGATCGAGCAGGTGGGCGATGATGTTGAGTCGGGCACGCTTCTTGTCGTCGGACTGGGCGACGTACCACGGAGCCCACGACGTGTCGGTCGCAGCGAACATGTCGTCTCGGGCACGCGAGTACTCGCCCCACCGGACATACGACTCGAGATCCATGTCGGAAAGCTTCCAGATCTTGCGCGGATCGTCGATCCGACTCTCGAGCCGCCGTGTCTGCTCGTCGGGGCTGACCTCCAGCCAGTACTTCACCAGCAGAATCCCAGCATGCACCATTGCCTGCTCGACCATGGGGACGAGCTCGAGAAAGCGCTGCGCCTCTTCGTCGGCACAGAAACCCATGACTCGTTCGACCCCCGCCCGGTTGTACCAGCTTCGGTCGAAGATGACGACCTCGCCGGCAGATGGGAAATGGTGGATGTACCGCTGCACGTACATCTGGGACTTCTCGCGCTCGGTCGGTGCCGGAAGGGCCACGACCCGGAACACTCGTGGGCTGACCCGCTCGTTGATGGCCTTGATCGTCCCGCCCTTGCCAGCGGTGTCCCGACCCTCGAAGACGATGCACACCTTCGCGCCGGAGCTCTTGACCCATTCCTGCATCGCCACCAGTTCACCGTGGAGTTGGCGCAGCTCGTGCTGATACTCCTTCTCCTTCATCTTGGGGTGCTGCACGTTCGGCCCCGTCCCCACCGGCTCGTTTCCAGGATTGTGACTCCCGGACTCCGCCGCGACGTGGCCCGCTTGAAGGGTAGATGACACCCGTCGGTGCCCGGCCCCGCCGTGTCGGTTCCCCTCGCCCTTGGAGCTCTTCTTCCCCATGCCCCCACCTCCGCTGTGCACACAGCATTCCTCGTTCGGATAGGTACTTGCGCCGGTCGCGCTATCGGGGCTACCCGAAGTCGAGACCTTCGATCGGTGCCGCGGGTTTGATGTCCGGGAGGCGCCGCATCCGGAACGAGTTGGCCAACCCGAGAAGGCCGGCGATGGCGGGGACGAGCAGCGCCACCTGGAGCGAGCGGTTCCGGGCATGGGTGTTGATGGCGAGGACCGCGTCCTGGACCTCCTGAGGTTCACCGGAGATCTGTTGCTGGAGCTGGGTGTTGCTCATGACCTCTGCATTGGTCTCCATCTTGGCGGCGATCTGCTGCTGCTGGGCCGGAGGAATCACGGTGCTCTGCTCGGTCAGGTGGGTAAAGCTCAGGGCGAGGGCCCAGAGCATGATCCCCCCGGCCATCGCCAGCCCGAAGGAGAGGCCGAAAGAGCCGGCGGCGGAGTTCACTCCGGCGGCCTCACTCACTCGCTCCTCGGCGATGGGGGCCAGGGTGAAGTTGTTGAGCTGGGAGACGAGCAGACCCAGCCCGGAACCGGCGATGATCAGCGGGATGACCAGATACCAGCCCGAGTCCACTCTGGGCACTAGGGGGATGATCGCAGCCATGCCGACGGTGGCGAGGGCGAACCCGGCCAACACGATGTTGGCCGGGCGGTAATTGCCCCCCTTGCGGCCAGCCAGAATCGCCGTGCCGAACATCGAGAGCGACAGCGGCGCGAGGGAGAGGCCCGCCTTCATGGCGTTGTACTCCAGCGTCATCTGTAAGAAAAGCGGAAGGGCGATCATCGCGCCGCCCAGGGTGATCTGCTGGAGCATCTGCTGGGAAATCCCGATGCGGAAGTTCAGGTGCCGGAAGAGATCGGGGTCCAACAGCGTGGGCTTCCCACGCCGCTTGCGCTGGACGAGCCAGTAGGCGAACGCGGCAAGGGTGACGGCACCGACGGCAATGATGAGGCCGACGTACGCACCACCCTCCTGCCAGACGAGGATGCCGAGGACGACACCCCCCATGCCGACCACGGAGAGGACAGCACCCACCCAGTCGACCTTGCGCGGTCCGGTGTAGGGGACGTCCTTCACGAGGCGGATCTGGGACAACACGATGAGGATGATGACGACCTCGAGGCCGAATCCCACCCGCCACGACAGGAAGGTGGTAACGAATCCACCGAGGAGCGGGCCGACCGCGGCGGCGACCGCCGCCGCTGCGCCCACCAGTGCGTAGGTCTTTTTCTGGGCGGCCCCTGTGAAGTTGCCGTGGATGAGCGACTGCATGGCGGGCAGCAAGAGGGACGCGCCCAGGCCGCCGATGACGGCCCAGAAGATGATGACGGCGGTCAAGCTCTGGGTAAGCGTCATGGCCAGGGCACCAACGGCATAGGCGAGCAGGCCGATCACATAGGCGCGCTTGCGGCCCATGAGGTCGCCCATCTTCGAGTTGATCAGGATGAAAGCAGCAGAGACCAGAGCCTCCAGGGCGATCGCCGACTGGACGCCGCTGGCGGTCGTGTGCAGGTCCTTGACCACCGCCGAGATCGACACGTTCATGAACGACGTGTCCACGACCAGAACGAACATTGCCGCGGCCAGCAGAAGCGCAAGCCGGGGACTGGCCGAGTTCTCGTCTGCCACCGCCGGTTCAGATTCGCTGGTCATAACGGTGCCGTCCCTTCTTCGGGTCCCGTCGGACCGTTGCCGAGAGTTCTAGAAATGTCGTCGAGAGCCCGATCCAGGCTGGGGTAGAAGTGCGCCTGATCCAAGGTGGTGTGAAGGCCATATGTGTGTACCAGTTCGTGGAGGCGGTCGCGTAGCTCGACGAAGGCTAGATGGACTCCGTGGTCGTTCAGCTCATCGTCCAGGTCCTTGAGCACCTCGGCGGCGGTCACGTCGATGTCGGTGATCGCCTCGCACTGCAGGACGATCCACTCCGGAGTCCGCTCCCGAACGAGGCGCCGGACCTGATCGCGAAACTGGCCACTGTTGGCGAAGAACAGTGGCGCCTCCCACCGGAACACGACGATGCCCGGTCGCTCGGCAGCGTCGGGGTGCTCGGCGAGGCTATGCCACCCACCCAGCTCGGGCACCTCACCCAAGACGGCGCCATGTGGCCACCAGTTCCGGCGGAAGAACATCAGCACGGCCAGGGCGATCGCCAGAATGATGCCCTTGAGGACACCCAAGAAGATCACGCCGGCCATTGCGACGAGGCTGATGACCAGCGAGGAAATGCGCACCCGCGCATAGCGACGGAGGGCGTCGAGGTCCGTGAGTGATAGCGCGGCGGTGATGACCACGGCGGCCAGGGCGGTCTGGGGCAGGTCGGCCAGAAGCCCGTTGAGGAACAGGAGAAGGATGGCGACGAGGCCCGCGCCCACCAGCCCCGTCAGCTGTGTCCGGGACCCGGACTGGTCGGCCACGGCCGTCCGGGACCCGCTGACGGAGACGGCAAAACCCTGGAAGAACCCGGCGGCGATGTTCGCGGTGCCGATGCCGACCATCTCCTGGTCGGGGTCGACCTCGTCGCCCCGGCGCGCGGCGAAGCTGGTGGACGTCGCGATCGTGTCGGTCAGCGACACCATGGTGATGCCCACGGCACCGACCAGGAGCGGGCCGACGTCGGACCAGCTCGTCCAGGGCAACGCCGGAGTGGGCATCCCCTGGGGGAGCGCGCCGACGGTCTTCACGCCGTGTGCTGCCAGATCGAGGATGGCCGAGACGACCGTGACGCCAACCACCGCTACCAGCACGGCCGGCACCCGTGTGGTGATCCGAGGAAGGATCAGCAGGACGGCCAGCACGCACAGCCCCGTCACCAGCGTCGCGCCGTTGGTCTGGTCCAGCCCGTGGACGAAGGCCCGCACCTCGGCGACGAAAGTGTCAGCGCTGGTGGAAAAGCCGAACAACTTTGGTAGCTGGCCGACGATGATGGTGACCGCCAGGCCGTTGAGGTAGCCGACCCGCACTTCGCTCGAGAGGAGGTCGGCGACGAATCCAAGCTTGGCGACGCCCAGGCCGACCTCGATCAGCCCGACCATCACCGCCAGCATCCCCGCCAAAACGATCGCGCTGTGCGGGTCACTGGTGACGATCAACGGCATGATGGCCGCCAGGATCAGGGGCGACACCGACGAGTCGGGGCCTAGTACCAGCACTTTCGACGGCCCGAACACCGCGTACGCCACCAGGCAGGCGATCGTCGTGTACAGACCCGTCACCGGGGGGAGGCCGGCCAGCTCCGCGTAGGCCATGCCCTGGGGCACCAGGATCGCGGCGAGGACGACGCCCGCCATGAGATCGGGTCGCAGCCAGGCGCCCTGGTAGTTGCGCAGGGTCACCAATCCCGGGGACCAGCGCTGGAGTATCCGCTTCATCTCGTCCTCTGCCAGCCTGGCGAAACCATCAAGCACTCCGAGATTCGAGTCGCTTCCCGGTCGCAGCCGGAACACGTCCGAACGGTCGCCTGTTCCCCGGCGCCCGAGACAAGGGAGGCAACTGCGGACAATCCCCACCGGCCAACCACGGTGCCTCCTACGAGTCGCTGCAGTTACATCACGTCCACCCTAGGTTCTTGCAGGGTCCTTCGACCTTATGAATGGGAGCCGCTTAGCTCCAGGTGAATGGGAGCCGCCTAGCTCCAGGTGAATGGGAGCCGCCTAGCTCCAGGTGAATGGGAGCCGCCTAGCTCCAGGTGAATGGGAGCCGCCTAGCTCCAGCCGATCTGAGCGCCAGCCCGACGGAGGTGTCTGCTAATACACCAGCTCCTTCTCGGGGCGCCGGAAGAACTCGCCGAGCCGGCCCGAACGGTATCGCTCTGGGCTGCTGATATTGGTCGGGTCCGTACTGTCGTTCCATAGGGGCCTCCTCCTCTTGGTGAGGCTTGGTAAAAACCCGAATGGCGCTCACGACGCCGAATCTTGACGAGAGGCGAAGGCCCCGCCCCTACATCGCATCAGGTCCGGTGGTTAGGTGTCCTCAACCGCTGCGAGCCGCCCCGACCGGATGGCCTCGGTGAAGGTTTGGTAGTCCCGTTCGTTCTGGTCGACGTAGCGCTCCGAGAAGTCGGCGATGTTACGGTCGAACTTGTCGCTCTTGCCGAGATACGCGGCCAGTGTCACCGCGTCTCCGGATCGGGCGTGTGCTCGGGCCAGTGTCCAGCCACAGATGCCGGCATAGAGCCAACACGGCCGGACTCATCAATTCGACCAGGGCGGAGCCCTTCATGTCGCGCAGCTGGCCCCAGTACAGAAAGCGCCCGGCTTCTTCTCCCTTGGTCCAATGGCGGGACTGGCTGTCGACCGCCAGGGTGCCGGACCATCCGTGGCGCAGCTTCATCGAGCGGAGCGCGCTCACGCTGAAGGGGCTGAGCTTCGCTCCGACCGGGGCCATCATGGCGGCGGCCACCACGTCGCTACCCGAGACGCCCGGCGGCAAGCGCAACTGGGACTACCGCTACACCTGGATCCGCGACTCGTCGTTCATGCTCCGGTCGCTGCACCGCCTGGGGTTCGATTGGGAGACGCTCAACTTCTTCGCCTTCGTCCTCGAGGCGGTGGCCGACTCCGATCCCAGCGCGGGCGGCTAGCCCTCCCTCCAGGTCATGTACGGGATCGGCGGTGAGCGTGACCTCACCGAGCGCACGCTCGACCACCTGACGGGTTGGCGAGGCTCACGGCCAGTGCGGATCGGCAACGGCGCTTTCAACCACTCCAGCTCGACGTTTGGGGGCTGTTGCTCGACGCCGTCGTCATCCAGACGAATCGGACCGGGATGCAGTTAGCCGACCCGGGGTGGGAGGTCGCCGCCTCGTTGGTAGACCAGGCCATGGAACACCACCACGACACCGACCAGGGGATCTGGGAGGTGCGGGGCGAGCCCCAGCACTTCACTGCGTCGAAGGTCATGTGCTGGGTGGCCCTCGACCGGGGTATTCGCCTGGCCCACGAGCGTGGCGAGGACGATCGGGCAGTGCGCTGGAAGGACGCGGCCGACGAGATCAGGGCGGAGGTGTTGGACATGGGGGTGTCTTCGCGCCGCGTGTTTCGCCAGCACTACTCGACCGAGGACCTCGACGTCTCGCTGTTACTCATTCCCATCATGGGCTTTCTGCCCCCCGATGACGAGCGTGTCCGGTCCACCGTTCTGGCCATCGCCGACGAGTTGACCGAAGACGGCCTCGTGCTGCGATACAAGACCGAGACGACCGACACCGGGTTCGAGGGAAAGGAGGGTACCTTCACCATCTGCTCATTCTGGCTGGTGGGCGCCCTGGCCATGATCGGTGAGACCGAGCGAGCGCGCGCTCTGTGCGAGAAGCTGCTCTCCTTCGCCGGGCCGTTGCGCCTCTACGCCGAAGAGATCGACGCCGCCATCGGTCAGCACCTGGGCAACTTCCCACAGGCATTCACCCACCTGGCTCTGATCGAGGCGGTGTCACAGCTCATCGAGGGCAGAAGAGGCGCTGGACGGGGCGTGAGACGGCGAACGCCTACCTGTTGCTGGACCTTTCGGGGCCGATGAAGGTCGGGGCGGAACTGACCGTCGAGATCCGCCGAGCCCACGGATCCGGTTGGTTGGTTGGTCGGTCGGTCGCTCTGGCCCGATTCGTCGGCCACCGACGGCATCGTCGCCAGCAATTTCAACGGGACCGAGATGGGACCAGTGCGCTTCCCAAGGACCGGCGTATCTCAGAGGACTACCATCGGGCCAGGACCGGACAAGAAGGAAGGAGAAGTGGATGACACCTTCGACTGATCCGACCACTGCCTTTTTCGACGACCTCGCATCGATCGGACACGTGCCGCTGTTCCATAGCATCTCGGGGACGATCCGCATTGATCTGAATGACGGTGGAGAAACCATCCATTGGTACATCGCCATCGACCGGGGCGACGTCAAGGTGTCGCACCGCAGCGCCAAGGCCGACGCGGTCATGCGCACCGAGAAGAAACTCTTCGACGGCATGGCCAAGGGAACGGTGAACGCGACAGCAGCCATGTTGCGCGGGGTGCTCATGCTCGAGGGAGACCTGGAACTGGTGGCTTCGTTTGCTCGCCTGCTCCCCGGACCGCCCCGATCGCTCGCCTCATTCCTCGAGCGCCAAAAGGAGATGTCCCAATGAGCGACGGACTGGTCAAGATCCTCGACGGCAACATCTTCGTCGTGAGCGACCCCCGAGGCGACATCGAGGCATCGCTCACCGATCCCACCGGGCTCTTCGCCTTCGACACCCGGTTCCTCTCGAAATGGGTGCTCACGGTTGATGGTCAGCGGCTCAATGCCCTTTCCACCGACGATCTCGAGTACTTCGAAGCCCGCTTCTTCCTGGTGCCCGGGACGGGGACCGTCTACGTCGATGCCGATCTGTCGATCATCCGGCAGCGCTCGGTCTCCCATGGCTTTCACGAGACCCTCACGATCATGAACCATCGATCGGAGCCGGTGACACTCGAGGTGCGCATGGAGGTTGGGAGCGACTTCGCGGACCTGTTCGAGGTGAAGGACGCGCTCAAGAAGAAGGGCAAGTACTCGCACCGGACGGAGGACGGCAACCTGGTCCTCGAGTACGGCCGGGACACCTTTACCAGGGAGACGTGGATCGGCGCCGACAAGCCGGCGACGATCGACCCGTCGGGTCTCACCTTCAACACGACCATCCAGGCGGATGGCACGTGGTCGACCGAGCTGCGGGTGGTCGCGGGCCATCCCGCCCTGCCCATGCACCCGAAGGCGATGATGACGCCGTCGCACACCCGGACGACCCGGGCCATGGCGATGGCCACAGGCCTCGAGAGGTGGCTCGGGGCAGCTCCCCACCTGGAGTGCGACTCGGACACCCTCAAGGTCACCTATCACCGCAGCCTCGTGGACCTTGCCGCGCTGCGATTCGAGGCACCGATCCTGCCGCGCCACTCTCTGCCCGCCGCCGGCCTGCCCTGGTTCATGACCATGTTCGGGCGCGACTCCATCTTCACCAGTCTCCAAGCCCTTCCCTTCGCGCCGGACCTGGCGGCCACCACGCTTCGCGCCCTGGGCGCCCGGCAAGGGTCACACCTCGACGACTTCCGCGACGAGGACCCCGGCCGAATCCTCCACGAGATGCGCTATGGCGAACTCTCCGCGTTCGAGGAGCGTCCCCACACCCCCTACTACGGGTCAGCGGACGCCACGCCCCTCTACGTCGTGCTCTTGGACGAGTACGAGCGCTGGACGGGTGACACCAAGCTCGTGCGCGACCTCGAATTCGAGGCGCGGGCCGCTTTGAACTGGATCGACGAATACGCCGACCTCCAGGGCAATGGGTACATCTCGTACAAGCGACGCAACGAGAAGACGGGCCTCGAGAACCAGTGCTGGAAGGACTCGTGGGATTCCATCTCGTTTCGCGACGGGACACTACCGGGGTTCCCACGCGCCACCTGCGAGCTCCAGGGCTACGCCTACGACGCCAAAATGCGCGGCGCCCGCCTGGCCCGGCACTTCTGGCATGACCTCGAGCTGGCTGAGCGCCTGGAGAAGGAGGCGGCCGATCTGAAGCGGCGGTTCAACCGCGACTTCTGGGTCGAAGATGGCCAGTACTTCGCCGTCGCCCTCGACGAGGAAGGTCGCCAGGTCGATTCGTTGACCTCCAACAACGGCCATCTGCTGTGGAGCGGGATCGTCGACAAGTCCAAGGCCAAGGCCGTCGCCGCCCACCTCGTGGGCAAGCGGCTGTACTCGGGTTGGGGAGTGCGCACCCTGGCCGAGGGCGAAGGGCGCTTCAATCCCATCGGCTACCACGTCGGCACGGTCTGGCCCTTCGACAACTCGTTCATCGCCTGGGGCCTGCGTCGCTACGGGTTCAAGGAGGAGGCGGCCCAGATCGCCGAAGGGATCCTGGCCGCCGCCGAGTTCTTCGAGGGCAGGCTCCCCGAGGCCTTCGGGGGGTACCCCCGCGCCATGACGAAGTACCCGGTGCAGTACCCCACGGCCTGCAGCCCCCAGGCCTGGTCCACGGGCGCGCCGTTATTGCTGCTGCGCACCATGCTGGGGCTCGAACCCGTCGGCGACAACATGGTCGTGGACCCCGCCCTGGCTCGGACCATCGGCCGCATCGAGCTGCTCGACATCCCCGGCCGATGGGGACGGGTCGACGCCTTCGGTCGGGGACGAGTCGACACAGGCCGCGCCTCCCGGCGGGCGCACAGGCGCCTCTGATCCTCGCTGCCGACCTGCATGGCCGGGAACCGGCAACCAGTCAAAGATGACCGCAGGCGGCTGAGTCCCGACCCGTGGTTGGGAACAAGACCTCTACTTGCCGGGGTGATCGACCTCCACGGGCGGCAAGTCCTGCACCTGCTGCTTGGTGATCCTGAGCTGGATTCCGTTGTCGACCGTGGCCACCACACCGATGGGGATGGCAACCTCCTTGCGGCCCCAGAGGTGGCCCTCCTGGAGGAGCACGTGGGTCACGCGATGGTTGCGAGGATCGATGACAAGCCCCTGGACTCGGCCGATCTCACCATCGGTCGCATGAACCGGCTCGCCTCGGCGTACCGCCACCTCGCCCACGGGCAGGGTGTCGTAGGTGACCGTCTGCGGGATGTCTTCCCAACCGACGCCCATGCCACCGTTCATGCCCCCACCGGCGTAGTAGGGCCAGGAGAGCACCTGTTGTGGTTCGTAGCCCGCATAGTCGGTTCCCGCCAGAAACTGTGTGTCTTCGGCGGCGTCGAGCTTGGCGAATTCCGCCAGAGTGCAGCGCAGCCGGATGTCTCCCGTCGTGACGTCGACAAGATCGAGAGGAACCAATCGGCCCAGCCCTCGCCGGTGGTTCGGTTCGATCACGAGATGGGTCACCGTGCGGGCAACGGGGTCGATGACCACGCGGCTGACTTTTCCGCTGACCCCGTCGCTACAGGTGGCGTCGGCCCCGATCGTGAACTGCGTGGTGTCGGTCATAACCAGTGTTGCCTTCCTGCGGCACTCCACCTCGGCGTCCGGTCGATCACATTGCCGGCGTATTCCTCGACTCGGGCGTGGAACCCTGCAGCAACGACAAGGGTAGCGCCCCCGCCGGGACATTGACGGAACACTTCTCGCCCGGACGTGTCGGTGCCTACTTCGAGGTGCCGGGTTGCCACCATGCATGAGTTGCGGGTCTGGTGCAGCGTCCCCTTCAGTTCGTGAGGCGCTCCGCCTAGTTCCAGCCGATCTGATCGCGAGCCCGACGGAGGCGTCCGCTATTGCACCGGCTCCTTCTCGGGGCGCCAGAGGGGGTCGACGACCCGGCCCGAGCAGTATCGCTACAAGCCGTCATGAGCGGACGGACGCCGGTGCCGGGCCCGGACGGGCGGCAGGAACTTATGCGTTAGTTCACTCGCCCCGACTCGGGCGTCTCATCTTGTTGACCCCAAAGCAGATGACGACCAAGGCGACCGGGGCAAGGACAACGCCACCGCTGACGTACCCCATGCTTATCTCCTTCTAATGAAATTGCGAGCCGACGTGCTGGCCAGCCGGGCGATCGCCTGGGGCGCCCGAGATGACCACCGAGCCAGTCCAAGCAGATTCGCTTTCGGACGCAGATGGGGTTCTCTCACGCCAGACAGCCCAATGACGAAGGAGAGGGCGGCCCAAAAGCACCGCCTGGCCAGCAAGCCGCGCCGAACGGTCGCTACGGATTCGGGGGCGTCGTTGTCGCTCTCTTCTGCTGCTCGGGATGGACAACGACCTCAAGGCTAGCAAGGGCGACTTCGAGGTTGGCCGTACGGGCCCGGGTCGCCGCGTCGGACTCGACCAACTGCTCAGCGGTCGGCGGGCTCGTGCTCTCGCGGAGAAGGCGACCCGACTCAAGAGCGAACGCCAACTCCCGCATTGCCCCGGCCGTCCTGCGTGCGCTGGAGGCCGCCTCGTGCGTCGGAGCACGGGTACTTGACTGGTCAAGCAAGGCTGCCGCCTGCTCGACTTGCTCGCGAGTGGACTGCCAATGGACGGAGTCGGAAATGTCCTGTCCCGACAGCGGGAGAAGGCCTTGCACAACACGGGCGGCGTCGACGGCACCTTCAGTCTCGTGACGCCACGCATCTAGGGCACGCTCTTGATTCCTCCGGCGCAACAGCAAGACCAGGAAGATGAGGGCTACCAACAGCGCTATTCCTGCCACGATCCATCCCCACGGGGTGGAGCTGGTGGTCACGGCAGCCGGCGTGGTCGTGGTCGTAGCCGGCGTGGTCGTGGTGACGGCCGGCGTGGTCGTGGTGACGGCCGGCGTGGTCGTGGTGACGGCCGGCGTGGTCGTGGTGACGGCCGGCGTGGTCGTGGTGACGGCCGGCGTGGTCGTGGTGACCTCGGGAAGGGTTGTCGAGGGCCTCGCGTTGCCTCTCAAGGTCGTCGATGTGCCAGGGAGGGTCGTCGTGCTCGGAAGGAGAGACGATCCACCGCCTCCGCACGCAGCCGCGATCGCGCCAAGAGCCACCAGGAGAAACCCAGCGACGAATGGTGGCCATGGTGCTCTTTTGCCTCGCCCAGTCGCAGCCATTTCGTCCACGCCGGCCCTCCTCACTCCCCGGCTGGTTGACTACGCCGTGAGCTCGTCTCGCCCACCGTGGACAGCGAGACCGTAGATGACAAGGACGCCGATGCCGATGGAGGTGAACGACCAGACCGGGTAGTAGGGCATCCACCAGATGGCGCTGATGGCCATGACCGCCCCGGCGAAGACGCCGATCCACCGACTGATCTGTGACCGTGCCGCGACCCCGCCAGCACAGGCGATGAGCACGATGGCCACGACCAGATACACCCAGCCGTAGGTCTTCAGGCTGTGCCCGAAGATTGCATTTTCGAGGTTCTCCGGGAGCACGCCGTGATAGCTGAACGTCCAGATAACGTCGAAGATTCGCATGATACCGGCGATGCCCAGCATGGTAGCGGCAAAGAACAGCCAGCCTTCACCTTTCTGTTCCATCGTCACGCTCCTGATCGTTGACGGAATCTGGCCATTGCCAGAACCGACATCAGCTTCTGGCGCCAAGGAGTCGCATGCGTGCATGGTTGCTTGGACGCGCCTAGGACAACAGGGCCGAAGGACCAGATCGGCGGGCTCCGAGCGTGACCGCTACTGCCCTGACTAGAGGCACATGATCTGGGTGCGCCGACACGACCTTGGCGTGACATGGTGAACTTGGTCTTCGCCCAAGACCGACTCGATCTCGTCCTTCAGGTGCCGTAGCCGCTCCTCGAGCCTTGCAACTCGACGCCTCGTGTCTGGACGAGCCCGCCGGGGCGGGACAGGCTCCCCAGTCGCCCGGTTGCGGTCCACGAGCCGACTTAGCCCGTGGCGCACCGGCACCCAACACACCGTTGAGGGGTGCCTTCCCACGGAGCCCGCGATGCGAGTCGGTCCGAGCCTCTTTCGGGTACAAGGAAACACCGAGCGGCCTCAGCCGCTCGGTGTCGGGTACAACTCAACCCGGGGATCTGCTCCCTACAACCGTCGCACTTCCTTGCCGTGTGCAGTGAGGGCGTAGATCACCAAGGCGTCGACCACCATGATGGTGAGCGCCCAGAACGGGTAGAGGGGGATGAACATGAAGTTCGCCACCAGGCTGATGGCGGCCACTATCACCCCCACCGTCCGAGCTGCCCGGTTCCCGGTGAAGATCCCGAGCCCGGCCAGCGCTACCACCAAGCCGACAATGAGCTCCGTCCAACCCCAGGTCGCCACGGTTGCGAACACGTGGGTGGTGTTCGTCCATCCGACCCAGGTGCTGTTGAGCACGGCAACCAGGCCGTAGAACGCGTTCAGCAGCCCACCGACGATCATCATCACGCCGGCAAACCACACCCAGCCCACCCAACCTGTGGGCTCCTTCTCCTCGTATGGTGCCACTGGCTGTAGCGGTTGCACAGTCGGCGGCACATTCTGCTGTAGCTGTGTCATGACGCCTCCTTTCCGCTACTCCCAGTAGCGCTCGCATCGCGCCGCGGGCACAGAGACAAAGGGCCCATGCACCTGTCGCGTGCGAGGGCCTGGAAGCACGGCCAGTCCCATCGGGATCGTTGACCACGACCTCAGGTAATCGTGGCTCACCTGGCGGGGTCGGCCCAAGTTCGGAGCGGTGGGCTCGATGACTTTCGGCCCTGCTCCGGGCTCGCCTGAGGCCCACCATTTTCGTAGGAGCACAGATCCACGTCTTGGAGGCCGACATGTGACGACGGTGAGGGAGGAACTCGTCCGCTCGGCCCGTCGCGCGGGCGCGACCCCGTGCCCGTCTCTGCCGGATGATGCGGCCCTGTAGGCGCATTGACAATCAGTGGGGCACGCGGGACCTTTGGCTCTGGGCCGTTCGAGCCCACCGGTGGATAGTGGATGCGGTGAGCTGCGAGAACGTCACTGTCCTCGACGGTGGGCTGAAGACCTGGGTGGCTGCCGGGCTGCCGACCGTCAAGGACGAAACACGAGAATCTGAGCGGGAGGTTCGGTCATGCTTGCCTACGTTTATCCGTTACTGGGCATCTTCTGGTCCATGTTGATCTTCGCCGGCTTCGTGCTGATGCTCATGCTGATCATCTGGTGCTTCATCGACAACTTCCGTCGCCATGATCACCACGGCTGGGCCAAGCTCGGGTGGACCATCTTGATACTGTGCTTGCCGATCCTGGGCGCCTTCATCTACATCGTCGCCCGGCCAGCAATCGTCGACTGAGCAGATCCGGCCGCGTCGCCCAACGCACACAAGAGAAGGGAACCAACGACAATGAATGACGTCAACATCGACGAGTTGGGCCCAATCGATTACCTGGTCGTCGAGTTCCCGGCCGGAGCGGCCAACTTCGACGGATCCGTCGTGGCAGAGCTCGCCGGCCTCGTCGACAAGGGGGTGATCCAGGTGCTGGACCTCCTCGTCCTCCACAAGGACGAGGACGGGTCGGTCCAGGCGTTCGAGATCGACGACCTCGAGGGCGTCGACGAGTTGCGAGCCCTCGAGACCCACATCGCCGAGATCCTGGCCGCCGAGGATGTGGCGTTCCTGGCCGAGGCGATGGAGCCAGGTGCCACGGCCGGGGTGGTGGTGTGGGAGAACACGTGGGCGGCCCCCTTCGGTGCGGCGGCCCGCAAGGCCGGCGGCCAGCTGGTGGCCACCGGCCGGATCCCGATCCAGGCCATCGTGGCCTCCATCGAAGCCGACGAAGCGGAAGGAGACTGAAATGCCACTTCGCCCAGCTCGAATGGCCCGCAGGGGAGTCGTCGGTCGACCCGTGGCCCGCACCGCCGCGGCCGTCGGCACTGCCGCCGTGGTCGCCCACGGGGTCGGGCGCCGTCGCGACCGGCGTGAGGACCGTCGTGACGACCGTGGCGACCGTCGAGAGGACCGGCGCTGACCGGTCGCAAGAAGGGGCGGGCGTGACCGCTGAATCGAGGGCGCACCCGCACTTCGTTGGTGGCCGTCCAGATCAATCAGGAGGTAGGCGATGAGGGCCAATGTCCTCGCGCTGCTGGCGGCCTTCGCCTTCGCGCTCGGCAACGTCCTCCAGCAAAAGGGCACCCTCGAAGCGCCGGCAGAGGGCGACGATCCGCGCTTTTTGGTCCAGATCCTGCGCCGCCCGGTATGGCTGGCCGGCGGGATATCCCAGATGGTCGGCTGGATCCTCCAGGCGGTCGCTCTCGACACCGGCTCGCTCATCGTCGTCCAGTCACTCACCACCATGAGCCTGGTGATCGCCCTGCCGCTCGGGCGGCACATCACCGGTCAGGAAGTCACCCGCCGGGTGTGGGCGGGAGCGGCGGCCATGGTGGTGGGCATCGTCCTCTTCCTCTCCGTGGGATCTCCCCAGGGAGGCACGTCGACGCCCCCGGCGTCCGCCTGGTGGTCGGCGGGGCTTTCGGCGATCGTCCTGGTCGTCGTCTTGGGCGGCATGGGCCGGACTCGTCAGGGGGCGCCCAAGGCGCTGCTGTTCGGTGCGGCGGCCGGTGTGGCCTTCGCCCTGCAGGCGGCGGTGACCAAGGTCTTCGTCACCGTGGTCGGCCAGGGCGTCTCGGCCGTGCTCTCGAGCTGGACGATCTACGTGCTCATCGCCTCGGCCCTGGTCGGGTTCGTGCTCCAGCAGTCCGCCCTGAAGACCGGCGTCCTGGCCCCGGCCATGGCGTCGAGCAACGCCGTCACCTTGTTCGGGAGCGTGGTGTTCGGGGCCACCGTGTTCGGCGAGAAGCTCTCCTCGGGCGGTGGTCGCCTTGCCCCCGCCCTCATCGGTCTCGCCGTCGCCCTCATGGGCATCGTGCTCTTGGCCGGGGCCAAGCCACCTCAGGCGTCCGAGGGGATGCCGCGGCTCGACCGGATCCGGCCGAGTGACGCCCAAGGACCTCCCTCCCCTCCTGGGCCGTAGGGTCATGACGTGACGGTGACGGTCGTCTTCGCCCTGGCCGCTGCGTTCGCCAACGCCGTCAACCTGTTGACACAGCACTCGGCGAGCGTCGGTGCCCCCAAGCGGGACAAGGGCTGGCGCCTGGTCGAGTACCTGTTCCGGCAACCGGTGTGGCTCCTGGGCTGGATCGCCGCGGTCGGCGGGTTCGTCTTCCAGGCCCTCGCACTGCACAACGGTCAGCTGTCGGTGGTCCAACCCTTGCTCGTCACCGAGCTGGTCTTCGC
>Ga0181536_10001858_pt1 | contig 24505 bp, 18 predicted proteins | sample PEATcosm2014_Bin_41_FD_121105 | JGI IMG/M metagenome (GOLD analysis project Ga0181536, IMG submission 121105) | Peatland microbial communities from MTU Mesocosm Facility, Houghton, MI, USA - PEATcosm2014_Bin17_60_metaG | ecosystem: Environmental > Terrestrial > Soil > Wetlands > Peat | place...
CATGGTGCTGGCGCGGAGAATAACTGGCCGTTTGCAGAGCCTGGGGCTCGATCCGAGGAAGCACTTCCTGTCTGAAGTTCTTCGCTCCCCGCATCAGTGAAAGGCGAGGTCTACAGCCGATGATGCCCGTGGCCTATCTTGGCGTGCCGCCGGTTGGTGGGTTAAGAACGTTCTTCATCAATCTCCGCGACAGCCTTGCCCCAAAAGGTATCCGCGTGTTCTGGCTCGGGTCGGGAAGACAGGAGGCTCAGGCAGCGATCGACCGAAGCATCTATCAGGAATGCCCGGACGGCGTTGTCGCCGCGCCGGAGGCTGAGGATGACCGCGCTCGTGTCAAAGCGCTGATCGATTATGTCAAGGACCACCGGATTCCGGTTGTACTGCTTAGCTCGGTACCGGTGGCGACGACAGCCGGACTCGCCAGTTGCTTGCCGGCGGAAGTCAAGCGTATCTTAATCGTTTACCACCCCTCGCCTATGACCTACCGGGCATCCAGGGCCATGCGGGATCGGGTTGATTACACCGTGGCTATCAGCCCGCGAATCGAGCGCGATCTGGTCCGCTACCATCGATTCGACTCGGGCCGGACGGCTTGGATACCGCACGGCATAAAGCCGGCGCCTACAGGCGGCGAGCGTCCTATGCGATCTCTAGGGGCGCCGCTTCGCGTGGTTTACGTGGGTCGAGTTGAGGATGGGCAAAAGGGAGTCCTTTGGCTTCCGGAGATTCTCGCGCGGGCCATCGCGGCGGGGGCGGAAGTCCGGCTCACTGTAGCGGGGGGTGGGCCCGATCTGGATAAGCTCAAGAAAGCTATATCGCGCCGGGGGCTCGAGTCGAGCGTCCAATGTATCGGGCAATTTCCGCCGAACCGTCTGCAACCCCTCTTGAGGTCCCACGACGTTCTCTTGCTGCCCTCGCGTGTCGAGGGGCTCAGCTACGTCTTACTCGAAGCTATGGCGGCAGGCTGTGTGCCCGTTGCCTCGCGCATCCACGGGGTGACGGACTTCGTCATCCAGGACGGGCGCACGGGGTTCCTTTTTCCCGTCGGCTCGCGTCGTGCCGCGGCAGAGCATCTGTCGCGGCTGGCCTCAGGCCCTGCTCTACTTGCAGCCGCCGGCGTCGCAGCGCAAGCCGACGTGAAGACTAGGTTCAGCCTTGCTCGGCAGGGGGAGAGCTACGCTGCGCTGATCCACAATACACTCGACACGCCGCGCCCGCTCCCTCCTCCGATCTCCCCGGAGAACTTCTCCATGCCACGCGGCTTCCGGCCCGGGTGGTGGTACTGGCTGCCCCTCCCGGTCAAGAACGCGCTGCGGGTGGCACTCGAGCGGCTCCCGGTGCGAGGAGGAATGCATAGGTGATTCCATATGTTCTGCTCATTCTGTTTGGATGCTCCTGTGTTTGGCTCGTCCTTGACGGCCTGAAACGACGTGGCGGAATGTTCGAGTTCAGCTTTCTGGCCGGGTGTGGTCTATTTGGGTTTCTGTTCGTCCAGGCCATCGGAGTCGTCAGAAATCCCGGAATGGCTCCGGAGGCAGGGGTGTGGAAGGCGCTCATCATGTCCACGCTCTGCGCGGCGGCGGTTTATCTCGGGTGGAAGTCGCCCGCGCAGGCGCGGACAGCGCCCCGCCCCACGTCGCCTTTTGTGCTGAAATGGATGTACAGGTGCGGAATCGTCTGTATCATCGTCGGCCTGGTAGGGAACCTAGGGCTCGCCAGACTGAGCGGACACATCCTGGGCGCCGGTAGCGCGACAGGTCGCCAGGCTATCGTGTTTCGCGGCATTCCCGTCATGTACTACTTTTTGTCAGTATATGGTTATCTCGGCCTGGTGCTGGTGGCGTCAATTGCCCTGCGGTTGCGCTCTTGGCTGCTGGCGCTGCCGGCGGTGGTTCCCTTGATTTTCGCCTTTGGAAACGTCGTGATCGCAGGCCGCAGAAACGAATTCGTTTTGGTCGGCGTAGCCGTAGGCAGTCTTCTCTACTTTGCCAGGGACGTGGCGCCGCCTCGCCTCCTAGCTGTGGCGCTTGCGCCGCTGGCCATAGCAGCCATGTTTCTTGCCCCGGTCTACCGTAATAACACACTAACCGGCCGGTGGGATGAGAACAGAAATATTTCCGTTTCTGAGAGTCTGAGCAGAGTAGTCTCAGGGAGCGAGGGCGAATTCTGGACCGAGGCTTACGAAATGGAGATTTCCGACACCGAGCACAAGTTCCAGTTCGGCCTCGGCTTTTATAACACTTTTGTCGCGAACTTCGTTCCGAAGCTGATCGTGGGCGACGAATTCAAAGAAAAGCTTTTCGTGCCCGTCCCCTCGACCGCGCGTGACGACAATCACCTCGGGTGGGTCATTCCCTTTGGAATGGTTCCCACGGGGCCTTTCAGTGTGTTTGAGCAGTTCTGGTACTTCGGCGCGGCCTGTTATTATTTCCTGGCAAAGTGGCTGAAGCGCCACTGGATCCGCGCCAAGGCCGGTGATTTTCTGTCCGCCCTCACCTATTCCGTCACGGTCACCGCCGCCGTCTTCGCGGTCACAAACGATTTTTTCGCCATTTACATTGTGTTTATGTTTGTCGTTCCGCTCAATCTCTTGGCCAGAATGCAGATGTCGATGCGCGGCACGGCCCTAGCCTCCGGCTACGCCGCGCCCCCCAGTTCCTGGGAAGGTAGCCGTCAGATCGCGACTGCGCATGAGCAGACGCCAGGACCCATTCCCAAACGACCCGAGCCGAGCCTGTGAAGCGCCTGATCTTCCTGTCTTTGTATCCCCTGGATGGAACCCCCTTCGGGGAGTACCTGCTCGGCGCTCATGCGGGGTAGCTCGCGAACGCGCGGATTTTGGAGTTTCTATGATCAGCAGTATCGTTATTGTCGGCGGCTGCGGGCACGTCGGCTTGCCGTTGGGACTGGCATTTGCTCAGCGCGGCGGGCACGTCACCCTGCTCGACATCGACGCCCAGAAGGTCGAGATTGTCAATTCCGGTCGAATGCCGTTTCGGGAAGAGGGGGCGGACGAGGTACTGCGCTCGCTGGTCGGAAAGCGCCTCAAGGCGACGCTCGACAGCCGATGCCTGCGGGATGCGGACGTAGCCATCGCCGTTGTAGGCACTCCCGTTGACGAACACCTGAACCCCACCATCAAGGCGGTCTATCGAAGCATCGACGCGCTGGTTGACGACATGCATGAGGATGCGCTGCTGGTGCTGCGCAGCACTGTCTACCCCGGCGTGACCAAGCTGGTGCACGACCGTGTGCGCTGCCGCGGTCGAAACATCCACGTCGCCTTCTGCCCGGAGCGCATCGCCGAGGGCAAAGCGATGAAGGAGCTTGTCGAACTTCCTCAAATCGTCGCCGCCTTCACTCCCGAGGGGCGGCAAAAAGCGCGCGAGCTGTTCGGCCTCTTAGCTGCCGAGCTTATTGACCTGGAGCCACTCGAGGCCGAGTTGGCCAAATTATTCACCAACAGTTGGCGCTACCTGAATTTCGCCATATCCAACCAGTTTTACATGCTTGCCGAGACTCACGGCGTCGACTTCAATCGCATTCACGACGCGGTGACCCGCCACTACCCGCGCATGCGCGCCTTCGCGCGAGCGGGGTTTGCAGCGGGCCCTTGCCTTTTGAAGGACACCCTTCAGCTTTCGGCTTTTTCAGGCAACAACTTTTTCCTGGGCCACGGCGCCATGTTGATCAACGAGGGGCTTCCGAATTTCATTGTGGCCCAGTTACTGGCCAAGGGCCTGGCCGGCAAGTCTGTCGCTTTGCTCGGCATGGCCTTCAAGGGCGATTCGGACGACTCGCGTGAAAGCCTTTCGTATAAGCTCAAGACGCTATTGGAACTGGAGGCGTGCGAGGTACTTTGCACCGACCCTTACGTGGCGAGCCCTCATTGGGTTCCGCTCCAGGAGGCCGTGGCGCACGCGGATATCATCATTCTCGGCGCCCCTCATTCCGTCTATCGAGACTTGAAAATTCCCCCTCACAAGACCGTGGTTGACATCTGGGGATTTTGGGACGCCGCAGTCACGTGAGGGGAGAAAAACGAAGAATCAGCATGAAAACTCTCGTCACCGGCGCCGCCGGCTTCATCTGCGGTTACCTCATCGAGGAGCTCCTGCAGGCCGGCCACAGCGTCGTGGGTATTGACAACTACAGCAAGTACGGCCGCGTCAAGAAGTCGTACGACTCTCATCCTAATTACCGCCTGGTTGAAGGCGATGCCAAAGACCTCGCACTCATCAAGGAACTCATTGCCGACTGCGACTATTTTGTTCCAGCCGCGGCCCTGATTGGAGGGATCACCTACTTTCACGAGCTGGCTTACGACCTGCTCGCCGAAAACGAGCGCATCACCGCCACGGCATTCGACGCGGCCATTTGGGCACATCAGCATCGCCAACTGCAGAAAATCACCGTCATCTCCTCCAGCATGGTGTTCGAATCCACGACGGAATTCCCCACCCCAGAGGCCGCGGTGCGGCGCTCGCCCCCGCCGCGCTCCACCTATGGCTTTCAAAAGCTGGCCACGGAGTATTTTGCCCAAGGTGCGTACGAACAGTACCGGCTGCCCTACACGATTGTCCGTCCCTTTAATTGCGTCGGAATCGGTGAGAAACGGGCGCTTCGCAATCACGATATGCACAGCGGCAACGTGAAGCTGGCCATGTCCCACGTGGTGCCGGACCTCGTCCAGAAAGTGCTGAAGGGTCAGAACCCCTTGCACATTCTGGGCTCCGGCCAGCAGGTTCGCCACTACACCTACGGCGCCGACCTGGCGCGCGCCATCCGTCTCTGCATCGAATCCCCGGCGGCTTTGGGCGAAGACTTCAACCTCTCCACGCCCGTGCCCACCACCGTGCTCGAACTCGCTCAGCTTATCTGGTCCAAGATTAACGGCCCCCGCAAGCCCCTCTCTTACGTCAGCGATCCGGCTTACGAGTACGATGTGCAGACACGCACACCTGACACCACCAAAGCGGAGCGCCTGCTCGGCTTCCGTGCTACCACCTCTCTGCCGGAAATCCTCGACGAAGTCATCCCCTGGGTCGCGGATGAGATCCACGCAGGTCAGCTTTAAGACCTGCGGTTCGGCGAAATGCCCTTACCAACGTGCGCGAGGTCAAACTGAGCTATGCTGGTGGTCGCCTACAATTCCTGGATACAAAGGGTCTGCCCTGCTCCCAGGCGCTACTTGGCGCAACTGGTGGTCCGTTTCGGCCTCAAAACCGGCTTGGACATCGGCTGCGGAGAGAATAGCCCCCTCACCCCTTTGCGGAAGAACGGCTTTCGCTCGATTGGATTGGATGCCTCGCCGGAGCGTCTTGAGAATGCCCGGCGGAGAAGCGAGCACGACGACTACTACTGCGCGGATATCCTCACTTTCCCGCTCGACTCGCTTCCTCCTGTCGACGTGGTTGTCATGTCTCACGTTATCGAGCATCTGAGCCGTGAAGACGGCCTCCGCCTGCTTCAGGTTGCAGAGCGGTTTGCCCGACGGCTGATCTATGTTGAAACCCCGCGAGGCTTCATGGAGCAGCTCGATTGTTTGCAAGGCGACTTGCTCCAGGAGCACCGCTCCGGCTGGTTCCCCTGGGACTTCGAAGCCCGGGGGTATACGGTCTATGGGTCCGGACTAGGCCTGCTCCGGGCACGGCACGGCAAGCCAAGACCGTTGCCACAAAGCGTGACCCGCTGGACCCAGAGGCTGGCCCAGGCAGTGGTTTTTCGGAACCCGCAGTGGAGTTCCGCCATCTCAGCCATCCAGTACCGGGACGAACGCGGGAACATCCGAACCATCTGAGCGACCGCAGAGCACGCAACCGACTCAATTCGATGAAACGCCTGATACTACTGACCGCGTACGATTTGAGCAAGAATCCTCTCCCGGAATTGGCATTGCCGGCCCTGTCACGACACGGCTGGAGTATCAGCGTCGCGGGTATGTGCGCCGGGAATTCCGCAATGGGACGGGTGCTTCCTTATCCGTGCCAACGGCACCACATTGCGGACGTCAATTTGAAGGGTCCGGCATACGAGTGGCGGGTGTTCGATTGGCTGCAGCGCGCCCGGACCGGCCCTTACGACGTCATCTATATTCACTCGAACGTCCTTGCCTATCGCGCCGCGGTCGGGCTGGCAGGTCCACTGTTTGGAAAGCGCCTGGTTTATCATTCCACTGACTACATTGATCCCCTGGACCATCGCCTTTACGCCTGGCTCGAGAAAAAGCTGGCGCGGCGGGCGCGGCTTCACCTCAATGCTGAATTCCACCGCGCCTACATCGACCAGACGCGCTACGGGTTCCGGGCCCCGGTACTGGTTGTGCCTCCCAACCTGCCGTCCGCCTGGCCGATCCCCCAACCGTCGCCTGAAGTTCGGCGCAAGTTGGGCGCCAACTCCCCGGACGACGTGTTGGTGATCGTGCATGGCGGGTGGTCGTCGTTGCGCGGCACATCCAAACTGGTCGAGGCGCTGGCCGCTCTTCCGCCTCGCTTTCGCCTTGTCATGACCGCCGATCCCAATCCCGCGTTACAGGCGGCGTTGGCGCGGATCGGCCTCGAACAGCGCGTTGCCTGCATCGGCCGGCAAAAGTACGAGGACCTTTTCCAATACACGTCCAGTTGCGATATTGGCGTCCTGCTCTATGCAAATAACGACCTGGGAAACTTTTTTGGCGCCCCCACGCGGCTTACCGAGTACCTTGCCTGCGGCCTCCCGGTTCTCGGTTGCCATTTCACCGCCCTTCAGCTCCTTACCCTCAAATACGGTCTCGGTCTGAGCGCGGACCCCGAATCTCCCCGGGATATCGCCAGGAGGCTGCTGGAGTTGGAAGCGGGCCGCCACGAAGGGCGCTTTAGCCGCGCCGTGATTCGCCAGCACTTTCTCGATGTCTTCGCCTTCGACCACTGGGAAGAAGCGGTCTGTCGCGCTTTCGACGAGTTGATGGATTCCCCGCCTTTGCCTTCGCGCCCCATTCGCCCCAGCCTGAGCGGCATCGGGGGGCCTCTAGCGGGGCCGCCGCTCACCAATCTGCGACGGCGACAACCAACTCTGCCGAGCCTGTAATCCGCCTCAGGTTGGCCGCACACGTGGTCGAATCCACTTGCTAAGCGTCCCGGCCCGTGAGCCGGTTATCACAACCCGCTTAGCCCATATGCAAAGAACCAATCGCTACTGCGAACTTAGACCGGTGACCTCGCCAGCGGTTCGGTAGAGGCGCATCGTAACTGTATTGGCTGATTCGGCCGTGTCGTTTATGAACATAGTCAGATTGCCGCTGGTAGGCAGGTAGGCGCTGTTAATCACCGTGGCCGTGCCCTCCGTCGTGCAACCTCCGCTTGCGGCATTCGTGAGGCAGTAGTACGTCCCGCCATCCAGAGAAACCACCCATTCGCCGGACGTAACTTGGTAAACGATCAACTCATGGACATTCGCATCTCCGGCACCTGTGGATTGGGTAGTACGATGACTGGACCCGTCGTCAGAACAGATCACCCAAGCAGCATCCGATTGAGTAGTGTCTAAGCAGATTCCAACCATGCCGGGGAAGGAACTTACGGTTGTGGGCGAATTCCCGATGCCTATATGGAAAATTTCACCATGGCTTAGGTCGGTAGAATAGTTAGGCTGTTGAAAGCGCCACTTGTGAATCCACTTGTACCCAGCGGAAAGGGGAATCACGTCTGTCTTTTGACTGATCGAGCCGCCGTGCCCACTCGCGGCGTCCGTCCCCCAAGAGCAAGACATTTTATCGGGATTCTCGGTTGCGTTGCCAACACAGCCCGGCGTGGATGTGTTGCTGCCCATGGTGTTATAACCTAAGCCGCCGGTGCCTGCTGTGGGGAAGGCGCTGCCGCTCCAATTATGCCTCCACTCTTCTTTGTACCCAGAGCAGGAGAAATCTAACTGGGTACAGTAAGGCCAGTTGATGCTGTTGACAGTGAAGAAGCTGGCGCTGGTCCCTGCGTTTTGCAGTTTGCCACCCGTACCCGCGATGACGTAGTTTCCGGCGGTTAGCCCCGAGTCGGTCAAACTCGCAACCGAGGCATTACCATTCCCGTCGATGCTCCAGTTCTTATTGTGAGTCCAGGTTGTCCCGTTCACGTAGGAGTCAGCAACCCCGAAAACCTCGCCGGTGGTGTTGACTGTGGGCATCGCCCCGGAGGGAGTCGCTGAGCCATTGTCTGTCCACGATAGACTTGAACTTCCACTAGCAAACACTGCGTTATCGTTGTTCGCCCAGACGGTTGCGCAGTAAAGTTCACTGCCTGGTGTGCGGCAATAGATGTTATAGCCCACCGCGCCGAGCATCGGAGCCCATTTTACTAAATTGGTGTTCGAGCCTCCCAGCGTCGCCGCATTGGTGCAAGTTACTTCCGCTGTCGGCGTCGTTTCTCCTGAAAAATTTGCACTGTTGGCAATCGAGGTCACGCGGTAGCCGTAGGAAGTGGAACCGCTGCCCGTAGGCGTACAAGCAGGACTCAACGGAGGTGGAAGTTGATGGACAACGACCGGACCTCCATACTCGTCAAACTCGTGCAGCAGATCAAACCGTCTCCAATCGAATGCACCAGATTCTATCTGAATAATATTACGTGTCCACGTGCCAAAGCCATTCCAGCTAGGAACTTGTTTGTACTCAAACTCCGCACTGCTGCGGGGGTCCTGATATATCGCATTGCATGTAATATCGGTAGGTCGAATGCCACCTACATTGATGAAATTGAGTCCGTAGTATGAAGACCCCGGTTCGGCTGCGGTGCATCCCGCAATCGTCGGCCATTGGCCGGGGTTCGTATTTTCAGAAAAGGAGAAGTTACTCAGGAACACACTGGACGTTGAATTAGACGCATCCAAAGTCGGGTTTGTAGGGGAAGAGGGAACTACCCATGCCCCACCATCAATCTCAAGCCCTCCACTGTAGAGTTTTGCAAATTGTGGAGTTGTGCCTCCTCCAACGAAGCCACGAACAAGCACGGCAGGACCAGTTCCGCCGCTGGACCTGCCAAGCACGAAATCAGCCGTAGTGTTGGGTCCAAACTCCCAATTATTCCCGGTGACCAAGCCTTGCCACAGGACGCCGACGCCACATTCTTCGATAAACAGGTTATCAATTTCCTCATCGCTAGCGTTACCGTTGTTCGGATTATTAATGCAAGCGCCGCTCACATGGTCAACGTGGATGGCGTCCAACTTGAACGAATCCCCTCCTGTCGTTCCGTTCCACGTGATGCCGTTGGTGAACTGGATGCCGGTTCCGCCTCCAGCGTACTGTCCTGCATAGATGTTGTAGATCAGGCCCATCTCGCCGTAGCCGGTTACATTGTCGATCAGAATCGCCTCAGAGGGCAGGTTGGTGGTGTTGCCGATCAAGCCAAGGTCGCGCACCGTGGTGTTGCGGCCATAGATTCGTATCATGGGCGAACCAGCTGCGCCAATCCACTTGAGATAACATTTCGCACCCGCTCCACCTGACTGACCGGACCCAGAGCCAATGCCTTCGAGGATTCCAGCCACGTTAATCGTGCTCCCGATTGCACAGCCCCCCGGAATTAACGTAATACCCGCTGGTAGATACGAGCCTCCGTAATTGTAGCCGGGGTTCGCCGCGCTGATGGCCGAGTTAATGGCCGCCGCGTCGTCCGTCGTCCCGTCGCACTTCGCACCGTAGGCCATGACATCAAAAACTTGGCTACCGCGGTCGGTCACCCACTTGGCGTTGACATTGTAAGCGGGGGTGCCGCTGGGGACCTGGGCAAGAGTTGGCGCCGGATGCCATTCGCCCGACAGCAGGAACAACACCAGTCTTGATAGCAGTAGACTGAGACCTGAAACGTACAGCCTGGAATTTGTTCTTTTCACCATACAATTGCTCTCCCTGGAATTCCCTTGGGCGCGCGCTTGGGGCCACGCCGCCTGGTTCCTGACGCCCACTTCTGGCGGGCGCCGACAAATTATAGCCTAGCATTTCGGGATGGAAATATGGGAACCGGTGCAAAAACTGTGAAAGATAGATTTATCCTATTGATTACAAATGGCATGGCTTCGAGTGGTTTTTTCACATTGTGAAATATTGAGTCAAGAAGCGCCGCATTTTGACACACACATATGGGAATCTGCATATGTCGTGGAAAGGTCTTTGACACATGTTTGCTGTAGCGCAACTCGGCGCTCGGATGCACTACGCCGTCCCTCGCATCCTGCAGTCAGCCGGAATGCTCGAACACTTCTACACGGACTTCGCTGCCGTGCAGCCGTGGTCGGTGCTGCCGGGGACGTTGGGAAAGGTGCGTGGAGCTAGCGGCGCCCTGGGCCGTATGGCCGCGCGGGTCCCGCTGGGGATTCCAGCCGACAGGATTACCCACTGGCCGGCATTTGCCACCCAGTACTACCTTCGCCAGCGGCGTGCGACGACGCCGGAGCAACTGACAAACACCTTCCTTTGGGCGGGCATCGAATTCTGCCGCCGCATCCTTCGCCATGGACTGGGCAATGCGAGGGCAGTCTACACGTACAACTCCGCGGGCCTCGAACTGATGGAACACGCTGGGGCGCGAGGATTGCTGCGCGTGATGGAACAGACTATCGTCCCCGTCTCTGTCGAAGATCGGCTCATGGCCGAGGAACATAGCGCTTGGCCGGGTTGGGGAACGCCGCGCGACGCCGGGGGCGCCCGCGCCGCTGCTGCCGATCGGGAGCGAAGGGAGTGGGACCAGGCAGACCTGATCGTGTGCGGCTCCGAGTTCGTGCGGCGGGGGATTTCCGAATGCGACGGTCCGGCGGCATGCTGTGTGGTTGTTCCCTACGGCGTGGATTGGTCATTCGCCCGGGCGTCTCGTCTGCGCGCAGGGCCTATGGTTCCCACAGGCATGGATGCCTCCCAGGCGAGGGGCCTCGGCCGGCAGCAGGGAAGATTGCGTGTCCTCGTGGTTGGAGAGGTGAGCCTTCGCAAGGGCGCTCCCTATGTCCTCGCCGCCGCGCGCGCAACAAAAGGACTGGCCGAGTTTTGGTGGTGCGGCCGCGTTGGCGTACCGCCGGCAGCGGCCCGAGAACTTCAGGAACATATCGGGTTGCGAGGAGTGATCACTCGGCCGGAGATGGTGGAACATTACGCTTGGGCCGACGTCTTTCTGCTGCCTTCGATCTGTGAAGGCTCGGCTACCGTTTGTTACGAAGCCCTGGCGGCTGGCCTCCCTGTGATCACCACGGAGAATGCGGGCAGCGTGGTGCGCGACGGCATCGAAGGTTTCATTGTGCCCCTACGCGATTCGAGCGCTATTGTTGAAAGGCTCGAAAGGCTCCACGGGGATCGCGAGCTTTGGGAGAGCATGTCGCGGGCGGCGCTCGAGCGCGCGAGTGAGTTCACATTGGACAAGTACGGAGAGCGGCTGCTCAGCGCGGTAACAGCGGCCACCGCCTCCACGACCTGACTGAGATGAGCCACGTAAGCTCCCACAACCTTGTCGAGCCCGACTGCAGCGCCCAGGCGCCGGCGGCGGTGATCTTTCATCGCCTTGGTCCGTACCACCTTGCTCGACTGCGGGCGGCGGCGAAGAGAATCCCAATTGTGGCGATTGAGTTGGTCGGCAAGGACACTACCTACGCTTGGGAGGTCGTGCGCGGCCCCCAGGGATTCCCCAGGGTGACGCTGTTCGAGGCAGAGAACCATTCCGGTGATACTTTCGTCTTGGAGACCGCTTTACGCAACACCCTCGAGCGAGAAAGCCCTGCCTGCGTCGTCCTCCCCGGCTGGTCCCCGCCTGGAGCGCTGATAGCGCTGGCCTGGGCCTCGAGTCATTCCGTGCCCATTGTCATGATGAGCGAGAGCCAAGACCGCGACCGCCGGCGCAACCCCTTGGGCGAGAATATCAAGCGGCGGGTCCTGTCTCTGTGTTCATCTGCCCTGGTAGGGGGTTCCTCTCACGCTGCCTACCTAGCTAAGCTAGGATTGCCCAGGGAGCGCGCCTTCTGCGGCTACGACGTGGTGGACAACGAGCACTTCCGGTCAGGGGCAGAGAGAGCGCGCGCGGATGGGACGTTGCGAGCCCGGCTGGGGCTCCCCGGGCGCTTCTTTCTGGCTTCCTGCCGATTTGTGGCTGCCAAAAACCTGGGACGGCTTCTCGAGGCGTACAGCCGCTACCGGAAGTCGAGCTCAGATCCTTGGGGTCTTGTGCTTTTGGGCGATGGGCCGTTGAGACCGGATGTGGAGGGCGGCTTCCGCCGCCTAGGCCTTGAAACACATGTGCTCGCTCCGGGCTTCATACAATACGACACCCTTCCGGCGTACTACGCCCTGGCGGGCGCGTTTATTGTTCCCAGCGTGATGGAGCCCTGGGGCCTGGTGGTAAATGAGGCCATGGCGGCAGGGCTACCCGTGTTGGTGTCGGAACGTTGCGGGTCGGCCCCCGACCTTGTCGAGGAGGGACGGAACGGCTTCACGTTCGACCCCTATTGCGTTGAGCAGCCTGCCAGCCTGATGCTGAAAGTCTCCGCAATGGCCGAAGGGCAACGGCAAGCGATGGGTCGGGCCAGCCAGGAGATTATCAGCCGCTGGTCTCTTGACCTATTCGCGCAGAATCTGGAAAAAGCGATTCAGGCCGCGCTCAGGGCGCCGAGACGCTCTGTATCCGTGCTTGACCGGCTATTGCTATGGGCCCTAATTCACCGCTGAGACAGGGAACATCGCGTAAACGTCGGAAATCGGGTGCGCAGCGTAACAAGCGCTGAAATGAAAGTCGGAAACCTCGTAGCATCAATCTCCAGGCGAGCCGGCGGCCTTTTCCACTCGGTTCGGAACCTCGCACTCTACACGAAGAAGCTGGGGGTGGGAGTGACGGCCATCGGCCTCGAGGATCAATTCACCGAAATTGACCTGGCGGCCTGGGGGGGTGTCCCTGTATCGTTGTATCCCGTTGTCGGCCCGAAAAGATTCGGGTTTTCCCCCGGCCTTGTCGGCTTAATCCGGAACGCGGGCCTTGAACTGCTCCATGTACATGGCATTTGGATGTACCCGTCGGTCGCCAGCTTGATCAGCTGCCGGAAAGCCAAGATCCCTCTCATCGTCTCCACCCATGGCATGCTGGATCCTTGGGCCCTGCGGCATTCCGCCTGGAGAAAGAAAATCGCAACCTGCTTGTACGAGGGCCCTCATCTGCGAACCGCCGCTTGTATGCGGGCGCTGTGCGATTCGGAAGCCGCATCGATGCGGGAATTCGGGTTGCGGAATCCGATCTGCGTCATCCCGAATGGCCAGGAACTCCCGCCCGATGCATACGACGGTGAAGCCCGGAACGGACCGAGTTTGGCGCCAGGCCGCAAGGTCTTGCTCTCCCTTGGCCGTTTACACCCCAAGAAGGGAATGCCCGACTTGCTTCGGGCTTGGGCTCGCGTCCAGGAGACGGAGCCGGAAGCCGCCAACTGGGCGCTGGCAGTAGCCGGGTGGGACCAAGACGGTCACGAGAGTGCATTGAAGCACATGGTCCTGAAACTGCGTATTAAAGACAGTGTGCTGTTCCCGGGCCCGCTTTTTAACGAGAAGAAGGACATCGCGCTCGCGACCGCGGAGGCTTTCATCCTGCCCTCCTTCAGTGAAGGCCTGCCCATGGCCGTGCTGGAGGCATGGGCCTGGCGCCTTCCCGTTCTCATGACGCCGCAGTGCAACCTACCGGAGGGGTTCGCGGCAGGCGCTGCGATCAAGGCCGACCCCACGGTTGAATCGCTCACCTGCGGGCTCCGCACTTTGTTCCGAATGAGCGACCCCGAGCGGCAACACATGGGAGCGCGAGGGCGGCGATTAGTCGAAGAGCAGTTCTCCTGGCCTCAGGTGGCTCGGCAGATGGTGAGCGTCTACAACTGGGTGCTCGGCAGCGGGCCCAAACCCGACTGCGTGCGGGAGATTTGAGAAAAGCAGTTGACAAAACGCGAAGTGGCCGGTTCCAGACGCAAAGGTCCGGTTTGGGCGCATCAAGTGCCAGGTGACAGGGTGTTGAACGTCTACCGCAACCGTTTAAGCCTACGTAACAAAATCGCGCGGGCGGCATGGAATCTGGTCTGGCTTTTCTTGTACCGTCCTTCGCCGGGATTCTGTTTCGCTTGGCGGCGGACGCTTCTGCGTCTGTTTGGGGCCAAACTAAAGGAAGGCGCAAGGCCCTACCCGCGTTGCCGGATTTGGGCTCCCTGGAATCTGACCATGGGTAAGGACAGTAGCCTGGCGAATGACGTGGACTGCTACAGCGTCGCCCCGATCAAACTAGGCGTCCACGTTACCGTGTCGCAGTACGCCTTCCTCTGCACTGCCAGCCATGACTGTGAAGATCCTGGCCACCGCCTGATTGCGAAGCCGATCGAGATTGGCGACCACGCCTGGATTGCAGCCCGGGCCTTCGTAGGACCCGGCGTCACGGTTGGCGAAGGCGCCGTGGTAGGTGCCACGGCCTCCGTTTACCGCGACGTGCCAGAATGGACCGTGGTGGGCGGAAACCCGGCGAAGGTAATCAGGAAACGAGTCATAAAAGGGAGCACGCCCGAAGCAGTGGGCGGGGGGCCGTTTTAGGGGCCAGCGGCTGGGGGGAAGCTGGGAATTCGGTACTCCGCAGGCAAGGCCCACACCCTGATTTCCGACACCTGACACCCCACGGCTGCCCCCCGACACCCAACGATGAACGTGCCTAGCGTAGCCGCGATCATCCTCACCAAGAACGAGGAACGCGATCTGCCGGCGTGTCTGGAGAGCTTGGCGGGCGTGGTCTCCGAGGTTTTCGTGATCGATTGTGGAAGCACCGACGGAACGGTGGAAATCGCCAAAAGCCACGGCGCCCGTGTGCTTCTGCATCCGTTTCTCAACCACGCCAAACAATTCAACTGGGCCCTGGACAATATTCAATCCGGAGCCGAATGGATCCTGCGCATCGATGCCGACGAGCGTTTGAGCGAGGAATTGCGCCAGGAACTGCAAGGGGCTCTCTCAGGCTTCGGAAACGTCGTGACAGGACTTATGGTTTCCCGGCGGATACGGTTTTTGGGCAGGGCGTTACGCCACGGCGCCAGCTACCCGGTGTGGCTGCTCAGAGTGTGGCGAAGAGGCTCCGGAAGGTGTGAGGACGTCTGGATGGACGAACACATTGCGCTTCCCCACGGACAGGTGTTGAAACTCCACGGCGACCTCATCCACGAAATCCCCAAGAGCCTATCCGAGTGGACGTTGAAGCATGACTGGTATGCGACGCGCGAGTGCAAGGACATTCTCACCGCCACGAGCCGTCAGGGGAGTGTGCCGGCCGGGCGCGAGGCCGGACTGCGGAGGCTACTGAAGCAGCGCGTGTTTCTTCGGCTGCCTGCTTTCCATCGCGCTTTCCTCTATTGGTTCTATCGCTATTTTCTCCGACTGGGGTTCCTGGATGGCAAGGAAGGGTTGATCTACCACTTCCTACAGGGTTTTTGGTACAGATTCCTCGTGGACGCAAAACTGTATGAGCTCGAGAAGAGGCCCACAGGCCGGGATGCCAATGCGAATTCTGATCTTAAACGAGTACTTCTACCCTGACGTTGCTGCCACGGCGCAATACGGCGCCGATCTGGCGCGGGCGCTGGTGCGGGCGGGCCACGAGGTGACGGCGGTGGCCGGCCGACGCGATTACTCCTCGCCTGAGAGGCAACTGCCTCGGAAGGAAACGTGGGAAGGGATCCGGATACTCCGAGTCTCCAGCGTAGCCTTGGGAAAAACGCGCCGGTGGCAGCGAGCCGCGCATTTCGCCAGCTATTTGCTGGCTTGTGCCTGGCAACTGCTGTGGCTAGGCGCCTATGACGAGGTGGTGGCGATGACGACGCCACCGCTGCTATCCGTTCTGGCAGCGCTCTTCACGCGCTTCAAGGGCGGCAGGCTGACGCTGTGGTTGATGGATTTGAACCCTGATGAGGCGGTGGCGGCAGGGTGGCTGAAGCCGGGTAGCTTGGCGCATTGGTTTCTCGAGCACCTTCTCCGCTACTCCCTGCGCCGGGCCGATACCGTGATCGCGCTCGACCGCTTCATGCGCGAGCGCGTCCTGGCCAAAGGTACCCGCACCGACAAGGTGGCCGTGCTGCCTCCCTGGACGCTTGACGAAGCGGTCGAATACGATCCGGAGGGCCGCAGCGATTTCCGTCGAGAGCATGGGCTGGAGGGCAAGTTCGTGGTGATGTATTCGGGCAACCTCAGCCCCTGCCACCCTCTGGACACGCTGCTGGACTCCGCGCAGAGGCTACAGAGCAAGCCGCCTGCGGCCACTCCGGTGGTGTTTTGCTTCGTGGGGGGCGGGAGCGAACTGTCGAAGGTGAACAGCTTTGTCAGCTCTAGGAACCTGGAGAACGTTGTTTGCCTGCCCTACCAGCCGATCGAGATGCTAAGGGCTTCCCTTTCGGCCGCCGACCTGCACGTGGTGGTTATGGGAAGTCCTTTTGTCGGCACGATCCATCCAAGCAAGATTTATAACATCCTCAAGCTGGGTGTGCCGTTCCTCTACGTCGGTCCCGCGAATAGCCACGTCACGGACATGCTGCCCAGCCGCGCCGCCGGCGATTGGGCGCACTTGTTCCTTCACGGCGACGCGGAAGGCATTGCCGCGTGCATCGAGCGCTGTGCTGAGGCGGGTGGCCGCCGGGCCGAGGAGGAAATATCCCTGGCGGGCGAGTTCTCGTCGGAGAAGCTTGTGCCTCGCTTTCTAGCGCTGTTTTCATTGGCGGCAGGGCGCTTTGCGAAGCAACAAGCTGCCTCGCCTGACTCGGTGACGGAAGTTTGAAGAAAGCTCAGATTGACGGCAGCCCAGTTGAAGCTGCAAAGACCGTTTGACCACGCCTCAATCATCAACCGAACACCAAGGGAACAGATATGAGAAGCTATCTCGGACTACTTCTTGTTGCTGCGCTGTTTAGCTGGCTGACCACACTCGGAGTAAGGGAGCTAGGCCGGCGGCTGCGCGCTTACGGAAAAGCACATGGCGGCCGGAATCAGGTGCAGGTCCCGCGGTTGGGAGGCCTCTCAATTTTCCTGGCGACGGTTGCGGCTTGGGGCGTATTGCTGCTGGTGCCGAACGACCTCAGAGCTCACTTCATCTCCGAGTGGCGCGTTTCACTCACCATAATGATCCCCGGCACGCTGATCCTGGTCTTGGGAGCCTACGACGATCTCGTAGGCGCCACACCGAGGCAGAAACTGCTGGTGGAGACCCTCGCGGCAGGGATGGTCTGGTGGGCCGGCTTCCGGATTGTCGCACTGCCCGTCTTCTGGTATAGAATCCACAGCAGCCTCTTGAGCTTCGTGCTCACCGTCTTCTGGATCGTTGCCGTCACCAACGCTCTTAACCTGATTGACGGCCTGGATGGTCTGGCTGCGGGTATCTCCTTTTTCGTGACCGTCTCCGTCTTTGTGATTTCGCTGCTTCAGGGCAACTATTTCGTATGCATACTGACCGTCGCCTTGGCAGGAGCATTGCTCGGTTTCTTGCGATTCAACTTCTCTCCCGCCACAATCTACCTGGGTGATTCCGGGAGCCTTTTCCTGGGATTCTTCTTAGCCGCGCTGGCGGTTCATAGTTCGCAGAAGAGCTCCACGCTGCTCGCCATCGTGGTCCCCTTTGTGGCCTTCGGGCTTCCTCTGATGGACACGACCCTTGCCGTGGTGCGCCGGTTTCTGAGCGGCCGTTCCCCGTTTGCCGCCGATCAGGATCACATCCACCATCGCCTCCTGCAACGGAGGCTGTCGCCGCGAGTGGCGGTCCTGCTGCTGTATGCATTGGCCGCGTTGTTTTCACTCGGCTCACTTGTCATCGTGCATTCGACGGGAAGCTTGGTAGCGCTCGTGGCGGTGCTCGCCGGCGCTTCAGGGTGGTTTCTGACCAGCAGAGTTCAATACGAGGAACTGTCGGAGCTGAACGACTACATCTCCAGGGCCGTGCAATCGCAGCCGCGGGTGATTGTTAACCAAGTGCTCATTCGCAAGGCCGCAAAGCGACTCGAGGAGGCTGCGTCTCTCGAGGACAGTTGGCGGGTGTTGACCTCGACGCTGGAAGCCCTGGACTTCGACGCGGTCACATGCCGCCTCACGCAGTGGCCGAATGATCGTGCGCCGTCGCTGCCCGCCTGGTCGCGCCGCATCGAGGTGAGTCCGGGCGAAAACTGGAACGTTTCCATCCCACTGCGCGCGGGTGAAAGAGTGGTGGGGGAATTGCAACTTTGGCGCGCGCTGAGCAAAGAACGCCTGCTCTTCCAGTTTTCCTCGCTTCTGGACACGCTGATCCCGCCGTTCGAGATGCAACTCGGAAGGAGCGATGATGCGCAGGAAGAGCGAGCCGGGGGACGTGGCGTTCTGCCAAGACCCACTTCACGACTCAACATCGTCGCCAGCGAAAGAAAAGGGTAGGAGGATCTTTGCAACGCTGGAAAAGAGCGGGCATTGCGCGACTCCGAAATCGCAATCAAGGGATAAGGATAAAAATATGACAAAAGCACTGGTGTGCGGCGCAGGCGGTTTCATCGGCGGGCATCTGGTTAAGACATTGAAACGGGAAGGGCGTTGGGTTCGCGGCGTGGACATCAAAGAGCACGAGTTTCGTCCAAGCACCGCAGATGAGTTCCTGCTTCTCGACCTTCGCGAGGAGCGCAACTGCCAGGCCGCACTGACCGTCGAGGGAGGGTTTGGCGAGGTCTATCAGTTGGCGGCCGACATGGGTGGCATGGGTTTCATCCATTCTGCCGAGTGCGAGATCATGCACAACAGCGCACTGATCAACATCCACATGACGCGGACCGCGGCCTCCCTGGGCGTGCCCAGGTATTTCTTCTCCTCATCGGTCTGTGTTTACCGCAATATGAAGCATGGGGAGCCGGAGATGACCGAAGCGGAAGCCATTCCCGCCAATCCGGATAATGAATACGGTTGGGAGAAACTCTATTCCGAGCGCACGGCCATGGCTTTCGAGCGGCGCTATGGGATGCAAGTGCGAATCGCTCGTTTCCAGAATTGCTATGGCGCCGAAGGCACGTGGACGGGCGGACGCGAGAAGGCGCCTGCGGCAATCTGCCGGAAGGTGGCTGAGGTCGAGGATGGAGGAACGATTGAAGTCTGGGGCGACGGCAGCGCGGTGCGCTCCTACACTCACGTCAACGACATGGTCGAAGGCATTTTCCTGCTCATGCACTCTGACCTGCACGGCGCAGTCAATATCGGCTGTCCGCAGTACGTCACGGTGAACGAACTGGTGAGCACGGTGGCGGAGGTGTCCGGCAAGAAGATCCAGGTCAAGCACATCGACGGCCCCGTCGGTGTTGAATCCCGTAATTTCAGCAACGCGCGCATCTATACGACCGGCTGGAAGCCAAAGGTCTTCCTCAAAGAAGGGATCCAGCTCACTTATCCCTGGATTGAAGCGCAGGTGAAGACGAGCCGGTCTGTGCTCCAGGCGCGCGCCTGACCGTGGCTGCGATTTCGGAGCGCCGGGCTCAAGACCACCCCTCAGGCAACCGCACGAAATGTGGGTCCTCAAAAAAGTCGTCTCCCGTTTTCTTTTTCCCGTTCCTCTTTGTATTGAAGTCCTTGCCCTCGGCTGGCTACTGCTTTGCTTCACCCGCAAACAGAAGACGGGGAAAACGCTTGTTGCCCTCGCGGGGCTCCTGCTCTTCCTATTCGCCAACCACGCTGTATCCAGCTTGCTTCTGTCGCCGCTGGAGGGCAGATATCCGCCCCTGTTCGTAAGGCCGGGAGCGCCGCCCCCGGCCGAGCTGAAGGATGTAAAGTTTGTGGTTGTGCTTGCGGCGGGTTCCAAGGACGATGCCAGCCACCCCGTGGAGGTTCAACTCGACGACACGACGGTTGCGCGCCTCGTGGAAGGCGTCAGGGTAAGCAAGGCGTTAGGCGGTTGCAGGCTGGTCCTTTCAGGTGGACCCGTGTCCAGCGGCGCCATGTCGCTCTCCCAAGCCATGGCCCAACTCGCCCAGGAGCTGGGCGTTGACCGCCAAGCGATGATTCTCGAAACGCAGTCGGACGACACGGAAAGTGAGGCGCGCCTGGTGGCGCCTATCGTCGGGCAACAGCCATTCATCCTGGTGACGGAAGCTTCTCACCTGCCGCGCGCCGTGGGCCTGTTCAGGAAGCAAGGCACCCATCCCCTTCCGGATCCTATGGGCTATTATTCTAGCCCGGATGCGCCCGTCCAACTCCCGGAGCTCTTTCCCGACGCCGATAATCTGCACGGCTCGCAAAGAGCGATCTACGAGTACCTGGGACTCGCCTGGGCAAAGCTGCGAGGGAAAATCTAGAAGAGCTTCGAAGGCTCCGGCAGTTAACATGACTCTTCTCGGCAGCGTAGACAACGCCGATGTCCAGCAGCGCGGCTCGATCGCCGAGATTGCCGCCCGGGCGCGGCGCGCTTACGGCGTTTGCATTGCGGGGGGCTCCGTCGCGCCGTGGTGGACCGGCGTCGTGGTGACGGCCGGCTCCGCCAACCAGGCCGAGCGGTATGCAGGCGAGATTCAGCGCCGCCGGGAACGCGGCGCCTTGCCCGCCGGCGTGCCGTTCCTGGTGGTTTCCGATCCGGAAGGAGCGCGGCTGGGCAGCGGCGGGGCGACGCTGAACGCCTTGCGCGCCCTGGCTCCCGGATTTCGCGCTTCATCCCTGCCCACCCTGCACGAGTGGTGGGAGGGGCAGCGAGTGCTGATCGTTCATTCGGGCGGTGAAGCGCGCCGCCTGCCACAGTACTCGCTGAGCGGCAAACTCTTCGGCGTGCTCCCGGTGAAAACCGCCTGGGGTGAGACCAGCACCATCTTCGACGAGCTGCTGGCTCTTTCGACGCTTTGGGTCGAGAGGCTTCAAGCCGGTCTGCTCGTGACCTCCGGGGATGTGATCTTGACCTTCGACGCGACGACGCTCAATTGGGCTCGCCCCGGGGTGTGCGGCGTTGCCATGCGGCAGCCGGTGAGTGTCGCCAGCCGCCATGGTGTTTATGTAATCGGGGATGCCTGCCGTGTCTACTCATTCCTGCAAAAACCCACTGCGGCACAAATTCGAGACGCCGGCGGTATGCTGGCAGATGACCGGGCAGCCCTTGACATCGGGTTGCTCCGCTTTGATGCCAAGAGTGCGGCTGCCCTATGTGAGTTGGCCGGGCTTCCGCCCGACAAAGGGCAGCAAAGCGCAGCCAGGATTGCAGCAGCGGAAAGCAATCTGCCGTTCCTCGACCTTTATCAGCATATCACCCAGGGCCTGACTGGTCAGTGGGTTCCCGAGGCTGATGCGCCTGCGCTCGTACACCGGTTAGCTGAGCTTCTTCAGGGGCAGCCGTTCTGGTCCGACCTCGTCGACGGCGACTTTGTTCACGTCGGCACCACCAAGCTCTTCCGCCAACTAATGACGGGGGAGGCAGGTTTTCTCCCTTACGCCGAAGCGGCGAAACAGCTCAGCGCGACAAGCCTGCACGGAGTGCATTCGACGGGCGTAATAATCGACAGCGTCTTCAGCGGAGGAGGCGAGATCAAGGGGGGCTCGGTAGCAATCGAATGTGAACTGAGCGTGCCCGTGCAGGCGTTTCCCGGGTCGATATTGCATGGCCTAGTTCGAATCTCCGTGCCCGTCGAAGTTCCCGAAGATACAGTGGCCCACCAGGTGCCGGTGGCGTTGCCCGAAGGACGGCGCGGCGTTGTCATCCGTGTGTATGGCGTGGGTGATGATCCGAGGGCCAACGCGCCGGACGCTACCTGGTTCGGACGGCCGCTTCTGGAAGCTCTGGCCACGCTCGGCTTGGCGGTCGAAGAAGTCTGGCCCGGCATCAATCCTGCCTCTCGCTCTTTGTGGAACGCCTGCCTTTTCCCGGTTGGAACCCCTGACCAGGCGTGGGCCTGCGCTTGCTGGATGATGGGTCTCGGCGAGGCCCTCTCGATCGAGCACTGGAAGCAGATGGAGCGGCTGTCGCTCGCTTCGAGCGCCCAGTGGGTTGACAACTCGGCGCTTGCTGATCTGCGCTTGCGCCGGCTTTATGGGAACTGGCAGACGGCGGCGATTTCTCTCGCCCAATCGGGCAGCGATTTACGCCCCCTCCTCGCCCATGCTCCCGGGCTTCGCCTGCTGGCAACCACGGGGCACGCACTGTACTCCCAAGGGAGGGAGGCCGAAACGGCGGCGCCCACGCAAGCCGCCAGTGTGTACGTCCAGGCAAGCCTGTTCCTTCAACAAGCAGGCTTGGAGGAAGAGGCCGGGCGCGCGCAGGATGCTGCCTTCAAATGCGTCGAGCGCGCGGTTGAGGCCGGAGTAATGGCGAATGGGGGCGCGCTTGCTGTTCAACCGTGGCTTCACCAGGCGGTCACCGTCCGGGCGCCTGCGCGCGTGGATCTGGGAGGCGGCTGGTCCGACACGCCTCCGTTTTGCCTGGATTGGGGAGGCACCGTCCTCAATGCGGCTGTCACATTGAATGGGAAATATCCCATCCGTACTTCGATTCGGCGCCTCGACGAACCCATTTTGCGATGCGTCTCCGAAGAAACCCTGGAACAAGCTGAGTACCGGGCGGCTGACGACCTGCAGTCCACACCGCTGGCCACCGGCACTTTTAATATCCATCGGACGGCGTTGCGCATGATGGGCATTGGCGTCGTCGGCCAATCCCTGGCGGCGACCCTGGAAGCCCTGGGAGGGGGAATCGAGGTTCGCACAGCGGTGAGTCTTCCGCTAGGCTCGGGGCTCGGCACCAGCAGCATTCTGAGCGCCACGGTGATTCGCGCCCTGGCGGAGATGGTTGGAATCAACTTGTCCAATACGGAATTGCTCGACCAGGTCATGCAACTGGAACAGCGCATGACTACCGGTGGTGGTTGGCAGGACCAGGTGGGCGGCGTATACCCCGGCGTGAAGCTGGGAATGTCGGGACCTGGGTTGCGCCAGCGAATCCGGGTCGAGCCGCTGGGTTGGAGCACGGAGAGGGAGGCCGAATTCAAGGATCGGTTTCTTCTATACTACACAGGAATCCAGCGCCTTGCGAAAAATTTGCTGGCGCAGATCGTGCGCAGTTACCTGGCGCGGGAGGTCTCGACAATCCAAGTCCTGCACAGCATCAAGACGCTTGCCACGGAAATGGCTTACGCGATGCGGGAAGGCGAATGGGACTACCTGGGCCAGTTGCTGGACCGGCACTGGCGCCTGAACCAGGTGCTCGATCCCAACACGACGAATGCGCCGATCAACGCGCTCGTGCGCGAGATGCAGCCCTGGTTGGCCGGCGCCAAGCTGGCGGGCGCAGGCGGGGGCGGATTCCTTATGCTCCTGGCCAAGAGCCCCGAAGCGGCGCGGACACTGCGTGCTAGGCTCGAACGTGGCGATCTGCCGGGACGAATACACGAGTACGCCATTGCCCCGCAAGGACTGCACGTTGTCGTTGGCTAGGAAAGGCTTCGAAACTACTGACCACAATCACTCTTGGTCTCGAACTATCAATCGCCCTGCCAACTCTCTGCTCCCCTTGGCGGCTCCGCCGCCTCGCTTTGACGAAAGCATCTAGTTTGACTGCCACTGCGGCGACCAGGTCTCGCGTGCGTGCTCTGGAAACCTGAGCTCAAATGGGGCACGGTGGTCTGTGCTGTGTTCCCGCAGGGTAGTCAATTCGAAACAAGTTGACCTAACATTTGCCTGTCACGCCTCAGTATTCAACTTAGCTAGCCCCCACTGATTCTCTCACCAAAATCCTCTAAGCGCAGATGGATGTTATTGGCGACGAGTCGTCAACATCCCACTGGCCGTGGATGAAGTTGTCGACGATCGCAACCTCATGTCCGCACTTCGACTGGTTAGGGGCCTAGGCCCAACCGCAGTACCCATCCCCTCCAAATACAGCAACCTACATTTGTCCTCCACGCATAAATAGGATTTCCGCTCCCCAACTTTAGCAAGTATCCGCCGGCAAAGCCGGGGGTCTCTCAACGAACTAGAGCAGTTTTAATTTAAGTGTATACATTTATGTGCGATAATGCCTCTGCCGGTAGAGGGGAGGCAAAGGGTGCAATCCTATTCACAAGAATTGCGGGATCGGGTGTTATGGGCATTGGATCGCGGCGAACGTCCGACGGCGATTGCGCGGCGGCTGGAAGTCAGTCGCGTCTGGGTTTACCAGGTGCGAGGTCGGGAGCGGAAGACCGGACAACGCAGCAGTTTTCCGATTGGCGGCCAGCGCCGTTCGCGGATCGCGGAGATGGAGCCCGTGCTGCGCGCCTGGATCGAACAAGCGCCGGGTTTGAGCTTGGCCGAGTTAGGTGAACGTCTCGCCGACCAGGGCATATCGATCAAGATCGGTGCCTTATGGCATCAGTTGAACAAATGGAACCTGACCTTCAAAAAAAACCCTGCACGCCAGCGAGCAAGAACGCGAGGACGTGCAACGGGCGAGAAAGGCCTGGCAGCAAGCACTGCCCACGATGGAAGTCGAAAAGCTCGTCTTTATCGATGAAACCTGGATATCGACGAGCATGACGCGACGCTACGGACGCGCGCCCCGGG
>Ga0181536_10001859_pt1 | contig 24499 bp, 26 predicted proteins | sample PEATcosm2014_Bin_41_FD_121105 | JGI IMG/M metagenome (GOLD analysis project Ga0181536, IMG submission 121105) | Peatland microbial communities from MTU Mesocosm Facility, Houghton, MI, USA - PEATcosm2014_Bin17_60_metaG | ecosystem: Environmental > Terrestrial > Soil > Wetlands > Peat | place...
CACAAGGACTCAAAGCCGTTCTCCTCGCCACGCCCGCCGATGTATCCATGGAACTCGCACAGGGATTCCTCGATGCCGGGGCCATCGTGGTCGACCTCAGCGGCGCTTTCCGGCTGCGCACTCCCGAGCGCTACAAGCACTGGTACAAGGAAGAGCACACCGCGCCCGCGCTTTTCGCCCAGGCGGCTTACGGCCTGCCCGAGTATTGCCGCGAACGCGTCCGCAACGCGCGGCTGATCTCGAATCCGGGGTGCTATCCGACGGCGGCGAACCTCGCCATCCGTCCGCTCGTCGAAGCGGGCGCGATCGACCGCAAATCCGGCATCGTCTGCGACGCCAAAAGCGGCGTGAGCGGCGCCGGACGCAAGCCTTCGCTCACCACGAGCTTCTGCGAAGTGACGGAGAACTTCTCCGCCTATTCGATCCTGAACCATCGGCACGTGCCCGAGGTGCTGCTGACCAGCGGACTCGAAGAACACGAATTCAGCTTCACGGCGCAGCTTCTGCCCATCGAGCGCGGCATTCTGGAAACGATCTACTTCCGCCTGGCGCGGCCTCTCTCGGCGGCTGACATCATCGCGATTTACGAGAAGCAATACGCCAGCGAACCGTTCATCCGCTTGTATGAACCGGGCCGGGTTCCCGATCTGCATGCCGTCGAACACACCAATTTCTGCGACATCGGCGTCATCAGCGACACTGAAAGCGGGCGTTGCGTGGTCGTGAGCGCGATCGACAATCTCGTGAAAGGCGCGGCGGGGCAGGCCATCCAGAACCTCAATCTCGCGCTGGGTCTCGAAGAAACGGCGGGCCTGCTGTGAAAGCGCTGGTCAAGATCGGCGGGAGTCTGCTCGACAATCCCGCCTCGCGGAACGATCTCGCGCGCCAGCTTCAGCAGGCCGCGAAATCCGGAGTGACCTTAACCGTCGTCCATGGCGGCGGCAAACAGATGACGCGGTTTCTCGAAGAGCGCGGCATCGAGAGCCGGTTTGTGCGCGGCCTGCGCGTGACAGGCGAGGAGACCATAGACGCCGTCCTCAAGGTGCTGGCGGGAACGGTGAATACGCAGTTGGTCGCGGCGCTGAATGCCGCGGGCGCGAAGGCGGTCGGACTGTCCGGAATCGACGGAGGTCTCGCCGTGGCCGAACAGCTCGATGCGGAGCTTGGATTCGTGGGGCGCGTTGTTTCCTCCGAAGCGAAGCTGCTGGACCTGCTCACGCACTCGCACTATCTGCCAGTGATCGCGTGCGTCGCAGGCGGCGTACGCGGCGAGATCTTCAATGTGAACGGAGACTCGATGGCGGTCGCAGTGGCGTCCGGATGGGAAGCGGACCGCCTCGTGTTCCTCACCGATGTGGCGGGCGTGCTGGATGCGAACAAATCGATCATCCCGGTTCTGACGGTCGAGGGTTGCCGCGAACTGATTGCGAACGGCGTCGCCACCGGAGGCATGCAAGCCAAGCTGAACGCCGCAATGGACGCGGTGGCGGGCGGCGTAGCGGAAGTGAGAATTGTCATGGGATCGGAACCGGATATTGTGAGCAGGATCTTCGCGGGCGAGGCGATCGGCACACGGATTGTCGAGCGCGCGCATCCGCAGCCGCTGCTGAACTTTGAGGCGGCGCTGCTGCAATGATCAGCGCTCTTAAGCCCGGTCACTTCGAGAACCAGACGGCCACGGGCCGCGGCATCGAGGTCCGCAAGGCGTCCATGCAGGATATTCCGCCGCTGCTGGAACTGATCAACGGCTATGCGGCGAAAGGCATCATGCTGCCGCGCACCGAGTTCGAGCTTTCCGAGAACATGCGCGATTTCATGGTGGCGTATGACGGGCGGCAGCTCGTCGGTTGCGGGGCGTTGCATTTCTACTCGCCGACGGTGGGCGAAGTGCGCTCTCTTGCGGTGGCGGAGGACTGCAGGACACACGGCATCGGACGGCTCCTCGTGGATTCGCTGGTGTACGAGGCGAAGCTGTATGGGCTGGACGCGGTTTTCGCTTTCACATACGTCCCGGAATTTTTCGCGAAGGTCGGATTCAACGCCGTCGAGCGCGGTGAGCTTCCGCTCAAGGCGTGGAAAGATTGCCTGCGCTGCCCCAAGTTCACTTCGTGCGATGAAATTGCGGTGCTGCGCGTGCTGCGTCCCGAGCGATGGCAACAACGCAATGAAGGAACGCCCGTGCTGGGAGTGGAAGACGGCTTTGTGGTGCTGCTTCCGACCGTTCGGCATTGAGCCGCCTGAAGTGCAGCGGCAGGCGGAACCGCCTGCCCCACAATAATGCCTGATTTCTCCTTCGCGTTACGCGCTCTGCGGGCTCGCAATTACCGGCTGTTCTTCGGCGGGCAAAGTATCTCGCTGGTCGGCACCTGGATGACCCGGATCGCCACCAGCTGGCTCGCCTGGCGTCTCACCCATTCCGCCGTTCTGCTGGGCGTCGTCGGTTTCGCGGGGCAGATCTTCGCATTCGTGCTGGGACCGATTGCGGGAGTCTGGGTGGATCGCTGGAACCGCCACCGCGCCCTCGTTGCCACGCAGGTTCTTTCCATGGTGCAGTCTTTTGCACTGGCTGCGCTGGCGCTGAGCGGCATCATCACCGTCTGGGAGATCATCGCGCTCGCGCTGTTTCAGGGCCTGATTAACGCGTTCGATATGCCGATCCGGCAGTCGTTCGTGATCCAGATGGTCGAGAACCGGGAAGACCTCGGCAATGCCATCGCACTCAACGCGTCAATGGTCAATGCGGCCAGTCTCGCCGGCCCTGCCTTAGCCGGGATGCTGATCGCGGGTGTCGGCGAAGGCTATTGCTTCCTGACGGACGGCATCAGCTACATCGCGGTCGTGATCTCGCTGCTGCGGATGCGGATCACGACCGCTCCGGTGACCAGGCTACGGCGTCATCTGGCCGAGGAACTGTATGAAGGCTGGCGCTACGTGCGGGGATCGCTGCCCATTCGTTCGATTCTGATGAATCTCGGGTTGGTCAGCATGTTCGGCATGCCTTATTCGGTGCTGATGCCGATTTTCGCCGCCGACGTGCTGCACGGCGGGCCACACACGCTGGGATTTCTGATGTCGGCGGTGGGGGTTGGCGCGCTGATCGGAACCGTGTCGCTGACGATGCGCCGCAGCGTGATCGGACTGGGACGGCGCATCGTGGTCGCCACCGCGCTGTGCGGCGCGACTCTGTTCGCCTTCGGACTGTCGCACGTCCTCTGGCTTTCCTTGCTGATTCTTCCGGCGCTCGGGTTCGGCATGATGCAGCAGATGGCGCCGAGTAACACGATTCTGCAGACGATCGTGGAAGACGAGAAGCGCGGCCGCGTGATGGCGTTCTATTCCATGGCGTTCCAGGGCATGGCGCCTTTCGGAAGTCTGCTGGCTGGCAATCTCGCGTCGCGGATTGGCGCGCCGCGAACGATGATGATCAACGGCGCGATGTGTCTGTTGGCAAGCCTGTGGTTCGCGCGTAAGCTGCCCGCGGTGCGCGCACTGGTGCGGCCGATTTACGCGCGCATGGGCATCCTGCCCCTTCACTAGAACGCGGCGGATAGCCGCATCTCCCAAGCTGCGAGAATAGCGTAATCATGTCCACGACGGAGCCGTCGAACGCGCAGTGGGACCGGTCGTTTTTCGGACACCCGCGCGGCCTCGCCACTCTCTTCTTCACCGAGATGTGGGAGCGCTTCAGCTACTACGGCATGCGCGCTCTGCTCATCCTGTTCATGACAGCGGCCGCAACTACCGGAGGGCTCGGGTTTCCCGTTTCGAAAGCGGGCGCGATCTATGGGCTCTACACGTCGCTGGTCTATCTGGTCAGCCTGCCGGGCGGGTGGATTGCGGACCGGATCGCGGGCCAGCGGCGCGCCACACTCTGGGGCGGAATCTTTATCGCGCTGGGCGAATACGGCCTCGCGATTCCGCGGATCGAGAGCTTCTACATCGGGCTGGCGCTGATCGTGATCGGCACAGGCCTGCTCAAACCGAACATCAGCACTATGGTCGGCGCGCTGTACCACGAGAATGACGCGCGGCGCGACGCCGGCTTTTCCATTTTCTATATGGGGATCAACATCGGCGCACTGCTGTCGCCGCTGGTGTGCGGTTATCTGGGCGAAAACATCGACTGGCATTACGGATTCCTTGCAGCGGGTGTCGGTATGACGCTGGGACTGATTCAGTATGTGCTGGGCGCCAAGTACCTCGGCGAGGCGGGCCTCAAAGCTGCTGGATCCGCCAGTGACTATCGGACCTTCAAACGCGGGCTCATATGGGCCGCCATTGCAATCGCCGCCGGCGTCGGCGTCACGCTCAGTGGACTTGTTTCAATCGACGCGAACTCACTGTCGGATGTATTCGGCGTGCTGCTGGCCGGAATCGTGATCGCGTTTTTTATCTGGTTGCTGAATGCGCCGGGATACTCGCGGGAAGAGCGGCGCCGGTTCTGGGCCATTCTGGTGCTGTTCATCGCATCGGCGGCCTTCTGGTCGGCATTTGAGCAGGCGGGATCGACGCTGAACCTGTTCGCGGAACGGAACACGAATCTGCATCAGTGGGATTTTCCGCTTTGGGGGCTCTTCCGGGCGAGTTACTACCAGTCCTTCAATTCGGTCTTCATCATCGCGCTGGCTCCGCTGTTCGCGTGGCTGTGGGTGCGCATGGGAAAGAAGGATCCGAGCAGCACGACGAAGTTTTCGTGGGGGCTGATCTTCGTCGGCCTCGGCTTCGCCATTCTGATCCCGGTGGCTGGCGGGACGAACGTCAGCCCCTGGTGGCTCACGATCGTTTATTTGCTGCATACGATCGGCGAACTTTGCCTGAGCCCGGTGGGATTGAGCGCCATGACGAAGCTTGCGCCGGCCAGACTCGGCGGTCTGATTATGGGCGTCTTTTTTCTCTCGATTTCAGTGGGAGATTATATCGGCGGGCGGCTGGCTTCGGTCTATGAATCGTTTCCGCTGCCGGAGCTGTTCGGGATGGTGGCGGCGTTCTGCATCGTCGCGGGAGCGTTGCTCATGTTTCTGATTCGGCCGATGAGACGGCTGATGGGCGGAGTGAATTAAGAACGCGGCTGGTAGCCGCAAGTCCAATACTACGCGGCGCCGGCCATGGCGCGGACCCGCTCCAACTGTCCGAAAATGTAGAAGGTGAAATACGGGCGGGCATCGCCGCGAGACCATCGTCGAACGTTCCACTGCGCCTTGAGGTAGCGGGCGCAGGGAGGGTGCAGCACCAGATGATAGGTTCCGCAGTAAGACTTCGTGGGAAAGCTCATCAACGGCTTGGGAGACCAGTTGACGCCGTCCTCTGAACCGTAGATTCCGACATCGATGCTCTCCTGCTCGACGGCGTGTGTAATGCCGAGCGTCAGAACAAGATCCTTGCTGGTGGGCTGGCCGGAATCGAATGGGGCGCTCTCACCCGATTCCCGAACGGTCGTTTCCGTAACCAGAAAGTCCGGCATCATTGTGATCGCCTCCTGATGTACCGAGCGCGATGCCGGTGTTCAGTTGAGCTGAAGGCCGGCTAATTTGCGACAGTCTCTGTCCCGCTACTGCGAGGGTCTCATATTTCTTACAGAAACAGAAGCGGATTTGTACGCTCCCCAGTGTTCCATTCTGGCAAAAGCTCGATCCAGGCACCCCTGCCACTCCGACCGTCTCCACCAGATGGCGGGCGAACGAAACGTCGTCTTTCGCACCAAAGCCCGAGATATCCGTCATCACGTAATAGGCGCCCGCCGGGGCGAAACACCGGAAGCCGGCCTTTTCCAGCATGTCGATAGCGTAACGACGGCGGCCCGCGTATTCGCCGGAAAGCCCGTTGAAATAGTCGTCGCCGAGGTTCAGCGCCAGAATGCCGGCCTGCTGCAGCGGAGTGGGCGCGTTCACTGTCAGGAAATCGTGCACCTTGCGGATCGACGTACTGAGTTCGGGGGCGGCGATCGCCCAGCCCACTCGCCAGCCCGTTACGGCGAAGGTCTTGCTCATGCTGTTCAGCAGAATCGTGCGGTCGCGCATGCCCGGCAGTGTAATGATCGGCACGTGCCGGTGTCCGTCATAGACGATGTGCTCGTAGATTTCGTCGGTAATGGCAAGCGCATCGAACTCCTGGCAGAGCGAGGCGATCAACGTCAGTTCTTCGCGCGTGAACACTTTCCCGGTCGGGTTGTGCGGGGTATTGATGATGATGGCCTTGGTGCGCGGTGAGAACGCCCGGCGCAGTTCGTCGGGATCGAAACGCCAGTCGGGTGGCTGGAGCCTGACCAGCCTGCGCTCCGCTCCGCACAGCAGCGTATCGGGGTGATAGTTCTCGTAAAACGGTTCGAAAACGATCACTTCATCCCCGGGATTGGCGACGGCGAGCAGGGACGTCACCATGCCCTCGGTAGCGCCGCAGGTGACGGTGATCTCGCGCTCCGGATCGATCTCGAGGCCATACGTGCGGGCGTATTTCGCCGCAATCGCGTCCCGAAACGGCTTGGCGCCCCAGGTGATTGAATACTGGTTGTAGTCGGCTTCGACGGCCTCGATGGCGGCCCGCTTCAGATCGACGGGCGCGGCAAAATCGGGATAGCCCTGAGCCAGGTTGACCGCGTCGTGTTCGAGGGCGAGCCGCGTCATCTCGCGGATCACGGACTCGGTAAAGTTCGCGGTTCGTTCGCTGCGGAATGTGCGGCGGGAGGAGGCGAAGGCCATTTCTTTATGCTCGCATGGCGAGGAGTGGATCGAGCTCTCCCGCGCGCGCCAGGCGGTGGCTTGCGCGTTTCTCGCCAAATTGATTGGCGCAAAGGCAAAGCTGCCCGACAATCTGAATGAAATATTGGCGAACTCGGACGGCTTATCGCACGTATTACGTCTGTGCATACGGAGAACGGAAATGAAGATTGCTTTCAGCGGACTGTTGATTGCCACACTGCTTCTGCAGGCGGCGTCATTCGAAGTGGCGACAATCAAACCAGCTGTTCCGGATGCTGGCGGCAGCTCGGGTGAAGACGGACGTAACGGTGTGCTCAGGCTATACAACGTCACTCTGAAGCGATGCATCCGGTATACGTATGCAATTCCGGAGGACCAGATTATTGGCGGTCCCAAATGGATCGACGATCGCCGATACGACATCGTCGCAAAAGCCGATCATCCGGCTGGCGAACCCGAACTACTGACGATGCTTCAGCCATTGTTGGCAGATCGCTTCAGGCTGGAGTTTCACCGCGAAGCGCGGACGGTCCCTGGGTACGCTCTCACCGTGGCAAAGGGCGGAATCAAGGCAAATGTATCCGACCCCGACCGGCAGTCCGGTGGCAACGGAGGGCGTGGTTTCATCGACGCCACGGCGAGTCCGGTGTCAAAACTGACGATCAGGCTGTCAGCCTTGCTGGGGCGGCCGGTCGTCGATATGACCGGGGAAAAACGCAAGTTCGATTTCCACTTAAGATGGACTCCGGACGACACCCAGACGGGCGGTGATTCGGCGGCTTCGGACAGCCCTTCTTTGTTCACGGCACTACAGGAACAATTGGGGCTGAAGCTTGAGTCGAAGAAGGTGCCGGCTGACGTGCTGGTGGTGGATCGCGCCGAGTTGCCGTCGGACAATTAGCGGTCGACGAGCTTGCATCGCGAGCAACGGCACACCGTTTAGAGAACCACCTGACGCAAAGTCGGTAACCCGGACTGACTGTTGCAGCGTTGCCTGGTATTATTTCGGGACAACGACGGACAGACCGGCAATCCCCGCGAACTCGCCGTCGCGGCTCACCAGCCCGGCTCCAAGTGCCAGTGCTGTAGCCGCGACCCACAAATCGTTTTCATCGAGACTGAGACCCCGTCGCCAGAGGGCCAGCTTAAGATCGGCGTAGAAGTCCGCGGCATGCTCCGGGATCGGCTCACAGCGGAACGCGTTCAGGAATTGAAGACCGTTTTTTTCCAGCTCAGCGCGACGTTTGCCTGTCGGCAACCGAGCGATCCCAAAGAGTACTTCGCCCCGAACGATCGTGCATGTAATGACACGGTCACTCTGGTTCAGACCGGCAATCCAGCCCTCAATCCGGGGGTCCGCCCTCATCAGATCGCTGATGGCGTTTGTGTCCAGGAGATAGGTCACCCCTGTGGCAACTCGTCGAATGCGCCTTTATCGCGCACAGGCAGACGCGCTGAAACGATCGCGGCTTCCAAGTCGTCCACGGCCGCAGGGCTGGGATGAGGAAGACTCCGAACGGCGCGCAAAATGGCTTCAGGCGAACCCTTCTGATCGAACAGCTGACGAAGGCTCTCCACCGCTATCTGTTCAACGCTCTTACTCTGCAGCGCAGCGAGACCCTCCAGTCCGCGCGCAAGATCGTCCGGGATTTGAATCGTCATCTTCCTGCTCCAAACCAATGAGGGCCTTCGGCTGCAGCGTCCGGGGGAAGACGGCGAACGGCTTGCACCAGCGGCGCTTCTCGGGCGGTAACTGATAGTTCCATTGACTCGTCCCCAGTATACGACCGAAAGCAGGTGCAACGTCGCCATCGTCCGCTCCCTCACGGTCGCGTTTCGGTAACCCCGGCGGCGGATCAGGCGGGATTGTGTTTTGGACTGGCTTTACCGCGCGCTGTCTCGGGCTTCTTCGGCGCCGGAGTCTCCACCTCGGCGGCAAGTTTGCCGGAATAGATCTGCCGATACAAGTCGGCATTGCGAAGCACCGCCTGCACGTATTCGCGCGTCTCGTTGAAGGGAATGCTTTCTACGAACTCGGCCGGCTCGCGATACGTGCCCGACATCAGCCACTCGCGCACATGCGTCGGACCCGCATTGTAAGCAGCCAGAGTCTGCAGCCAGTTCCCACCCCAGTTGTCGAGCTGCACACGCAAATACTGGGTACCCAGCCGGAGGTTCATCCCCGGATTCAGCAGCATGCTCGTCCGCACGCCTGGAATCCCCTGCTTGCGCGCCATCAGGCGGCCGGTGGACGGAATGAGCTGCATGAGTCCGTAAGCCCCGGCACTGGATTTCGCGCCGGGATTAAATTCGGACTCCTGCCGGATCAGCGCCGCGACATCGTAGGGATCCAGCCCGCGGGCCTGCGCATTGCGGAAGACATCGTCCTTGTAGGGCAGAGGGAAAAGGGCCTGCCAGTATTTGGGCGCCGCACCCTCGATCGGCAGAGAAAGGTAATCGCCGCCGAGGCTCTTCATGATTCTGAGCGCGCGAAAAGGCGTGGGGGCCGTGCGGGCGAGTTCAAGCGCCACCAGATGAGGCTGTTCGCCCTCCAGCTTCGCGCCAAACCGGCCTTCGTTCTCCGCCACATCCGGAAGGCCGGCAGCGAGCAGAAGACGAACCCGGTCGAGGGTATGCAGTGTCGCGGAATTGGGCGTCGACTCTGAAAGGTCGCGGTGCGCGGGCCAGTCGATTTCCGCGAGCCAGCGCTTGACGCCATCGTCGGGGACGGCCGTCGCGATCTTCTTCTCTTCTTTCGTTCGTTCGCGAGCCAGGATGCCGTAGAAATAGTGCGGGTATTGGCTGGTGTCCCGGTCGTAATAAGCGCGCGCCTCGGCGTACCTGCCGTCACCCTCTGCAATTCTGCCGAGGAAGTAAAGCGCAGTGCTGGCGTGCGATTCACTGGTGTAGAGTTCCACCTGATCGCGCAGCAGCGGCACCCGCTCCGGCTTGTCGCTCAGATAAGCGTCCCAGGCGATTCTCCAGTGAGACAGAGCCGTGGAACTATCGTCGGGAAAACTATCGATTGCCGCCTGGTAAAGGGGCACATACTTGTCGTGTTCATTCGAGAAGAAGTAATGGTTACCAGCGGCGATCAGGCCTTTCAGTCGCCACGCCGATTGCGCGTGGTGCTCGTTCAGATCGGCGACCGCGCGCATCATTTCCGTGTCGTCGTTGGTAAGGCGCGCCGCTTCGATCAAATAATAGAGGCGCTTGGCGTTGGCTTCGGGATCGGCAACCCCGAGGGATTTCAGATAGCGGAAGGCGGCATTGCCATCGCCTTTCATGTAATCCGCCACGCCGACGCCAACCTTCGCCTCGTCTTTGTCGGGGCCGGTCAGACTTTCAGCCAGCGCCGAATACTCCAGGCGAGCCTGCGCATACTGCCTGGCATCCAGCCACTTCGCGCAGCGATCCAGCCGCTGCCGCGCGGAGGGCGCGGGAAAATCCTGGCCCAGATCGGCGCGCAGTCGTTCCATAGCGGTCCAGGATTGCGCCGCCAGATCGGTATTGGGCGAGCCGTAATAGACCTTCTCGTAGGAGAGCGACGCCTGCGGTTTCTCGCCCAGCGCCTCATAGGTGAGTCCGAGAGCAAAATCGCCGTCCGGTTGCGGCAGCAGCTTGTAATCCGTCTGGAGAGTCTCGAGCGCCTTCGAAGCCGATTCGGGATCGCGTTTGTCGAGAAGAACCCGGGCGCGCAACAAGCTGATCCTGCCCGCAAGGGGAGAAGCGCCGAGAGCGCCCGCCTGCAGACCGGGCCGGCTCAACTCCTTCAGCGCGCCATCGAAATCGCCGGTGAGTTGTTCGGCGGCGGCCAGATAGTAAGCGGCGTAGTCGGCCAGTTTGGGAACGTTCGCTGCCCGCAGATGCTGAATGGCGACATTGTAGTCGTGCGCGACATAGGCGTTGATGCCGCGGCCCAGCTCGGTGGCGTCGGGTTCGGCGGCGCTCAGCGAGAAAGCCGCCAGCGACAGAAGAACCGGTAATGCAAGCGCGTTCCGCATAACTGCCTAAACCATCGGACCGGGATACTCCGGCCCCAGCAATCGGTCGTCGTCCTGGGCCAGGTTCCGCAACATCTCCAAATGGAGATAATCGACCATCGTAGGGGATTTCTTCAGAAATGTTTGCAGAAATTCACTGCGCGCCGCATCGATGCCCGATCGAAGCGCGCCGTAGATGTCGCCGCTGGTGGCTCCCTGCCTGACCGCCTCGCTCTGATAAAGGCGCATTTCGGCCACCCGCACGCGGGCCATACGCTGGGCTTTCAGATGCAGCTGGCGCTCCTCGGTCGAAAGCTCGTCCCACAGGCGTCGCTCCGACATTAGAACAACGGGCGCGGGAACAACGGAGGCGAGCGGAACGAATTCCGAGGGATTTGCCGCGGGCTGAGAAGGCGCAGGCTGATGCTGCACGGGGCGAAGCACCTCCAGCTTCATCCCGGCGGCTTCGCACATTAACTCGATCGGCGGCGCGGAAACCGCACCGGAGGCAATCAGCATCCCTATTACTGAATGACGGGCGATAACCGGAAAAAGATACACTTTGGCGTCAGCGGCGGCGGCGCCGTCCCGCTCGCCGGCGAAGGCCTTCGCCAGCACCGGAGAGATTTCGCTGTCCGAGGCCAGGGCCACAATCGGGTCCCGGGTTTCGATTGCCGAAACGAGCGCGGGCGCGGCGGCAATGTCGAAAGCGATTGCAGACGGGAGCAGCGCGCCTACGCCCCGGCTGGCGGCGCAGCGCGCCTGGTTGTTTTCAAACACGAGCACCACCGAGCGCTCCGAGCACACTCCGCAGCCTTCATTAAGAAGCTCCAGGATTTGCGTCTCGCTCGCGCCCTGCCGCAGCCGGCGCAGTGTCTGATTGAGAATCTCCGATTGCGCGCGCAGAGCCTCGTCGCAGGCGCGCTCGATTTGTTCGGTTGTTTGCGAGCGTTCGGCGTCAACGGCCTGCGATATGGCGGTGCGGAAATCCGAATCCAGACGAACGGTCAGCTCATCGACCAAAGCGGAGTGATGTTTCTCCACCACATCACGCCAAGTGATCGTCCCGCCGTCGTGCATTCTTCTTCATGGTACGGCACTGTTTCGCACCTGTCGAGATTAGGATTGATTCATGTCGGAAAAAAAGTTCCAAAACAAAGTCGCGATCGTCACGGGAGGGACCCGGGGCATCGGACGAGCCATCGCAGAGCGCCTGGCGCGCGAAGGAGCGCGTGTCGCCATCTGCGGCAGGCGGCAGAAATCGGTTGACGAAGCCCTGGCCGGACTGTCGCCCCTGGGAGAAGAAGCTTTCGGAATGGTCGCGGACGTTTCAAAACTGGACGAAGTGCGGGATTTTATTTCCAAAGTGGAACGGAAATTCGGCGCAGTCCACATACTGATCAACAACGCCGGGTCGGGCACGTTCCGCAGCGTTGCCGATCTCACGCCCGAGGAGTGGGAGCGCATGATTGGCCTGAATCTGTCGGGTGTTTACTACTGCTGCCATGAAATCCTGCCGATATTCCGCAAGAACCCTGGTGGAGATGTGATCAATATCAGCTCGCTCGCGGGCAAGAACGCGTTTGCCGGAGGCGCGGGGTACAACGCCTCCAAATTCGGCCTGAATGGCTTTTCCGAAGCCATGATGCTGGATCACAGGCAGGAAGGGGTTCGCGTTTCTTACATTATGCCCGGCAGCGTGGACACGGAATTTGGCGGCGGTGACACGGGCGCGGATTGGAAGATTGCGCCCGAGGATATCGCGGAGGTTGTCGTGACGCTGTTGCAGATGCCGCGCAGAACGACGGTCAGCCGAGTGGAGATACGCCCCTCCCGACCTCCGGGAAAGGCTTGACTTAGAGATTGGCACGACGCGTGCTCGCTATCGGGTTGTGAGAGCGACCTGACAGTTGAAGGGTCGATCGGGAGGACGGAAATGGTCCGGTTGCACACAAGACTCGATCCCACGCAGACGGGACGCGAAGCGGAACGGTTTCACAGCGATCTGCGAAAGCTGATTGTGGGGCAGGACGAAGCGGTCGACCAGATTGTCAGCATCTACCAGACCTTCCTCGCCGGGATGACGAATCCCGGCCGCCCCATTGGAAATTTTCTGTTTCTCGGGCCGACGGGCACGGGCAAGACGCGGCTGGTCGAAGCCGCAGCCGAGTCTTTAGTAGGAGATGCGCGCGCCGTACTGAAAGTCGACTGCGCCGAATTTCAGCACAGTCATGAAATTGCGAAACTGATCGGCTCGCCTCCGGGATATCTGGGGCATCGGGAAACCCACCCTCTTCTCAGTCAGGAAGTATTGAATCAATACCACAGCGAAAAGATGAAGCTCAGCTTTGTTCTTTTCGATGAGATCGAGAAGGCCAGCGACTCACTGTGGAATCTGCTGCTGGGCGTTCTGGACAAGGCGACACTGACACTCGGCGACAACCGGCGCGTAGATTTCTCGCGGGCGATGATCTTCATGACCAGCAACCTGGGCGCTGCCGAGATGGGTTCCATTTTGAGACCCAGATTGGGATTCGCCGCTTCCGAAGTGGAACGGCAGCGCCTGGGCGGCCAGACCGATGAGGATATGAACGAAAAAGTAGCGCGGGCCGGAGTGGAAGCGGCGCGGCGCAAGTTCACTCCCGAATTTATCAATCGCATCGACAAGGTGGTCGTTTTCCGTCCGCTGGGCACCGAAGAACTCGGACGCATTCTGAGTATCGAACTCAATATGCTGCAGCAGAGAATCTTCAACTCGGCGAATACGACGCCTTTCGTATTCAATGTAACTGCGGACGCCCGCGCGTTTCTCCTGCGGGAAGGGACGGACATGAAGTATGGGGCCCGTCATCTGAAGCGAGCCATCGAGAAAACGCTCGTGCAGCCTCTGTCGAATCTGATCGCGTCCGATCAGGTGCATGGCGGCGATCTGATCAGAGTCGATTTCGACGCTGAACTGGGATGCCTGGTCTTCATGAAAGAGGCCGAGGCTTTGCCTGCCTACGCCATGGTCCAGATGATCGATTCTATGCCGGCTCTGCAGTCGGCAGTGACGGCAGCCTCTGCACTGGAATCTCAGCCCCCTAAAGTCGTCACTGCGAAGAGCCAGCGCATTCGGTAGGCACACGCGGCTCAGTCGCGTCTGCCTACCCGAAATCGGGCGCAGGTTCGACGTGAACCAGCACATCGGCCACCCACGGCAATTCCTGGCGAACGCGGTCGCGCACCCTTTGCGCGATCTCGTGGGATAAGCGAACGGTGATTTCGGGATCCACTTCGAGATGCAGATCGACGTGATACTTGAGTCCCGTTTTGCGGGCGAAGCACTTCTCGACGCCAGCCACGTCCGGGACGCTCAGCGCCACTTCGCGGATTCGCTTCATCGATTGATCGTCCGGCATCGTATCCATGAGGTGGTACGAGGCTTCATGCATGACCCGAATCGCCACTGCGATCACGATCAGCCCCACGGCGGCGGCGCCATACTGATCCGCGCGCAGAAAACGTGCCGGATCGAGCAGCGTGAAGGACAGCGCGGTCAGGGCCACGACGCCGGACAAAATGTCCACGCCGTCGTTGGCGGCGTCCGCCAGCAGCGACGTACTGCCGATTTTTTCGCCATGCCGGCGTTTGACGACAACCAGACCGAATTTGGCGCCGATGGACACGAGCAGCGGCCATACGGCGTAGGATTCCGGGATCTGGCTGACATGCGCGGCACCCGCGAACCCGCGCCAGGCGATGAGGCAGCCGGCCGAGAACAGAATAAATCCCAGCAGCAATCCGGTCAGGATTTCGACCCGGCCGTGACCGTAGGGGTGATTCCTGTCGGCGGGGCGCGCGGCAAGGGTCAATCCGATCAGTACGAGCCCCGAAGTAAAGACATCCGAAGCGGACTCCAGACCATCCGCGCTGACCGACGCGGAGTGCGCCCACCAGCCAACCACGATCTTGAGTATTGCCAGCGCCCCGCTGACAGCGATTCCCAGAATCGCGATCTTTCTGGCTTTGTCCATCTGTACGCAGGCTGGCTGTCCGCGGGCCGGCCGCAGGTCCACTTTATCGCACGAACCCGGCGCCTAACCGCGCTCCTGCGTTCGAACCGGCCGCGCGTAGGGAGAGTTGATGTAATGCTGCGACTCCCGCGCGGCTTCGGCTTCCGGCGCGAACTGAGCCGCCTGCTGGTAGGCTTTCACTGCAAGATTATGCCGGTTCTGCAGATCGTAAATCTGACCCTGCCGCATCAGGGCCAGAACACCCGTATTCAGATCGAGCTCTTTCAACTGCTCCGGCGTCGCAGTCACCTTCTTCAGATCGTCCAGTGCCTGATCGAGATCGTCGAACCAGAATTCCAGATTGCCTGTTTCGTAGTAGATCTTCTCCCAGGGAATGCGTTCGTAGCCTGGCGTATTCTCCCGTTTCAGGCGCGCGATCTCACCGAGCGTGTCCAGGGCGTTTTTCCGCTGGCCCGTCGCGGCATACATCTGAGCCAGTTCGAAGCGCAGCAGGTAGTTGCGCGGATAACGCTGAATGAGCCGGGACACCAGCGGAATCGCCCGCGTCGGCTGCCCTTCCCGGCGATAAAGCGCGCACAGCACAATCTCGGCATCCACCCGGTTCTGTTTGCCCTTCTGCGCAACCTCCTCGATCGTGCGTAAGCCGCGCTGCTTATCACCATGGAAACCCGCGATAAACCCGAGCGCGCGCAGCGTCCAGGACAGGTTGCCTACGATGTAGTCATATCCGCCCTGCAGCAGTCTCGCATCGTAGTCGCCGGGGTCGATTTCCGTAACCTGGTTATCGTATTTGCGCGCCTGGCTGGAGTCGTAGAGCGACGCTCTCCAGCTTTTGCGCACCAGAAAACCGTAATTGGCGCGCAGAGCCAGGGCCACGCTCAGGGTATGCAGCGCGAAGGTATCGCGCGGATTGCGCGCGGCCGCTGCCTGGCTCAGCTGCATGGACCGGTCGATCTCGGCGAAGAAACGCTTCTCCACGTCCGGTGAGGGCTCCAGCTTCGGGCGCCGGATGAAGGAGTTGTTGCCGCTGACGAGTTCGCTCTCCAGCGCGCCGTCACGGAACATCTCGCGGTAAAGCAGCGCGTGCGCCAGGTGATTGTGAAATTCCGGGTTGTTCGGCTCGGCCGTGACAGCCTTCTCATAGGCGGCGATCGACTGATCGAAATCGAGGTTGTAAAACGCGTCGTTGCCCTGTTCGACGACCTGTTGAATCGGGACTTCGGCCGCGCAGAGCAACCCGGCCGCCAGCAACAGTGAGCAAAGGATTCTCATGTTTCTCAAATCTCATTTTACGGAATGCCGCGCCCCGTTGCGAGTTAGACTATTAGCCTTGAACCGCTCGATCTCAAAATACGCCGCACAACGCACTGTCATCCACGACACCCCGATTGTTCGCCTGACCGACTCGGAGCACGACGTCGAGGTCTCCATCGTGCCCTCGTTTGGCAACCGCGCATTCGAAATGACAGTCCATGGAGAGGACATCCTGTACTTCCCTTTCCCGGATGTCTCCGCTGTAAAAGGACTCCGGGACCTGAACGGCATCCCGTTCCTTGCGCCATGGGGAAATCGCATGGCGGGCGGCGGCTTCTGGGCGAACGGAAAAAGGTTTTCGTTCAACAACGACCTCGGTTCGCTGCGTCTGGACAAGAATGGATTGCCGATCCACGGCATGCTGACCGCATCACCGCTTTGGTCAGTGACCGATGCCGCGGCCGACGCCACGATGGCGCACGTGACGAGCCGATTCGAGTTCTGGAAGCATCCCGAGCTGATGGCAAACTGGCCGTTCGCGCATGAATACGAGATGACTTACCGTCTGGAAAGCGGGGTTCTTGAAGTAAGCACCACCATCACCAACCGAAGCAGCCAGCCCATGCCCGTGGCCATCGGTTTTCATCCTTACTTCATTCTTCCCGGCGTCGAACGCGACGAGGCGGTCGCGCAGATACCGGCGCGCCTGCATGTTGAAACGGATTCCCGGCTCATCGCGACGGGCGAGTTCAAGCCGATCCAGCTGCCCGATCGAATCACTTTGAAGGAGCATCGTTTCGACGACGGGTTCACGGACCTTGTGCGGGATGCCAAAGGGCGCGCGGTCTTTTCCGTCGAGAGTAAGGGCAGGCGTATCGAGGTCGCCTTCGGACCTCGTTACAGAGTCGCCGTCGTATACGCGCCGCCCGGCGAGAACTACATCTGCTTTGAGCCCATGACCGCTATCACCAACGGAGTTAACCTGGCTCATGAAGGCAAGTACCCGGACCTGCAGACCGTCGCGCCCGGCGGCCAGTGGCATGAGAGCTTCTGGATCGGTACCAGCGGATTCCGATCCTCCGCCGCTATAGACGAACAGCGGGCGTAGTGTGGCGCCCGCACTCGTGCGTGCCGCATCGGCACTCATGCCGACGCCTCACATCTTCGCCAGAACAGGTGTCGAGAAGAGTCTCGACACGGCAGGTAAAAGTGCGTGCGCCACGCGCTCTTACTCGTCTTCGCGGATGCGGACTCGTCTGCCCTCGATCGAGACCCTGCCTTCGACGATGTACTGGATCGCCTTCGGATAGATCACGTGCTCCTGGACAAGTATGCGCGCCGACAGCAAATCGACCGTATCGGCATCGAGCACAGGCACTGCCGATTGAATGACGATCGGCCCGGAGTCGAGGAATTCATCGACAAAGTGCACCGTGCAGCCGGTGATTCGGGCCCCATATTCAAGCGCCTGCCGCTGCGCATCGAGCCCGGGAAACGCGGGCAGGAGAGAAGGGTGAATATTCAGAACCCGGTCCGGAAACGCGCGAATGAATCCGGCGCTGAGTAAGCGCATAAAGCCCGCGAGACATACCAGATCCACCTCGTGAGTCTTGAGTTCTTCGATCAGCAGTTTGTCGTAGGTTGCGCGCTCCATCCCGGCCGAGGCAATAACGCGCATGGGAATGCCGCGCTGGCGGGCGATCTCGAGACCGGGCGCGTTTGCCCGATTACTGATGACGACGGCGATTTCGGCGTCGAGCTTCCTGCGTGCGATTTGGTTGGCGATCGCTTCAAAGTTCGAGCCGCGGCCCGAAATCAGGATCCCCAGACGCACTTCAGCGATACTCCACGCGAGGCCGCCCGCGCCGCTGGCGAATGACTTCGCCAACGATCCACGGCTGTTCCCCGACGCCCCGCAGCGCGCCCAGCGCGGCATCCAACTTACGCTGCGGGATGACGACGATCAGTCCCACACCGAGATTGAAGGTTCGCCGCCAATCGTCTTCCGGAACCTGTCCGATGGAACGCAGCAGTTGGAATAACGGCGGGATTTGCCAGGATGCTGTGTCGATCGCCGCGGCCATCCCTTTGGGGAGCGTTCGGGGCAAGTTATCCGTAATTCCGCCGCCCGTGATGTGCGCAGCACCAACAATCGAATTTACATCGACAAGAGTAGTGATCGCTTTCAGGTAACTTCGGTGGACCTTCAATAACTCATCGCCAAGTACGGTGCCCAGGCTGGGCAGCAGAGAGTCAACCTTCATTCCCGCGACGTCGAACAGAAGCTTTCGGGCCAGAGAGTAGCCATTGGTATGCAGACCCGTCGAAGGCAGAGCGAGCAGAGCGTCGCCCAGGCGAACCTTCGCACCCGTGAGGATGCGGGACTTTTCCACAGCACCCACAATCGTGCCGGCGATGTCGTACTCACCATCGGTGTACATTCCCGGCATTTCGGCGGTTTCTCCGCCAATCAGGGCGCAGCCGTTGGCCCGGCACCCGCGCGCAATGCCACTCACTATCAGCGCCGCGACTTCGGCTTCGAGCCTGCCCGTGGCCAGGTAATCGAGAAAGAATAACGGTTTCGCACCCTGCACGGCGATGTCATTCACGCAGTGATTGACCAGATCCTCGCCGATCGTGTCATGACGCCCTGTCGCAAATGCGATTTTAAGTTTGGTCCCTACGCCATCGACGGAACTGACAAGGACGGGCGCTCGCATCTTCGGCAGCTCAAAACAGCCCCCAAAAGAACCGATTTCCGTAAGTACTCCTTTTGTAAAAGTAGAGCGCGCCATCTTTCGGATAGCGCCAACTGCGCGGTCGGCCTGATCGATATCGACTCCGGCATCGCGGTATGAGATGGATTTAGCCATTCTGAGTGGAGACGACCCAGTATAACGAGTGTTCTTGCTTTAGCTCTCCAGCATCAGCGTAACGGGTCCGTGATTGACCAGTTCCACATCCATGTGAGCCCGAAAAACGCCGTTTTTCGTGACTAATCCCTTTTGGCCGATCTTCGCTACCACATACTCATACAGCTCACGCGCCCGTTCGGCGGGTGCGGCGGCGTCGAAGCTGGGCCGGCGGCCTTTCCGGCAATCTCCGTAGAGAGTAAACTGCGACACCAGCAGGAGTCCGGCATTGACATCCAGTGCGCTGCGGTTCATGCGTCCCTCGCTGTCCGAAAACACACGCAGGTTGACCAGTTTCTCGGCCAGATAGTCGGCGTCGGCCGTTTGGTCGCGAGCCGATATACCGATCAATACAAGAAGTCCCGCGCCAATCTCGCCCTCTAACTTGCCTTGCACCGCGACGGATGCCCGTGTCACTCGCTGGATGAGAAACCGCACTTGAATCGCCTCGATTGTTATCGACTAACTAACCTCATGATATAGTGTCTCAGGGAGAAATCATGCCAATCGCAAAAACCGCGCAGAACACAAGTATCCTCGAATACGCACTTCATCATCTCGAAAAAGAAGCTGCGGAAATCCAGGGCAAGATAGACCACATTCGCCACCAGCTTGGACAGAAAGTCGCCAGCGTCGCCGCGGCCGTTGCGGCCCCGTTGGCAGCAGCCGCACCCGGCACCCGCAAGAAGCGCACTCTCAGTGCCGCGGCACGCAAGCGTATCGCCGCAGCGCAAAAAAAGCGCTGGGCCGAGCACCGCAAGGCGACATCCGGTAAGCCGTCGAAGTCCGAATAGTTCATTTCTCAGTTACCATCCAAAGCGCTGGACGATCTCGGCAATCGGACCTCTTGCCGCGATCGTTCCTTCCTCAAAGAAGGCTGCATCTTCCGTGAGGCGGCGCGCAAACAGGTGATCGTGCGTAACCAGGATTTTCGACTGAGGCAAGTCAGCCAGGAGATCGCCGAGGGCGCGCCGGCCGGGCGGATCGAGAAACGTCGTTGGCTCATCCAGGACGAGCAACTTGGGTTCGGTCGCAAGGATTCCGGCCAGAGCCGCGCGTTTCTTTTCCCCTGCGCTGAGATGCCACGGCGCTTTATCGGCCTGATGTAATATGCCGGCACGGTCGAGCGCCGCACGCGCCCTCTCAGTGGCTTCAGCGACGGATTTTCCCGCAGCCAGCGGACCGAAGGCGACGTCTTCGAGCACCGTCGGCATGAATAACTGATTGTCTGAATCCTGGAAGACCACTCCAACGCGCTTTCGTATCTCACGTAAGTTAGGCGGAGTCACGGGAAGCCCGTCCACGATCACCGAACCTGTGCCGCGCAGTATCCCGTTCAGATGGTGAATGAAAGTCGTTTTACCCGACCCGTTCGCACCCATCAACGCAACGGTGCAGCCTTCTTCCAGTTCGAAATCAATGCCTTTCAGCGCCTGCGTTCCGTCTTCGTAAGTGAAGACGAGATCGCGTACCTCAACCATCATGCCCATCGGAAGACCGCCCGAACCGCGATAACAACGGCCACGGCACCCGCCCCGAAACCCGCGTCCGCGAGACGAAACGGGGCCTGGCGGATGGCAGGGAGCCGCCCTTCGAATCCACGCGCAATCATCGCCTGATGAATCGCCTGTGCGCGCGCATACGACCGGGCGAACAGAACTCCGGCCATCGCCGCGGCCTCGCGGAACCGCAGGGTACGGAGCGTTCCGGCCCGCGCCGATCCTGCCTGAAGCATTGTGCCCGCTTCCTCCGCCAGCACGGTGAGATAGCGGTAGAGAAACTGCATAACCTGCAAAAGAAATTCAGGCGCATGCAGCGCTTCGAGTCCGGCAATAAGACGCGGCATCGGTGTCGTGGCAATCAGTAGAATCGCCACCTGCGCCGACAGCCAGGTCCGAACAATGAGCAGGACAGCCTGCGCCGGCTCGCCCGCCAGTACGCTCACTGCGGCGAAACAGATCGCGAACGGCAGCACTGCGGCAGCCCCCAATAAGATCCCGAAAACCGGAAGGCGCGCCGCCGACGCAGATGCAACCAGTAAGGCAAGATATAAGGCGCCCGCCAGCGCCGAATGACTGGTCAGGGTGCCGATCGAAATCAAGAGCGCCAGCGCGACAAGAATTTTGACTGCCGCGTGACGCCGGTGCAGGACACTGTCTCCGCGGCTCCAGCGCTCCATGCGCGCATGACGCAACTAAGCACCTTCCCGGCCAGCCGCCGGTCGCGATACGCTCAATGCACGGCCAATCGCCACGCACAGGACATACACCAGAAGTATCCCGGTCAATCCCGCCGCCGTCTTAGTCATCCAGGGTGTGGCAAGCCATCGCAGCTTGTAATCGGCCATGGGCGCCGTGAGCCACGCGGTGCGCCCGGAAGAACTCCCGCTGTGGAGGACCAGCTTCTGAATCCCATCGGGCCATGCGGAGGTGACGAACACCCCGCCAGCCGCGAGCGCCACCGATGCGAGGGCAACCACGAGCGCACGCTTGCCGCCAATGTCTTCCGGCCGGCGCATGAAGCCCGGCTCGATCCGTTTCATGGCCTTCGTAACCGCAAGCGTGATCGCGCCTTCACAAACGGCCGACGCACCGAATAACGCCAGTGAAATCGTGAGCGCCATGGCGGGCATCGGGACACCCGACAGGATCAATTCGCCCAGGGCGAAAACGGCGCTGACCATCACCGACAGGACTCCGCCCAGGAAGACGCCCGCGCCGCGCCCGCGCAGGAGTGCATAGGGCAGATAGCCCGCCAGAACGCCCGCTATAGCCATGTTGAAGACGTTCGCGCCCAGGGCGAGCAAGCCGCCATCCTGAAAGACCAGCGCCTGCGTGATCAGAATCGCCGTCATCACGATTGAAGCCGGAGCCGGTCCGAGTGTAAAGGACAGCAGCGCGCCGCCCACCAGATGGCCACTGGTACCGTTACCGACCGGGAAATTAATCATCTGGGCGGCGAACACGAACGCGCCCATAACTCCCATCAGCGGAACCTTGTGGCCGCTCGATTCGCGCTGCACCCGGCGCGCCAGATACGCGACCGACGGCAGCGCGGCCCCATCCATTGCGCACCAGACCGGAACACTCAGAAATCCGTCGGGGATGTGCATGGCGACCGATCTTACGGTAGCACGTTCTTCGAAATCGTGCGACTCATGGCGGGGCCTGCGCATTGCTCTAATATGTACGCATGAGCGACCTTGCCCGTATTGGCGTAGCCATCGATTCGGCCCTGCTGGACAAGTTCGACCGGCTCATCGAGCAGCGCGGGTACGCCAACCGCTCCGAAGCCTTCCGCGATCTGATCCGCGACGAACTGGTGCAGAAATCCTGGGAATCTCCCGACAGCGACGTTGTTGGCACAGTCACGCTGGTCTATGACCATCACGTCCGCATGCTGAACGAGAGACTAACCGATATGCAGCACGATCACCACAAGAACATCCTCTCGACGCTGCACGTGCATCTCGATCATGACAACTGTCTGGAAGTGCTGGTTGTGAAGGGAAAGGCGAAGAACGTTCAGAAAATCGCCGACGGGCTGATCAGCACGAAAGGCGTCAAGCACGGCAGTCTGACGATCACGACCACCGGCGCGGAGCTTTGATTACCGTCCGACTGCCTTCGCTTCGGGTACAGCGCGAAGCTGCGCCTCTTCGAGACGCTTCGCTTCCTGCCAGGTGTAAATCATCCGGTGAATGACCGTAATATTCGAAAGGATGGCGATCACCCACAGAACCTGCGCCATTCGATTAAACAACGCTCCGATGATAATCAGCACGACGCGCTCGGGCCGTTCGAGGAAGCCCACTTTGCAGCGGGGGATGGTGTTTTCGGCGCGCGCGCGTGTGTAACTCACCATCACGGTGCCCGTCATGACGATCGCGGTCAGAACCACATAGAAATAGCGGTTGATGGATGCGTAATAAACCAGCAGTCCGACCAGCAGGCCCAGATCGGAGTACCGGTCCAGCACGGAATCGAAGAAGCCGCCAAATCGAGTCACGCGATTGGTCTCGCGCGCCACGCGGCCATCCACCATATCGAACAGGCCCGCGCCGATGACAACAATTCCGCCCGCACGGAATTTACCCGCGCCGAAAAGAAAAGCCGCCCAGATATTGATCAGCAGTCCGACAAACGTCAGGACATTCGGATGAACTCTCGACAATGCCAGCGCGCTGACGATTCCGTTGATGATACGGCCGAAAAACCAGCCTATGGCGCGCGTGATGGTCATCTGATCATTGGGCGAGTTCGTGGATGGTCTGCAACTCGAGAATCTCCAATTCTTTCACACCACCGGGCGTCTGCATTTTGACGGTGTCGCCCACCTCTTTGCCGAGCAGCGCCTTGCCGATGGGAGACCCGGTTGAGATGTTGCCATTGGCCGCATCCGCTTCCTCGCTGGTCACCAGCCGGTAAGTGAATTCTTCGCTCTTCTTGACATCGAGCACGACGACACGCGATCCCAGTCCAACGCGATTGTGCGGGATCTTCGTGAAATCGATCATCGAGAACTCAGCGAGCCGCTTCTGCAGCTGCCCCAGCCGCGCATTCACGAAACCCTGGCGCTCTTTGGCCGCGTGATATTCGGCGTTCTCGCTCAGATCGCCGTGCGCGCGCGCCTTGAGAATCTCCCTCGGCAGCTCGTTACGCAGTTCATACTCGAGCGCGGCGATCTCAGCTTCCAGCTTCTTTTTGATGTCGAGCATTGAATCGAGGTGAAGTTTCTCTTCGGTCCATTATAGTCGCATTGCAACCTTGTCAACTGCGCATTCGAAGCATCAGGTACGTGCCGGCCAGGGCGAACAGGGCGTCGGGAGCCCAGGCCGCCACCACCGGCGGAAGATAATTCACGTTTCCCACCTGCTCGAAAAACTGCCCGATGCCCAGGTAGGTCATCGCGACCGCGACACTGATCCCGATCCCGGCCATGGCGCCGCGATTGCCCACCAGAAATCCGAACGGTATCGTAATCAACGCCATGATCAGAGCGAAGAAGGGCACCGCGAATTTCTTGTAGTACTGCACGCGCAGTTTCACCGTATCGAATCCGCTCTTCTGGAGATCCCCGATATAGCTCCCCAGCTCCTCATAGTTCATCTGCTTGTCCTGCTTGACTAACTTTTGAAAGTCGTCGGGGACCTCGGTCAGTTCCGGAAAAGTCGTGACGGTGAAACTCTGAAAGTTATATTCGTCCGCGCCGCGGAGATCGCGCGCCACGCCCTGCTCCCACACCCAGGACTTGATATCCTGCTGCCAGCGCGCCCGATTCGCGCTGATCTCGCGGACCACATGGAAATTTTTCGGATTCAGTTCGAAAACGTACGGTTCGACCATTAACTTCTCCGACGGGTCGAAGTACTTGAAATAGAAGATCCGATAGTCGTGGATCATCCATTTCCGTTCCGGATGGAGGTAAGTCTGCACCGGGCGTCCCTTGATTTCGTTCAGCAGCGCGTCCTGAATCTGGTTGGCGCGGGGAAGCCAGTCGTAATCGAAGGCGAACAGTCCCGCGCTGAGCAGTCCGCTCATCAGAAGCACCGGCAGTCCCAGCCGCCTGACGCCAATACCGCAAGCCTTGAAGGCCGTTACTTCGTTGTTCTTTGTCATGACGCCGAAAGTAACCAGCAC
>Ga0181536_10001864_pt1 | contig 24455 bp, 23 predicted proteins | sample PEATcosm2014_Bin_41_FD_121105 | JGI IMG/M metagenome (GOLD analysis project Ga0181536, IMG submission 121105) | Peatland microbial communities from MTU Mesocosm Facility, Houghton, MI, USA - PEATcosm2014_Bin17_60_metaG | ecosystem: Environmental > Terrestrial > Soil > Wetlands > Peat | place...
CCAACCAGTGAAGGTGGAAGGCACGAGCATGATGCCCGTGCTGACCGACCAGGAACGGATCTTCATCAACAAATTTACGTACCGGTTCGGCGCGGGGAGTATTGATCGCGGCGACCTGGTGGTTTTTTTCTTTCCGCTCGATCGCAGCAAGTCCTACATCAAGCGCGTGATCGGCATTCCGGGCGATACGGTGCAGATCGAGAAGGGAACAGTCTACGTGAACGGCGAACCGTTGAATGAGCCTTATGTTCCCGACGAATATCGGGATCACCAGTCTCTCGCCGCGGCGACCGTGCCCGCCGATCATTACTTCGTGTTGGGGGACCACCGCACGTCGTCGAATGACAGCCGCGCGTGGGGCACGGTGGACCGGAGAGACATTTACGGGAAAGCCGTTTTCGTATACTGGCCGCTCGACAAGATGGGGCGGCTGAAGTAATCACTTCCGGTTAAACAACCACATCAACAGAGTCAACACGACGCTCACCAAGATGCAGGTGACGATGGGAAAGTAGAAGGTCGTGTTGTTTCTGTGGATGTAGATGTCGCCGGGCAGGCGGCCGATGCGGAACGGGAGCCGTGGGGAGTACTCGATCGCCAGGCCGATGATGACGAGCAGGATGCCGAGAGAGATCAGGGTGCGGCCCACGATCTCAAGTTTACTTCACGGATAGAGCTGTCACGATCGCATCGACATCGAAGACGCAGCCACCCCAAGTACCGCCGCTGGCGTTTTGCAGAGCGGCCCAGAGGCGGGAGTCGGCGGGCAGTTGCGGATCGGGCGCGAGGTCCGGACGCGGCGGGCGAGCGGCGAGAACGCGCGTGCCTTCTTCTTCCCCGAATATTTTGCCACCGGCGCCGACGAGATCCACAGAGCCCTCCAGATTCACGCGATCGATGGTGATTTTGATCATGTCGCCATCGAGAACTTTGCCGATCGGGCCGCCGGCCAGCGCTTCGGGGGTCACGTGGCCGATGCACGCGCCGGTGGAGACGCCGCTGAAGCGCGCGTCTGTGATTACGGCGATGTGCTTGCCAAAATCCAGATAGCGGAGCGCGGAGGTGATCTGGAAGATTTCCTCCATGCCGGAGCCGAGCGGCCCACGGCAGATTAGCACGATGACGTCGCCGGGCTGAATGCGATCCGGACCCTGGCTCTTGATGGCGGCAATGGCGGCGGCTTCGGTGAGGAAAACGCGTGCCGGGCCGAGCTTGCGATAGACGCCATCGATATCGACGACGCTGGGATCGATGGAAGTGCTCTTGATCACCGAGCCACCAGGAACGAGGTTGCCGCGCGGGAACGTGGTTGTGGGGGTCAGACCGCGCTTCGTCGCGCCCGCGGGGTCCATGATGACGTCGCCGGGATCGACGCCGTCGCGTTCCCGCAGCACCTGGCGAAGCCGAGCACGACGCTCGGAATTCTCCCACCAATCCAGCATGCGGCCGAGGGTTTCGCCGCTGACGGTGAGGGCGTCGAGTTCGAGCAAGCCGGCGCGGCGGAGGTGCAGCATCACTTCCGGCACACCACCGGCGAGAAATACCTGCACCGTCGGGTAGGATCTCGGGCCGTTGGGAAGAACATCCACCAGGCGAGGGATCTCGCGATTGACGGCGATCCAGTCGTCAACGGTGGGGCGTCGGAGGCCAGCGGCATGGGCGATGGCGGGCAGGTGCAGGATCAGATTGGTCGAGCCACCGAAGGCCGCGTGAACAGTCATGGCATTGCGCACTGAGGCATCGGTGAGGATGCGTTTCATGGTGATGCCGCGCGATTCGAGAGCGAGCGAGGCGCGCGCGGACCGGCGAGCGAGATCGAGCCAGATGGCTTGTCCGGAGGGCGAGAGCGCCGAGTGCGTGAGCGCCATGCCGAGTGCTTCTCCGATTACCTGCGAAGTGGCCGCGGTCCCAAGAAACTGGCAGCCCCCGCCGGGAGTGGCGCAAGCACGGCAGAGACTCTCCGCAGCGGCTTCGAGCGTCATCTGGCCGTGTGCGAAGCGCGCGCCGGCGGACTGCACGCGCCCGGCATCCTCACCCTCTTCGGCCAGCAGCGTGACGCCACCGGGGACCAGCACGCAGGGCAGATCATGCATGGCGGCGAGCGCCATCATCATGGCGGGCAGACCTTTGTCGCAAGTGGCGACGCCGATCACACCACGGCGCGTGGGGAGCGAACGAATCAGGCGGCGGAACACGCTGGCGGCGTCGTTGCGATACGGCAAGCTATCGAACATGCCGGTGGTGCCCTGCGTCCGGCCGTCGCAAGGATCGGTGCAGGCGCCGGCGAAGGGCACGGCGCCCAGCGCTTTCAATTCTCCGGCCGCGGCCTGCACTAGCAAACCGACTTCCCAGTGGCCCGTGTGGTAGCCGAGCGCGACCGGAGTGCCGTCGGAGTTACGAATGCCGCCGTGGGTGCTGAGCAGCAGGATTTCTTTGCCGCCGAGGGCTCGCGGGTCCCAACCCATGCCTGCATCCTGGGCCCACCCGAACAGGTCGCCCGAGGGTAGCGAGCGCAGCATCTCAGGCGTCAAGGGAAGCGATCCTTGCGGCCCGGGCGCCTTGGAATGGACATCGTAAATCGAGGCGTCGCCGGAATCGATGATATTCTCGAATGCTAGGGCCATGGGAAATCCTGATCGTACCACCCGGAGGACCTTCCTGACCGCGCTTAGCGCTGCTTCCTACACACGCATTCTGGGCGCCAATGACCGCGTGCAGGTGGGCTTCATCGGCTACGGGCTGATCGGGGGCCAGCACGTTCACGATTTCAAGAACCAGGCAGACGCCGACCTGGCAGCGATGTGCGACGTGTACCAGCCGCGTCTGGAACAGGGTGTAGCGGCGTGCGGCGGGCATGCGAAAAGTTACAGCGACTTTCGCAAGCTGCTTGACGATAAGGACATTCACGCGGTCGTGATCTCGACGCCCGATCACTGGCATGCGCTGATGACCATCATGGCCTGCGCCGCCGGCAAGGATGTCTATGTCGAAAAGCCGCTCACGCTTTTCATTCGCGAAGGCAAATGGATGGTGGAAGCTGCGCGGCGGTACCAGCGCGTGGTGCAGGTGGGGACACAGCAACGCTCGGGGAAGCACTACCAGAAGGCTGTGGAGATGCTGCGCGCGGGGTACATCGGCAAGGTTTTGAGCGCGCGCATGGGGGCATACCGCAACGTCATGCCTGGATTCGGTGAACCGCCTGACGGCTCTCCTCCGACGGACCTGGATTACGAGATGTGGCTCGGACCGGCGCCGAAGCGGCCGTACAACCCGCATCGGTCGCTTTATCATTTCCGGTGGTTCTGGGATTACTCGGGCGGCCAGATGACGAATCTGGGCGCGCACGAAATCGACATTGTGCAGTGGGCCATGCAGGTGAAGGGACCGGCAGGCGTCGCGTCGAGCGGAGGCCGCTTTGCGCTAGAGGACGACGGCGAGACGCCCGACACGCAAGACGCTCTGTTTGAGTATCCGGGTTTCACGGCGGTGTTGTCGCTGCGCGAGGCAAGCGCGGGGCACCGCGGCGAGGGCAAGCTGGAGTTTTTCGGAACCAAGGGGATGCTGGACATCGACCGCGCCGGCTTTGCCGTTTATCCCGACATGAAGATCGATCCGTTCAACGCAATTCCCGAATTCGCGGGGCAGCCGGCAGGCGGGCCGAAGCGCTCCGGCAAGCCGGCTGAACCTTGGATTCAGCCGTATAAAATGGCGGGATCGTCTGAGGAGCAGCTGAACCTGCACGTGCGCAATTTCCTAGATTGCGTGAAGTCGCGTGAGCGGCCCATCGCGGACATCGAGCAGGGGAACCAGGTGACGACGGCGTGCCACCTGGCGAACATCTCTTTGCGCACGGGGCGCAAGATCCGATGGAACCCGGAGACGGAAGAGATCGTGGGGGATGCCGAGGCGTCGAAGTGGCTGGAGCGGCCGTATCGCAAGCCTTGGGACGAAGTGCTGCGGAGTTTTCATCTATGACGCGAAGACAATGGTTGCTCGGCGCAGCCGCTGTGGCCACGCCTGCATTTGGCGTTCCGCGCACGACGATGGGGATTGCGACGACGTCATTCATGTCGGTGCGCGAGCACGATACATACGAATTTCTCGAATACTGCCACGCGCTCGGAGCGGGTGGCATACAGGCGGCGCTGTCATCGCTCGAACCCGCGTATTTGAAGAAGCTGCGGGCTCGTGCGGAATCTTACGGTATGTACCTTGAGGTGATGGCGGAGCTGCCGAAGGAAAACGATACTGAGAAATTCGAGCGGACTGTAGCGGCGGCGAAATCGGCGGGCGCTATGTGTATTCGTACCGCGGCATTGGGCGGGCGCCGCTACGAGACGTTCTCGCAGATGGGTGAATGGCGGGAATTCGTTACGCGGAGCCTGGCGGCGATCGATCGCGCGGTGCCGATTGTAACCAAAGAGCACGTGCCGCTCGCGATTGAGAATCACAAAGATTGGACCGCACAGGAGCTGGCGTCGCTTGTGAAAGATCGTTCGAGTGACTATCTAGGTGTGTGCCTGGATACAGGGAACAACATGGCGTTGCTGGACAATCCGATGGATGCGATCGAAACGCTGGCGCCCTATGCGATCTCGACGCACTTCAAAGATATGGCGGTGGAACCTGATCCGGATGGTTTTTTGCTCTCGGAAGTGCCATTGGGCGAGGGCGTTGTGGATCTTCAACGTGCGGTGGCCACGGTGCAGCGCGCGCGGCCGAAGACGCGCTTCACGCTCGAAATGATCACGCGCAATCCGTTGAAGGTTCCGTGCCTCACCGACAAGTACTGGGCGACGTTTCAGGACCGCAACGGCAGGTACCTGGCGGACACGCTACGGATGGTGAGGGAAGCCGCGGGCCGGCTACAACACTTGCCGCACGTCGATGGGGAAAGCCGCGCAGGCCTGCTGCAACTGGAAGAAGAAAACGTGAAGCAGTGTTTGTATTATGCGAGGACGCGGCTAGGGATGTAGCCGTCGACGCAACTCAGATCAGCTCTCCGCCACCTGAACGCGCGGTTTAAACATTCCGATTACAATCCCCACGGCGCTTACCGCCGCGGCCACCAAGGCCCACGGCGTCAGCAGGGCGTGAGCGATCAGAAACCCGGCGATGACAGGGGCGACAATCTGCGAAATTGACATGAGTGACTGCGTCAATCCCAGCACTACGCCTTGCTCTTCCCGGCCGGCGCGTTGGGTGACAAGGCTGGTGAGCGCGGGCCGCAGCACGCCGGTGCCGAACGAGGAAATGGTGCTGGCCACAAGCAGGCCAGTCAGGTGATAGGAAAAGCCGATCATCGCAAAACCCAGAGCCGCGGTCACGAAGCCGGCCGTCACGAGTTTCTCCTCGCCAAACCGCTTCACGAGACGGCCAATCAAGCCGCCTTGCAGAACGATCCCAAGGAAGCCCCCGTAGGCAAAGATGTAGCCGACTTCTTTGGGGCCGAAGGGGTGGCCGTTCCACGTGTAGCGGCGCTCCGCGAACAGCGCGAAGCCGGACATGAACATGGCAAAAGTGAAAGTGAACGCGAAAAACTGCCAAAGCAGTTCGGCAAGCACGGGACGTTTGAAATAGGCGGCGTAGTTGCCCCAGTCGAGCACGCGCAGGCGGCGTCCGGCGGGGAGCGGCGGGCCGCCACGCTTGTCGGCATCGGGGACGACGGGTGCGGAAGGCAACAGGAAGTAGGTGGCCAGGATGCTTGTGGCGGATAACGCGGCCGCCGCGAAGACGGGGTACTGATAGCCGAAGGTGGAAAGGAACCCAGATATAGCCGGGCCGATGAGGAACCCGATGCCGAAAGCCACGCCGATCACGCCGAACGATTTGGCGCGTTCCTCCGGCCGCGTGACATCGGAAATGTAAGCTTGCGCGAGCGATAAGTTGCCGGCGGTGAGGCCATCGATGACGCGCGAAAGAAAGACCATCCAAAGCAAGGCGGCAAAACCGGCCCATGCGAGGATCAGAAACCCGATGAACGTACCCATCTGGCTGACCAGCAGCAGGGGCCGGCGGCCTACGCGGTCGGATATCTGGCCGAGCAGCGGTCCGCCCACAAGCTGGCAGGCCGCGTACGTTGAGACCAGCAGTCCGACCACGGTGGGACTTGCGCCCAATCGTTCGGCATAGAACGGCAGGAGAGGCAGAATGATCGTCAGGCCGAGAACGTCGACCATGACAATCAAGAAGATCGGCAGTAGCGGCGAACGTTGCCGCGAGGCTACATCCGCTGCGTTTACCGCGCTCACGACGGGTAATTCACGATTTTCGCGAACGAAGCGGCGTCGAGGCTCGCACCGCCCACCAGTACGCCGTTGATCTCTTCCTGCGCCATGAGGGCCTTGGCGTTATCCGGCTTCACACTCCCGCCGTAGAGAATCCTGAGGTTCTGGGCAACTTCGTTGCCATAGCGGGCGCGCATCTCGCGGCGGATAATGCGGTGCGCGTCGGCGGCGATTTCGGGCGTGGCGGTTTTACCAGTGCCGATGGCCCAGACGGGCTCATAGGCGATCACGATCTTCGCAAACTGCTGCGGATCGAGTCCGGTGATGCCTTTGCCACACTGGCCGCAGAGCACGGCTTCGGTTTTGCCGCCTTCGCGATGCTCCAGCAGCTCGCCCACGCAAACGATCGGCGAAAGGCCGGCCTCAAGCGCCGCTACGGTCTTTTTCAGCACGGTTTCATCGGTCTCGCCGAAATATTGCCGGCGCTCACTGTGCCCGATGATCACGTGGGTAGCTCCGGTGGCACGGATCATCGGTCCGGAAACCTCGCCGGTGAATGCGCCCTCCTTGGCCCAGTAAAGGTTCTGCGCGCCGACCTGAATATTGGCGCCGCTGGCCCCCTCGACGGCCGCCGCAAGATCAGGAAACGGCGGACAAATCACGATTTCACAATGCTTGACCCCCGCGACGAGGGGCCGAAACGCCTCAAAAAAGGCACGGGTCTCCGCGGGCGTTTTGTACATCTTCCAATTGCCCGCCATTACAGGTTTATTCATAAGCTGTGTGCAATGCGTTGCCGCGACTTGCGCGGCAGTCACAATTTCGAGGGTAGCAGATGCAGGCCGAGTCTGAGGGGGTCTAGGCCGGGTTGTTAGCCCCGTGGACCTGCGGGCGCACTGGGCGCGGGCGCCGGCGGAAGGGCTTGCGCGGAGCAACTGTGCGGGAAGCCACGAGAGCAGCAAAATCTTTATCGGTGAGCATGGCATTCGCGGCCTGCGGTTTCACCTCGTGCGAAAGTTCCAACTGCGCCAATAGCACTTGGACGCACAACGCCGGACCTTCCTGAATTCCCACGTGGTACTTCTGAAACAGCCGCACATCCCCGGTCACGATGAAGTCGCGGGTCTGTTCGCCAGAGACAATGCCGTGAAAACGAAAGGTGCGGACGAAACCAGCCTGATCGAAGCCGACATACCGTAGCTGCATGGATTCTGGCGCCTTTTCCTGAGCGCGCGAGGTGTGGTGGCGGTCTTCGAACAGATGGACATTCGCGGCCTTCGGCCAATGGCCGCTTTGCAGTTCGAAGCTCACGGCCTGACCCACGGTCAACAGGGGGAAGTCGTGCTCCCACACTGCAGACCCCGCAAAATAAACCGTCTGGCCATTCTCCGCCTGGATAAAGCCAGAGCGGTTGGTGGCACTCAGGTTCTTAATTCTTCCAATCATTGCGTTTTTTCGGGTGTCTGATCTGACCCGCTTGCAAGAGAAGTGCCAAGCCGGGCCGTTGGCTGGCTAAGGCTGAAGAATTCAGATCGTCTGACTTAGTTCAGACTACCCGATGAGGGGAGCGAGAGTGCCCGGCTCAGCTACTATCGTCGAACAATCCACCGCTAAAGTCAATTTATTCTTGGGTCTACGAGACTGCAGACAGGAAACCCACACCGCGGCTGATGGCCGTTCCGTAATTCTCTGCCACGGTTTGCCCGATATCGGAGAGGGTTCGACGCAGGCCCAGATTCACCCCGGCGCGCGCCTTAGGCCCATAGACGAGCAGGGGCACGTACTCGCGGCTGTGGTCGGTGGAAGGCGTGGTGGGATCGCATCCGTGATCCGCGGTGAGGATCGCCAGGTCGCCTTCTGCCAGCTTACCGAGAAAAGCCGGCAGCCACACATCGAACTGTTCGAGCGCGCGGGCGTAGCCTTCTACGTCATTGCGGTGGCCGTACTGCTGGTCGAAGTCCACCAGATTGACGAAGATCAAACCTTCGGCGGTCGCGTCCATGGCTTCAAGGGTTTTCGCCATGCCGTCGTCGTTGTTTTTCGTTTTGACGTGATCGCGGATGCCGCGGCCGAGAAAGACATCGAAGATTTTCCCCACGCTGTAGACCTCGATCCCTCGCTCGTCGAGACGGTCGAGCAGCATGCCTTTGGGGGGCGGGACGGCGTAATCGTGGCGATTGGGAGTGCGCGTGAATGAGCCAGGTGAGCCAATGAACGGCCGTGCGATCACGCGGCCTACCTCGTGCGGCCCGTGCAAAATCTCCCGCGCCGTTTCGCACATCTTGTAGAGCTCCCACAGCGGGATCACTTCTTCGTGCGCGGCGATCTGAAAAACGCTGTCGGCTGAGGTGTAGACGATCGGCGAGCCGGTGCGCATGTGCTCGGCACCCAGTTCTTTAATGATTTCCGTGCCGGATGCCGCCTTGTTGCCCAGTGTGCTCCTGCCAATGCGCCGCTCGAACTCATCCATGATTTCGCGCGGAAAGCCGTGCGGATAGAGTGGAAGCGGCTTTTCCAGGTGAATTCCGGCCATTTCCCAGTGGCCGGTTGTCGTATCCTTCCCTGGCGAAGCCAGCGCACATCGGCCATACGCGCCGGCGGGAGAGGCCGCAGGATCGAGATGGGCGAGGGGCTTGATGTTGGCCAGACCGAGACGGCATAGATTCGGCAGGCGCAGGCGGCGCAGGCGCGCGATGTTGCCGAGCGTGTCACTGCCCACGTCGCCGTAGTCAGCGGCATCTGGCATGGCCCCGATCCCCACGCTGTCCAGCACGATCCAGATTACACGGCGGAACACAATTCGAGGGTATCACTCAACACTTCAGGACACGCATATCCTATAATCGAGGCCGATGAGAGCCTTCCTACTTTCCATTCCCGCACTCCTGATCGCATCGACCGCGTTCTCGGCGACGCCGTTATCGGTGTGGCCCGTCGACTCGCTTACGAAAGTCTTCCCTGACGATCCTTCCGGAAAGAACGGCGCGTCTGACCAGGCATGGCTTCTCGCACGCAACGGCCACACAAGTGTGCAATTCGCAATTCGTTCGAACACGCCGGTCGGGACTCTTTCAGCTACCGTCAAGCTGGGCGGCGGTCTCCAGACCCAGGTGCGGCACGTTGGTTACGTACCGGTGCGCGCCAACCCGCCGGATACGCCAGCCGATGAAGTAGTGCACTCCGCCCCTGCGAAATTCCCCGATCCTCTGTTTGAGGATTTTCCGTTCCGGCTGGATGCGGACCAGACGACACCGATCTGGATTACCGTCTATGCGCCCGCCGGAACCAAGCCCGGCATATACAAGGGCGAAACCACATTCCGCGACGGCAAAAAGCGCTTGGCCAGCATTCCATTCCGCATCGAAGTCACGCGCGCCACCGTTCCAGCCAAGCAGACGCTGAAGGTCACCACCTGGTACAACCTGAACCAGGATGCGCTCGGGCAATATTACGATCTCGGCGGGAGTTCCGACCGGTACTGGGAGGTGCTCTCCAACATCGGGCGAGTGCTCGGCGATCACAAGCAGAACGTGCTCATCACGCCGGTCCTGTCGCTGACTGATGCGCACGTGAGCGGCGGCTCGTTATCGTACGATTTCACGCGGCTCGATCGCTGGATCGAAACGTTCACCCGCCTGGGCGTACTGGATGTCATCGAGGGCGGCCATCTGATGGACCGCGCTTCCGGGTACGATTCGCCCTTGGCGATCCCTGCGTTCGTTGTTGAAAATGGCGAGGTCCACCGGCAGACCGTGGGCGCGGACGACCCGCGTGCCGAGGCGCATTTCAACTCCTTTCTGCCCGCACTCTACTCGCATCTGAAAGAAAAGGGCTGGTTAGACCGGTATGTGCAGCACGTGCTGGACGAAGCTCATGGCGCCGAGCCGCCGGTTTATCTGCGATACGTCGGCATTATTCGCAAGGACCTGCCTCGCGTGCCGACGATCGATGCCATCGATCAGACCGCCGGCCTGCTTGGCGACGCCTGCGATATCTGGGTGCCGCAGCTCGGCAAATTCGACGACAATTTTGACGCCATCCGCGAACACGTCAAGAAAGGCGGACAGGCCTGGTATTACACCTGCCTTTATCCCCAGAAGCGTTACCTGAATCGCTTCATCGACTACCCGCTGCTCAAGACCCGGCTCCTACATTGGTTCAATTACCGTTACGACTTCACAGGGTTCCTGCACTGGGGCGGGAATTACTGGACCAAAGATCCCTACGCGGATGTTCAGCTGATTATCGAAAATGGCACAGAGGTCCTGCCGGCCGGTGACGCCTTTATCACGTATCCCTGGCGCGAGAAGAACAGCATCCATAGCTCGATTCGCTTCGAAGCCGAACGCGAAGGAATCGAGGATTATGAGCTGCTGCACGCGCTCGCGGCGACCGATCCGGAGAAAGCACGGCAGCTCGCGGCGAAGGCCATCCCCGGACTGACCGACTACGTCCGCGACGTAGCGGCGTTCCGGCGGTTACAAACGGAGCTACTAACAGCTCAGTGACAACCAGTTTCTAGTGCCATGTGACAAGTTGTCCAAGGTTGTCACAATAACTTTGGTTAACTCCGCAACCGCTGGCCGCTCGCATCTCGTTGAGAAATAACGCACTGGCCTCGCCACGCGGATGGCACTCAAAATGTAACTAAAGGCGACCATGAGAGTTAGACTGGTGCTTCAACTGAACCCCCCAAGTCCCCCTCAGGTGGTTGCCGCCGCGGCCGCCGAGTCGCGAGCGGAACACCGCAGTGCCAAGCGACTGCCGGTCGACTACCGATTCTCGATTTATTCGAACGATCCGGCGGGGCAGCGTTACATCCCCGCGCGCGGCGTCAATATGAGCCGCTCTGGCGCCCTGGTGGAAGCGGAAGAGCCGGTGAGCATCGGTAGTATCGTTGCCGTGAAGATCAACAAGCTCGGCCTGATGGGGAGCGCCTCGGTGCGCCACTGCACGATCAAAAGCGGCCGGTTCCGGATCGGCTTGCACTTCCCCAACCCGCTGACCCAGTCTCAATAACAGCCGGAAACTTCACCCTAGCGAATCGCGTCATAGGTTCATGCGGCGCGTTCGCTCATTAGCTTTGTTGTTCCTTGCTGCACTGTTGCCGGCGGCTGCGGGGGACCTCATGCTGACGATCCCGCCCGTGAGGACGTCGCTGAACATCCAGAATCAGCCGATAGGCGTTACTGTCTCCGGATCTGTATCTGGTGTAGCAGCGGCTCGCGACTCAGCGGCATTCCAATTGCGTCTCAAGGCCGATCTTAGCGACTTGCAACAGAACATGACCGCGCTGCTCAGCTCACAGTTGAACCGGTCGGAGACGTGCGGCGAGCGGCTCACCATTACTCGCGCCACATTGGCACCGGACAGCCCAGCCGGCCTCTTAACTGCTGATCTGCACTACGAGAAGTGGGCGTGCGCCAAGGTGTTCGGCAAGAAGGTCGTGAAGCGGCTCGTCGGCGGAAACGGGACCGTCACGGTGCGGCTCACACCGGCCGTGGAGGAGAATCGAACGGTAAAGCTGCAATCGGAAATCGGGTCGATCCAGGCGGACGGCTCATTGGGCGAGGCGCTCCATTCGGGCTCGCTGGGCCCGACGTTGCGAGACAAAATCCGGACTACGCTGGCCTCCGCCCTGGACAAAGCCAACCTGCAAGCCACCATCCCCGCCGAACTGCAGCCGCTCACCGCCATTCGTAGCGCCCAATTCACTGGCAGCGGTGGCCATTTGTCCCTTGAATTGGCAGGCGAGGTGCGAATCTCCGCCGAACAGCTCCGGCTGCTGATCGATCAAAGACGGGCGAGCACCTCAACGCGTTGAATCGCGCCGGAACCTTTACGGTAGAGTCTCTTTGGCGATCTTCTGCTTCTGCTCATCGCGGAAGCGATGCAGTTTCGTACGAAGTTCGGGACGGCTATTGGCGAGGATCGCGATAGCCAACAGCGCGGCATTCTTGGCCCCCGGTTTGCCAATGGCGAGCGTGCCGACCGGCACACCGGCAGGCATCTGCACCGTAGACAGCAGCGAATCCATGCCCTTGAGAGATGCGCTTTCCATAGGGACGCCCAGTACCGGGAGCGTCGTATAAGCGGCGGTGACGCCTGCCAGGTGTGCCGCGCCACCTGCTCCGGCGATGATGACTTCGAGACCACGCGCTTCGGCGCTCGCAGCAAATTCGGAGGCGAGTTCGGGCGTTCGATGCGCGGAAAGTACACGGTTTTCATGGGGCACGCCGAACTCCGTGAAGGTTTCGCTGGCGGCGCGCATGACTTCCCAATCGGACTTGCTGCCCATGATCACGGCGACCAGGGGTTTCGAATTCTCGGACATCTGTGAAAACTATTCTCCTTGGGAGAGTGTGTAGCCGGCCTTACCGTCAAAATTGCGCAGGCTCTCAGTTTTGACCACGTCCAGCCCCGCCGCCGCGACGCGCTCCAGTAGCGACAAAATGTGCCGCGAAGTCACGGCCGCGCCGGGCTGCTTGGCAAAGTAGCGGCAGCGGAAACTATCCGTGCAGAAGGTTTCCGGAACGCCATCGGGCCAGACCTTGAGACCCCGGTTAGCAATGGTGGAAAGCTTGAGGCCGTCGATGTCGATGCGCTGCATCGCCTCCGCCAATTGGTTGGGGTTGCGGCTCGGCCATTCCAGATAGATATCGATGCCGACCAGCTCCGTCTTCGGAGCCGGTGGCGCGGCCTTCCCTGCCCCGGCGGCGTGCGGGCTGCGGTGGGCATAACTCACAGCCTTCAACGTCTCCGGATTCTTGCCTAGGCGCGCGATCACGGCATCGGCGAATTCCTTGGTCCCAACCTTCTGCTTGCTGATTCCTTCCGTGAAGATATCGTACGTGTGGACGCCCTCTTCGAGCGTGCGCAGCCAGCCGTTGTGCACGCGTTCGGCGGCTTCCGGCTGATCGATGTGAACCAGCATCAGCACAGCGCCCAACAGCAGGCCCGAAGGGTTGGCCAGGTTTTGCCCCGCGCGCCGCGGCGCCGAGCCGTGAATCGCTTCAAACATTGCGCAATGATCGCCAATGTTCGCCGATCCCGCCAGGCCCACCGAACCCGCAATCTGTGCAGCCACGTCCGAGAGAATGTCGCCGTAGAGATTCGGCATCACGATCACATCAAAGGCTTCAGGCGTATCGGCCAGTTTGGCGGCGCCAATGTCGACGATCCAGTGCTCGTTCGGAATGTCGGAATATTCCGCCGCAATCTCATCAAAGACTTTGTGGAAGAGACCGTCGGTCATCTTCATGATGTTGTCTTTGGTGAAGCAGGTGACCTTCTGGCGCTTGTGCTGCCGCGCGTACTCGAAGGCGTAGCGTACGATCTTTTCGCAACCCGGCCGCGAAATCAGCTTCAGACATTCGATTTCGTTCGTGGTCAGGCGGTACTCGACGCCTGCGTACAGATCTTCCTCATTCTCGCGAACGATCACGACGTTCATCTTGTGGTGCTTGGTCTCGACGAACGGATGATAGGAGACGCAAGGCCGCACGTTGGCGTAGAGCCCGAGCGTTTTGCGCGTAGTCACGTTGAGGCTCTTGAATCCGCCGCCCTGTGGCGTCGTAATGGGCGCCTTCAGGAACACTTTCGTGCGCCGCAGCGACTCCCACGAGCTGGGCTCGATCCCCGCAGTATTGCCCCGCAGATAGACCTTTTCGCCGATTTCAATCGTCTCGATTTCGATCGGAGCCCCCGCCGCCTCCAGAATGCGGAGCGTGGCGTTCATGATTTCGGGACCGATCCCGTCGCCATGCGCGACGGTTATTGGAACTTTGGATGCCATAAGGGTGGATTACCCAAGATAAGGAATAATTGGAGCGCGCGCAACCGTGTATAGCATAATGAAGATTCCCGGTCACACCATGCGGATATGCTATTTGGACGCCTTTTCGGGCATCAGTGGGGACATGCTGGTCGGCGCGCTGGCCGATGCAGGCGCGGACTCGTCTGTCATTGTGGACGGCCTGCGCTCGTTGCACAGCGGCGCGTCCGTGTCGTTCGAGAAGGTGAAGCGCTGTGGCATTGCGGCCAGCAAGTTCCACGTGCACGTGGACGAGCCGCAGAAACACCGGCATCTTTCGGGAATTCTGAAGATGATCGAAGCGGCGTCCTTGCCGGATCGGGTGAAACAGAACGCGTCGGCGGTGTTTCAGCGGCTGGGCGAGGCGGAAGCCGCCGTGCACCAGGTTCCCATCGAGAAAGTCCATTTTCACGAAGTGGGCGCCGTCGATTCGATCGCCGATATTGTCGGCGCGTGCCTGGGTTTCGAACTCGTCGGAGCCGAGGCCATTTATAGTTCGCCGCTCAATCTTGGCAGCGGAACCGTGAAAGCGGAGCATGGCGTGATGCCCGTGCCCGCTCCCGCCACGGCGGCGCTCGTTGCCGGCAAGCCGGTCTATTCGCGCGGGCCAGCCGTCGAACTGACCACGCCAACTGGTGCGGCGGTCGCGGTCACGCTAGCGAGGGATTTCGGCGTGATGCCGCCGATGAAGATAGCGGCGGTCGGATATGGCGCCGGCGGCCATGATTTTGCCGAGCAGGCGAACGTGCTGCGCATCTTCGTGGGCGAGGCCTCCGGCGCCGTGGAAGCTACCACGGTTTCGGTGATTGAAGCGAACATTGACGATTCGAGCCCACAGGTGCTGGGTTATGCCGTGGAGCGGTTACTCGATGCCGGCGCGCTGGACGCCACGCTCGAGCCGCTCGAAATGAAGAAGGGGCGGCCAGGCACTCTGTTGCGCGTCATCGCGACGCCGGAGCAACGCGCGGCGCTCGCCGAGATTATTTTCCACGAAACCACAACGCTAGGCGTGCGCACTTACACCGCCGAGCGCCTGGTGCAAGCGCGCCGCTGGGTGGAAGTCGAGACGCCGCACGGCAAAGTGCGGATGAAAGTTTCAGAGCGGTCCTTCGCCCCCGAGTACGAAGACTGCCGTGCCCTCGCGCGCTCGACCGGCTTGGCCCTCAAAGACATCATTGCCGAAGCGAATTTTGCATATTTGAAAAACCATCGATGAAATATTACCTAACAACACCGATCTACTACGTCAACGCGGCCCCGCACATCGGCCACACTTACACCACTATTGCCGCCGACGTGATTAAGCGCTTCAAGCGCATGCAGGGGTTCGACCCGGTAGTGCTGACGACCGGCACCGACGAGCACGGCCAGAAGGTGGAACGCTCCGCGCAAGCCGCGGGAAAGACGCCGCAGGAGTTCACCAAGGCCATCGCCGAAGAGTTCAAGCGCCAGTGGCACGACTTCGGTCTGGGCATCGACCACTTCGTCCGCACGTCCGACGACCAGAAGCATCGCGAAACCGTGCAATGGCTCTTCGAGCGCTGCCTGAAGAACGACGCCGTTTACAAAGGCAGTTATACCGGCCAATATTGCGTCTTCGACGAGCTGTACGTAAACGATGCGAAGCCTGGTGATCCCTGCCCGGATTGCGGCCGGCCCACGGAAACGGTCACCGAAGAGAATTACTTCTTCAAGCTCTCAGCCTTCGCCGATCGCCTGCTCGATCTCTACGAAAAGCAGCCCGACTTCATCCAGCCCGAGGCCAAGCGTAACGAAGTCATCTCCTTCGTGAAGCAGGGCCTGAACGATCTTTCCATCAGCCGCACGAGCATCAAATGGGGCATCCCGGTGCCCGTCGAAGGCAAGCACGTGTTCTACGTGTGGTTCGACGCCCTGACCACTTATCTGTCCGCGGTGCGAGACACCGGCCTATGGCCTGCCGACCTGCACCTGATTGGCAAAGAGATCGTCCGCTTCCACGCCATTTACTGGCCGGCGTTCCTGATGGCCGCCGAACTGCCGCTTCCCAAGCACGTCTTTGCGCACGGCTGGCTGCTGTTCGAGCAGGACAAGATGAGCAAATCGCGCGGCAACATCGTGCGTGCCGAGCCGATCCGTAAGGTGATGGGCGCCGACGCGCTGCGCTATTTCCTTCTTCGCGAAATCGTCTTCGGGCAGGATGGCAGCTTTAGTTACGATGCACTGATTGGCCGTTACAACTCCGAGCTTGCCAACGGTCTGGGTAATCTGGCGAGCCGCACGCTGACGATGATTCAGCAGTATCGTGCCGGAGTGGTTCCCGCCGGCAACGCGGAACAGATACAGAAAGTCGCCTGCGAAACGATCCGCGCAACCGCTGACGCCTTTTACAAGTTTGAATTCTCGAAGGGCCTCGAGTCGATTTGGTCGCTGTTATCGGCGGTGGATAAGTTCATCGTGGAACAGGCGCCCTGGAATTTGGCGAAAAGCCAGGAGGCCGAAATACGGGCAAAGCTGGATTCAGCGCTTTATGCCTCCGCCGAAGCGCTTCGTATCGCGACCGCTCTGCTATCGCCGGTTCTTCCCGAGTCCTGCGCGAAGATCTGGGAGCAGCTCGGCATGACCGAGCCGCTCGACTCCATTCGTCTCGATTTTCTTGCATGGGGGCAACTGCCCACGGGCCAGAAGATCGGCCACATCGCCGCCGTCTTCCCCCGCATCGACGCCAAACCGGCCATCGAAAAAATGCGCGAACTGGAAGCGCAGGTGTCGGCCGAGCAGGCGGTCCTGATGGGCAAAGCACAGGCTCCCGGCTCTCAGCCCGCAACCACCGGCTCGCAAATCACCATCGACGATTTCTCGAAAGTCGACCTCCGCGTCGGCCAGGTGCTCTCCGCCGAGCGCGTTAAAGGCGCGGACAAACTGTTGCACCTGAAGGTGGATCTTGCGGAAGCTGAGCCGCGTTCGATCGTTGCCGGCATTGCGGAAGCTTATGCGCCCGAGCAACTCGTCGGCCGGAAAGTCGTCATCGTAGCCAATCTCGCTCCCCGCAAATTGCGCGGACTCACCTCGAACGGCATGATCGTCGCCGCCTCGCTTGAAGGCGGCAAACCTGTGCTGGCCAGCTTTCTCGAAGACGTCCCCGTGGGTGCGCGGCTGAAGTGAAGCTGGTCGATTCCCACTGCCATCTAGATGACGAGAAGTTCGACGTGGACCGCGATGCCACCATTGCACGCGCCCGCGCAGCCGGTGTCGAGCGAATGATGGCGATCGGCACAGGTACTGGTCCACCTGATCTGGAAGCCGCTCTTCGTCTCGCGCGCGATCACGAATTTATTTACGCCACAGTTGGCGTGCACCCGCACGATGCCGCCAAGGCCACGCCCGAAACATTCGACCACCTGGCGGAGCTGGCGCGCGAACCCAAGGTCCTGGCGATCGGCGAGATCGGTCTCGATTACCACTACGACTTCTCCCCGCGCGACGTTCAGCGCCGGGTCTTCGCGCAGCAACTGGAACTTGCCGCGCATGCGAGCAAGCCCATCGTGATCCACACGCGCGAAGCCTGGGACGACACGCTGGCCCTCATCCGCGAACATGGCTTGCCCTCCGGCGGCATCATGCACTGCTTCACGGGTGGAGCGAACGAAGCCGGCGAAGCCCTGGAATTGGGCTTTTGCCTCAGCTTCGGCGGAATCCTGACATTCCCAAAAGCCGACGATGTTCGGCAAGCCGCCGCACACACGCCCGAGGATCGCTTGCTGATCGAAACCGACTCGCCCTACCTCGCTCCCGTCCCGCACCGCGGCAAACGCAACGAGCCCGCATTTCTTGCCGAAACGGCCCGGCGTCTCGCCGAACTGCGCGACATAGCCCCCGAGGACATCGCCCGCGTGACCACCGGGAATTTCGATCGTCTGTTCCTTCTTGGGTGAGTTTTCCAAGCGTGCCGGGACCTTGAGTTGCATTCTGCGCGCCGATCGTGCATTCTAATAGGTTTTCATTCTTCGCCACAGCATGCGCATCCGGATTCTCTATCACGACCACTGTTTCGACGGCGCAGCATCGGCGGCGTTTTTTAGCCGTTTCATGGAAGGCGCGTTTCACCCCGGCGCTGAGTTCGCCTTCACCGGCATGGCGCACAAAGCCTCGCAGCTTTTCGAACCTGAGCTTTTCGATGGCGACGAGAATGCGATTGTCGATTTCAAGTACTCGAGCGACCCCCATCTCACCTGGTGGTTCGATCATCACCAAAGCGCTTTCCTGACTCCCGAAGACGCCGAGCACTTCCGCCAGGATCGTAGCGGCAAGAAAATGTACGATCCTTCCTTTAAATCCTGTACCGGCTTCATTCGTGCCGTGGCCGAGCAGAAGTGGGGTTTCACGGCGCCGGATCTCGATCAGTTGGTCTACTGGGCCAATATCATCGACGGCGCGCAGTATTCTGATGCGAAGACCGCCGTCGAGTTGGGCGCGCCAGCCATGAAGCTGACGCTGGTTATTGAAGGATCCAAAGGTTCGGGGATGGTCCAGAACATCATTCGCTGGATGCGTCACCGCACTCTGGAGGAAATCCTAGCCGAGCCGGAAGTGCAGCAGTCATTCCAGGTTCTGTACAAGCGGCATATAGACTCTGTGGAGCTGATTCGCAGCCGGGCGCGCAACGAGGACGGCGTCATCTACTTCGATCTCACAGGTTACGACCTGGAAGGTTACAACAAATTCATTCCGTACTATCTATTTCCTGACTCGACTTACACGGTCTCAGTAAGTCCATCCACCTTTCGGACTAAGGTGTCGGTGGGATCCAATCCCTGGGCGCCCCACGAACCCAAGCACAATCTTGCCTCGATTTGCGAACGTTACGGTGGTGGCGGTCACCCCCGCGTCGGCGCCATCAGCTTCGAACCCGGTGCTCTAGACAAAGCCCGCGCCGTCGCTACGGAAATCACGCAAGAGCTGAAGAGCTAGAATAGACGCCACCGAAGATCCGGCTATCGAGTTACCGCTTCCCGAAGTATTCCACGCTCTCGAGTAACTTCTCCACGTGCTTGGCTAGCACGTCGCACTCCAGATTCACGCGGCGACCGGGCTGGTAAGTGCCTAGCGTCGTGACCTCATAAGTGTGCGGAATAATCGTTACACTCAGCACGTCGCGCTCGAGCGAAGCAATCGTTAGACTAATGCCGTCGATGGCGATTGATCCCTTGAACACTAAGTAACGATCGAGTTCGGCCGGCACCCGAATCTTGAGCCACCAGTTTTCGTCGCCGACTGAGTCGAGCGATAGAAATTCGCCCGTCCCGTCCACGTGCCCCTGCACAATGTGCCCGCTCAGACGATCAGTTGGCAAAAGCGGCCGCTCCAGGTTCACGTGCGAGCCCACCGCCAGGTCGCCCAGGTTGCTCCTGCGTAGCGTCTCCGGCGCCAGATCCGCCGCGAACGACTTCCCGTCCAGCGCTACGGCCGTCAAGCACACGCCATTTACGGCGATACTCGACCCTTCCTTCAGATCTTCCAGCACGCGAGCACACCGCACGCGCAGCCTCGCGCCCGCGGTCTGTTTCGCCAGTTCCTCCACGGTGCCCAGTTCCTCAATGATCCCCGTGAACACGTCAAAGCTCCTTCCGAACGTAGCCCTCCACGGCGAACTCGTCCTCGGCCACGCTATGTACTTGAATGCTGTGCAGCCGGATCGCATCCATGCGCCGGCGGCGGCCCGTGCCACCGGCCATGGGCAGAGACTCGGTGCCGCCCAGAATCTTCGGCGCGTAATAAAACAAGACTTTGTCTACGATGCCGCTATCCAGCGCCGCCCAGTTCAGCATACTCCCCGCCTCAATCACGAGCGACAACCGCTTCTCTTCGCCCAGCCACTCCACCAGCCGCCGCAGATCGGTTCGTCCTCCACGGCCGTCGAAAATGAGCACCCGCACGCCCCGGCTCTCCAGCGCCTTGCGCCGCTCGGCCGGTGACGCAGAGGTCGTAACCACCGCCAGATCCTCCTTCGCGCTCGTCACCATCTTCGAGTCCAGCGGTATGCGAAGTTGCGAATCGGCCACCACCCGCAACAACGGCCGGCTGCGCGGCAGGCCCGTCCGGTCCGTCAGCATGCAATCGTCCGCCAGCACCGTCCCCACACCGGTCAGGATCGCGTCTGAGTTGTGCCGCAACAGTTGCACATCCGCGCGTGCCAGGTCGCTCGTGATCCACCCTCGATTGTCATCGGGCGCCGCGATCTTGCCATCCAGCGTTAACGCCGCCTTGAGAGTTACCAACGGGCGGCCGGTTCGCATGAAATGCACGAAATCCTCGTTCAGCTTCTCCGCCTCGGCCGTGAATTCGCTCGCCAGCTCCACCTCCACACCCGACGCACGCAGCTTGCGAAATCCATCTCCGGCCACCTGCGGATTCGGATCCTGCATCGCACTCACCACCCGGCTCACGCCTGCCACAATCAGCGCTTCCGCGCACGGCCCGGTGCGGCCCTGATGCGAGCAGGGTTCCAGATTGATGTACAGTGTCGCCCCGCGCGCCCTCCCCGCTGCTTCTTCCAGCGCATGAATTTCGGCGTGCTTCATGCCGCCGTAGGTGTGAAACCCCCGGCCCACCACTTCGCCTTCTTGCACGAGCACCGCGCCCACCATGGGATTCGGGCTCGTCTGGCCCTTCCCGCGGCGTGCCAGTTCGAACGCCTCGCGAAGAAAGGAAGGATTCATTTTTCGAACAGCGACTCAATGAACTTTTCCGGATCGAACGGAAACAGGTCGTCAGCCTTCTCGCCAATCCCAACGTAACGTATGGGCAGGTTCAATTCATGCGCGATCGCAATCACCACTCCGCCCTTAGCCGTGCCGTCCAGCTTCGCCAACACGATCCCCGTCACCCCGGAACTCTCCGTGAACTTCCGCGCCTGCTCCAGCCCGTTCTGCCCGGTTGTCGCGTCGAGCACCAGCAGCACTTCGTGCGGCGAACCCGGAATCACGCGCGCCGCGGTCCGCTGCATCTTTTCCAGTTCGGCCATCAAGTTGGCCTTGGTCTGCAAACGCCCCGCCGTGTCCACGATCACGTAATCGGTCTTGCGCGCCCGCGCCGCTTGCAGTGCGTCGAATAACACGGCGCTGGGATCGGCGCCCGGCTTCTGCCGGATCACCTCCATGCCCGTGCGCTCCCCCCAGATTTCCAACTGCTCGATGGCCGCCGCGCGAAACGTATCGGCCGCGCACAGCAGCACGCTCCGGCCTTCCGCCCGGTACCGGTGCGCCAGCTTTCCAATGCTCGTCGTCTTCCCCGCTCCGTTGACCCCCACCACCATCACCACCGCGGGCGGCGCATCCACGTGCGCTAGCGGACGTTCCGTCGCTTGCAGTATCTCCAGCAGATGCTGGCGAATTAACCCGCGCAGCTCCGCCGCATCCCCCACCAGCCTGCGGTCCACCTGTTGCCGGATGCGCTCCAGAATCTCGTTCGTGGTCCTGACCCCGATGTCCGCGCTGATCAGCGTGTACTCCAGCTCATCCAGCAGGTCCGCGTCAATTTCCTTCTTGCCTGCAAGCGCGTCTTCCAGGCGCGAAACCAGGCCCGCCCGCGTCTTCTCCACCCCGCTCTTCAGCCGCTCGAGCAGAGATGGCTCTTGTTCAACCGAGCCGAATAGAGTTTGGATCATTTTGATTTATTGTAACAACCGGCGCAAATCCGCCATCGCGCGGGAAACGGTACAATCCATCAAGATCGCCATGGAACCCGCGCCTCTCGAAACTCCGGCGGTGCCGCACTTCCAAATACGGGAAAGGCCCGGTTGGGCGGCCATCGCGCTCATCGCAGCTTTTGTCCTGGCAGCCGTGGTGATGTTCCTGATCGGCGCCCGTCTCGTCAAGCGGACGCCCGCGCCTGACCTTTCCGCCGTCACCGTCGTTCCGTTCGCCGGCCAATCCCTCGGCACTGATTTCACCACTGGACTCACTGATGCTCTGGCAGCAGAGGCAGGCCTGCGCGTCGTCAATGGACCAAACGCCGGCGCCTTTATCGAAGGCAGCGTGCAACAGTCTGGAGACCGCGTGCGCGTCGCCGTCCACCTCGTTCGAGCCGCCGGCCGCAATCTGCTGTGGACCCACACCTACGATCTCGCGACCCAGGATGTGCCGGCCGTGCAACGAGACATCGCGCGCGATGTTGCGGCCGCGCTGCGGCTCTACCAGCAGGTGCCTCAACCCTGACTTCCTCGCCCATTTGCCACTTGCACCTTCTCTTCGTCTTAACTAAGGTATACACTACAGAAAATGCCAGACCGGAATTTAGAGGAAGCCATCTTTCAGTTGCAGAGGCTCAACACCGAAAACGGCGTCAAGCAACTGGTGGAGGAAGCAGCGCAGTTGTTCTCCAAAGGCCGCCACATTGAAGCCGGTGCCTTGCTCGAGAAAGCCGAGGCCCTCATAGCCACGTCCGGTGCGCCGCCCGCGGGCAACCGCCATTCTTCAACCCCGGTCAGCCATTCGGATCAGACCAGAGGGGAGGAGCACGGGAAAGTGGACGAGCGGCCAAGGGTTGATGAGCAGGCGATGGCAAACATGGCGGGCAAGCTGGCGGATGGCCTGTCCAAGATATTAACCGGCGCTTTTCAGGAGATGGAGCGCCACATCATCGGAGAAAGCCACAAAATCAGCACTTCTCTCGAGCAACAGCTCAACCGCCTTCAGACCACGACGGACAGCCTAGTGCAGCTCAAGGTCAAGTTTGATCAGTTGACCGAGGCAGTCTCTGAACAGAAGCTGGCCAATGCGGCCGTGGCCCAGAAACAAGACCAGGCGTCGGGTAAGGTCGCCTCTATCGAAGAAACCGTGGCGCGCCATGAAACGGAATTGGGCGCACTGCGTGGTGAGATCACAACACTGCGTGCCGAAACCGCCGCGCTCCGCACAGAAACCGGTTTGTTGCGCACCGAAGCCAAGGATTTTTCTACCGTGACCGCGCAGCAGATCGACGGCGTCACCGCCCGGCTTGGCCTGCATCAGGAAGAGCTGGCTGGATTGAAGTCCAACGTGTCGCAGATCTCCCAGAAGGTGACGGGTATCATCGAGCGGCTCGACCGCCAGGCGGAGGTCATCCGATACCTGAACGAAACGCAGTCGCGGCGCAGCGCGGCACTCGACGAACTTCTCGGCGTGCTGACTCGCCTCAAAGCTCCTGCTGAGGCGATGGTGGCCGCGGCCGCCGGCCATGTGTAGAATCAACCGTCATCGGCTGCGGCGCGGCCAACCAGGGGAGTCCGAATGGTGCAGCGCATCACGCTGTTTCTGGCCGTTGCCAGCCTCTGCGCGGCCCGGAACGGCTACGAGCTCCGTGGAAGCATCGTGCCCGCGTCGCCGGCATCGGTCTCCCTGTTCGGCGCCACTACGCCGTTTTACGCCGAGACAGTCGCCGACGAGCTCGGGAGCTTTCGCTTCCGGGCGCTGCTCCCCGGCCAGTACACCGTCGCCATCCTCCTCCCAGGCCGCGGCGAGGTCCGGCAAACCGTCGAGATCGGCCCCGGAACCGCCGATTCGAAGGGCCGTCTTTCCGTAAACATTCACGCCGAGGATTCGCACTTGGTGTCTGGAGAAGTACTGGAAGACTTCAGCAAGGTTTCCATGCGCGAGCTGTCTATTCCGGATAGCGCACGCCACGAGTACGAAGAAGCCGGGAAAAAACTCGCCCACCGCAACGTCGCCGCCGCCAGCGCCCATCTGGAGAACGCCGTACGCATCGCCCCACAGTTCACCGCCGCATGGAATACGCTGGGCACCATTGCCTACCAGACACAACAGTATGCCAAGGCAGAGTCGTACTTTCGCAAAGCGCTCGACGGGAACCCCGCCGCTTACGAGCCCTTGGTCAACCTGGGCGGCACATTGCTCTCCGAGAATAACGCCCGCGAGGCATTGCCGTACAACCGGGATGCCGTCCGCAGCCGCCCCAACGACGCGTTGTCGAATGCACAGCTAGGAATGAATTACGCGATGCTCGGGAATCTCGATCTCGGCCAGCAGTACCTCGAAATCGCCAAGCGCATCGATCCCGGGCACTTCTCTTATCCGCAACTTACACTGGCCCGCATCCACTTACAGCGACAGGAGCGCGCCGCTGCCGCCGCGGAGCTCCGCGACTTCCTCGAGCGCCATCCCGATTCTCCGCAAGCCGCTCAGGTCCGCGAGCAGTTGCAGCAATTAGGAGGATACTAGCCGGAAACCGCCACGCATTCGCAGCCGGCTGGCCGAGCCGTGACCAAAGGGATCGGAACCAGCGCGTTCCGTCCTACGGCAGGACAAAGAAGCCCGATTCCACGCGCTCGCCATGGACGCGCGTCCACACCACGCGCGCCGTCCTGGGCGATGAATCATCGAAGCGGCACCGCACCATTTGGCCGCAACTCAATCCGGCAAAGGTGTGTTCCACTCGGA
>Ga0181536_10001865_pt1 | contig 24449 bp, 23 predicted proteins | sample PEATcosm2014_Bin_41_FD_121105 | JGI IMG/M metagenome (GOLD analysis project Ga0181536, IMG submission 121105) | Peatland microbial communities from MTU Mesocosm Facility, Houghton, MI, USA - PEATcosm2014_Bin17_60_metaG | ecosystem: Environmental > Terrestrial > Soil > Wetlands > Peat | place...
TAGAAGCGAAACAACGCATTCTGACGAGCACCCTGAGCAGCTTTGCTCGAAAGCAGCAACTTGGCCCTTTCCTTACAGCGGGCTCCGGTCGCGCCACAGCGAGCATGAGGTACTCTCGATAGAGTTTCTGGTAAACGTCCCGCAGTCGATCGTCGTATGGATGCCTATTGCAATTCGAATTAACGTTAGAACGTAAATTCAAGGACATGCAGCGCACTGGTGACCTGCCCCCCATTTTTAGTCCACGGATAATGATCGGTCCCCTTTTTCTGTAACACTTTCAAGGTGAGTTTCCGACGTTTTGTGAGCTTGGCAGATCGCCATTCAGAGCGATCTGACAAGCGAACTCACTCGGCGTTCGTTCTCCCAGAGATCGGTGAGGACGACTCTTCATCAGCCAGCGCCAGATGCGATCACCGACATAGAAGTCGAGAGTCGCGAACTGACGGCTTGCGCCGGTGCAGAAGCGATAGTAGTTCCCCCATCCTCGCAGGATCAGATTGAGTTTCTGGAGAAGGTTAGGCAGTGACCACCCGCTGCTGCGTGTGGTCATCTGTTTCACCATGTACCGAAGGTCCGCCCGTTTGCTGTTGGGGATTTCGAGCCTCGGCATGTAACCGAACCGGGAGTGCCATTTGTAGCGCACCCGGTGACCTAGGAACAAAAAGCCTTCGGTCAGATCGACAACGTGTGTTTTCTCGATTGACAGCTCCAGACGCATGGTCTCGTGCAGGTACTTCGCGAGTTCGTTTTTTTCCTGTTCGGCTTGCTCGCGAGTACCCGATACAAGGACCACGAAGTCGTCAGCATATCGGATCGGGAAGAACACGGCCCGTCCAGCCTTGCGGTCTGTCATGCGTGCCCACATCGCCGCCGTTATAGCATCACTCTTGCGGCGAGCCTGGATCTTCCGGCGATGGTGTGTCCACCGCTCATACCGCTCCTCAATGACGCCGAGGGCGATGTTGGCGAGCAGTGGCGAGATCACCCCGCCCTGAGGAGTGCCTTTATTCGTCGGTAATAGAAAGCCATCCGATAGAACTCCGGCTTTCAAGAACTGTGCGACCAACCTCGTCAGCTTGCCGTCTGTGACGCGAGTGCGAACTCGCTCCATCAGCCGGTGATGATCGATGTTGTCAAAGCAGCCCTTGATGTCTCCTTCGATGACCCATTGATAGGGTGTGCGCCGGCGCCGGCCATCCTCTGCCTTTGCCCGCGGACGCATGCTGATGCGGATATGCTCCAAGGCGCCGTGGCAGCCTCGTCCAGGTCGAAACCCGTACGATACATGCCAGAAACCCGCCTCGAAGATCGGTTCCAGAACATTCTTGACCGCGCATTGCACCACGCGGTCACGCACTGTCGGAATACCCAGGGGTCGGAACTTCCCTGGTTGGCGCGGTTTTGGGATAAGCTTCCGTCGCGAAGGACTTGGCTGATACCGTCCCCTCTTCAGGTCGCTCTGGAGTTGTTCGAGGAACAGCTCCTTCCCCATTCCCGCGCGGATACCCGCTACTGTCATCCCGTCGACCCCAGCGGTGCGACGCCCTTTGTTGAGAGCGATCTTCCGCCAGGCGCACCGTAAGTTGCGGAGGTCTGTGATCCAGTTCCATAAGTCACGGTAGCCGTCTTCAGGGTGAATCCTGCTCCACTGATAGAGTTTGCGTTGCACGCTGAGGAGCCAGGCCTCGTCGGTCTGATCATCCAAGTCCATGGATGGTTCCTCCGTCTTCACAACTCTGTCGGTTCCTTGCCCGCCTTCGCCATGTACACGGCTTTCCCGTGCCCGGACTACTACGCAGGCTCCGCCCCCCTCAATCAACCAATCTCCTGTCTCCGTGGCTAGCTCGGCTCCGTTGCCAAGCGGTTGATCTGGGTTCCCATGTTCCAGCTCTCGACCTTCATCTCGTAGGTGGCATGCTTGACCCCTGACGATGCGGAGCGACCGCCTACGAAGAGGATGCTGTCGCTGAGTCCGTTACTCGAACTCACCAGTGGAGAACTTCGTACCCCACCAGTTCAGATCGCATAAACTCCCAGCCCCATCTGGCCGACTGCGGGAGCGTTGAGCGTTTTAAGACAGAGGCTTCCTGCGCATGCTTCGTTGTCTCACCATAAGACGTGTGGTAGCCCAGCACACCGATGATGGCGGTGCCCAGTACAGTTCAGTTCGTCAGCTTTTCCGCGCATCGTCGGAACACGATACGCTCTGGACGAACCCCTTCCTCTCAGGCTCTTTCCTGAGCGGGGCTGCATTGCAGCAGCCGGTCAAAAGCCAGCAAGCTCAAGAAGACTCGATCTAACCCATCGCATCCTCCTTGCCGTCATGGCGCACCAAAATCCAAGCCCCACACCTGGTTGGGCGCTGTGGGTCGAAAACGTTCGCGCCGATGCATCGCTGCACGTCGCTTCCGTCGCGGCTTGTGCCGCAGCGTTAAGCCTTCTTCCTTATACAGGCGATACACCAGCTTCTTTCCTACTTTCCAGCCTTCGCGGTTCAACAGCACCCGGATTTTCCGGTAGCCGTAACGAACCCGGGTCTGCGCGATCTCGCGAATCCGCAGCCGCAGTGCCGTCCTCGGCTCCTGCCGGCTTTCATAACGGAACGTCGAGACTGCCATCCGCGCCACACGACATGCACGCCGCTCATTCACCCGGTAGGTGTCGTGCCAATAACTCACCACCGGGCGGCGCCGCGAGGGCGTCACAGTTTTTTTGCCAGCACGTCCTGCAGCATCACCTTGTCCAACGTTAGCTCCGCTACCAGTCGCTTCAGCCGCCCATTCTCTTCCTGGAGCTGTTTGAACTGGCGGACCTGATCGGTCTCCAGCCCCTTGTACTGCTTCTTCCACCGATACAACGTTTGCTCCGTGATCCCAACTTGCCGGATCAGTTCCGCCACCGGCACTCCCACCTCGGTTTGCTTCAGCACCCCTACGATCTGCTCCACAGAAAATCGCTTCCTCTTCACGGCAAATCCCCCTTCCTCAGGTAGTAGATTTTGCCGGAAACTAACCCTCATTGTGTCTCAGAAATCGGGGGGCCGCTCACTGGCTGTGCGTTTTAGGCATGTAAGGCTATGCTGGTTCACGATAATGTCGTGTAATTGTGCTGTCGACTCGGGGACTGGCGAGTTCAATTCAGGAGCCATGAGCTGGGAGCTTGGGGAGTCTGCAAATGCGAGACCACTCATGGGGATCGGGAATGAGGAAACGCACGCCAAGAAGACCATTCCCATTGATCACACATCTGGTAAAGCCACTGCACGACAAGAACGGCTGTCCCGGGAAAAGTTCGGACGTGAACCCACACCAGAAGATCAACTCTTTTTTGATCCCGAGTCCGCAGTCCCTGAATTTCTCAGCGTTGAATCACAGGAAGAAACGTGGAGAGCTCTCGTGCAGGCAGCCAGAGAGTCTGGGATGGATCCCGCTTTGGTCTACGCGATGAACAAAACGGACCGTATCGTTACCGAACAGAACATGCGGTTCCTAACCGATGCCGACCTCCAAGAATGGAATGACGCTGTTGACGAGTAACCACCAGATGATTGGATCGGGCGATACTCAACAGCGACCCGTCTGCCAAGACCGCACGGGATTGAACATCTCCCCCGACGCCAGCCTTTTCAGGGCCTCCTACCGAATAGGCAAGTGGTTTGGAATCAGGTTGCGAAAATAGTGATGCGAAATCTGGGCAGGTTTGGCATACTTGGATATTGTATCCAGTGTGCGGGCTCGCGTCGACCGTCAACAGTGAAATTCCGCGCCACGGAAAGTGGGTAAATGGTGGCTTTGAGACCGGAGGTTAAGCGACTTGATTTCTGCTCTCTAGGCCCAACAGCTTTCGCTTTAATTGCGCCACACGCGCCACCAAGGAGCCAACTTGACCTTTTCGGAACGCTTGCGCGACATTCGCACTGGCTTTGAACGACCCTTCTGGGTAGCCAACATCAGCGAGATCTTCGAACGGCTTTCCTACTATGCGGCTTTTGCTTCACTCGCTCTCTATCTACAGGAGACGCTGAATTTCTCCACGGAGCAAACCGGAACTTTAACCGGTCTATTCGGTGGCATGGTTTGGTTTCTCACCATCTTCGGCGGAGCCGTTGCCGACCGCATCGGCTTCCGCCGCGCTCTTTCGATATCCTACCTGCTCTTGGCCATCGCGTATTTTCTGATCGGGTCAATCGGCGCGTCATGGCTTGCGCCGGTACGCAACAATGTGCCCCTTGGGTTGTTCGTCGGTTGCATTCTCATTCTTCCCGCTCTGGGCGTTGCATTGGTGAAACCTTGCGTGGTTGGCACAACGGCCCGGGCTTCGAAGGAGAATGTTCGCTCGATCGGCTACTCGATTTATTACACGATGGTCAACATCGGCAGCGCTTCGGGGCCGTATTTTGCTTCCTGGGCTCATCGCCATCTGGGAGTCGAGAATGTATACCGCGTCGCCGCGCTCAGCGTCTTCGCGATGTTCTTTGTAGTTCTGCTCTTCTTCCGTGAACCACGCACGCCGGGGGATGCGCTACCGCCCTCAGTCGCGACCGTCGCTCGGAACTTTTGTGTGGTGGTGGGCAATTACCGGCTCGTATTTCCCATACTGATGATCGCCATTCTGTTGCGCATCGCAATGGCGCTCTTTTCGTTCCGCGTGCCCTGGGAGATCTGGGTAGCCCTTCTGCTGCTTGTGCTTGCCGGGATTAGTCGTTTTATGTGGTTCCTGATGCTTTTCACCGGCTACTGGGTTGTCTTCTGGCAGCAGTACATCAGTCTACCCGGCTACATCCACGCGTACATCGATCCTCACGCCGACGTCGAGATGATTCTGGTGACCGATGGACTGGCCGTGATCTTTCTCACGCTCGCGGTGAATTTCCTGACCCGCAAGATCCCGGCATTTCAGGCTGTGATTTTGGGCACGGTGATCACTTCTGTCGCGTGGCTGATCCTCGCCGTGCGGCCAACGATCTGGGGTGCGGTGCTCTCGCTGTTTGTGATTGCGCTGGGCGAGATCATCCAGCAACCGAGGTACTACGAATATATTTCACGGCTCGCGCCTCCGGGGCAGCAGGGCACTTACATGGGCTTTGCATTTCTGCCCATGGGGATTGGATCGCTGATTGGGGGATGGTTGGGTGGAAGGTTGGTTCATCATTTTGGAGAAGTCATGCACCAACCGGGCCGCATGTGGTGGGTTGTGACGGGGGTGGGCGTGGCGACAGCGGTGGTGCTGTGGATTTATGACAGGTTTGTGGGGGCTACTAGTGGACCTACTCCATCTGGTTTGTTGTGACTTGGATGGAATTCATGTCTGCGACCAGCCGCTAAGTTTCTCAACCTGTTGCGGCGACAATCACTTGGGAATAAGCGGAGATCGGATTCCCTGGACCTGTCGGTCTTTCGGGAAGTTCGCGCGGATTCCCTGGTCTGCAACCGCAGTCAGTTCCATAATCGTCAAGGGCGTATTGTAATCGGGACTTGTTTGTCCATGAGATCGGAGTATTCGGCCTTAACGGCTGTCAGCTCTTTTTCCATTTCGTGCATGAGTGAGATCTCGGTATCCGTGGGCGCAAAGCCGGATCCACCCGCCACATCGCCCCCTCCCGGACCGATCTGCGCGTACAACCACACTAGGTTGAAGTAGACCTTGTAGGGCTCAACAAAATACTTGTCGTCGCTCATGGTCAGCGCGTTTGAAACCAATTTGCGCTCGAGTTCCTGCAGCTTGCGATTCAAGTCCTCAGCGCTCTTCAGTTGGTCCGTATTGCTCTTGGTGCTGCGAAGCATGGCGGTCGTCACGTCCAATTGCTTTTGCACCCATTCGATGTGGTTGACGATGTCAGCGGTATCACTGATGAGGTCGCACACTGAGACTTGCAGATCAACAGACCCCTTCAATTCTTCATCGGACGCCGCAGTGTGCGGGTCTCGCTGGACATCGAATGGTTACGTGAATGTCTTGTCGTCGACGGTAATCCGAACCGTGTACTTGCCGGGAAGCGCTATCGGACCGCCCACATCCTTCAATGACACGCCCCAATGCGTGACAGGACGGGTATCCTTACCCCAAAACCGAGGTTCGATCCATATATTTGGGTTGTCAACGGGCGTGGTTCGCAACTCGACTAGACGCGGCCCCGCATGATGTAAGTCCCACCAAGTGCGATTCAGTCCAGCTTTCCCTGGGCGTTCCCACTCGCGCAGAACCTTGTTGCCCGCATCGAGGATTGCAATCTTGACGGGGGCCTTCGGTGCGGTCTTCAACGAAAAAGTAATATAAGCCCTGCCAGATCGCAAGAACCTGTAGGCAGATCTTGGCACAAACAACCGAACCTCGGGTTCGCGCTCGCTTCCTACCTGTTGTTCCAGCGGACCGATGTCGTCGAGGATGAAGATGCCGCGGCCGTAGGTCGATACAACCAAGTCGTGAAATTCGGGCTGTACGACAGCCCACGAGACCGGAGCATGGGGCAAGCCCTCGTCCAGAGCCGACCAATGTCCACCATCATCCAGCGAATAGTAGAGGCCGTTCCCCGTCCCGGCGAAAAGTAACCCTTTACGGTTGGGGTCCTCCGCGATTACGCGGACGTAAGAAAGAGGATGCTTCGGCAAACCAGCGCTAATGAGCTTCCAAGTCATACCGCGGTCTGCGTTCTTGTACACATAAGGGTCTCGGTTGTCCATCAAATGGAAATCCACTGAGATGTAGGCCGTGGCGGCATCGAACAACGATGGCTGGATGCTTGTGATCGTTCCCATGCCGGCATACCGTTAATGTTCTTCGTAACGTTTTTCCATTGGCCGCCGCCGTCCTCGGTGTACCAGACTTGTCCGTCATTGGTGCCCGCCCAGATGAGGCCCTTCTGGACCTTTGACGGCGCAATTGCATACACGACCTCGCCATAAAATTGGCCAAGGTTGTCGCCGACCATTCCTCCCGAGGGAATGATGCGGCTTGGATCCTGGGTGGAGAGATCCGCACTGATCGCCGACCAGCTTTGGCCGCCATTGGTCGTTTTCAAGACTACCTGGCAGCCGTAGTACACCGTGTTGTGATCGAACGGATCGATAGCCAAGGGCGGCGTCCAGTGGCAGCGATATTTGAGACCGTTCGGTGGTGAATCAGTCGTGTGCAGCCACGGACTAACCGAACGCGCCATCTTGCTGCTCGCATCCCAGCGCGTCACCTCATCTCCGTAACACGTGGCCCAGACAACGTTGGGATCCGCTGGATCCGGAATAGTGAAGCCAGATTCGCAGCCTCCAATGTGGTGGTTCCAGCCCTCGTCGACCGGCGCATCGTCGTCATCGTCATCCACCGGAACCGGAGTGCTTATCCCGCGCATGGCCGGCCCACCGTCCTGCATATTTGTGTATACGAAATATGGCACCTGATTGTCGACGGCTACGTGATACATGTGCCCAATCGGCAGAACTACGCGGTGAAAGCCGCGACCGTGTACAGTCGTGATGATCAGTCCGCCATCATCGGTAATCACAAAGCGGTCCGGGTTCAACGAATCGATCCAGATGTCGTGAGTATCGCCTCCCCACGGCTCAGATTGGAAGACTTCTCCGCCGTCCAGCGACCGGTGGAAGTCACTATTCGCCACCAGCACTTCGTTCTCATTCGTGGGGAGACGGCTAAGCGAATGAAGTAGCCGGCTCGACCGATCAGGGATCGATCCCAACTTACGACGCGCCAAGTCTCGCCGCCATCGTCGGAACGCCACAACGACCCCTGATCCGCTGTCTGAATCAGCGCATAGACGCGGTTTGAATCGCGGGGGGCTACAGCAACGTCGACCTTACCGACCGGAGGCTTGGGAAGTCCGTGTCCTTCCAATCGTGTCCACTTGGTGCCGCCGTCGCGGGAAACATAAATTCCGCTGCCCGGACCGTTCGGCGTAGGTATGCATCTCGACCTGCCACATCCCGGCAAAGAGGATGCGGGGATTCTGCGAGTCCATCGCAAGCCCAGAGCATCCTGTATTTTCGTTGGCAAACAAAACTCGTTCCCAGTGTTGGCCGCCATCCGTGGTGCGGTAGACACCACGCTCTTGCTGCGGTCCCGTCATCCGACCCAGGGCACAGACAAAAACAATGTCGGGGTTCTTGGGATGAACGACGATACGGCCGATACGGCCGGTTTCGCCCAAACCGACGTTGGTCCATGTTTTACCAGCATCCATGACTTGTAGACTCCGTTTCCCGCAACGTCGGCATCGCGAATCGTCCACGCCTCTCCCGTTCCGGCAAAGACAATGTTGTGGTCGGACGCCGCTACCGCCAATGCACCTATCGCCGCCACGGGTTCTTTGTCGAAGATCGGTTCCCAGCCGTTTCCCCCGTCAGTCGATTTCCAGACTCCTCCCGAAGCCGCACCGGCATAGTAGGTACTGGCATCTCCCGGAACGCCAGCGATAGCGGCAACGCGATTGCCGACCTTCGGTCCAACAAAGCGAAATCGAAACCCCTCTTCTTTTTCTTTGTTCTTATCGCTTACGTCGTCGCCGAAGCCGAAACAACCAAGGGTGACCGTGACGAGCAAGAACCAGAAGAGTTTGCGCCAACAAGCTATTGGGAGCACTATTCACCTCGCGGGAAATGCCAAATTAACTGTATTACCTGACCGATGTTCTTGTACCAAGGGCTGAGCGGAACAACTCTTTTTCTAAACGTCCGTGCAAAATCTGGCTTTTGAGGCACGCGGGACGACATCTGCCTGTGGCATTCGCTCATACGAAAAGAGAGCAGATGGCGTGTGTCCCCCGTGTGTTCCTCGCCGACGCGAAAAGGATAACGGTCATGTCCAGCTGGACGGGACCGGTGATTTGGCTTCTCGCGTCATCTGTCCTTCCACCATTCGCCAGATGCCTAACGGATTGGCGTCTTTCAAATCATCTGGTAAAGCGTAATCCGGAAATCCCTGATAGCAAACTGCCCGAGTAAATCGGAAAATCGCCCGGCTCCCCACTGATGTTGAACGTCCGTCCGAGGTGGAGGGATAAGGTCCACCATGCACCATAGCGTGACTGACCTCGACGCCAGTTGGAAAACCATTGAATACCAGTCTGCCAACTTTCCTTTCAAGCAACGAGACCAACTCAGCAAAGTCTCGAAGGTCCTTATCGTTTCCATGAATCGTTGCGGTAAGGTGGCCCTCAAGATTTCTAGCGATTTCAAGCATGTCATCGCGATTGGTGTTCCGCACGAGCAGCGTCGTGGGTCCAAAGATCTCCGCATCGAGACCATGGTTCTTCAAGAACGACGCACAGTCCGTCTCAAATAATATCGAACCCACGGCAAAACCTCCGCCAGGAGAGGGTTCACCAGCTTTGGCGGCGACGGTCGCCGTGCCCCCCGACTTGCGGTTTGCGACCGCGGATTGGTAGGACGAATGGATATTTGCAGTCAGTAGTCTGAATTCCGCTGACGTCTCCACGAGTTCCCGCAGCTTATTTCTAAATGGAGCCTCATCGGCGTCACCCGCTAGGAAAACCATTCCGGGTTTTGTGCAAAATTGGCCCGCTCCCATTGTGAAGGAGGCATACAGTCCTGCCGCAATGCTGTCGGGTCGCGCCCGCAACGCGCCCGGAAGTATGAACACTGGATTGGTGCTGCTCATCTCGGCGTAGAACGGAATAGGCTCAGGACGTGACGCGGCAAGATCCATTAGCGTTCTTCCCGCAGAGCGGGAACCGGTGAATCCTCCCGCCCTCACCAGGGGATGCTTCACGAGTACGGCACCGACGCGCGCTCCTGAGCCAAAAAGCAGCGAGAAGACACCTTCGGGCAGACCGCACTCCCGAACACTCTCACGGACCGCACGCCCGACCAACTCGCTCGTACCGGGGTGAGATGCGTGCGCCTTCACGATCACAGGATTTCCCGCTGCCAAGGCAGACGCGGTATCTCCGCCAGCAACCGAAAAGGCCAAAGGAAAGTTGCTCGCACCGAAAACAACCACCGGGCCCAGCGGCCGTAACATGGAACGCAGGTCTGGCTTGGGAAGTGGCTTACGGTCGGGATCAGCGAGGTCAATCCGCGCCCCGACCCAAGAACCCTCTTCTACGACTGTGGCGAACAGACGAAGCTGGCTGCACGTGCGTGCCGTTTCCCCTTGCAGACGAGCCTGAGGTAGCGCCGTTTCCAGTCCAGCGCGATCGATCACCTCACTCGCAACCGACTCAATCTTGCTGGCGATCATGCGCAGGAATGCGGCTTTCTTTTTCCCCGAGGTGCGACTGTAGACGGCAAAAGCGTCGGCGGCCAGGCGCGCAGCAAGGTCCGTTTCTTGCGGCGTTGCAGGGAAAAAGCCCGGCGCAAGATGTTCTCCCGTGACTGGATTCGTCGCGTGGAATGGCTCAACTTCAGATGCACCATCCCGAAACCCGATCATCGATCGACCTGTAAGTTTTCCCATATAAACCTGATCACTTTCTATGCGGCAGAGCATAGCTGCTCTCAGTCTGCGGACAGTTTTGTAGCGCTTGGCGAATGATCTGCCGGATGTTCTTGAGTTCGCCCCCGATCAGCTGCAGCCAAGGCGGACGGACGCGCGGGCTACCCGCCACGATGCCGGTATAACCGTTGTACAGCAACCAGCGACAATGGCTCGCAATGAAGCAATGGTCGCTCTTGAAATCCTGATTGAAACTGCTCGTAATTTCTGGCATCACGTCTTTCCAGTTCACGTGTGCCCTCCTGATACTTCGCCGCATTCCAATTCTGGTTCGCTAGATAGCGCCGCTAGACTCTCCACGCGAACGGGAAAGATTGGCGGCCGGACGGAATCCGGATTCCACTCAAAAAGAAATTCAGATGCGGGTCCACAAACCCGTCCTTGGCAAGGTCCCATACCGCATCGTGTGTGCAGTTTGGCCGAGCGCCAGGATGTGTGCTGGGAGAGCCGGGAATAATGAGTGTCTTCGCAACGGCAGACAATCGTGTCGGGAGATGGGAGCCTTCTGAGTTCCGAACGCAGGCGGAATGCTCGGTCCAGAGTCCGTGCAAAATGGCGCGCCCCGCTCCGCTGGCCGAACAATTTCTTTGCCGCGTTCATTTGCCCACTAGCAACGAGCCCTGCGATCTGGCCTTCGGCGAGCGCCAACTCTATCCCTCCAATGCCGGTCGGCTCGCCGGCGCACAAAACTTCCCGGACGGTCGTTCTTTGGAAATCGTCGACTCGCACGTATCCACGTTGGATCTGGCACCCTAGCAGTAAGGCTAATTCGATGTTAGGAACGAGGTGAAAACCACACGCGAGGTAATCGCAAGGTATCGTCTCCGTCCGACCTTGGCGGGAGATCATAACCGCTTCGACAGCCGCTTTGCCGTGGACAGCCACCGGCCAGCTGTTCGGAGCAAACGTTACTGTGGCAAGTTGTCGCGTTAACCGGAATCCCTGTGCGATCTTGCTGGGTTGACCAAACATCGTTACGCCGAATCTGGCCAAGCTAGTCCAGGAAGCCTGCTCACAAATGATTGGAATCTCCGCTCCGTGCTCCCGGAGATAGGCTGCGACTGCGAGCAGCAGAGGACCGGTTCCGGCAATAACAACGCGTTTACCGTGGATCGGAAGGCCGGATTTCACCAATGCCTGCAGACCGCCGACACCGGTGACATTCGGCAGGGTCCAGCCTGGAAATGGAAGAAATCGCTCGCGCGCTCCGGTTGCTAGTACCACCTTCGCATAGCTCAGGACATGCACGTTTTCGTTTGTTTCCGCCAGCAAGACGCCTGCTTCCGGCTGGTGAAAAACCCTTAGCCCGCATAGTGTCGTTGCTCCGGCGGTTCGCAGCCTTGATATCCATTGCGCGGCCGTTTCTTCATGCTTGGCCTCGCCGCGCCAAATTTGGCCACCGAGGCTCGCGTTGTCATCGACGATTCCGACATGGGCGCCAGCTTCCGCCGCGCGGACCGCTGCCACTAACCCAGCGGGCCCCCCCCCTACGACGAGAACGTCGAATCGCTGTCGCACTTCCCTATTCATCTGTTCTTACTTCCATGCCCTGTTCACACAAAGTCTGGCAGCTTCGGCAATGGGCTTTTCCATTGATGGCCACCCTGCATTCGAAACAAATACCCATCCCGCACAGCGGCCCGCGCGGATCGCCACTTACCGAAGTACGGCATGCCTTCCCCGCGAGCAGAACTGCAGTCGTCACTGTCGCGCCCGAAGGAACCGTCACAGGAACTCCATTCACGGTCACGACGATTTCGCTAAGCATGGACTTCCACCATGGCCGCGCGTGAGGGCAAATACGGCTCAATCGGAATCTCCGGCTTTGTGCCTGTGATGTGATCGGCTAGAAGCTTGGCAGTTCCAAGAGAGGAGGTGATCCCCAGCCCCTCATGCCCAGTCGCCAAGAACAAAGTCTTGTCTGACGGCCAGTTTCCGATCAATGGAAGTTTGTCAGGCGTGGCGGTACGAAACCCAGTCCATGTGCGAACAGAGGACAACTGCATCAGGCATGGAATATATTCCTGGGCGCGCTTCAGCATGCGCACGAGGATCTCGTGATCAATTTCCTTGTGCTCCGCTCCGTATTGCCGGGAGGACCCGATAAGAACTTGGCCCGTGCGACGCGGCTGGACATTGAATGCTACCGAATCGCTAGTCACCGAATGAGCGGTTGTCAAGTAACCCAGTTCGACCAGTTGATGTCGAATGAAACCCGGATACCGATCAGTAATAGCTAAGTGTCCTTTTCGTTTTCTGATCTGAAGTCCCGGCATAAGATCGGGCGAGCAATCACCAGCCGCATTCACGATGATCTTGGCCGAAAGCCGCGAGCCGTTGCTCAGATGCACTCGCCCTTCCCCAATCTGTGCGACCGAATCTCCGAGAATAAGTTTTGCCCCATGAGACTGTGCGCGTTCCGCAAGGAAGCGGGCTGCGCAGGGTGGATACAGCACCACATCCTCGGGAACAAGAAGGCCGCCGGCCATTGGACGCAGATTGGGTTCAAGGCGCTGCAGGGTTTGGGCATCGAGCACTTCGGTCGGCACTCCGCGCTTGTTGTAGTATTCGCGTTTGCGCCATACCTCGGTCATTTCTTCGTCGTCAGCGGCAATCCAGATCGTTCCGCACTGTTCGTATTCGACATCGTCGGGCAGTTCCGACCCCAATTCCTGCCACAGGACCTGCGAGTAACGAGTGAGCGAAAATTGCGCCTCCGAGTCGTCCATCACGACGATGTGGCCCATGCCTGCCGCGGTGGCGCCGGCTCCGACCATCTCCCGGTCAACGATCGCCACGCACATGCCACGCCGCGCCAACTGGTCGGCGCAGGCCGCTCCCACGATCCCCGCCCCTACAATCACTACGTCATATGAACCCGCGGTCACGCTCTGATACCCATGCACAACGGGTCGCGTGGGTCGAGCACGAGGTCGGCTTCGGCATTCAGAAACGCAGCCCCTTTGATGCTCGGATACACTTTGCCATTTCGCACTGTGAAGCTGCCTTCAAACACACTTCCGACGATGCTTTCCTGCCTCCAGATCTGGCCTTCGTGGAGCTTGCCCTCAACATAAAGACAAGCAAGCTTTGCGCTGGTTCCCGTACCGCAGGGAGAGCGATCATAGGCTTTCCCGGGGCAGAGCACAAAATTCTTGCTGTGCACTCCCGGCACTTCCGAGGGAACAAAGAGCTCAATGTGGTCAATTTCTTCCCCGTCGTTGCCAGCGATCCCGTTGTCGCGCAAGGCCTGACGGATCGCCCATGCAAACGCGGTGAGTTCTTCCACGTTCCCGAGAGTCAGCTCCTGGTTGTGTTCGTGAACGAGGAAAAACCAGTTTCCACCCCATGCCACATCGCCGCGTACCGTACCGTGGCCAGGCACGTCCACTGCCAAATTGGCGGCCTTACGATAACTCGCGACGTTGGTGACCGTGACCTCACCGTTCTCGTGAAGCTGGGCCTGAACTGTACCGACTGGGGTCTCGATCTGGTGCAACCCCACACCAATACGCCCAATGTACGCCAGCGTGACGACGAGACCGATGGTGCCGTGACCACACATTCCAAGATACCCAACGTTATTGAAGAAGATGACTCCCGCCGCGCATTCGGGATTCGTCGGGTCGCACAATAATGCACCCACCATTACGTCCGACCCGCGGGGCTCGTTAACGATGGCAGAGCGAAAATCGTCATGTTTGCTGCGAAAACACTCCAGTCGCTGAGATAAAGAACCAGATCCAAGGTCCGGCCCACCACTCACAACTACCCGCGTCGGCTCTCCACCCGTATGGGAATCAATGACGCGTACCCGGCGGCATTCTCCTTTAGTCATCGACTATCTTGGCCGCCAAAGGACTCCCACAAAAGGAGTTCCTGCGGCTCCATCCTTATGTCTATAATAAGTACCAGTCGTATTTTATGGATATAATATCCAATTGTCAAGGTGGGAAGGAAAGCATTGACGTAAGTTCACCTTGGGGTTGAGTTTGTTCGATTTTTCTAGGCTCCGCGCCTGGAAACCTTCGAGGCGCTGCCGTATTGGGAGATTATGGCTAAGATCGAGGATATTCAGGCTGCACTGCGCGATCGCTCTATCGATGCGTGGCTGTTTTGCGACCATCATCACCGCGACCCAATCGCTTATCGGATTCTTGGCTTGCCAGAATCCTTGATGGTTACCAGACGTTGGTTTTACTTGATTCCCGCTCACGGCGAACCCCTCAAGTTATTGCATCACATCGAGCCTTTCCACCTAGACTCGCTTCCGGGCAACAAGCGCTTTTACGCCGCCAGGCAGGAACTTGTGGACAGCCTGCGCGCAATCCTTTCCGAAGTGCAGGAGGTTGCCATGCAGTTCTCACCCAACAACATGATATTCACGGTGTCGGTCGTGGATGCAGGGACCGTAGATCTAGTCCGGAGCCTCGGTAAAAACGTCGTAAGCTCCGCCAACCTGATAGCGAGATTCGAAGCAACGTGGACAGGGGACCAAATACGCTCTCACTTCGCTGCGCGTGACTCGATTGATGCCATCATGGCCGCAGCTTTGCACGAGATTGGCCAACGTGCACGAAACAGCGGTACGAGCGAGTTCGAGATCCAGCAATGGCTGGTGGAGGCGTTCCAGCGCGAGGACCTCGTCGCAGACGGACCACCGATCGTAGCGGTAAATCAAAACAGCGGCAATCCCCATTATGTGCCCACATCCGATCATTCGGCCCCAATTGGGGAAGGCGATTTCGTGTTGCTGGATGTCTGGGGCAAGAAGAACCTGCCTGGAGCTGTCTACTACGACATCAGCTGGACCGGCTTTGTGGGACACTCACTGCCTGATCGGATCAAGGAGATTTTCGAAATTGTCCGGCGCTCGCGTGACGCGGGCATTGATAAGGTTCGTACCTCGATTGCGAGCGGAAAAGCACTTTGTGGCTGGGAAATCGACAAAGCTGCCCGCGATGTGCTCAACGCTGCGGGATACGGGCAGTATCTTAACAGCCGTGTCGGGCATTCTATTGGCACCGAGGTCCATGGTAATGGCGCCAACATGGACAATTTCGAATCCCACGATGAGCGCGAAGTGATCCCGAACACTTGTTTTTCCATCGAGCCCGGTATTTATCTGCCGGAGTTCGGCCTGCGCAGCGAGGTCGACATGCTGGTGCGAACGGGTGCCGCCGAGGTGACGGGACGCATACAACAGGAAGTCGTTCTCATCTAGAGAGAGTGCCAGTTTCTGCTGATCGACTCGTGCCCTAAATCGGTAGCGAAGGCGCGCCAGTGCGCAAGTTGCAGTTTTTGCACATCGGTGAGGTTTATGTCTTTGAAGAATCTGGCAATCGCAATTTCGCTCATACTTATTTGCGCGCTGAATGCTGCAGCCGGTATCCCAGCAACAATGCGCCTGGATTATTTCCACACCGGCAACGCCACACAGGAATTGTTCAGCATAGACCGCATTGTTATTGAACCCCTGCCCTGGCCCGGTAACCCCAACAAGCCAATCGACGCTACGAACCGAGGCACGTACTTCTTCGAGGTCAGGGACCTACGCAGCAAGCGTGTCTTGTACTCGCGCGGCTTCTCGTCCATTTACGGCGAGTGGGTGACCACCGACGAAGCGAAAAGCGCAACGCGCACTTTCCACGAATCACTTCGTTTCCCTGCTCCAGATGCTCCTGTGCAAATCGTCGTGAAGAAACGCGACCTGCAGAACGTCTTTCGTGAAATCTGGTCAACCAACATCGATCCGAAAGGCAAAAACATTGATACTTCGAAGCCGCCCTTCTCCGGGCGCGTGCTTGAAATCGAGAAGAACGGTGACCCTGCACTCAAGGTGGATTTGCTGCTTCTGGGTGAAGGCTACACCGCGGCCGAGCAGGACAAATGCGAAAAAGACGTACGTCGGCTGGCAGAGGGCGTTTTCACCTTCTCCCCATTCAAAGAGCGGCGTCAGGATTTTAATGTGTGGGCGATCTGCTCTCCCTCGCCGGATTCGGGTGTATCGCACCCTTCCGCTGGTATTTACCGCAACACTCTTTTTGGCTCACAGTTCGACGTTTTCGGGCAAGATCGTTATGCGCTTTCGTTCGACAATCGGGCCATTCGCAGTCTGGCGTCCTTCGCCCCTTACGACATGATGGGAATTGTGATGAACGAAAAAGAGTACGGTAACGGAGCTATCTTCGGGTCCTATGCCAGCGTGAGCATTGATTATCCAACCGCCATTCCCCTGTTTGTTCATGAGTTCGGACATCATTTCGCGGACCTCGGTGATGAGTATTACTTCAACGCGAACGTTGCCTACTTGCCAGCTAACACTCGGGTAGAGCCTTGGCAGCCAAACATCACCGCGCTGCTAGACCCACACGATCTGAAGTGGAAAACCCTAGTTACTCCTGGCACACCGATTCCCACTCCATGGCCAAAGGAGGATTACGAGAACAGTGTTCGCGATTCGCAGAGGCTGATCGAGCGAATGCGCGCAGAAGACCGACCCGCTGCCGAGATCGACGAAGCCCGGCGCAAGACACGCGAAACACAAGAGCACTATCACTCGGGGGGGCCTTACGCCAACAATGTGGGAGCGTTCGCAGGCGCTATGTACGAAAACGGCTACTATAGGCCGCAGCAGCGATGCATCATGGGAGCACTCCGCACTTCAGGACCGGAGTTTTGCGCCGTGTGCCGACGCGCCATCGAGGAGATCGTCGACCTCTATGGACGCCCATGAGGTCAATGTCTACCCCAATTTTCCTGAAACCTGATTTCTTTGCTACCTATCCGGCGCGGATTCCACCAGTGAACCGAAGGACGGAGATCCGACTAAGCCGCCCCAGCGACGGGCAGATTCTTACGTCGGAAGGTCAACCGCCGATCCCCACCCGCAATCCATAGGATTCAAGTAGACGCCGGAAGTATCCGGTCCGATCCTCAGAGGGGCTGTCCGTTCTGGTCAACGCGTACTTCCGTCCAAGCCTTGGGTATTTGGGCTCGCCGAGTCGATGATACGGCAAGATGTCCACCTGCTCCACGCCCGGCAGTTGCCGCACAAACTCGGCGGTTTTGCGAATATTCTCCTCGGTATCGTTGCATCCGGGAATCAAAGGAATGCGAATGATCATTCTCCCACCCGCCTCCGCAAGCCGCCTAGCATTCTCGAGGATCCGCCCGTTATCAATGCCGGTAAAGACCCGGTGGCGTTCTGGATCCATGTGCTTGATGTCGTACAGGAAAAGATCTGTGTGTGGCAGGACGAGCGTGATCGCCTCCCATTCGACGGCACCCGAAGTCTCGATGACCGTACTCGCGCCGAACTCTCCCTGCTTGTAGCGCTGCAGCAACTCCATGGCAAACTTCTCCTGTGCCAACGGCTCACCTCCCGACAGCGTCATCCCCCCGCCCGAGCGGTCGTAGAACGCCGAATCCTGTGCAACCTCGCGCAGGACCTCGTCCACGTCCATCAACCGCCCGGTGAGATTCATCGCCTCGCCTGGGCAACGCACGGCACATAGCCCGCAGTAATCACAAGCATTGCGATCAACTTGCCGCCACCCGAACTCATTGATAAACACGGCCCCATGTGGACAGACGGCGACACACTGGCTACACGCCAAGCACCTCTCTTTGAGCCACACGAGTTCAGGATCTGAGAGTTGGGACTCCGGGTTGCAGCACCACAAGCACGTGAGCGGACACCCCTTGAAGAAGACAATCGTTCGGATGCCTGGCCCGTCGTGCAACGTGTACTTCTTGATATCCCAGATCCAACCGCGGCAGACACGCTCCTCGCCCGGTCTGGCATTGGACCGATCGATCATGAGACTTAACGCAAGCGCCCTCTTAGACAGAATGTCACGAAGCGTCCACGGTTCGTTCGCTTGACACCGAAACTCGGATCACCCTCTCCTCGCGGATGCCGAGGCATCCGCGAGGAGAAGACAGGCTGCTACAGACCGTGTTCAGTGCGGGAAAGAATCTCTCGCTGGATGTCAGGACTCAGAAGCACGAAATAGTCGGAGTACCCGGCTACCCGGATGATCAGGTTCCGGTATTTCTCTGGGTGAACCATGGCATCTTCCAGTATCTTGCGGTCTATCATGTTGAACTGAACATGGTGCCCGCCCTGATCGAAGTAGCCGCGTATGAGCGCCGCCAGCTTGCGCAGGTCCTCCTGTGTCTTCACGCACTGCGGACTGATCTTCATGTTCAGCAGCGTGCCGTTGGTCCGCGCGTGATCCAGTTTTGCAACTGACCGCGCCACCGCCGTCGGGCCCTTCAGGTCGTGCCCCTGTACGGGCGACACGCCTTCCGAGAGCGGCGTGCCCGCACGCCGCCCATCGGGCGTGGCACCGGTCAACTCACCCAGAGAGATATGCGAGGTAGTGGGCAACAGATCGACCCAGTACTTCGCCCCCTGGATGTCGCGGTGCCTTTCCACCTCGCCGCAGAATATCTGTGCGACTGACACTGCCAGGTCATCGGCATAGTCATCGTCATTGCCGTAGTGAGGTGTCTTGTTCACGAGCAGCTGGCGCATGAGCTCGGAGCCCTGCCAGTCGCGATCGAGCGCATCCTTGAGCTGGCACATCGTGAAGCGCCTTTCGTCGAACGCGTGCTTCCTGATGGCCGCCAGCGCGTCTGCCACTGTTCCAACCGCTACCCCCGACATCGTCGCGATGTTGTAATGCGCGCCGCCCTGGTGCCAATCAATGGCCCGCTCGATGCAGTCGTCGATGACTGCGGAGGTAAACGGTACCGGGCAGTAGACGGCGTAGATGTCGCGCATAATATTGTCGTAGTGGACCTTCATGTCGACGAAATGCGCTACCTGCGCTTTAAACGCAGCCACGACCTCTTCGAAGCTGGCAAACTTCGCCGGGTCACCGGTCCGCGGCCCCAGCTGCTCGCTCGTCAGTCGGTCCAAACCGTCGTTGAGCGCCAGCTCCAGGCACTTGGCCAGGTTGAAATATCCGGTCGACGCCATTCTGTCCTTGCCATCGCAGAAACATGCCACACACCCGTGCACGCTGCTCGCCCGCGCATCTTCCAGCGTCTTACCCCGGTTGACCATGCCGAGCACCAGGACGTCGGTGTTGAACATCGCCGGCATTCCCATGCCTTGGCGCAGCAGCTCGCAGCAGCGCAGGAGAAACTTGGACGGCGTCTTCGAGCTGATCTGTGCGGACAGACCAGGCTGTGGCAGCCGGCAATGCTCAAGGGCAGTCAGGCTCATGAACGACAGCTCATTGGTCGCGTCCCGGCCATCTCTTGTCAGGCCACCGATGTTCAGGTTCTGAAACTCGGGGTACGAGCTGCTCGTCTGCGACTCACCGGAGTCTTTCGCTAGCGTGATCTCGTCGAACTTCACCCATATCAGGTCCAGCAGCTCCTGCGCCTCGTCCTGAGTGATCTCGCCTGACTCGATGCTGTAGCGGTAGTAAGGGTAGAGGTACTGGTCGAAGCGGCCGGGTCCGAAAGCATGTCCGTCGGTCTCCAGGTTCAGCACGAGGTGCGTGAACCAGAACGACTGGAGTGCCTCCTGGAACGTGCGCGCCGGCTCAGCCGGGACCCTGTCGCAGACGGCGGCGGTTCGGAGGAGCGCTGTACGCCGCGCCGCGTCCGGCTCTCGTTCCGCGAGCTGTCGCACATGCTCAGCGTGCCTGTGTGCGAAGACCGTCACTGCCTCGCACACCATGGCCACCGACTCTAAAAACTGCTTGCGATGGATGTAGCCGGGGTCCTCGTAGCGGAGGCACTCCAGGGCACGAGCCACATCCGCCCTGATGCCGTTCATCCCCTTCACGAGAACCTTCGCGTAGCCAGCCGTGATGTGGCCGATCGTGCGCGAGCGAAAGTAGTGGTAGAGGACACCGCGATCATCGGCGCGCCACAACTCGGTCGGCACCGCCTCCATCAGGCGGTCGTAGATCTGGCGTCCCCGCCAGTACGGAAACACGGCCTCGCGCAGTATCTGCTTAGCCTCGTCGCTCACGAAGAACGGCGTGTCCTTGCGCGTCGCCAGCCGGTCGAGATCGCGCTCAACCCATGCGCAGTTGATCTCGGGGAAGACCGGTGACCCGCGCGACTTGGGGGCCTTCATCCCGACGATCACTTCGCCGTCCTGGATGACGATCGGGTGCTCGTCGAGGATGCGCCGGATCATTTTGGCGCGGCGGATCGCGATCGGCTCGCCCTCTGTCTCCTGATAGCTGTGCGTTGCCGACAGAGCGCGCTCGGCGAACAGCTCCGGTCTCGCGGAGACGTTGCGCTCCACCCCCATTAGAACTCGCCGGGTTGGCGCCGCCTCGGGATGCACGATCCATTCAGGAACGAACCTGGCACGCCGCGCGGCTTGCGGCGACGCCGTTTCTGGCTCCATCACGACTAGATCTGCCATCGCACTCCTCACTCTCTTCCAAGACTATCCCGCCGCTGCCCATCTGCAGAACCGAAACTCAGCAACCAGCTCGGTCCTGCGGCTGGCCTTCGGGGGCGAATTATCAAGTTGCCAGGACGTTGCTTGCAGCAAACCAGAGGCTGGCTCCGGCTTAGCCAACCGCCGCACAGCAGGCGAACCACGCGGCACCATAAGTGACTATCGCACGCATCCCGCAGGCTTTCTGGGCTGGGGGTTCACGCTGCTCACGCTGTTACCCGTGAAAATCCTCGATGGCGGACTTCCGCGCCGCCCACCTTTGGAAAACAGCATATTATATTCGAATTAGGATTGACTTGCAATGGATAATATATATAGGATACAAATTAGAATGCGGAAAACGAAGATCACCGGGCCCCGGCTGGTTCAATAATCCTGACGCGCCCGGGACCGCACCTCAACCGGGAGTGGTCCTGGGCGTGGCTGCAGCTTTTTCATGCTGTGGGTGAGGTAGCTGGTGATCTGCACACGCGGTCTTGGCGAATCGCACGGCAGCGATGCGTGATTTGGCCACCTTGTTTCCACAAATCGAGGTGTTCGAGATGGGTAAGAACCGGGCGCAGCTTGAGCCTGACATCGCCGAGTCGAGTCGTAACAATTACGAGCGAGAAACTAAATCAGCCGTAGCCGAGCGCAAGCGACAACAACTGCTGTATCTGTCTCAAGCTGATGTGGAGGCCGTCGGGCTCAGCATGGCTGAAATCATCACGGCTCTCGAGCGCGCGTTTCGCGAAAAGGCTGAGGGCCGCGTGCAGATGCCACCGAAGCCCGGCATTCAAACAAGGCCAAGCGCCTTCATTCATGCCATGCTGGCCTACATCCCTGCGCTGAATGCTGCGGGCCTGAAGTGTGTGGCGGGGTACCCAGATAACGGCAAGCGCGGACTTCCTTATATCAACGGTTTGCTGATCCTTAACGACCCCGAAACCGGAGTTCCGCTTACCGTGATGGATTGCGGTTGGATAACATCAAAGCGAACTGGGGCCGCCACGGCAGTAGCAGCGAAGTACCTTGCGCGCCCAGAGTCCGAGAGTGTGGGTATTCTCGGTTGCGGCGTGCAGGGCCACGGCAACCTTGAAGCACTAAACCTTATTTTTCATCTTAAGAGGGTTCGCGCATATGATGTCGATCCCAAAGTCCGAGAGGCGTGTGCGGCTGAAATGTCGGCGCAGTTCGGCTTGGACGTCGTTGCGGTAACTAATCCTAGAGAAGCCGTGGTTGACGCCGACATAGTTATTACTGCCGGTCCCATTCTGCGCGTCCCGCACGCCACAATCCGGCCAGGCTGGTTAGGTGAGGGAGCATTCGCCTCACTCGTGGACTTCGACTCCTACTGGCATCCAGATGCTCTCAGAGAAGCAGATAAGTTCTGCACAGACGACGTGCCTCAACTAGAGTACTATCGCCAGCTCGGGTATTTTCAGTCTATCCCCCCGATTCATGCTGATTTAGGCCAACTTATTATGCGACGGAAAGCCGGCCGAGAAACGGCAACAGAACGAACGATAACATGTAATCTCGGGCTCGCAATCGAGGATGTCGCGGTCGGTGCCCTGATTTACAAACGAGCGTTGGAGAACAACTTAGGGAAGTGGATAACACTATAACGACTCCTACAGACTTTCGGAAACCACATGTGCATCTTTGACGATGATCCAACGATTTTCTGGTTCCTGTCCCAAAAGTGTAATTGGAGATAACAGCCTTTGGAAGTGAGCGGTCAGGCGGGAGAGAGAGCACCCCGATCTGTATGCTTTCGTGAGTTGCTAAGAACAACCACGGAAAGGAATAGAGACGAGGTGCTCATCGAGACGTTTATCAGAAAACAACTGGGATTGAAAGCTCACCGAGTAACGAAAGTGGAACAGACCGGGGAGCAGATGATCGTTTACATCGACCGGCTGGGGACGGGGTTGTTGCGTTGCGGGGTATGCCAGCAGAGGTGCCGGCAGGCGCATAGCGTTCGGAGAGAGCGACAGTGGCGGGACCTGTCGTTGCGCAAGACGACGCTGATTCTACGTTATCTGCCACGACGGGTAAACTGTCCGCGTTGTGGAGTACGGGTGGAGGGTTTTCCGTGGGCCGAGCCGTGGGCGCGGGTCACGCTCGCGTTGGGCAATGCCGTGGCGCTGTTGTCGCGGGAACTTAGTTGGCAAGGGACGGCGCGCAAGTACGGGCTGAACTGGAAGACGGTGGCGGGGATTGTGCGCCGGGCGGTGCAGTACGGGCTGCGGAAGCGGAAGCGACCCCCGGTGCATGTGATTGGCATCGATGAAGTCAGTCGGCGGAAGGGGAAAATTTTCCTGACGGTGGTTTACGATCTGGAACGGCGGGGGTTGCTGTGGGTGGGGGAAGGGCGGACGGAGGAGGCGGTCAAGCCGTTCTTCACTGAGGTCATGGGACGACGGCGTTGCGCCACGCTGTCGGTGGTGTGCATGGACATGTGGGCGGCCTATGCGAAGCTGGTAACAGAACACGCCCGGAATGCGCAAATTCTGTTTGACCGGTTCCACATCGTCAAGCACCTGAATGAGGCGGTGGACGAGCTACGGCGGAGCGAGATGCGGCGCCTGGTGGGCAAGGAGAAAGCAGCGTTCAAGAGCACCCGCTGGCTGCTGCTGAAGAATCCTTGGAATCTCACCGCGGATCAGCAAGAGCGGCTGTCCACGCTGGTACGTTGGAACCTGCCGATCATGCGCGCCTGGTATCTCAAAGAAGCCTTTCAACTGTTCTGGGAATACCGTCAGCCGGCCCGAGCCCAGGCCCATCTGGAGAAGTGGATGAGTTCGGCGATGCGCTCGCGTCTGGAGCCAATCAAGAGGTTCGTCAGGATGTTGCGTTCCTATCTGGCTGGCGTCCTTGCTTGGACCAAGATCCGGCAGTCCAACGGAGCGCTGGAAGGCATGAACAACAAGATCAAGTCCATCAGCCATCGTTCGTTCGGCTTCCGCAGCGCCCAGAACTTTATCGCGGCCATCTATCACGGCTGTGCGCGACTGCCGCTACCGGAGGAAAGCTGATTACACTTTTGGGATACGAGCCGATTTTCTTTGGGTTCGGGAGCCCTCACAGCGGTTCCGTGCCGCAAAAGTTCGAAAGCGGGCAAGGTTTGCTTTGCCGTATTCAATAGGACTCGATCTTTCTCACAGGTTTCCGCTCTCTCATGGCTTATGAGGGTTACGAGCCTGTGTCGTTTGCGCCAAGGCGATCGGCTTTAGGCACCCAACTCAACTCCGAAGTGGGTGTGCGAGTATTTTTACCGATTTCTACCTGTGAAAGGAGATCAATGCGCTTATCAAACTTGATTACCGCAGTAGATCTGCACGCATGCGGTGAGCCTGGACGAGTAATCACCGGCGGTGTGCTCAACGTGCCGGGTCGCACGATGTTCGAGAAGAAGACCTACCTGGAGCAGCATGCCGACGGTCTTCGGAAACTCATGCTTCGCGAGCCGCGGGGGTATCCCGCGGCAAACTGCAACCTGTTGCTGCCACCGACCAATCCAAAGGCGCATGCTGGTTTCGTCATCATGGAACAGGTGGAA
>Ga0181536_10001866_pt1 | contig 24441 bp, 23 predicted proteins | sample PEATcosm2014_Bin_41_FD_121105 | JGI IMG/M metagenome (GOLD analysis project Ga0181536, IMG submission 121105) | Peatland microbial communities from MTU Mesocosm Facility, Houghton, MI, USA - PEATcosm2014_Bin17_60_metaG | ecosystem: Environmental > Terrestrial > Soil > Wetlands > Peat | place...
ATCGCTACTTCAATGCATTGGAGGACGTCATCACGGCGGTTGAGGAACAGTTCAACAAATGGACGGACGCCAGCGAAACTCTGCGCCGCCTATGCGCAATAACTTAAGACGCTGTGTTTAGCTCCAAGGTGGAGGGCCGGGCCACTAACCCGGCTCTCCCAAATGAAGCTCCACAGTTCACCCGGAAGCCTGCCCACTCCGTCCGCTCCCTTACGGTCGCGGCTCAGTTACAACTTGTACGTTACCGAGCCACGACCGTCAGGGAGTGGTTCGCCGGCCGCCCGGCCACCACACCTATCGTTTCTACACGTGGATAGTCTAATGTGTAGAAGATGGAGGCATAGGCAATGGCCGCAAAATCCGATCTCCCCCAAGGCACCCTGGACCTGTTGATCCTGAAAGTGGTCGCGCTCGGCCCGGTCCACGGGTACGCCATCGCGCAGCGCCTGCAACAGGTGACGCGCGATGTGGTCCAGGTTCCCCAAGGCTCGCTCTACCCGGCCTTGCACCGCCTCGAGAATCGCGGCCTTCTGGCGGCGGACTGGAAGGACACCGAAACCGGGCGGGAAGCCAAGTTCTATCGCCTGACGCGGAAGGGGCGGGTGCAGCTCGAAACTGGAGCCGCGAGCTGGCAGCGATTGACGGAAGCCGTCGGCCTGATCCTCCAACTGTCTGCAGGAGGCGCGCAATGACCTGGTGGCATCGGGCCCGTACGCTGGCGCCCCGGCGCCGAAAGCAGATGGAAGAGCAGCTCGACAAGGAGTTGCGCTTCCATCTGGACCGGCACACCGCCGATCTGATCGCGCAGGGCCGCCATCCCGAGGAAGCCCGGCGCCAAGCCCGGCTCACTCTGGGCGGCGAGGAGCAGGTTAAAGAGGAATGCCGCGATGCCCGCGGCACACGCTGGCTGGAGGACCTGTGGCAGGACTTCCGGTATGCCGTTCGCACTCTGCGGCAGAGGCCGGGATTCACGGCTGTCGGCGCGCTCACGCTGGCTCTGGGCATCGGCGCCAGCACGGCCATTTTCAGCGCAGTGAACCCCATTCTGTTCGAACCGCTGCCTTATCCGCATGCCGGCCGGATTATGATGATCTGGGATAGCTTCGAGGGCGTGCGCTGCGACGTAACATTTCACACCTATCGCGAACTGGCGGCGCGGAGCCGTTCCTTCGAGGCGATGGCTGTGATGGAGGTCTGGCGGCCAGCCATGACCAGCGCGACCCAACCGGAGCGATTCGATGGGCAGAGCGTGAGCGCCAGCTACTTTCGTGCGCTGGGAGTGGCGCCCGTGCTCGGGAGGGACTTCCAGCAAACCGACGACCGGTTCAAAGGTCCCCATGTGGCGATCCTCAGCGACGCATTATGGCGGCGCTTTGGCGGCGATAGCGCCATCGTGGGGCGCCAGATTACACTCGACGGCGACCTGTATACCGTCATTGGCGTGATGCCGAGGGGGTTCGACAACGTCCTGGCGCCCTCAGCGGAACTCTGGGCGCCCCTGCAGTACGATGCGGGAAATATCACTGACTACGAAAGCCAGGAGTGGGGTCATCACCTGCACATGGTGGCGCGGCTACGGCCAGGCGTCGGTGCGGACCAAGCCAGACGCGAACTGAACGGGATCGCGCTCGCCAAGATAGCGGAGTTTCCCCGGCCGCCTTTTGCTTCCCTCCAGCACGGGCTAATGGTCAATTCGATGCAGGGCGAAATTACGCGCGGCGTCAAGCCGGTGCTGCTCGCATTTCTGGGTGCGGTGCTGTTGGTGCTCCTGATCGCGTCCGTGAACGTAACGAACCTCCTGCTCGCCCGTGGAGCGCAGCGTCGCGGCGAATTCGCCATGCGCGCCGCACTGGGCGCCGCACGGCCGCGACTGATCCGGCAACTGCTCACGGAAAGCCTGCTGCTGACCGCGCTTGGCGGCGCTCTCGGGATAGTGGTGGCGGAATTCGGTGTGGAGGCGTTGGTGGCGCTTAGTCCCACTGGACTGCCGCGGGCGGGCGCCATCGCCGTCAACGGCGCGGTATTCGCCTTCGCATTGGGTATCACCACGCTCGTCGGTCTGCTGGTCGGGCTGGTTCCGGCGTTGCACGCTGCCCGCGTCGACCTGGTCACCGGAATCCAGCAAGGATCGCGGCGTACCGCAGGTGGGCGCCAATTGACACACCGGACGCTGGTCGTCTCGGAGGTCGCGCTCGCCATCGTGCTGCTGGTGAGCGCTGGATTGCTGTTGCGCAGCCTCGAGCGTCTGTTCGCGGTCGCTCCGGGATTCGATGCCGCGCACCTGCTCACCATGCAAGTGCAATATAACGGTCACCGTTACGACGACGATAGCGCCAGGCGCCGGTTCCTCGCGCAGGCGCTGGACGCCGTGCGCCGCGTTCCGGGCGTCGCCGCGCCGGCGTTCACCAGTATGTTGCCGCTGAGCGGCGATCAGTACGGCGTGTATGGCGCGCAGTTCGAGGACGGGAACGGTTACGACGTATTTCGATACGCGACGACGCCGGGCTACTGCGAGACGATGGGGATCGCGCTCCGTCGCGGCCGCCTGCTCGACGAACACGACACGGCCGGAGCGCCACCCGCCGTAATGATTAGCGAATCGTTGGCCAAGCGCCAGTTTCCCGGCCAGGACCCCATCGGGCGGCGTGTTCACGTCGGCCCCACGAACAGGCCGTGGTACACCATCGTTGGGGTGGTCGGCGACGTGAAGCAGGGTTCCCTGGCGGACAGGCAGACGGATGCAGCGTACATCCCGGCCACGCAGTCGTGGTTCGCGGACGACGCGATGTCGCTAGTGGCTCGCGCGCGCGACGATGTGACGGCGCTGGCTCCGGCCATCAAGCGCGCAATCTGGTCGGTGGACAATGATCAGCCGATTGTCCGGGTTGCCAGTATGGACGCCCTGCTTGCCGCGTCGGAGTCGCGCCGGCGCTTCGCCATGGTCGTGTTCGAGGCATTTGCTCTCGTCGCGCTGGTGCTCGCGGCGACCGGCATCTACGGCGTCCTCTCCGGCAACGTCACCGAGCGCATGCGCGAGATCGGGGTGCGGGCGGCACTGGGCGCGTCGCGCGGCGACATCCTGACGCTGGTGGTTCGCCAAGGCATGACGCTCACCGGCCTCGGTGTTGCGATCGGACTGTTCGGAGCGGCGGCCGCCAGCCGTGCCCTCATCACATTGCTGTTCGGTGTCTCGCCGCTCGACCCCGTCACCTATCTCGGCGTGATCGCGCTACTGGCGGGCGTGTCGGCGATCGCCTGTTGGGTTCCTGCCTGGCGCGCGGCACGCGTGGATCCGTCCATCACGCTGAGGGCGGAGTAGCAAGTCGAAAGGAGATCCGCTGTCAGAGGGAAGAGGAATTGCCGCGATGTCCGCGGCAAAACGTGCAGCGAGCGCAAGAATTAGAGAGAGAAAACGGCCTTGGTGTTTACCACCTGTATACTGAGAACATTTCAATTTGCTTTTTGGTCGGTCCAATTGGGACTGAGACGGCGATAGCTCTGTCTCCTTGCGGTCCAGGGCAGCTCGACGCGACGGGCGGGCAGGAGGCATGGTGCCGGAGGTGGGGGTCGAACCCACATGCCCAGTGAAGGGCGCGGGATTTTGAGTCCCACGTGCGTATTGATTCTATGAGCTTTAGACCAATTTTCTGTGATAAAAACGCCCAGTTTTCATCACAGAAATCACAGTCGGTATCACGCTGGTGGCCGAGGTGGGACTTGAACCCACACGTACAGTGAAGTACGCCAGATTTTGAGTCTGGTTCGTCTGCCAATTCCGACACTCGGCCATCCTTGCCATTATAGCCCACGCTGGCTCGCCCGGTGCGCCGCCAGAACACCACCGCCAGCCCCACGCAGCGCCCGCAGAATCGCTCCGCAGACGCCCGCCAGCCCCACAGCATCCCCGGCAACATCGACGCCGCAGAACGCCTTGTAGCCATTTCTCACCGGCCCGGACAGATTCTCCCGGTTCGCCCTGGCTGATGGTCGCCGCCGCTGCCCAACGCACAGCCGCCACCCAAAAACGTTTGAAGATCCCTGCGAAATGTTTTGGGCGGCGCACAACTACACCAGCTTGGAGCGCATTTCCGATCACGATCTCGAACGCCGTTCTGTGCTACCATGCCAATCGAAAGGAAACATGTAATATTATGGCCCTCACACCGAATGACTTACGGGAGATTCAGGAGAGAAACGAAAGGCGCAAGGAGTCGAAGGTCAAGACAACTCCAGGCGAATGGCTTTACGATTCTTTTGCGTTCGTAGACGCTGGCTCCGACCCGTCAATGCCGCTGCCAAAAAATGAGCAGATGTGCATTATTGTGAGGCCCCGCACTTGGCTGGACTTCGTTTGGAACAGATATGGGAATCGCATTCTGGACGAAGGGATTGATCCAAAGGACCTGTCGCCATACTATGACGCAAATTGGATCGTTGAATCTCACAATGATTCCGTCGAAAGAGACATTGACGCCCTACTTGCTGAGATCGGTAGGCTTACTGCAACGACGGTTTAGGGACAAGGGTGGTGAAGGCGGGCGATACCCCCGACGAGGAAAGAAACGGCCCCAATCCTGGCGCAAGGGCTAGGACGGTTTACTTGAGAATAGGATAGGGATCACATGAAGAACTTCTTGAAGTTTGTGGGCAGTCGGTTGTTCGGGCGGAAATCTGCTGTCTTATCCATGTTGGTCCTTGCCGGATTTGTCGGTGGATGCAGCCGGGAACCGTCCACCAAACCCGTTGCCGAGGACCGAAGCTGGTTCATTGAGTCATGGGACAACGGCGCCATTACGGTTCGGCATGAAGGCAAAGTCTATAAGGCGACATGTTACGCCGCTGTCTTGGTCAAGGGTAGCGTATCACCCTCTTATGGTGACTTCGTGCCGGACGAGCAGGATGTCATCCACGAGCCGTGCCTTTCGGGGTCGCCGAAACCGCTGGCCGCCGAATTTGTCGGGCGCAACATCCAGCCATTTCCCCCAAAGGGTTCAAACTTCGCTGACCAAAAACAGCGAGATGCCGACGGTTACATCGTGGTCATGGATGACCCGGGAATAACCATTAAATTACTAAGCTGGAAGGAAAGGTCCCCTTGGCGCCAGGAGAACTACCGCATCACATCCATTACGAAGCGATGGTGATGATATTTAATTGCGTCAAGTATATCAGTACCCTATGTTAGGGTTTTTCACATTCTCAACAAGTGCCGGGGCCTTCCCCTGCCGTCGTCTTCTTTGGCGGCTCTCGCCTTCACCAAACTCGCCACGAGTGCGGCCTTCAACGCCGCTTCGTCTCCCGTGGCCCCGTCTTGTCGGCGGGCTGCGGGTTGTCGGGCTTTCCACCTTCCGCCCGGATCGGTGAAGGGCGGTTTTTCTGTTCCTTGAAGGTCCGTCTCCAATTATCCTTGTCCTTCTCTATTCGGCATTCCAACTCGATGCCAAGAGATCGTGCGAATCCGTCCAGACCCGGAAATAGGGATGCGCTGTGGATGTTCATTCTGCGTAATTCCTTCAACATTGCAATTCGCCCGTCCTGTTCCAGAACGAGCTTTCTGACGGGCCGCTCTGTTGTAGTAGAATTCTGTAACATCCGAAAGAGGCTGATATCGAACGATTCTCCATGACTGAGGTTGCACAGAAAGTGGCCTTGTTGTGCCGTCATTCGATCATTCATTCTCATCGGATTCGCCGGTATCACGACGGCTGGATTATCCTCCTTCAAAAGAACGCTATTGATATACCCACACATTTCCTTGAAATCGGAACGATCTGGACATTGAGGGTTGTGTTTCCGCATTGCCTCAGAGGACTCCTTGTCCAGCCACTGTTGGTCAATCGCCCATATCGCAGACCTCTCTTTAGGTTGCGGTTGTTCCAAGGCAAAGTGCAAAGCAACATACGGAGATCGAGTCCAATCGAGCAGCCGAGTCGGTGCTCCGTGATGCTGCATCAGCGCCAGCCAATCCACGAGTTCATGATCGGCTGGAGTCGCTGTTATATACTGATGCGCTCCCCGTTGGAATTCAAGTAGAAGCTCTTTTTCGTGGGTTTCGGGCTTTAGCTTTTCTCTGCTGAAATGAGCGACAGGCCCAACAAAAGCAAGAACTAGTTGTGTCGTGGCCCTTTCGAGAGTCGCTTGCAGTCGCCAGTCTGCGACGGCATGACCTCGAAAGCTCCAACCGTCGCCAAGCATCATTGCCCACTTCTGGAAATCAGCCCAAGTGACCGCTGGACTATTTTCCTGTACGAGATCTCCGTATTGCTCTGGACGGATCAAACCGCCAGGACCCGTGCCCTGAATGCGATTCATGCGCTTCGCTAACCAGTTCGGCGGTCCAGACACAGTTTATCCCTATGAATTAAGCCGTAGCCGCCGCTGGCTGTGCAGACGCCGGTGCGCTCTTCTTCGCCACCGTCTTCCTCTCCATGAGCCAACCTCAGTTGCAATAACCCATTGCGAGTACCCCATAGGGACCGCCAATGATTCCGCTGTTTTTGTGCTGGCTCAATGTGACGACGCCTTTGTTCAGGAAGATGGTGTACACAATTGTGTCTGATGGCTCAGCATGGATCAAAGTCAACATCCCTGCGTCCCTGTAGATCACCTGGAGCGATGTCTGTCCAGCATTGGATTGAACTTTCGGAGCGTTAGTATCCAGATCAACAAAGGCCACCGTATCGGTTTCATCTTCGTCGTACACGAAGTAATATACTCGTTCGGATTCATCTGGATCATCAGGAATGTACTTCTCCGCAAAGGTACTGCTGACATTCTTTCGAAACGTGGCGTTAAGGGATTTCTTGAATTTGCAGGTTGCCGACTGTGTGATTGGCAACTTGATTAGAGGGGAGGCGGGCCGGTTCCAGGCGAAGATACCGCCCGACGCAAAGGAAAAAGAGGTGCGTTTCGCCGCAGGTTTGGAACAGCCTAGCGTTACCAAGGCAGAAAACGAGAGCACGGCAAAAAGAAACTTCATCTTGGCCGGAAGTATAGCACAATTCTTCTCCAGGCCGATTGCCATTCTTCTCCAGGCCGATTGCCTCCGATCCCGCAACGAAGGGGTGGGGTTAGTATAACCTTTGCGGATGAGGACTCCATTCCAATTTTCACTGTGTCGAATCGTCGGCGTCCAGGCATTGATCTGTACGGAAATAGTGTACGATAAGAATATGCGTTGCGCCCTTTATGCCCGTGTCAGCACGACAGATCAGAATTGCGAAATGCAGCTAAGAGAGCTTCGGGAATACATTGCCCGCCGTGAATGGAAAATCGCCGGGGAGTATGTGGATACCGGCTTCTCAGGAGCCAAGGCCAGCCGCCCTGCCCTTGATCGCCTCATGGCCGATGCTGCGGAGCGAAAGTTCGACTGCGTGGTGGTCTGGAAGCTGGACAGATTTGGCAGATCGGTCCTCAACCTCAGTCAGCAAATAGCGGCACTCACGAGCTACGGCATCCGTTTCATCGCCACGACTCAAGGATTGGATACAGACCAATCCAATCCAACGCAGCTTGCCCACGTTGCCCTTCACGGGGATTCTTTTGCCCGCTATGCGTTCGGCAAGCTTGACCTTAGCTTCGCTCTTGTCTGAGGTTCCGGTGCTCTCCCTGACCTGTTTTCCGGCGACGGTGTACGACATCCACCAGACTGCCGATTCTTTGCGTTGATAGAGGCCCATACGTGATGAATAATATCACAGTACGGTATGCGATGGATGGAATATGCTGAAAACACAGGAGAAACAGCATGCAGCGCTTCTTTTTGAGTCCCGTGCGTCTGCCAGTTCCGCCACTCCGGCCGATTGCGCGAAAACCTTTATTAGTATAACGCGGTTCGAAACGCGCCTGAAGAAAGGCTCATCCGATGGCATTATTCAAAACCCGCAGCGCCGCCGTCTATGGCATCGACGCGCACCTGATCGACGTGGAAGTCGACATGTATGCGTCCGGCTCGGCGCGCGACTTCGTCATGGTCGGCATGCCGGATACCGCGGTGCGCGAAAGCCGCGAGCGCATCAAGAGCGCGCTCATCAACTCCGGCTTCGGCTACCCGAACAAGGCCGTGACCATCAACCTCGCGCCGGCCAACGTGCGCAAGGAGGGCGCCGGGTTCGATCTGCCGATGGCCATGGGCATTCTGGGCGCGATGGGCAAGGTGCCGGCCCTGGATCAGCACATTCTGCTCGGCGAGTTGTCGCTTGATGGCGGCATACGGCCCGTGCGGGGCGCTTTGTCGGTGGCCGTGTGCGCGCGCGGCCGTGGAATCGCCAACCTGGTGCTGCCGCTCGCGAATGCGGCCGAAGCGGCGGTGGTGGAAGGTGTGCGCGTGTTTGGCGTGCGGCATCTGGCCGAAGTTGTGAAGCTCATTTCCCAGCCGGAAGAGTTCCCTCCCACGGTTCCCGCGTTGCAGGCGTCCGGCCCCGAATCTGGCGCCCCCGACTTCCGCGACGTGCGCGGACAGGCCAGCGCCAAGCGCGCGCTCGAAGTCGCGGCCGCGGGTGGACACAACGTGCTCATGATTGGCCCGCCCGGTTCGGGCAAGACGATGCTCGCCAAGCGGCTGGCGGGCATCCTGCCACCGCTGACGTTTGCCGAATCCATCGAGACCACCAAGGTCCACAGCGTCGCCGGACTGCTGCCCAGCGGCGCGGGTCTGCTGCGCGAACGGCCCTTCCGCACGCCGCACCACACCATCTCGGATGCCGGCCTGATCGGCGGCGGATCGGGCATGGCGCGTCCGGGCGAAGTCAGCCTGGCGCACAACGGCCTGTTGTTTCTCGATGAATTCCCCGAGTTCCCGCGCGACGTGCTGGAAATACTCCGCCAGCCGCTCGAAGACGGCTCGGTGACCATCGCCCGCTCCAATATGACACTTTGCTTCCCCGCGAGCTTCATGCTGGTGGCGGCCATGAATCCGTGCCAGTGCGGGTTCTACGGCGACACCACGCGCGAGTGCCGCTGCACGCCTGGCATGATCCAGCGCTATCTGGGCAAGATCAGCGGGCCGCTGCTCGACCGCATCGATATCCACCTGGAAGTCCCCGCCGTGCCTTATAAGGAGATGCGCGCCAACGGCGCCAGTGAGTCATCCGCGGAGATTCGCGCGGTGGTGGAGCGCACCCGCCATTCAGCGCGAGCGCGGCTTCTACAACGCCCAAATGCCCACGCGCCACATTCGCCGGCTCTGCACGCTGGACGAAGCCGGCGAGCGCACGCTCGAAATGGCCGTGCGGCGCATGGGACTCTCGGCGCGCGCGCACGACCGCATCCTGAAACTGGCGCGCACCATTGCAGACCTGGGCGAATCGAAGACGATCTCCGCCAAGCACGTTGCCGAAGCGGTGCAGTATCGCAGTTTGGATCGCAATTATTGGAACTGAGTTAGAATAGCGGACAAGGACCCCGCATGCAGCCAAACGGCAATTCACCAGTTTTAGATTTAGACGAAACTTCGTCCTCCGTTCGCTGGGCTCCGATCCTGGGACACTGGTCGGTCGGCGAGAACCAGATCGCCTACAAGGGCGGAGAGCAACGTTTTGCCGCTCATGGACAGCAGTTTCCGATCGGCATCCTTGTTAACAATAGGGAGCTCCTCAGCGGCGTTTGCAAAGTGGAAGTGGAGTTCGAAGAGATCTCGTCCAGTATCTTTGCAGGCGGTATCATCTTGGGCTATAGGTCTCAGGAACGGTATTATCTGCAGGTTCAGCTTGGAGCAGACCAAGCCGCTTACTGCGTTAGTGAGTTCGTAACCGGCTTTGGCTGGCGTCCGCTTAAGTCGGCAGGTCCGCGCGATGTGCTGGAAGCCAGGCGGAAGTACACGTTGGACGTGCGGCTCATTGGGCAGGAGCTACGGGTGAGTGTGGACGGTGTCAAGGTGCTGGAAGTCTTGATTCCTCGGCCACTTGAGGGGAAACAGACCGGCTTGACTGCCGCGGGAAGCCACTCAGTGCGATTTTCGAGTTTTGTCACGGCCGCTGATCGCCCCCGGGCCTTCGTTGCGATGGAGTATCGGGAGCCGTTTGACACGTTCTATCGCGAGGTCATCAAGCCACAGGCGGAGAAGCTCTACGAAGTGGTGAGGATCGATGAGAAGTCGGGTCCAGGCGTGATCTTTCAGGACATGCAGCGCGAGATCAGCCAATCCGATATCGTAATCGCGGAGATCACACCGGCAAATCCCAATGTCTTTTACGAACTGGGATACGCACAGGCTCTTGGGAAACCGACCATATTATTGGCGCAGCGTGGCGGCAAGCTCCCGTTCGATATCGCGAGCTATCGTGTTGTTTTCTACGACGACAGCATCGGGGGTAAGTCGCGCGTCGAAGAGGATTTGGCGCGGCACCTGGACGCGATCAGCCAATCCGCTGGCTAATGCGCCGCTTCCCATCCTCGCAGCCGCCAATCCGGCGCACAGAGACCAGCGGGGCCAATCAACTCCGGCCGGTGCTCGACGGTGAAACGCGCGCCGGAGTGAGGATCGGGCTACATGAGATTGAGTCGCCGCCGGGTCGCGCACCGCATTCGCCGCATCACTAGTGACGATCGTTGGCGAAGCGCCGATCTGGGACCGGGATCCGTCCCGCACGGTGCCTCCGGCGTCACTCGTGCGCACTACTTCGTGCTGGCAATCGGACGGGATTGAGTTCCGCGCGGAACGGACATACAGTGAGTCTTCCCATCGGGATAAAGGAGGACTCTTTGGCAAAACTGACCAGGCGGGAAGCTCTTGCGGGAGCGGCCGCCAATCTCATGATCCTCAAGCCTGGACTCGCATTCGGCTCCCAGGCCAACTCGGCCGTGTCATTTGGCATCATCGGCACCGGCGGGCGCGGCAGGTACGTGGGCGGCCACATGGCCCGCGATCCGCGGGCGCGGCTGACGGCTGTCTGCGATCTCTTCCCGGACCGCATCGACAAGGCCAAGACCGAGATTCCGGGCGCCGCCGCAGCGCGCGCCTACCGCCACTACGAGGAACTGCTGAGCCAGCCGGGTATCGACGCGGTGCTGATCGCGACGCCTGTATTCCTGCATCCGGAGCACTTCGAGGCCGCCGCGAGCGCACGCAAACATATCTACTGCGAGAAGCCGGCGGGCGCGGATGTGGCGGGCGTCAAGCGCATGCTGCGCGCCGCCGACAAGGCCGATCCTTCGAAGACCGTTCAGTTCGGTTTCCAGCAGCGGTTCAGTCCCGAATACCTGGCCGCGGAGAAGATCCTGCGCGCGGGCAAGATCGGCCAGCTCACCCAAATGATGAGTTACTGGATTCTGGGCGACCGGCCCATGACCACCTTCCAGTCGCCGTATCCGCCGGAAGATGCGAAACTGCGCCTGTGGAATTACTGGATGGAGTACTCCGGCGGCTGCATCGTGGAGCAGGATTGCCACGGCGTGGATGTGTTGAACTGGTTTGCGGCCGCGCATCCGGTGAAGGCAACCGGGCGCGGCGGCATTCGGTACAAGGTGGTCTATGGCGACTGGAATTCCGACCACCACGACATTGTCTATACGTATCCGAACGGTAACGAGGGCTGGCTGCTGAGCATCAAAGACACGGCCGGGTATCGCGACGTGAAGGAGCAGTTCTTCGGCCCGGAAGGAACGCTCGAAACGGCCCGCACGTATTACCGCTGGCACGGGCCGATCGTGAATTCGCCCTTGAAGAATGCAGACGACCTGCGCGACCGCAGCCTGATCGAACAGGCGGAATCGAAGCGCGAGATCACCATCGACGCGGTGGAATCGTTCTTCACCAGCATTGTGGAGCGCAAGCCTTACAGCATGGCTGCCAGCGCGGCGGAGGCCACGTTCACCAGCCTGCTCGGCCGCATGGCTTACGAGACGAAGCGCGAGGTCACCTGGGACGAACTGCTGCGAAGCGCGTGACCCGCGCGTGCTAATATGGCGCATCATGAGTGTGCCAAGTTTGCACCATAACTTTCCCCGCGTCCACAACGCCATGTGGCCCGGCCTGGTGGGCAAAGGCCCGGACTCCGAGCCGCCCATCGGACTGGACACGATGCTCCGTCTGACAGCCGCCGCGGAAGTCGACGGCGCGCGGTTCGATGGTGTGGACCTGTTCTTGTTCGACCCGCATGTCTCGATCGATGCGAGCGACGACGACCTCGCGCGGCTGGCGGACGATGTGCGCGCCTTGGGGCTGGAAGTGGGGTCGGTGGTGGCGCCGGTGTGGCAGGGAACTGGCGGCGGCTCGGCCATGGGCAATACCGACGATCGGCGGCTTTTCGTGAAGCAGGTGCGCAAGGCCTGCCGGATCGCGCGCAAGCTGCGCGAATTGGGCGCGCGGCCGTACGGAATTGTGCGCATCGATTCGGCGGCCAGCCCGGCGGAGTGGGCCAAGGACCCAGTCCGCTACACCCGGTTGATCGCGCAAACCTTTCGCGAGGCTTGCGAAGTGGCCGGCGGCTTTGGCGAGCGCCTGGCGGCCGAAGGCGAGATCTGCTGGGGCGGCATGCATAGCTGGCGGCGCATGCTGGAGCTCCTGGAACTGGTGGACCAGCCACGGACGCTGGGCTTCCAGGCGGACATGGCACATACGCTGCTGTTCACGCTGGGCTACAACGCGCCGGAGGATCGCATTCTGCCGGAGGATTTCGAGTGGCGGCAGACCGAGCGCCTACAGACCGCGCTGCGCGAACTGACCGCGGCGCTGCGGCCGTGGACCATCGATTTCCACGTGGCGCAAAACGACGGCACCGTGCACGGATCGGGGTCGCACGACAAGACCGGCCACCATTGCCTGCCCGACGATCCTAACGGCAAGCTCGAGATCGTGCGCGACGCGGGCCATTGGCTGCGCGACGAACGCGGACGGTTGACCAAGTCGATACGCCACATCTGCTGGGACGGATGCATGTTCCCGAACGCGGTGATGATGGAGCAGGGGACGTGGAACGGCATCCTGGCGGCGATGCTGGCGGTGCGGGCCGCGCACGGGTGGCAGGGGTAGCCTATGACCAGGAAACCACTGCGTGTCGGCCTGGTGGGCTACGGCTTCATGGGCCGCACGCACTCCAACGCCTTCGCGAAAGTGAACCAGTTCTTCAACCTGCCGTACCGGCCGGTATTGCAGGCGGTGTGCGCGCGGGACGCCGCGAAGGTGGCCGTGTTCGCGGAGCAGTGGGGTTATGCTTCGACCGAAACCGACTGGCGCAAGCTGGTGGAGCGGCCCGACATCGATCTGATCGATATCGCCAGCCCCAACGATACGCATGCGGAGATCGCCATCGCCGCGGCCGGGGCGGGGAAGATGGTGCTCTCGGAGAAGCCGCTGGGCCGCAATGCCGCGGAATCCGAGCGGATGGTGGAGGCAGTGGAGAAGGCCGGCGTGCCGAACATGGTCTGGTACAACTACCGGCGCGTGCCGGCCGTGACGCTGGCCAAGCAGTTGATCGATGAAGGCCGGCTGGGCAAGATCTTCCATTACCGCGCGAAGTTTCTACAGGATTGGACCATCTCGGCCGATCTGCCGCAGGGCGGCGCGGGCCTGTGGCGGCTGGACGTGAACGTGGCCGGCAGCGGCGTGACGGGCGATCTGCTGGCGCATTGCATCGACACGGCCATGTGGCTGAATGGTGGGATCGACCAGGTGACCGCTATGACCGAGACGTTCGTGAAGGAGCGCCCGCACGCGCTCACTGGCCGGGTGGAGAAGGTCGGGATCGACGACGCCAGCGCGTTTCTGGCGCGGTTTCAAAACGGATCGCTGGCCACGTTCGAAGCTACGCGCTACGCGCGCGGGCACAAGGCGCTCTACACGCTGGAGATCAACGGCGAGCACGCTTCGATTTTCTGGGATTTGCACGATCTGCACCGGCTGGAATACTTCGATCATCGCGACGAAGGCCGGCTGCGCGGCTGGCGGTCGATTCATGTCACCGACGGCGACCATCCTTACATGAAGCACTGGTGGGTGCCGGGATTGCAGATCGGGTATGAGCACACGTTCGTTCACCAGGCGGCGGATTTTTTGGCGGGGTTGGGGGAGGGGCGCGTGCCCGGCCCGTCGTTCCGCGACGGACTGGCTACGGATTATGTCACCGATGCGGTCCTGCGGTCGGCGGGGAGCGGGCGGTGGGAGAAGGTGAGGTAGCGGCGGGGTCCCAACGGAACGGGCCGGGCACCGGACTGGGTTGGATTATGCATGCTTGCTGCTGATTAGTCACTGGGTATCCTTTACGTCGACTTGACGTGTAACACGCAAGCCACTGAACTGATGAGGCTGGCGGGCTATGAACTCGGATTACGCCCGCAAACGCATCTCTTGTGTTTCAACCAAGCCACTCTCGTCAGTCCGCCCGCAGAGGATTGACGATCTTCAGGCCGGCGAAGTCTCTTTCGTCTTCGGTGACCACCACGCAATCATTCGCTTCAGCGACTGCGGCAATAATCATGTCGAGGGGGCTACGGGGCCGGCCCTTCGCCGTGCCGTCGGCCATCAGCCTTGCCCAGATCAAGGCGGCCTTTTCGTCGAACGGGAGCACGCGGCCGGCGAATAGCGCTGGCGGGCCCTCGGGGCCGGAGAACCAACGCTCCAACTCACGGCGCTTCTTTCCGGGGGGCTTCTCCAGGATTCCGCGGCGGATCTCAGCAACTGTCAGCGAGGAGATAAACAAATCCTCGTCGGATTGCTCAGCCATCCATGCGACCAGGGCTTCCGATGGCACGGGTTTGGTGACATTGCCGATGATATTGGTGTCGAGGAGGCTCCGGCTCACAGGTCAACCCTGCGGCCCGGCGTCAGTGGGCGGCGAAGATCCAGATCGGCGCCGACCAGAGGCGACCGGCGTAATGCATTGAGAATGCCGCCATTTTTCGGCTGTTCCCCCGCAATGGTAAGGCGGACAGTGGCGCGAATACGCGCCGAATCGGGGCCATCGGCGGCGAGTCGCCTTGCGAGGGACCGGATCAACTCGCGATCGGCGTCGAGCCCAAGAACCTCGAATCGGGCCATCCCTCGCTGGTGGAGGCGTTTCCGGTAGCGGTTCAGCGCTCGTTTCTGCGGCGTGGTACTCATGGCGGATTCTCCCGTATATCCAGTAATATATCCAGATTGTAACATGGGACGCGGATACGGTGTCCAGTCACGGTGTTGGCGGCCTGGGAGCCCGCTGGGCCCAGAGGGCTCCCCGACGGGTCTGGCCACGAAAAGGCAGACAGGCCAGGAGGCCTGTCCCACTAGAATCCGCGCGCGGAAGGCCGATTGACAATCGGCCTGCAGGCTGCCAGCCTGCCCCACTACTTCAAAAACTTCGCTATGGAGCGCGTCGCCTGCCGGATGCGATGCTCGTTTTCCACCAGCGCGAAGCGCACGTAGCCCTCGCCCAGAGGACCGAAGCCGATCCCCGGCGAGACGGCCACCAGGGCCTCCTTCATCAGCAGCTTGGCGAACTCCAGGGAGCCCTCCGCGCGATAGCGCTCGGGCAGCGGCGCCCACACGAACATCGACCCGCGCGGCTTCTCCACCGGCCAGCGGGCGCGATGCAAGCCGCCGACCAGCACATCGCGGCGCTTCTGGTAAATGGCGCAGATCTTGTGCGTATCCTCCTCGCACTCGCGCAAGGCGATGATGGACGCGATCTGTATGGGCTGGAAGACGCCGTAATCCAGGTAGCTCTTGATGCGCGCCAGCGCGGCGATCATGCGCGGATTGCCGAGGCAGTAACCCACGCGCCAGCCGGCCATGTTGTAACTCTTGGACATGGAGAATATCTCGACGGCCACTTCCTTGGCGCCTTCTACCTGCAGGATGCTGGGCGGCTTGTAGCCATCGAAGCCCAGGTCGGCATAGGCGAAATCGTGGACCACCAGCGTGCCGTGGCGGCTGGCCATGGCGACGATTTCGCGGAAGAAATCGAGTTCCACGCAGGTGGTGGTAGGGTTGTGCGGAAACGAGATCAGGATCAGCTTGGGTGGGCGCGTGGAGGTGCGGTACAGGTCTTCGAGACGGTTCAGAAACTCCGCCGGGCTGGGCATGGGGAGCAGGCAGGCGTGGCCTTCGGCCATAATCACGCCGTATTGATGAATGGGGTATGCCGGATTCGGCGAGACCACCGCATCGCCCGGCCCGACCACCGCAAAGAGCAGATGCGCGAGGGCGTCCTTGGCGCCGATGGTGACGATGGCTTCTTTATCGGGGTCGAGTTCGACGCCATAGTTGGTTTGGTAGCGGCGGGTGATTTCCTCGCGCAGCCGGGGGATACCGCGCGAAGCCGAATAGCGGTGGTTGCGCGCATTGCGGACGGCTTCCACCATCTTGCTCACCACCACGCGGGGCGTGGCGCCATCGGGATTGCCCATGCCCAAATCGATCACGTCCTGTTGGGCGGCGCGTGCCCGCGCCCGCATTTCGTTGATGACGGCAAACACGTAAGGAGGTAATTTTTGAATCCTGTAAAACTCTTCGGAACTTTGAGCCATTCATTCCATTCTACGCCGCATGGCGATTTGGCACCGGGCCAGAAACCGCTCCCTGACGGTCGCGGCTCGGTAAGCAGTCGCGGGTCGGTAAGCAGCCGCGGGTCGGGAACCGGCCGGGGGTCGGTAACGGCGACGCCCTACGGCCAATACATTCTCAACACCGATGAGGGAATCGTGGGCCAGATCGAAATGGTATGGGGCAGATTCTGGTATGAATCGAGATTCCAGGGCAAGCAGCCCGTCGCCGACGTGGGACCGGGCCGCTGCTGGTTCACCCGCCAGGACCCGAGCGGCATCGTGGCCATCGACAACGCGCCGGACCTGGTGGAACACTATGCCGCGAAACAGCTTCAGATCAAGCTGGGCAGCGCTTACGAGATCCCCTTCCCCGACGCTTATTTCGAAGGCGTGTTCTGCTGCTGGCTGCTGGAGCATCTGCCCGATCCCGCGCGCGCCATGGTGGAGTTTCATCGCGTGCTGAAACCCGGCGGCCTGTGTTCGATCGTGGTTCCGACGCCGGTGGACATGGTCGCGTTCTATGAGGACTACACGCACATTCGTCCGTTCACGGTGCCCTCCCTGCGCCAGTTGGCGGCCGCCGGCGGCTTCACGCGGGCGCGTACGGAGAACCTGCCGTGGACGCGCGGCATGCGCTATATCTATCGCCGCTTGGGCGCGCAGGCCAGCTACGGCTACATGCTTTTCGCCGATCGCTATTTGCGGCGGCTGGGCATTCGGAACCGGGCGCACCTGGTGCTGGACGCCTGGAAATGAGGATGCGCATGATATAGTGAAGCATCGGGCGCCCCTGGGAACTATATGGTCAAGGATCGAATAGAAGACAGCTTGGTTAGCGCTTTTGCCAACGTAAACGGTGTCTGTGGCGTTTACATGGTTCCTTCAGGCGATGTCGTTGACGTTTTCACGATCATCGACAAGGATGACGAGGAAACATACGACGCGATCTACGAACGGGAGCGGTCGATCATCCACGAACATGCGGATTTGCATTTTGATTTCAACGTCATAGTCCTCCGAGGCCGGTCTGTCGACGAACTCGTTGGGTCCTGCGCGCCAGTCTGGCAACGGACCGGAGTGGCCAATCCGTGCCCCAACGTCACGAGCATTTGAGCAGGGCCAAGCAGACTGAGCAACTCGCGCTTGCCCTTAATCGCGATCTCCCTGTTTGCATTGACTGGGCAGTCGCGATGCTGTTCTATTCGGCCCTGCATTATATCGATGCCTTTCTTGCGGGCAAAAACGTGCATCCCATGAACCATAAGCAACGGGACGAGGAAATTGAACGAAATGGCAGCCTGTCCGGAATCTACGGCGCCTACAGACGTCTCAAAGATCTGGTTAGAGCGGCTCGATATGAGATCCCCAATTTCGCGCCCGAGAAGCTTGATGTTGCAAGGGACCGGCTCTCATCGATCAATCAAACGTCACCTCCAACTCTAAATGGGCGATTGAAACCCGCGGCAAGTGAGGACCGTGGCGCATAACCGGTCTGCGCGAGGTAGGCGACTCGGTGATCCTGGCCGTCCCGCCCGCCCTGCTCGACATCATGGCTCTGCGGCCTGGTCCGCGCGCCGAGACGGACGCATACATGTGGACCTCGACGTCGATTTGATGCGCATCGATACCATAGATGGCGGCGCAAGTGCAGCCGCGTGCGCTCGATCTCGCCGCCCGCAAGGCAGAAAGCTGGAAACGTCCCGGATGCGAATCGTGGTCCAGCCAGAACCGCCAGTACCCAGCACCGCCGAGCGGAGCGCGTCTGGGTTTGCGCTCCACCGCCCCGGTCTGATACTATCTAGGTGGCAGAGCGGAATCCTTCCCTTGAAGTGCCACAAATCCAACCAACGGAGTAAACGAATCACTGAATGAATTTCACTGTTTTTCTAGGCAACCTGCCCACGTGGGTCACTGCCGACGACATTAAAGCGTGGCTGACGGCCGAGAATCTGGTCGCGGATTCGGTTAAAGTGATCCGCAACCACGAAACGCAAGAATCCAAGGGCTTCGCATTTGTGGAAGCGCCCACCGCCGACGAGATGCAGGCGATCATCCGCCGCTTCGATCGTGCGCCTCTGGAAGACCGGCTGTTGCGGGCCAATCCGGCGCAGCCTTCCAAGGGTAAAGAAAGCAAACCGGCGACGACGATGGAGCGTCCCGTACAGCAGCGCAACGGCCGCAAGCCGCGGCGCGGCAAAGATGCAGCTCCCAAGACCGCCTTTGGCGCCGAGCTGGCCAAGGCATTATAAAACGGGCAGCGTTTGCCCACCATAACGGGTCCTCCCACACCTGTGAAGTACAGTCACAGCCCTCATTCCTTTAAGTTGTTCCATTGCAGCAACTTCCTTTTGGCCAACCATCTGCATCGCTTCCGACCATGAGATTCGTCTGGCTCGCCTCGATTTTATGGAGCAGCCTGCTCCTGGCCGGCACTCCGGAACAGGAGATGAACGTCAACACGCGCTACACGGTGGAGAGCGTGGAACTCGCCGGCGACAGTCCGGCCGGCATCAGCACGGGACTGCGCGGCGAGCTGACCCGGCTGGTGGGCGCCAAGCTGAATCCGGTCGCGCTCGACGATCTGGCCACGCGCATCCGGCGCGAGTTGCACGTGCGGGCAGTCACGCATCGGCTGCTGCGCGGACAGACGCCGGAACACGTGCGGGTGGTGTTTGTGGTGCGCGGGACGCCCGCGAAGTTCGAGGCGTCGGTACCGAAGCTCGTTTACCGCACCGATGGGGGCTTTTCCGGACTGGCGGAAGGCACTGCCACCGTGGGATCGCAGGCGTTCACCTTTGGCGGGGTGAGCGACGGCGACGATCTGGCGGAGCGCTATACCGGCATCGTCGCGCGCTACGAAGACAAGCGCCTGATGAGCGATCGCGTGCGGTTCCGGGTGGATTTCGAGAGCTATCACGAGCGGTGGAACCAGGCTACCGCGAATGCCCTGGACGAGGCGGGCGCGGAAAGCGGCACTTCCGGGATCTACCGGACCCGGCAGAATATCGAACCGCTGGTGACTTTCGTGCTCGCCAGAGGCGGTTCGGGGCTCGTGAACCTTACCGTGGGCACCAGTTTTGAACGGTTTCAATCGCAGTTTCCGGCCGCGAGGACGGAGTCCGCCAACGCGATGGTGACTACTCTGCGCTATCATCGGCGCGTGGAGGGCGACGACGCCAACCAGCAAGAATGGGACGCAGGTTACAGCCTGCGCGCGGCCACCAATCTTCTAGGCAGCGATTTCGCCTACGCCCGTCACCTGGGAGACGCGCACTACGTCTATTCCTGGGGACATAACCAGTTTGTGGACGACCTGACGGGCGGGGCCATCACCGGGCGCGCGCCACTTTTCGAACGCTTTATACTGGGTAACAGCACTTTGCTCCGCGGGTGGAACCGATTTGAGCTGGATCCGCTAGGCGGGGACCGCATGGTGGCCAACACCGCGGAGTACCGGTACCGGCTCTTCGACGTTTTCTACGATTGTGGGGCAGTATGGGATCAGGGCCAGACGGCGGTGTTGCGGCATTCGGCGGGTGTGGGTATCCGGCAGAACGGCATGTACGCGGCGTTGGCATTTCCGATCAAGGAAGGCCATATTGAACCGGTTTTCATGGTGGGCATGAACTATTGAATGGCGCAAGCCGGAGCGGACCAACCGAGCGCGGACAAACCGAGCCGCGACCGTAAGGGAGCGGTCCCCATCAGCCGCAGGCGCTGGCTTCTGGCCGGTGTGGCTATTCCTTTGTCTTGCCTGGGGGCCGCCGAACGCCTGAGCGTCACCTGGGATGGCGACGACCTGCATGTGGCCGCGCCGCAACTGCATTTCCTGGCCGGCAAGCCGCTCGATCGCCTGCGAGACGGCGCTGCGGTGGTGTTCCTGACGCAGTTGACCCTCACCACCGACAACTTTACGACCAGCCTGCGGCGGACGCCCGAACGTTTCGTATTCAGCTACGACCTGTGGGAAGAGAAGTTCTCAGTGACGAAGCTGGGCGAAGGGCAGCGGACGGTCGCGCACCTGTCGGCGACGGCGGCGGAGGCCTGGTGCCTGGACAACGTGGCCATCAGTGCCACGGGCCTGCCCCAGGACCGTCCCTTCTGGTTGCGCTTCGAACTGCGCGCGGCCGAACCGAAGGACGAAGCCGCGGTGATCGGCGAGAGCGGCCTGAACCTCACGCGGCTCATCGAGATCTTCAGCCGGCGCCCGCGCGATCAGCAACCGCAGTGGACCGCGGACGCCGGCCCCTTGCGCTTGGGCGATCTCAAAAGGCTGTTGGGCCGCGCCGCGCGAACGCTGTGAACCGGCTACGCAACAGGCTGATCGGGATCTTTCTGGCGGCCACTTTAGTCCCGCTGGCCGCCACGCTCTGGATTACAACTTCCCTGCTGGATCGCAGTCTGAGCTATGCCTCGACCGGAGAGCTGGACCGGCTGTCGCGCTCCCTGCAAAAGACCGGTAAAGAGCTGTACCAGCGCGCCTGCGACGCTCTGAAGAACGATGCGCTGGGCGGCCATGTGGAACCGCTGCGTTATGCCGCGGCCCGGCAGGCCCAGTGGCCCGCGCCGGTGAAGACCTTTTTCGACAGCGGCGACGCCGAACGTTTCCTGATCTCCGGAAGCGGCGGGGACCGGATCGATTACCTGGCGCGGCGCGGCGATGAAGTATGGCAATGGTCCACCAACCTGGGCGGCGTGGGTCTGGACGAGCTTTCGCGCGAAATCCGCACCGCGCGGGAAATCGTGGAAAAGCGGCAGTCGCGCGATCTGTTGCGCGGGTTCACGTACACCTGGGTGTTGCTGGCGGCTTCGGTCTGGATTGCTTCCCTGGTGCTGCTGGTGTACCTGGCGCATCGCATCAGCCGTCCCATCCAGCAGCTCACAGCGGGGCTTGCGCAACTCGCGGCGGGAGACCTGGCCACGCGCGTCGAAGCGCGCCGCGACGACGAGGTGGGCCGCGCCATGCGCGCCTTCAACGACATGGCGGAGCGCCTGCAGCGCTCGACCGAGCGCCTGGTGTACCTGACGCAACTGGCAAGCTGGCGGACCCTGGCGCGCAAGATGGCGCACGAGGTGAAGAATTCGCTCACGCCCATCAGGCTCACCGTGGAGGAGATGCTGGCGCGTTCGGGCGATAGCGACCGCCCGTTTATGGAGCAGGCCGCGCAGATCGTGGTGGAAGAGGTGGAGAGCCTGGAACGGCGCGTGCGCGCGTTCTCGCAATTCGCCGCCGAGCCTCCCGTCGAGCTCGTGCCGCTGGATCTGAATGCGCTGCTGGAAGAGCGCATCGCTTTTTTGAAGAGCGGCCACCCCGAGTTGACCTACGACCTGCGCCTCGACGCAGGCCATCCCACCGCGCTGGCCGACCAGGACCTGGTGAGAGGCATCCTCACCAACCTGCTGGAAAACGCCGCCGAAGCCGCCGGCGCGGGCGGGCGCATCCTCGGTATTACCGCGGTCCACAACGGCCACGCGCTGGTGGAGGTGCACGATTCCGGTCCTGGTCTGAGCGAACAGATTCGGCAATCTTTGTTTCAGCCCTCCATTTCGTTCAAGAAGGGCGGCATGGGGCTGGGGCTTTCGATCTCCCGTAAAGGCGCCCTGCTGACGGGCGGCGACATCGTGCTGGTGAAAGGAGAACTGGGCGGGGCCGCTTTCCGCGTGCTGCTGCCCGTGGAGTCCAATGGCATCCAAGCGCATCCTGATCGTGGATGACGAAGAGAATATCGGCCGCTCGCTGCGTATGATCCTGGAGCGCGAAGGCTACTCGATCGCGGTGTGCCGTTCCATCCGCGAGTTTCGCGCAAACCCGGACGCGGAGCGCGCCGACGCCTTCCTGTTCGACGTGCGCCTGCCGGACGGCAGCGGCATCGACCTGCTGCGCTCCGTGCGGCAGAACGGCAATTCCGCGCCCGCCGTAATGATCTCCGGGCACGGCACCATCGCGGACGCGGTGGAGGCCACTCGCGCGGGCGCCTTCGATTTTCTGGAGAAGCCGCTCAGCCGCGATAAGGTGTTGCTGGCCATCAAGAACGCGCTGGAGCACTCCAGCCTGCGCGCGGAGAACGAGCGCCTGCGCGAACTGGTGGGCATCAGCCCGAAGATGATCGGCTCCAGCCCGGCGTTCCAGCGCGCCGTGGAGCAGGCCAGCATGGCGGCCCGTTCGGATGCGCGCGTGCTGCTGATCGGCGAATCCGGCACGGGCAAGGAACTGCTCGCGGCGCACATCCATCAGAACAGCCCCTTCGCCGCGGGACCGTTCGTGAAAGTGAATTGCGCGGCGATCCCCACCGAATTGATCGAAAGCGAATTGTTCGGCCACGAGAAGGGCGCGTTCACCGGCGCGGCCGGGGCGCGCCGCGGCAAGTTCGAGCTGGCCGACAGCGGCACGATCTTCCTGGACGAAGTGGGCGATCTGCACGGCGCATCGCAGGCCAAGCTGCTGCGCGTGCTGCAGGAAGGCGAGTTCCACCGGGTGGGCGGCGAGCAGACCATCCGCGTGGCTGTGCGCGTGGTCTCGGCGACCAACCGCGATCTGAGCGCGCTGGTGGTGCAGGCGAAGTTCCGCGAGGACCTGTACTACCGGCTCAGCGTGGTGCCCATCCGGGTGCCGGCGCTGCGCGAGCGGCCGCAGGATATCAAGCTGCTGGCCGAATATTTCCTCGACGATTTCTGCGCGCGCAACAACTTCAAGCCCAAGACGCTGGACGATTCGGTCTATCCGATTCTGGAGAGCTATCCCTGGCCCGGCAATGCGCGCGAGCTGCGCAACGCCATCGAGCGCATGGCCATCCTGACGGCGGGCGAGCGGCTGACGCGCGACGCGATTCCGGTGGAGATTCGCGTGCAGCGGGAGCCGGGGCCGCGGTCCAGCGTGCAAGAGGCGCGGGAGTCGGCCGAGCGCGATCATATTCTGCGCGCGCTGGAGGAGGCCAACTGGAACGTGTCGGGCGCGGCGCGCGCGCTGGGCATGGAGCGGACGAATTTGCATAAGCGGATTCGGGCGCTGGGGATCAGCAGGGGGAAGTAGGGCTGGAGGTGGCGGAGATTTCCCGCGTGGCCGTCGAAGGATCGCGAGCGATGTCTCTGGCCTACGGTCCGGACGCGACCAAGATCAGATGATTGGGCCCACTTGGTACCCTAAAATACTTGCCATCTTCATCATAAACAACCTGCCGTCCCTCTGAAATCGCGCCAGGAACGTAGCGCTCGTCAACTAGCCAAACAGACGTACCCCGGGACTTCAACATCGATTCCACATCGATTCTTCGCTGGTCCAGCGCCGAGGACGGCCTTCCGAAGCCAATTTGGAGATTGGCCGCTGCAGGCGGGGCCTCCAAGAAGAATTTCCATGACTGCCGCAACGAAACCCATTGAAGACGCCCCTCTACGACAACTGTCGCGGATTTCCCATTCGGGTCCATTGGGAGCACTTCCTTGATTCGGCTTTTAGGAACTGTGATTCGATGCCCAGATCCCGGCTTGTCAAACTGCACAGTATCAGGCCCAACGTCGTTGACCCTGAATTCGTCTTCCGCACACCGTGTGGGGATAATCGGGTAAATCTTGATTTGCGTTCCGTCCCTGCGGAGCAGCTCCAGCTTGCCAGCTACATCGGCTGTGGGCGGGAGGCCCGAAATTGGTGCTTCGGTTTTGACGACCGTCCGAGGGGCCTGATCAACCACAGGCATCCGTGAATAGCGCGCCAATTCCGCTATGACCTCAGAAATCGAGGGTCGCTCAGTAGGGGACTGCCGGACCATACGATCCACAATGGGGTCGAGATGCGCGTAGTTTTGGGCCGCCGGACCGATCAGCTTCGGTTGAGTCCCTTGCAATACTTCCCCCGTAAACATCTCGTTCCTCGGGGATCACCCAAAACCGGCCATAGAGGGTCACTTCAAAACCGGCCAACGATAACCATCATTCAGGACGTTGATTTTGACGCGAGGGTAGGTACCCTCGGTCGATGTGAGCAATGTC
>Ga0181536_10001867_pt1 | contig 24433 bp, 21 predicted proteins | sample PEATcosm2014_Bin_41_FD_121105 | JGI IMG/M metagenome (GOLD analysis project Ga0181536, IMG submission 121105) | Peatland microbial communities from MTU Mesocosm Facility, Houghton, MI, USA - PEATcosm2014_Bin17_60_metaG | ecosystem: Environmental > Terrestrial > Soil > Wetlands > Peat | place...
GGATGACGTCTGCGTTGGCAACGACCTGCTTCGGGTCGCCCTCGGCGATCTTCTGGCCATGGTCGAGCACCACGATGTGACGCGCCACGGCCATAATGGCGCGCATGACGTGCTCGACGATGACGATCGTCAGTCCGCGCTGCGAAAGTTTTCCAATGAGCGCAACGGCTTGATCGATTTCTGCCGGGTTCAGCCCGGCCATGACCTCGTCGAGCAAGAGAAGCCGCGGCTGCGTCGCCAACGCGCGCGCCATTTCGAGCCGGCGTTGGTCGATGGTTGTCAGGTCGCGCGCCGGCGAGTGCTCTTTGGCCGAAAGCCCGACGAAATCTATCGCTTCGCGGGCACGCGCACGTGCGACCTCAGGCTTCTTGTTGCGCAGGAACGCTCCGGTCATCACGTTTGCCAGCACCGTCATCTTGCCAAACGGTCTTGCGACCTGAAACGTGCGTGCCAATCCGTGCGCGCAGATTTCGTGCGGCCGCAGCCCCACGAGCTCGCGACCGAAAGCGGACACCGAACCGGCGTCGGGCCGATGGTAACCGGTGATAAGGTTGAAACTGGTCGTCTTGCCAGCGCCATTTGGCCCGATGAGCGCAACGGTTTCGGTCGCATTCACGGAGAAGCTGAGATCCTGAACGGCTCGCAGCCCACCGAACCGCTTGCTGAGGTTGCGAATAACGAGTGCCTCAGCCATCGAGCGGAGCTTCTTGCGCGCGCGCCGGGCCGGGGTGAACAAGGCGTCGGTAAACATCAGTGATAACGCCGATCAGCCCGGTTGGTCGCCAAAGGATCACTGCTATCAGGATCAGGCTGTATACCGTCAACTGCACCCCGCCATGGCCGCTGCCGAGCCAGCTTTGCAACAGTGCAGAAGTCGCTTCCAGCAAAACAGTACCGACGACGGGACCCCACAAGGTTCCAATGCCGCCAACGATCGACACCAAAGCCGCCTCGACCGAAACGTTGAAGCTGAATGCGGTATTTGGATCGATGAAGTAGATATACTGGATGTAGAAAGTTCCGGCGAGCGCCGTGAGAAATGCACTTATCAAATAGATGTGCCGCTTGATCCGCAGCGTGTCCACTCCGATCGCTTCGGCGGCGTCCTCATCCTCGCCGACGGCAACCAGGTAATATCCCATCCACGATCGCTCGATCCGATAGGTGACCGCGAGCCCGACCGCCAGCATCGCGAGTGCGATGTAATAGTACGCGGCCTTCGACTCGAACTGCATCATCAGCGGCGCGTCTCCAAGGTTGGGGAGCGTAGTGCCTTCGGCCCCCCACGCGAAATCGCGAAACTTGAGAAACAGCAGCATCAAAACTTGCGCCGTTGCGATCGTAGCAATCGCAAAATACGGTCCGCGCAGCCGGAAGCACAAAGCGCCGATCGGCAGGCTCGCCAGCATCGCCACGACGCCGCCGGCCAGTATGCCGATCCAGGGTGAAACCCCGAATCGAATAAGCAGGATCGTCGACGTGTAGGCGCCTAAACCGAAATACGCCGCGTGACCCAACGAAAGCTGCTTGGCGTAGCCCCCCATCAGGTTCCAGGCGACGCCGATAAATGCGAACAGCAACACCCTGATGCAGACGTCGATTGCGAAAGCATTCGGCACCGCGACAGGAAGCACGAGCGCGATCACCGCGAGCACGCCGAGCCAAAGCCCGCCCGAACTAGAGAGCCTGTGCATCACCGTGTCCAGCCTCCGAAAAGTCCGCTCGGCCTCAGCGCAAGCGTCAGCAGCAGCATCAGGAACACCACGATCAATCCGGAATCGGCCCCGACGAATTGCACACCCAGCGACTCGGCGACGCCCATCATCAGGCTGGCGATCAGTGCGCCGGTGACGTTGCCCAGAGTCCCCAAGACGACGGCGACGAACGCCATCAGCACAAACACCTGGCCAACCATCGGATATGCCGGATAGAACGGCATCAGCAGCGAACCCGCGGCGCCCGCCAGTGCCAGCGCCACGCCAACGGCTACGCAGAACACGCGATCGGGATTGATGCCCATCAGCATCGCGACGTCGCGGTTCTGCGCTGCGGCGCGCATCGCCTTGCCGAGATCGGTGGCGTGCAGGAATATCCAAAGCAGCCCGCTCAGGAGCATCGCAACGATGAATGCGCTGAGTTTTGCCACCGCGATATAGAGCACGCCGAGACGGATCGTCGTTTCGGTATATGGAGTTTCCACCGTCCGGTAATTAGCCGTGAACAACAACAGTGCAACGTTCACCAGCAGCAAGGAAAGCGCGAAGGTGAGGAAGATTTGAGGCATGTCGCCGAGTGCCAAGACCCTCCGGATCAGGAACTGCTGCAGCAGCACGCCGATGACAAACAGGACGGGCATTGAGACAACGAGCGACAGCAGAGGATCGATGCCGAATCGACTGGCAAGGAAAAAGCTGATGTACATGCCGATCATCACGAATTCGCCTTGGGCGAAGTTGACGATCTTCACCACGCCGAAAATCAGCGTAACGCCTATGCTCACCAGCGCGTAGATGCCGCCGATGAGCAAGCCGTTCACCACCGCCTGTGCCACCGTCGCGAGCATCGACCGGCGACGCGTCTTAAGCTTTCAGCAACGGTGCACGTGCGTCTTCCTTGGGAAATACGGCCGCCAGATCACCGTGCTGCCACTGGACGCCGACCGGATGGGCGTAGATGTTCTTGCCGTCAGGGCCGAATTTGACTTTCCCGCCGGGACACATCGCGGCGTAACCCTCGGCGACGTCAAGCGAGGCGATCGCATCGCGCACCTTTTGCGGATCGGTTGATGCCGCCCGCTCGAGCGCGTCCGCAATCATGAACGTCTGGGCGACGAGACCGCCAGCGTACTCGAAGAGAAACTCCCCATACTGTTTCTGGAAGGCTGCATTCACTTCCTGGGCTTTGGCGTTGATATCGTGATTCCAGTGCGCGACGCCCAACAGGCCTTCCGCGAGATTCCCCACGTTTGTGTAGAAGTCGGGGATAACGAACCCTCCGGAGCCGCCATTGATGGCGATCTTGAGGTCGACCTGCTTGATCGCGCGGATGATCAGAATGAGGTCGTTCAAATAGGAAACCGGGAACAACATGTTGGCGCCCGAGGCTTTAACCTTGTTGATCAGGGGGCTCGCATCGGTCAACCCGGCCGAGTACGGCTCGAACATGACGATCTCCACGCCCTCGCCAGGCGCTTGTTCGCGCAGACCGTTGGAGGTCGAAGTGCCGAATGCGGTATTCTCGAATACCACCGCCACCTTCGGCTTGTCGCTCACCAGCTTCGACATTTGGAGTTGCGCTAGCGCGAACTGCGAAGCGCGCGCGAAAGGCGTGAAGGTATAATGACGGTCCTTGTTGAGCTGGTCGGAACTCGATCCGGTCAAAAGCGGCACTTTCGCGCGTTCGGCAACCTCGCTTGCGATCAGCGTCAGAGCACTGGCAAAGCAGCCATGAATCGCCGACAGCTTGTAGCCCGAGATCAAACGGTCGGTCTCTGTGCGCGTGACGGTGGTATCGCTTTGCACGTCGGAGATGATCAGGTTCAGCTTGGCGCCGCCCAGCGACTTGATGCCGCCGGCATCGTTGACCATCTGGACCGCGAGCTTGGCAGCATTGACGCAACCCTGTCCGATTTGGGCAAAGCTTCCGGTGACCGGGTAAAGCCCGCCGATATTAACGGGTTCGGCGGCTGCCGACCTGCGTGGGATGCCGAACGTGGCCAACGCACCGGCACCGAACACGGCTGTCGCGGATTTTTTGAGGAAGTCTCGGCGACTGCGCCGCGCTGCAACGGCCTCACTCTTGGACGTTCCCATCTCCACCTCCCCCGATCATTTTTCCCGCCGCAAGTCGATACGGGCGCTTAGTAGGTGCATACAACATTGTTTATAAGATTGTAAACATCTTATTCTTGCCCTATCTGTCTTGCGTGAGAGCTGCTTCCGAGATCCCCCATGACTACCAGTAGGACAAACCGACGAGACCATTTGACGCCTGAGCCGACCGGTGCGCCGAAACGACAGGCGCGTGGATCGGCGTCGCGCGCGCAAGAGCACGCGATGGCCGATCTCATCGCCACGAGCCTGGAGGAGGATATCGTCCTCGGCCGGCGTCACCCTCGGGAGCGCCTTATCGAGCAGGATCTCTGCGACCGCTTCAAGACGCATCGCGGCGACGTTCGGCTTGCCCTGTTCGAACTTGAGAAGAAGGGTATCGTTCAGCGCATTCCCAATCGTGGTGCGATGGTGCGGGATCTCACGCCAAAGGAGGTCATGGAGATCTACGCCGTGCGCGAGGAGGTGGAGGTTATGGCCGTGCGCATTCTGCCTTTCCCGGTTGCCGCAAATGAGCTTGCCAAGCTCGACGAACTTCAGAGCAAGCACAGCACGGCGATCGATAACGAGGACATGCTCACGGTGTTCTACACCAACCTGCATTTCCACCAGACTTTATTCGGGTTCTGCGGCAATGCCTGCCTGATCGAAACGATCAAGCAGCTTGAGCAAAAGGTCTATGGAATTCGATTTTATGCCAATGCCTTTCCCGAAGCGCTCGATCGCGCGCGCCGTGACCATATCGACATGATCGAAGCGTTGCGCGCCGCGCGTCGCGATGACCTCATTGAGCTCACGCGGCAGCACTTAAAACCATCGCCCCAGGCCTACATCCGCGCCTATGAGCGTCGCTTCAGCTAACCCGCTTGCGGCTTTACGATCGCCCAGCCGACATGCACCGCGCCGGTGCCGCGGAGCATCGGCAGATCGAACGGCGTGCCGACCTCGGCGTTGCCGGCGATCGCGGCGAATTGCGGCGGCAGGTGGCCGGTGTCGCCGCCGGTCCACACCACCACCGCGCCCTTGGCGCGCAAGTCATTGAGATCGATCCACGGCGCGCGGGCAGGCTCGCCGTCGATCAGCACCTGCGGCTGGTCCGGCGAATAATGCGCGAGGTTGCCGCCGTCCCACATCGAGCCGATGACATAGTGCAGCGGCTCGCCGGTCGCGGCGTGAAAGCGCTGCGTCAAGTCGGCGGCAAGCTTGTCGCCGGGAAAAAACACGGCTCGGTAGCGGTGGTCGATCAGCGGCAGCACCGAATAGTTGGCGAGAAAGACCACGGCGAAACTCGTGAATACGGCGCCCCAAGCGGCAACGGCCCGCCGCAGGCGCGCGGTATCGAGCGGCACGCGCGCTGTCATCACGATCCACAGCCCGACATAGAGCCACAGCGGATAGCCCCACATCGCGAACGTGCCGCGGCCGCTGACCGCGATCAGCGCGATCATGGCAAACGCGGGTCCGAAGGCGAGCAGCGTCACGATGCGGCGGTCGAAGGCGTCCGCCACTTGTGGGGGAGGGGTCGGGAAGGGGGTCGTTTTTGGTTTCGGCCACACGAACGCCGCCGCAATAAACAGCGACGGCAGCATGAAAAAGATTTGGCTGCCGGCGAAGAACGCCGGGTGCACGACGTAGTCGAACCAGCCGCGCACCGGCGCGGCGCGGTGCTCGACATAAGCGAAGGGGAGGAAATCGGTCCGGAACAGCCAGATCACATGCGGCAGCGCGATCAGAAGCGCCACCGCGAGCGCGAGCCACGGCCCCGGCGTGGCCAAGGCGCGCCGCGCCTGACGGTCGAACAGCATGAACAGCGCATAGGGCGCCACCAGTACGACGACAAAATATTTCGCCCACAACGCGCCGCCGAAGGCTAAGCCGAGGAGGCACCAGTGGCCGAGCCGGCCGCGCTTGAGGGCGGCGTGAAACGCGTAGCCGGCGAGCCCCCAGAACGGCAGTTGAATGACGTCGTGGTTGAATTTCACCGCCGTGTACTGGAAATAATGCATGCCGTCGATGATCAGTACGGCAGCGAGCGCGCCGGTCGCGCCGACCAGCGGCCGTGCGGTGGCAAAGACCGCCGCGAAAGCGATGATTACGACCGCCTGCGCGAGCGCGTAATAGGCGGCATCCGTGCCGAACACGCGGTGCATGATTTCGACGAGCCACCACGGCAGCGGCGGCAGCTTGTCGTAGCCGAGCTGCCATTCGCGGCCGTAGGTCAGCGCCTCGATGAGGTCGAGCGGCAGATTGGCGTAAAGCAGCGCCGGCAGCGCGGTCCAGACGGCAAAATGCAAGGCCAGGAAAGCGGCAAATGCAGCCCGCGGCCGGCTCTCGATCCAGCCGATCAATCCGGATGTCGGCACTGCTTTGGCCACCGCGTTGGGCACCGATAATGGCGCCGCTGCGGGGACGGATTCCGGCATCTCGGGCGTCACGGACATGAACTCTTGCGATAAGCCTGCGGCGCAGCCGGCCGCTGCTCAGTTTTGCCGTTATAAAAGCACTCCATAAGCTTAGCTACGCATGGCGGCGGACTTGCGGCGCCGCGGCGCTTGTGGACACTGCTACAGTCCGGGCGCGAATCGTTCTGGATGGGGGGCGGGGGGCCCTTGTCGGCGCCAACTGGGCTCAAAGTGGGCTTCCTGTGGGCTTGTTGGGTGTCCTTGGGCATCGTCCGGCGTGAGGCATAGCGGGGTTCGACATGGTGCGTATCAGCGCCATCTTCATTGCTGTCTGCATGGTGCTCATCGCCGGCTCGGTCGGCTTTGTAGTCTACCTTCGCTTTGGGCTCACCGGTGCCGAGTCGTTCCTGATCGCGCTCGGCGTTCTGACCGCGCTCGTGGTCTACAACACCGTTGCCGCCCGCACCCGCGACCGCGCCGAGGTGAGCGACCAGATCGCCAACCTGTCGCGCAGCTCGGCCGATCTGGCGCGCCAGATCGCGGAGCTCGGCCGTCAAGTCGTTGCCATGGAGAGCAAGGTCGATACGGTTCTCGGCAAGGCGCTGGCGACAGCTCAGCCGCTCGCCGCCGAAATCGAGGAGCTCTCGACGCTGGTCAAGCAACTCGCGGACCAGGTTGCGGCGCACGAGGTTGCGCTGCATGGCGACAGCGGCAAAGCGCGCGTCGCGCCCGCCGCAACGGCGATGCCCGCTGCCGTCCCGGGGTCCGATCCGGCCGCGGCGTCGGCGGCGCCGGCCGAGGGCATCGTTGCCGCCTTCAACGGCCTGGACCGGGACGGCATCATTGCCGCGATCCGCACCGCCATCGACGCCGGCAGGATCGATCTCTACCTGCAACCCATCGTGACGCTGCCGCAGCGCAAGGTGCGCTATTACGAGGCGCTGTCGCGGCTCAAGGCCGAGAACGGCAATATCGTCGCGGCCAGCGATTTCCTGAAATTTGCCGAAGCGGGTTCGCTGATGCCGAAGCTCGACAAGCTTTCGGTGCTGCGCTGCGTGCAGGTGGTGCGTCGCCTCCTGCTCAAGAACCGTGACATCGGGTTGTTCTGCAATCTTTCGGCAGCAACGTTGACGGACGCGGGCTTCCCGCAGCTCCTCGAATTCATCGAAGCGAACCGCGCGATCGCCGCCGCGCTGGTGTTCGAATTCACCCAGAGCGCGGTCCGCGCCATGGGACCGATCGAGCACGAGAGCCTTGCCGCGCTCGCCGATCGCGGCTTTCGCTTCTCCATGGACAACCTCACCGATCTTCGCGTCGAGCCGCGCGAACTGACCGAGCGCGGCTTTCGCTTCATCAAGGCGCCTGCGACGCTTCTGCTCAACCGCGTCGGCGCCGCCTCGACCGACATCCACCCGGCCGATCTGTCCGATTTGCTCGGCCGCTTCGGCATCGATCTCATTGCCGAACGGATCGAGGCCGAAGGCTGGGTGGTCGATCTGTTGGATTACGATGTCCGCTTCGGACAGGGCTTCTTGTTCTCGCCGCCGCGTCCGGTACGCGCGGAAGCGTTGCAGGGCGTCGATGCTGCAAAGAGCGATGCAGCAAAGAGCAATTCTGCCGAGCAGGGCAAACGCAACACCACGCCTGCCGCGGCGGGCGATGCCGCGCCCACCGCGCGTAGCGGTATCCTCGCCCAGCTTGTGCGCACCGGCAACGGGCGCACGTGATCCGGCGTGGGCGCCAACCTCAACGGTACGCGGTCTTAATTGCCTGACTTCATCGAACGATTTGAACCGCTGGCGCACGACTACGACGTGCTGTTCTGCGATGTCTGGGGCGTCGTGCATAATGGAATTGCCGCCTATGGGCCGGCGTGCGAGGCGCTGACGCGGTTTCGCGAAACCGGCGGCACGGCGATCCTCATCACCAATGCGCCGCGCTCGGGTGCCGCCGTAGAGCGCATTCTCGACCGCCTCGGCGTGCCGCACGAGGCCTACGACGCGATCACGAGTTCCGGCGACGTCACCCGCGGCATCCTCGCCAGCCGCCGCGGCGACAGCGTGTTTCATCTCGGCCCGCAACGGGACCTTTCAATCTTCACTGGCCTCGACGTCACGTTCGCGCCGATCGTATCCGCCGATTACGTGGTGTGCTCGGGTCTGTTCGACGACACCACGGAAACGCCGGAAAGTTACCGCGACCTGCTCGCGGTGATGCGCGAGCGTTCGCTGTTCATGGTCTGCGCCAATCCCGACATCGTCGTCGAGCGTGGCGAAACGCTGGTCTATTGTGCCGGCGCGCTGGCGGAAGCTTACGCGGCGCTTGGCGGCGAGGTGCTGTATTGCGGCAAGCCGCATGCGCCGATCTATCAAGCCGCGCTTGCGGCAGCGCAAGCGGCGCGCGGCGGCGCCGCGGTGCCACTTAGGCGCGTGCTGGCAATCGGCGATTCGGTGCGAACCGATCTCAAGGGCGCGGCTTGGTTCGGGCTCGACAGCCTGTTCGTCACTTCCGGCATCCACGCCGAGGACTACGGCGGCCGCGACACGCCCGATCTCAGTGCTCTAAACGCGATCTTCGCCGCCGCCGGCGTCGCACCGAAAGCGGTCATGCGCGGACTTAACTGGTAAGCGTCATTGCCAGGAGCGACCCGCCTAGGCTCGCTTCGCGAGCTACGGTGGGTCGCTCGCAATGACGCGACTACGCTGAAGTGGGCTCGGCCTTCTCGACCGCCTCGCTGAACACCGCCTCGATCTTGGCCTTCAGCGTCTGCGCGTTGAACGGCTTGACGATGTAATTGTTCACGCCCGCCTTCTTCGCCGCGATGACGTTCTCGGTCTTCGATTCCGCCGTCACCATGATGAACGGAATTTCGCGGATGCCGGGGTCGGCGCGCACCTGCCGCAGCAGGTCGAAGCCGGTCATCGGCTCCATATTCCAATCCGAAATCACCAAGCCGTAGCGCTTGGAGTGCATCCTTGCGAGCGCGCTCGCGCCATCGCGGGCATCATCCACGTCGGCGAAGCCGAGTTGCTGCAGCAGATTACGAATGATGCGGACCATGGTGTTGTAGTCGTCGACTACGAGCACAGGCATTGACGGATCGATAACCATGGCTCTGCTCCTGACGCGCTCATCGCGCGGACCCGACGTGTGTCGGCTATCATATCGAGGCAGGGCCACCCAACGGCCTCCCCGTCTCCGGCCGGGCAGCGAAATTACCCCGGGGTGTTTGAATATCGGGTTAATCGCGGTAATCGGCGGCGGTCGCGGTGCACAACCCGGCAGGTCGTGCTGCTTGACTTTGGCACTGCCGCGACGCCACCTACGGCCCCGCAGGTTTTCTTAACCATTGAAGCCCAATGCCGACGAAAAGCTTCCTCGTCGTGCGCGACAGCGCGCCCGATGACGCCTTGCGTGGCGCGGTGGTCGCCATCGGCAATTTCGACGGGGTGCATCGCGGCCACCGGGCGGTGATCGGGACCGCGCTGGCGCGGGCCCGGGCGCTCGGCCGGCCGGCGGCGGTGCTGACCTTCGAGCCGCATCCGCGCGCCTTCTTCAACCCCGGCGAGCCGCTGTTCCGGCTGACCGACGAGACCGCCAAATTGCGCCTTCTCGCCTTGACCGGGCTCGACGGGGCGATCGTGCTGACCTTCGATGCGGCGCTTGCGAGCCTGACGGCGGAGGAATTCGTCGCGCGAATTCTGGTCGAACGGTTTGCCGTGAGCGGGGCCGTCATCGGCTTCAACTTCCACTTCGGCTTGAGCCGCGCCGGCTCGCCGGACTTTCTCGCGGCCGAGGGCAAGAAACGCGGCTTTGCGGTCGAAATCGTGCCGCGGTTCGAGGACAACGGCCGACCGGTGGCCTCCGGCCCGATCAGGGATGCGCTCGCCGCCGGGCGACTCAAGGAAGCGGCCGAGTTTCTCGGCTTCCCCTGGTTCGTGTCCGGCGCGGTCATCCATGGCGACAAGCGCGGGCGCGAGCTTGGCTTTCCGACCGCCAATCTGCGTCTCGACGCCGGCTGCCGGCTGCGCCACGGCATCTATGCGGTACGGGTAGCCGTCGGCGGGCGTCGTTACGACGGCGCGGCGAATTTTGGCCGACGGCCGATGTTCGACAACGGCGCCGTGTTGCTCGAAGTCTTCCTGTTTGATTTTGCCGGCGATCTCTATGGTCAAAGCATCGACGTCGCCTTCATCGACTGGATTCGCGAGGAACGGATGTTCGCTTCGGCCGGCGATCTGGTCCGGCAGGTGCAGCACGACTGCCGCGTCGCGCGCGACGCGTTGGCGCGCGCCGGCGATATATTTCCGCCGATCTAGAGCATTTAGTCGCCGTCGTCGTCGGAGTGCTCGCGATACTCACGCGCCCACAGCGCCGCCAGGACGCCGAGCAAGGCGATCGGCACGATGCGTTGCCAGCCCAGCGTGCGGCCGACCTGGACGGCTGCGGCGAGGACTTTTGGATCGAGCAACCACGATGGCGCCCGCGCGCGGGCGGCGCGTTCAAGGATCGCGCGTTCTCTTGCGCGCCGGCGAATGAGCACACACACGACGATCCCGATAACAGCGATCAGCACGAAGGCCCCGGCCATCACCAGACCGGCGACGATGCTGCTCGTTTCGAGCACCAGCCAGTCGTAGGCGGTGACGCACAGAAAGACGAACGCCGTCAACGACGCGACCGCGATAATCACGACCCAGACGAACAAAGCAGGGCTCGCGCCGATTCTCACCTGGACCGCAAGCGCGATGTCGCGCATCCAGCTCTTGAGCATGGAATCCTCGCGATCCGCTCGGCGCCTAAAGCTTCAGCGCCGCCTTAGCGGCGCCACGTTGCGCCGAACAGGAATCCGAGACCGGCCACAACCGCGAGCGTGGCGTAGGGCCGCTTCTTGATTGCTTCATCGATCGCGTCGACCGCTTCGCGGCCTTTATCCGGAGCGTCGGAAACGACGCCGTCGACACTCGACCGCGCCCGCCGCCACGCCGCCCCGCCCTTGTCGGCGAGGATGTCGCCGAACTGTTTGGCGAGCCATGCGAAATCGTCGCGCAACGCTTGCAGATCGCTCTGGATGTCGCCGGAGGTCTCGGCTGCGGTCTTGGGGACTTCGCGAATGCCGTCTTTGGCCGTTTCTCGAACGTTATTCGATGCCGTTGCTGCGGTGTTCATGCAAATTCTCCGTACACAGGCCGAATTGCTCGGTTAATCATCCAAGGCGCGCAGAAGTTCCCTTGATAATTATCAAGGCTGAGAATACCCCCACTCCATCAGGCAGTCTGATGTCGTCGGTCGGGACCAAATGGTTGAATATGACAAGCGTGGGGGCCCTTTCCGCACTGCAATCGCCTTGTTAGAAGCCGCAGCATGACCGACACGCCCGCAAAAACGCGCGATTACAGCGCGACGCTGTTCCTGCCCAAGACCGATTTCCCCATGCGCGCCGGCCTGCCGCAAAAGGAGCCGGGCATCCTTGCGCGCTGGCATAAGCTCGGCCTCTACGGGCGGTTGCGCGCTGCCGCCAAGGGCCGGCCGCGATTCATCCTCCACGACGGGCCGCCCTACGCCAACGGCAACATCCACATCGGCCACGCCCTCAACAAAATCCTCAAGGATGTGGTGACGCGCAGCCAGCAGATGCTCGGCTTCGATTCGAACTACGTGCCGGGCTGGGACTGCCACGGCCTGCCGATCGAATGGAAGATCGAGGAGGAAAACTACCGGGCGAAGGGCAAGCCGAAGCCTGATCTCGCTACCCCGGCCGCGCTGGTTGAATTCCGCAAAGAGTGCCGGCAATTCGCCGAGCACTGGATCAATGTGCAGCGCGGGGAGTTCAAGCGCCTCGGCGTCGTCGGCGACTGGGCGCACCCCTATACCACCATGGATTTTTTCGCCGAAGCGCAGATCGCGCGCGAGCTGATGAAGTTTGCGGCCAACGGCACGCTCTACCGCGGCTCGAAGCCGGTGATGTGGTCGGTGGTGGAGAAGACCGCGCTCGCCGAGGCGGAGGTCGAGTACGAGGATTACACGTCCGATACGGTGTGGGTGAAGTTTCCGGTCGCTGCTGAGGCGAAGTTGGTTCCTTCTCCCGCCAGCCACGGTCAACGCATATGGTCGGAACCTGACGCTAACGTCCGTGCGGCCGTTCGCGACTTGATTGATCAAAAAGCCTCGATTCTCATTTGGACCACGACGCCTTGGACCATTCCGGGGAATAGAGCCGTTAACTTCTCTCCTAAAATCAGCTATAGGCTTTACGAGGTCACCGACGCGCCCGCCAATAATTGGGCAAAGGTAGGCGATAAATTCATCCTTGCTGAAAAACTTGCCGTTGACGTGCTGCGGCAAGCTCGTGTTACCGCGTTCAAGCCGCTTGGGATTGTCTCTACCGGTATTATTCAAGCGATTGTTTGCAATCACCCACTAAATGGGTTTGCAGGCAACTATAGTTTCCAAGTGCCGCTCCTTGCCGGCGAGCATGTGACCGAAGAAACCGGCACCGGCTTTGTGCACACCGCGCCCGGACATGGTCGCGAGGACTTCGATGTTTGGATCGCGAATACGTTGTCGCTGGTGGATTCGGGCATCGACACCGCCATCCCCTATACCGTCGACGCCGACGGCCGCTTCACCGATCAGGCGCCGGGATTTACCGGCAAGCGCGTGCTGACGGAAAAAGGCGAAAAGGGCGACGCCAACGAGGCGGTGATCAAGGCTTTGATTGACGTTGGCATGCTGATCGCGCGCGGCCGGCTCAAGCATCAATATCCGCATTCGTGGCGCTCGAAGAAACCGATCATCTTCCGCAACACGCCGCAATGGTTCATTGCGATGGACAAAGACATCGCAAAGCACCGCGACACGCTGCGTCATCGCGCGCTTGAAGCGATCAAGGCGACGCGCTGGGTGCCGGCGCAGGGCGAGAACCGCATCACCGGCATGATCGAGAGCCGGCCCGATTGGGTGATTTCGCGCCAGCGCGCCTGGGGCGTGCCAATACCGGTGTTCATCAAGGAGAAGCCGGACGGCTCGGTGGATATCCTCAACGATCCCGACGTGAATGTCCGCATCATCGAGGCCTTCGAGGAAGAGGGCGCGGATGCCTGGTACGCCGACGGCGCGCGCGAGCGCTTCCTCGGCAAGCTCGCCAAGGACAATTGGCGCAAGGTCGACGATATTCTCGACGTGTGGTTCGATTCGGGGTCGACGCACGCCTTCGTGCTCGAAGACCCGCAGCACTTTCCGGCGCTCGCCGGCATCGCCCGCAAAGCCGACGGCGGAGCCGAGACCGTGATGTATCTCGAAGGCTCCGACCAGCACCGCGGCTGGTTCCAGTCCTCGCTGCTCGAAAGCTGCGGCACGCGCGGCCGCGCGCCGTTCGACGTCGTGCTCACCCACGGCTTCGTGCTCGACGAGGCCGGCCACAAAATGTCGAAGTCGCTCGGCAACGTCACCGCGCCGCAGGACGTGATCAAGGACTCAGGTGCCGACATCCTGCGGATGTGGGTGTGCGCCGCCGATTATGCCGACGATCTGCGCATCGGTCCGGAAATCCTCAAAACCACCGTCGAGACCTACCGCAAGCTGCGCAACACGCTGCGCTGGATGCTCGGCAATCTCGCGCATTTCCAAGCCGCGGATCGAATTTCCTACGAAGCGATGCCGGAACTCGAGCGCTTGATGTTGCACCGCCTCGCCGAGCTCGATCCGCTGGTTCGCGGAGCTTACGCCGATTTCGATTACAAGCGCATCTTCGCCGCCATCAACGCCTTCATGACGATCGATCTCTCGGCGTTCTATTTCGATATCCGCAAGGACGCGCTGTATTGCGATCCGTACTCCTCGACGACGCGCAAGGCCTGCCTCACCGTGCTCGATCATCTGTTTCGCGCAACGGTGACCTGGCTCGCGCCGATGCTCTGCTTCACCGTCGAGGAGGCGTGGCTGGCGCGCGATCCGGCGGCGCTCTCGGTGCATCTCGAAGAATTTGCCAGCGTGCCGCAATCCTGGCGCGACGACGCCTTGGCCGAGAAATGGCGCAAGGTGCGCCAAGTCCGGCGCGTGGTCACCGGCGCGCTCGAAATCGAGCGGGCGCACAAGCGCATCGGGTCCTCGCTCGAGGCGCATCCGATCGTGCATGTGTCCGATCTCGAGCTGTTCTCGGCGATCGTCGACGTCGACCTCGCCGAAGTTTGCATCACGTCGGGGGCCGTGCTGATGGAAGGTGAGGGGCCGCCCGACGCCTTCCGGCTGCCGGACGTGGCGGCCGTTGCCGTCATTCCGGAATTGGCCGAAGGGCGCAAATGCGCCCGCTCGTGGAAAATCTCGCCCGCGGTCGGCGAGGATCCGCAATATCCCGACGTTACGCCGCGCGATGCGCAGGCGTTGCGCGAATGGGAAGTGATGCGCAAGGCGGCGGAGTAGGGCTTCGTGGCCGACGCAGCACAAAGCAAAGCGGATCGCACCTATGCCTGGGGGCCGTTGAGCGCACCGGGGCTCGCGGTTGCGGCGATCACCTGCGCGATCGATCAAGCAAGCAAGTTTTGGCTCTTGTTCGTGTTCGATCTCGATAGCCGGCCACGCCTGGCCGTAACGCCGTTTCTCGATCTTCTATTAACCTGGAATACCGGCATCAGTTATGGCCTGTTTCCGCAGCAGGGGCCGATCGGCCAGTGGGCGCTGCTCGCCTTCAAGGCGGCGGCGGTGGCGTTGCTGTGGGTCTGGCTGGCGCGGGCGCCGTCGCGGCTGACTGCCGCAGCGCTCGGGCTGATCATCGGCGGCGCGCTGGGCAACGCCATCGACCGGCTGCATTGGCCCGGGGTCTTGGATTTTGTGCTTCTCCACGTGGAAACCGCCAGTTGGACCTTTCGCTGGTACGTGTTCAACCTCGCCGACGTGGCGATTGTTGCGGGTGTCGTGGGACTCCTGTATGAATCGCTACGGGGTGGTAGTGCCGCAAAAGCGCCCTGATCTCGTATATAAAAAACCTGTAACGAGGGTCAGGCTAGTCTTCAGGACTACCGCCCGGAGCCTGACGTTCCGATGCCTCGGGGTGAAACCATGCCGCAGGATCGTATTTGCAACCGCAAGGCTGGCCGTAGCGTGCTCGTGCGCGCTGCGCTGGGCGCCGCCGTGGCCGCTCTCGTCATTTGCGCCAATACCGCTGCCGTGCGAGCCGGCGACGACGATGAGGATGGCGCATCGGTGATGAGCAGGATCATGCGCACGTTCGGCGTGAAAGCTCCGGACGGCGGGTATGATGGCATCAACTACACCGAGCGCTCGCCGCTCGTTGTGCCGCCGACGCGCGATCTGCCTCCGCCGGTGAACGCAACTGCGCCGCCGGCCCCGAACTGGCCGAAGGATCCGGACGTCGAGCGGCGCGCCAAAGCCGAGCAAGAGGATAAAAAGGTCGTACCGCACAAGGACTACATTGTGGAATCCTCCCGTCCGCTGCGGCCCGACGAACTCAGTGCGGGCGGTGGCACGACAGCGCGCAATGGCAGTGCCGCTCCTACGACCGGGAGTTCTCAACAGGACGACAGGTATTCTAACCCCGCCAAGAAGAACCTCTTCACCAACCTGTTCAAGAAAGAAGAATACGCGACGTTCACCGGCGAGCCGGCGCGGGGAAGCTTGACGGATCCGCCTCCCGGATATCTCACCCCGTCGCCCGATCAGCCATATGGCGTCGGCGCGGAGCACAAACAGTACAAGGTGCCGACTCTCGGCGAGCGCGTGGAACCACAGTCGGGATCGGCGGCGTCGCCGGGCCATTGATCGAGCGCGGGACTGCTTCTCGACTCGAATTGAGTTTCTGAACGGGGCGACTGCCGTTCTGCCACATAATGTGCGACGTTTTGTGGGGCGTGCTTTTGACCAAGCCCGCGGAGGCTATTCTCGTGCCAAAAATGATGATGCTCGTCCTCGCGCTTGCCGGCACAGTCGCCTTTGCCATCCGCGCCGGGGCCGCGCCAACCGTGACGGATTTCACGCTGAAGAACGGTCTTGAAGTCGTGGTGATCCCCGACCATCGCGCGCCGGTCGTCACCCACATGATCTGGTACAAAGTCGGTGCTGCCGACGAGACCCCGGGCAAGTCGGGCCTTGCGCACTTCCTCGAACACCTGATGTTCAAGGGCACCGAGAAGAATCCCGGCGACACGTTCTCGCAGGACGTCGCCGAAATCGGTGGCCAGGAGAATGCTTTCACCTCCAGCGACTACACCGGCTTTTTCCAGCGCGTCCCGCGCGAGCACCTCAAGGAGATGATGGCGTTCGAAGCCGACCGTATGACCGGCCTGGTGCTGACCGACGACGTCGTGCGTCCCGAGCTCAATGTCGTGCTCGAAGAACAGAACATGCGGGTTGCCAACAATCCGGTCGCACGGCTCGGCGAGCAGATGGACGCCGCGCTCTATCTGAACCATCCCTATGGCCGGCCGGTGATCGGCTGGCGGCATGAAATCGAACAGCTCGACCGCAACGACGCGCTGGCGTTCTACCGGCGCTTCTATACGCCGAACAACGCCATCGTGGTCGTCGCCGGCGACGTCACCGCCGACGAGGTCAAGGCCGACGCCGAGGAAACCTACGGCAAGGTTGCCCCGCGTGCCGAGATCGGCCCGCGCAATCGGCCCAAGGAGCCGGTGCAGGAGGCGCCGCGCACCGTCACGCTCGCCGATTCCCGCATCGAGCAGCCGAGCGTGCAACGCAACTATCTCGTCCCTTCGGAAACCACGGCCAAACCCGGCGAGAGCGAGGCGCTCGACGTGCTCGCCCATGTGCTTGGCAGCGGCGCCAACAGCAGGCTTTACCGAACGCTCGTCGTCGACAAGGGCCTCGCGCTGAATGCCGGCGCCACCTATTCGGGCACTGCGCTCGATTACGGCAAGTTGGGCGTCTATGGCGTGCCGAAGCCGGGAGTGACGCTGCACGAGGTCGAAGATGGGATCGACGCCGTGCTTGCCGACGTCATCGCGCGCGGCATCCCCGCCGATGAGCTCGATCGCGCCAAGAACCGCCTGATCGCCGATGCGGTCTACGCCCAGGACAATCAGGCAACATTGGCGCGCTGGTACGGCGCGGCCATCGCTTGCGGCGAAACCGTCGACATGGTCCGCGCCTGGCCCGACCAGATCCGCGCCGTCACCGCCGCTGCCGTGCAGGAAGCCGCGCGGCAGTGGCTCGACCGCCGTCGGTCGGTGACCGGCTATCTCGTCAAAAGTCTTCAGCCCGAGGAGAAGCGCACGTGAAAGCCATCGTGCAAGCCATCGTGCAAGCCGTGGCGCCGGCACTGTGGGGGCCGCGCGCCATGGTGGCGATCATGATGCCGTTCTTGGCGCTCGCCGGGTCTTCAGCTCCGGCGCTGGCGACCACGATCGAGCGCGTGGTGAGTCCCGGCGGGATCGAGGCCTGGCTCGTGCACGAGCCGGCAGTTCCCCTCATCGCCGTCGACTTTGTCTTCGCCGGCGGTGCCGCGCAGGACCCGCCCGACAAGGCCGGCACCGCGAGTCTCGTGGCTGCTCTGCTCGATGAGGGCGCAGGCGATCTCGATTCGAAAGCCTTTCACGATCGGCTCGAGCGCAAAGCCATCGAATTGGCCTTCCAGGCGGAACGCGACAACGTCCGCGGCTCGCTGCGCACGCTGGTTGAAAATCGCGATGAGGCCTTCGACTATCTGCGGCTCGCGCTCACCGTACCCCGCTTCGATCCGGCCGATGTCGAGATCAATCGCGCGCAGATTCTGTCGGTGCTGCGCCGGGCGACGACCAGCCCGACCGATATCGCGAGCCAGCGCTGGTGGGAGACCGCGTTTGCCGGCCATCCCTACGGCCGCCCGGTGAACGGCACGCTGGAATCGATGCCGAACATCACCATCGACGATCTCAAGACCTATACGCATCGGGTGCTGGCGCGCGACAACCTCAAGATCGCCATCGTCGGCGACATCGACGCCGAGACCGTGAAGACCATGCTCGACCGCGTGTTCGGCGCGCTGCCGGGCAAGCCGGAGCTGACCCCGATCGCTGCCGCCTCGCCGCAGGGTCTCGGCCGCCGCATCGTCGTCAGCCTCGATGTGCCGCAGACGGTGGTCGAATTCGGCGGCGCCGGCATCGCGCGCAAGGATCCGGATTTCATGGCCGCCTACATCGTCAACCACATTCTCGGCGGCGGCTCGCTTTCCTCGCGGCTTTATCAGGAGGTGCGCGAGAAGCGCGGACTGGTCTATTCGGTGTACGACAGCTTGTTGTGGCTTAATCACACCGCGGTGTTCATCGGCACGACCGCGACGCGTGCCGATCGCACCGGCGAAACGCTTGACTTGATCGAGAAGGAGATTCACCGCTTCGCCGATAACGGCCCGACGGCCGACGAGTTCGCCAAGGCCAAGGCCTATCTCAACGCATCGTTCGCGCTCAATCTCGACACATCGAGCAAGGTCGCTTCGCTGCTCGTGCAGTTGCAGCTCGACGATCTCGGCATCGATTATATCGCGCGGCGGCCGGCGATGATCGACGCGGTGACGCTCGACGACGCAAAACGCGTGGCCAAGCGTCTGTTCGACGGCGGCCTCCTCGTCACCGTGGTCGGCAAGGGTCTCGCCGCGACCTCGACCACGGCCAACTGAGCGTACTATTCCCCTCCCCACCCGGGTCGCGCTTGCGCGCGCCCGAGTGCAGGCTCTTGTGGGGAGGGGTTAGGGGTAGGGGGCAGCGAGCTGCGCCATGATCCGCGTCACCGCCCACATCGCAATCGACGAGCGCGAGATCGATGAGAGCTTCGTGCGCGCTTCGGGGCCGGGCGGGCAGAATGTCAACAAGCTTTCGACCGCGGTGCAGCTTCGCTTCGACGTGCGGCACTCGCCATCGCTCCCCGAGGACGTGCGCGCGCGACTGGAGCGGCTCGCCGGCTCCCGGCTGACGCGCGACGGCGTGCTTATCATCGCCGCGCAGCGCCACCGCACCCAGGCGCGTAATCGCGACGACGCGCTCGACCGCCTGATCGATCTCATACGCCGCGCCGCAATTGCGCCGATCAAGCGGCGGCCGACCAGGCCGACCAAGGCGTCGCGCGAGCGCCGTATTGAAGGCAAGAAGCGCCGCGGTGGCGTCAAGCGGCTGCGGCGGGCGAGGCCGTCGTTTGATTGAGAACATCTGCCCGGAGATCCAGGAACAATCGATCCGCACAACTTGCTCCCGGATTTCGCTGGCGCTTGATCCGGGCTAGGGTCGCCCGCGAGCGAGTCGCCCATGCCCGTCCGCCAGCTTTCCGAAGCTACAGTCAACCGCATCGCCGCGGGCGAGGTGGTGGAGCGGCCGGCGAGCGTGGTGAAGGAGCTTGTGGAAAACGCGCTCGATGCCGGCGCGCGCCGCATCGACGTGCTCACCGATGGCGGCGGCCGCCGCCTCATTCGGGTCAGCGACGACGGCGAGGGCATGACGCGCGCCGATCTTGCGCTCGCGGTCGAACGCCATGCCACCTCCAAGCTCGCCGATGATGATCTCGTGTCGATCCGCACGCTCGGCTTTCGCGGCGAGGCGTTGCCGTCGATCGGCGCCGTGGCGCGGCTTTCGATCACGACGCGCCATGCCAGCGAGCCGCACGCCTGGGCGATCGAGGTCGACGCCGGCGCGAAATCCAAGATCAAGCCCGCGGCGCTCGGCGCCGGCACGCGCGTCGAGGTGCGTGATCTGTTCTACGCAACGCCGGCGCGGCTCAAATTTCTAAAACTCGACCGCACCGAGGCGGAGGCGGTGCGCGAAGTGGTGCGCCGGCTCGCCATGAGCCGGCCGGATGTCGCCTTCACGCTCGCCGGCGAGGAGCGCGCGCCGGTCACCTTTGCCGCCACGCTGCCCGGCGCCACCGGGCGGCTGGCGCGGCTCGGCGACGTGCTCGGCGCGGACTTTCGCGCCAACGCCGTCGAGATCGCCGCCGAACGCGAGGGCGTCGTCGTCGGAGGCTTCGCCGCGCTGCCGACGCTGACGCGCGCCAACGCGCTCGGCCAATATCTCTTCGTTAACGGCCGGCCGGTGCGCGACAAGCTTATGCTCGGCGCCGTGCGCGGCGCCTATGCCGATTACCTGCCGCGCGACCGGCACCCGTTGCTCGCGCTCTTTGTCGCGCTCGATGCCCGCGAGGTCGATGTCAACGTGCATCCGACCAAGGCCGAGGTGCGCTTTCGCAATGCCGGCCTCGTTCGCGCGCTCATCGTGCACGCGCTCAAACAGGCGCTTGCCCGCGAGGGCACCCGCGCGGCAACGACCGGCGGCAGCGCAACCATCGCGGCGTTCCGGTCTGGTGTGGCAACGCCACAGCGAAGTTGGGATTGGCGGCGTTCGCCGGCGCGGCCTGCCGGTGCGCAATTTTCTCGCGCGGTGCTGCGCGGCGGCGGCTTCGCCGAAGCGGCGCAGGCGGCCTTTGATACCGGAGTGCCGGCGGCCGATTTGCGCGCGTCGCTTGAGGCAGTCGACAGCGAAGTTGCCGCCGATAATTTCGATCATCCGCTCGGCGCGGCGCGCGCGCAGGTGCACGACACCTATATCGTGGCGCAGACGCGCGATGGTCTCGTCATCGTCGACCAGCACGCCGCGCACGAACGCATCGTCTACGAGCGGCTCAAGGCCGCAATCGACAAGACCGGCGTCGCGCGCCAAATTCTCCTCATCCCGGAGATCGTCGAGCTCGACGAAGCGGACGTCGAGCGCCTCCTTGCCCGCGCCGAAGAGCTGGCGCGCTATGGTGTCGTGCTCGACGCCTTCGGTCCCGGCGCGGTGGCGCTGCGCGAGACGCCGTCGCTGCTGGGCGAGATCGACGGCGCGGGCCTCATTCGCGACTTGGCCGAGCACATGAGCGAATGGGACGAAACTTTGCCGCTCGAACGCCGCCTGATGCAGGTCGCCTCATCGATGGCCTGTCACGGCTCGGTGCGCGCCGGGCGGCGGCTCAAGCCGCAGGAGATGAACGCGCTCTTGCGCGAGATGGAGGCAACGCCGAATTCCGGCCAGTGCAACCACGGCCGCCCGACCTATGTGGAATTGAAGCTCGCCGATATCGAGCGGCTGTTCGGGCGACGCTAGGGCAGTTTCACCGGGTATGCGATTACGCTGGCCGCAGAAATATGAACTCGGTATCGTCGTAGCGCCGCCGTTCGAGTTCGGCGAAACCCTCTGGCGCAGCGAATGCGGATTTCGTCGCCTCTTCAACGACAATGAGCGCGTCGGGCAAAAACCATCCACCCGCGCGCGCCGAGGCGAGCACCTTCTCCGCGAGTCCCTGGCCGTAGGGCGGATCGAGGAACGCGAGCGAGAACGGCGCGACCGGGTGCGCGGGACCGAGCTTGGTCGCGTCGCGGCGGAAGATGCGGGCGGTGCCGCCGAGCCCGAGCGAGGTGACGTTGTCGCGAAGAAGCGCGCGCGCCGCCGCGCTGTCGTCGACGAACAGCGCAAACTCAGCGCCGCGCGACAGCGCCTCGATGCCGAGCGCGCCGGTGCCGGCGAAAAGATCGAGTACGCGGGCGCCGCTGATCGGGTCGCCATAGGCATGCAGGAGAATGTTGAACAGCGCTTCGCGCAATCGGTCGGCGGTCGGCCGGATCGCTTGCGATTGCGGGGTGGCGAGCGAGCGCCCGCGCAGGCGTCCGCCGACGACACGCATCAGCGGCGATCCCGCGGCTGCCGCGGCCGCGCGCCGGACGCGCGATCGGGAGCGCGGCGGCGGCCGCGCTTCGGCGGGGGTTTGTTTGGCCGCTCCTCGCGTCGTTCCTTGACCGGCGGTTGACCGTGGCGCTCGACCGGCACGCGGCGACCCTTGCGGTCCGTGACCATGTCTGCGCGCGCCTCTCCTGCCGGTTGCTGGCGCGGCTCTGCGTCGTCGCGGCGCGAGCCGCGGTACTTGCGCCGCAGTAGTTTTGTCGGCCGCGCTTCCTCGCGGGCTCGCCAGGCATGACTTGTAGATTTACGGCCTTCCGGCTTCTTATCGCTTGCCCGTTTCTCGTGAGCGATACCGCGCGGGCCATCTCGATTCTGAAGCGGCGGCGGCGCGACGATGGGCGTCGAGAAATCCGCGCCCGAGAGCGCGACGAGGCGCGCGCCGAGCTGTTCGCGCAGCACGCGGGTGGGTACTTCCTCGACCGCACCCTCCGCCAGTTCGCCGAGCTGGAATGGGCCGAACGAGACGCGGATCAATCGCGTCACCATGAGACCGAGATGGGCGAGCACGTTGCGCACCTCGTGGTTCTTGCCCTCGCGGATGGCGAAGGTGAGCCATAGGTTCGAGCCCTGCACGCGGTCGAGCGCGGCCTCGATCGGCCCGTAATGGACGCCGCTGATCGTTACCCCGGCGCGCAATTCGTCGAGCTTCTGCTGCGTCACCGCGCCATGGGCGCGCACGCGGTAGCGCCGCAGCCAGCCGGTCGCGGGCAGTTCGAGCACGCGGGCCAGCGCGCCGTCATTGGTGAGAAGCAGCAGCCCCTCGGTATTGAAGTCGAGCCGGCCGACGCTGATGAGGCGGGGCAGATTTTGCGGCAAACGCGCGAAGATGGTCGGCCGGCCCTGCGGATCGGCATGGCTGGTCATGAGGCCGCGCGGCTTGTGATAGAGGAACAGCCGCGTGCGCTCGCGCGCCGGCAGCGGCTCGCCATCGACGGTGACGCGATCTTGTTCGGTCACGTTGCATGCGGGCGAGGCGATCAAGGTGCCGTTGACGGCGACGCGTCCGGCGGCGATCCAAAGCTCGGCCTCACGCCGCGAGGCGAGCCCGGCGCGGGCGATCACCTTGGCGATGCGCTCGCCGGATTTGTGCTGGTCGCCGTTGCCATCCATATAGCGGCTGATAGCAGTTGAGCAGCAACGGACCAAGATTTCTTTCATGCCGTCTTTCATGGATATGGCGTTGGCGGAAGCCCGCGCGGCTGGCGAACGCGGCGAGGTTCCGATCGGCTGCGTCATCGTGCGCAACGGTGCCGTGGTCGCGCGTGACGGTAACCGCACGGTGGCCGATCGCGATCCGACGGCGCATGCCGAGATCGTCGCGATCCGCCGGGCGGCAGCGCTTCTTGGCTCCGAGCGGCTTGCCGACTGCGACCTCTACGTCACGCTCGAGCCCTGCGCCATGTGCGCGGGCGCAATGGCTTTCGCGCGCATCCGCAGGCTCTATTACGGCGCCGCCGATGCCAAGGGCGGCGCGGTGGAGAACGGCGTGAAATTCTTCGCCTCGCCCAGCTGCCATCATCGGCCGGAGATTTACGGCGGCATGGCCGAAGCGGAGACGGCGACGCTGCTCAGGGATTTTTTTCGCGAGCGCAGGTGACGTGAACGACCCGGCATTCCGGAAGCTGCCAACGGATCCGGCCTTCGGCCGGCCCGAGCACAGGCTCAGCGGCAATCCGGAATCCATAACCACCGTCCTCACAAAATTTGCATCGACTGTGGCTGTCGATTCCGGGTTCGCCCTTCGCGCTCCGAGTGGGGCCAACCGAGATGAGCAACTACGCAGAATTCCTTACTCTGTTCTTGTTAGCTTTGTTAACGAACCCATGCCAGACAACAACCGACAATCAGTGCGCCGACCGGTTCCCAATGTCGAGGAGGCCGGACGGCCAGATCAGAGAGCGCCGCACGTCCGGCGCCCGATTCGGGAAGACAGCGCGATTGACCCAACACGGACTCCTTTCTCGTTATTGGGTGAGGACCGGCGGGGCATTAGCTGCCGCGAAACGGACAATTTTGGTGCCGGCCTTAAGTCGCATTGATCCACGATGCGCGATTTCCGTGCCGCCGCGGTCGTGGCCACCTATCTAAAGGTCTTGACCAGACTGCGGAGAAAATCACGCGTTCCGCGCAATTTACGCAATTGCGATCAAGTTGGGAAAATCGATGTTCAAAGCTCTAGCACGATGCGCGCTGTTGTCATTTGCGCTGTTGCCGTCGATGGCAACCGCCGAGCCGATCGAGCTCAAGTTTTCCTTCATCACCTCCGACCGCTCGAACATCTACCAGACCACGATCAAGCCGTTCATCGATGCCGTCAATGCCGAAGGCAAGGGCCTGGTCGAGATCAAAATGTATTTCAGCGGCGCTATCAGCGCGGAGCTAGCGCAGCAGCCGCAGCTGGTCGCCGACGGCACTGCCGATATGGCACTCATCGTGCCGGCGCTATCACCTGACAAATTTGGCGACTCTGCAGTCATGGAACTGCCGGGCA
>Ga0181536_10001868_pt1 | contig 24427 bp, 16 predicted proteins | sample PEATcosm2014_Bin_41_FD_121105 | JGI IMG/M metagenome (GOLD analysis project Ga0181536, IMG submission 121105) | Peatland microbial communities from MTU Mesocosm Facility, Houghton, MI, USA - PEATcosm2014_Bin17_60_metaG | ecosystem: Environmental > Terrestrial > Soil > Wetlands > Peat | place...
AAAGTCAAACCGTCTGCCCAAAGGTTACGCGAACTCCGAATCACCCGGCACACGACCCTCCCAAAGTGGAACTACACCATAGCTCCATCCACTGCCAATTAGTTCTTGCGCCGATGCTAAGGGTGCTCGAATCCGTCGGCTCGACTCGCGTTGCAGCAATCTCCACTTTTGTGTCGCGCACCCCGCTGTCACCGAGCGATGGGACCGTTACGGTCGTGGACTTTCCGGGCGCGTTGGAGACGGAAATCGGCGGCATCGACGATCGGGGAGATATTTGCGGTTTCTGGGTCGATCCGAAGACCGGCTTTTGGACCGCGTTTGTTGCATTCAAGCAGTGAGGCGTTCGGGGCGTCAGGTCGACGGTGGACGTTCCTGGCGCAGCAGGTACAGGCGTCTACGCCATCGGCGGCCAAGGGAACCGCTGCCGTATCTATCTTGACGCCAGCGGCGTGAGTCACCCATGCGTCGCGTTGGAGCAGCGAGCCATTGTGCGCGTCACGCGCCGCGGCCGGAAGGGGCGGGCCAGCGCTCACCCCTTCCCCGATATCCTTCCGGTTACGCCACACCACCAAGCCATTGCAGAAATGGCTACACCGGTGTCAGAATAAGCAGACATGGCTGACATCCGGCATGCTATTCAGATTGCCGCTTCCCCCGAAACGGTCTACCCGCTGATCGCGACCGCGGCTGGCCTGGCGCAATGGTGGGCTGCGGATGTGACCGAAAGCGACGGCAAAGTGGAGCTGGGCTTCTTCAACCGGGCGACGGTCTACAGGCTAACGCCAATCGTGGAGGCGCCGCCCAGCCGCTTCGAATGGTTGTGCGAGACGGGGCAGGAGCGGAGCGGCACGCAGTTGCAGTTTCATCTGGTGGCGGCGGGGAGTGGCACGTTAGTGCGATTCACGCACGCCGAGTGGCAGTCCGAGACGGACTACTTCGTCTCCTGCACGACGGTTTGGGGCGAACTAATGTTTAGGTTAAAGGCCGCAGCGGAAGGCAAGCCGCGCGGTCCCCGGTTCTTTAGTGACAGCCTGGCGTACTAATCCACTTTTGTGCCTCAACTCTTCGGCCAGTTTTCGGTCACACATTTCGAAAAAAAAAGTCCGCCCCTGCATCCCTTGCCAACCAAACCACTTATAACCCCACCACTCTCTTGAGCAAACTATTTCCCCATCCCGCGCCCTCTATCATCGAATCGGAAGGTGAATCTATGTTGATTTCCGACAAGCAGCAAGCAGCCAACCGGCAGAATGCCCAGCATTCTACCGGTCCCAGCACCTCGGAGGGTAAGGCCGCCGTGCGCCTCAACGCCCTCACTTACGGCCTGCGCGCCCGTGACCTCGTTCTCCCCTGGGAAGACCCCGAGGAATACAAGCAACTCTGGGCCGATCTCGTAGCCGAATGGCAACCCCAAGGCCGCACTGAACGTCTGCATCTGGAACAGATGGCCACCTCCCAATGGTTGCTCGCCAGATTTGCCAAAAGCGAGTGGTACATCTATAAGTACAAATTGCCGGCCGAGCAGGAGCTGCCCCTGCTGGACCGCGTCTCGACGCAACGCACCCGCCTGGAGCGTTCCTTCACCAGTGCCATGCGCGAGCTGAAACAGTTACAAAAGGAACGCCAGGCCCGGCCCCAGCCGCAGCCCGTGCATGCCGCAAAAGCCGCGCCGGCGTCGGCTTCGAAGCCGGCCGAGCCAAAGGTCCCGCAACCAGCCTATGTGATGTCGGAAGGAACGGAGGACCATCCGGTCTTCTGCTCCCCCGTCACCCCCGATACCCGTTAGCAATCTGCCTCCCTGCTCTTTGACAACCATGCAAACGACTCCAACTGATATGCGGCCACTCTCTCTGCACCAGCCTCGCATCCAACCCGCAATACCCGGCCCATCTACCTGCAAACCCGAATTGAAACCACCACCCATAACCCACAACCCACCACCTTCTTTAAATCCAACCACTTGGGCTTTGATCGTTCAGAGTGGCGCGCCGCTTTAGCGTGCCGCGGCGAACCTCAGTTCGCCGTCTTGGCGCGCAAAGCGCGTTTGCTATCGGCTTCAACCGACAGCTCCGCACCGCGCGCACGGCTCTGGGGCGTCCACAGGCAGATCTAGCGCGGGCTGTCCTGCCGGCGTGGTGACGGGTCGCGCCCGATGGCCGCGCGCAGGTTCGCCACGGCGCGCTCCAGTTCCCGGGTGCGGACAACCAGGCCTTGCAATTCACGGCGAAGTTCCGGCGCGCCGGCTTGGCCGAGAAAGCTGGTGAACTCTTCGCGGACCTCTCCCCCAGGTTGGCGCAGTGCCAGGCGCACGTCCACGCGGGCGCCGGTCCGGGCGTAGCTGACCGTGCCGCTCCGCAGCCGCTGTTTTTCGAGCGCGACCACGGTGTGCGTGGCGCCGTCCGCGATCTCGAGGGTCCCCGCCTCCGCGGACCGAATCGGCTCCGCGGCCCAATCCCAGCGGATCTGCAACTGGCCATCGAGATCGTACGCCATCAACGAAACGGAGGGTGATCGATCGGCGGCAAAGGCGCGTGTCCAATCGATCTTGAGAGCGAACAGACCCGCCAACATGCCCAACACGATTGCAACCCACAAGTGCCACCGTTGGGAACCCTTCGCAGGGGGCGCGGCGACGGGCCCGATGGCCGGCGGGGCGCGCTCCGGGCCCGGTTCCGGCGGCGGAGTCGCGATGGCAGGCGAAACCGGCTGCTCCACGACCGGCTCCCTGGCAGGTTGCAACAGAAATTCTTTATAAGTGGAATCGGCATGAATCGAGCCGTTGGCCTCCCGGAAGAAGAACCCGGCGCGCATCGGCCGCATGGCGTGTGGGCGCACCACCAGCGCAACGTGCCAGGGATCGGAGAAGTAACAATTGTGAATTTCCACGTCCTGGGCGGACAGCAGGATTTCGCTGCGCGTGTGGGAATGGTACCACCCGACCGGCTCCCAACCTTGCGCGCGCAGGTCGTGGCAACCCTCCACCAGCAATGCCGCCAAGCGCGCGTGGTCTTTGGCCGAAAGTGTGAACGTGGGGCCCAGCGCGTGCTCGCACTCCAAGGGCCGTGCCGCCAGGATACGCACGCGGCCGCCCGTGCGCGTGCCCAAGAGGACGCCGCCGATCTCCGCGCCGCCATGGGGAAGCGAGAAGAAAGCGTCCATAGCGGTCGCGCGAATCCCCTCCAGCACGGCCGCGGACCACTCGATCGGGAACGGACACTCCGGCACTTGCCACGTCTGGCCGGGCCGATCGGTTTCCAGCGAAGGCCTCATTTTGGGCATTTTGCCGCCACAGCTATAATAAGAGCGTGCCGAAGACCAGGGAACTCGAGTCGCGCTTGCAACGCACCGAGCAACAGTTGCAGCTTTTTCAAAAGGTCAGCCGCTTGATGGTGCGCGAATTGAGCCTGCAGGAAGTGCTGCAAGGCATCGTTTCGCTCACCGTGGAATTCACGCGATGCGACTCGTGCCTGGTGTATCTGCTGGACAACGACGAGCTGGTGCTTTGCGCTTCGAACACGCCTCACCCTTCGACTATCGGCAAGATCCGGCTGAAACTGAATGAAGGCCTGACGGGCTGGGTGGCGCGCGAACGCCGGCTGCTGTCCATTTCGCGGGAGGCGTACAAGGATCCGCGTTTCAAGACTTTTGGCGAATTGCCGGAAGATTCTTTCGAAGCCTTCCTCTCGTCGCCGGTGATCGCCCGCAACCGCGTGGTGGGAGTGGTCAACGTGCAGCACCGCATGCCGCACCAGCATACCGGCAGCGAGATGGAGGTGCTGACCACGCTGGGCGAACAGGTGGGCTGTGTGCTGGTGCTGGCGCGCATGGCGCCTACGGCGGTGGAATCGGCCAATCACGTCGAGCTGGTGTTGTCGTCGGGGCCGATAAGGCCGAGATAAGAAGTCAGGAGTCAGGAGTCAGAAGCCGGAAACGCCGGCTTCCGGCGAGTAGGATGCCATGAAAACCATATCGAGCCGTTATCGTCACTTCCCCCGAAGGGCCATTCTGACTCCTGTCTCCTGTCTCCTGACTCCTGCTTTTTGTCTCCTGACTTCTGTCTCTGCCCTGTGTGCCGCAAAATGGCAAGTCTCTTACTTTTACGACAAAGACAAGTCCTCGCTGGTGATCAACGACCTGCAATTCCCATCCGCCGCGCGCGGCGTGGCGGCCGGATACATGGAGGGCAAAGACAATTCGAAACCGGTCACCCTGACCACCGACGACAGCGGCGCGCACTGGACGGTCTCCAAAGTCAAGGAAGTCCCGATCTCGCTGTTTTTCCTGAACGACAAGCTGGGCTGGATGGTCACGCCGCAAGGGATCTGGCGGACCATCGACGCGGGACGCGAGTGGCACGAGCTGCCCAAATCGCCGAAGCTGCTGATGAAGGTGTATTTCGTCGACGAAGCGCGCGGTTTCGCCATCGGCGCGCATAAACTGGCATACCAGACCGAGGATGGCGGCAAGACGTGGGAGCCGATCGCCGCCGCGGCAGAACCGCATACGGACCCCGAGTACACCACTTACAATAACATCGCCTTTGTGACCGCCAAGACCGGCTTAATCAACGGCTTCAGCGCGCCGCCGCGCGCCGGCGATTCCGGCAAGCCCGATTGGCTGGACGCGCAGGATACGACCACGCGGCGGGAGTGGCCGCATCTGTCGATCATGCTGGATACGCGGGATGGCGGCAAGACGTGGAAGCCATCCACTGCGTCCATGTTCGGCCGCATTACGCGCGGGTCCTTTTTGCCCGATGGCCGGGGGCTCGGGTTGATCGAGTTCACCGACACATTCAGGTGGCCGTCGGAGGTTCACCTGATCGACGGCACTACAGGCAAGAGCAGCATCGTCTACAACGCCACGGACCGGGCGATTACGGACGTGCTGCTGCTGCCGTCCGGGACCGGATACCTGGCGGGGGTGGAAGTGGTGGGTAAGTTGCAACACACTCCGATCCCGCGCAAGTTGAAAATCCTGAGGAGCGACGACTTGAGTGACTGGCAGGAGATGGCCGTGGATTACCGCGCCACCGCCGTGCGGGCCATGTTGCGGGCGGCGGGCGATGGCTCGCTGTGGGTGGCCACGGATACGGGAATGATCTTGAAACTGACCGAGTAGGCCCTCGTGGCGTACGGCGAGCTTCGCCCGCCGTAGCGCGGACTGAAGTCCGCGCCAGCAAGCTAAAGCTTGCGCCACGAGAGTACTAGACAGTTCATTTTCAGATTAATTTTTGCGAAATCGTTGCAAATGTTACCAAAGGTGTGGCAGACTCAATTGCCGCACTACGCACACCTCGGTCGGCAGGCCAGTCGCTGAGGATGCGTTCGGCGAGAAAGAGAGGGGACCTGCATGAAGTCTGGGCTGTTTCTGAGCGTCGCGTTTGCCGCGACATTTTCCGTCACCCTGCCGGCGCAAGAGACGCCGACCGGGTATCACACCGTCGCCTGCATCAAAGTGAAGCCGGGCAAAGGCGCGGAATATCGCACGTGGGCGGAGACAGGCATACACAAGCTGCAACAGGCCAGCGCCGATTCCGGGCGAATCTCGGCCTGGTTCCTGTTGGCGTCTGTGATGCCCGCGGGTAGTTCCGCGGCCTGCGACTACGTGAGCATTGCAATCTACCCCGGGGTGCCGCCAGCTCCCATGGGACTGGACGAACTGGGTGCGGCGCTGAAGAAATCCGGGATCCCGATGAGCGCAGAAGACTATGTGGCTCGGCGCAGCTCGCTGACCGACCTGGTGTCAGCCGCACTGTGGCGGAACCAGATCGCGGTGGGCACGCTGCAAAAGGGCGACTACGTCGTGGTGAACCACATGAAGGTTCCCAATATAGCGGAGTGGATCGCAAACGAGAAGAAGGTGTGGCAACCGTTCGCGGAGTCGATGGTGAAAGACGGCGTGACGCGGGGGTGGTTCCTGAACGTGCAGGAAATGCCGGGCGGGAGCGACCTGAAGTATCAAGCCTCAACCGTGGACGTGTACCCGAGCTGGGATGCGTACTTCAAACTCGGCAAGGGGTTCGTAGAGCGCTTTAACAAGGTGCATCCCCGCCTGGACATAAACCAGACCTTCGACAATTATGAGAAGTTGCGGACCATCGGGTCACTGGAGATGCTGCACGTCGAGGATGCCGTGACACCGGCGAAGTAAGTCTTGCCGCGCGCGGGCCTGCCTCTTTCGCATTCACGGTTGGGAAGAAGCAGAAGAACTGGACTGCGAGATCCAGATGGTCACTCCTGCCTGGCTGGGCACGCCGTTCTCGACGAGCTCCAACATAGCCTGGCCGGGAGGCTGGATTCCAAGAGGCGGCACTGTCGCCTGAACCGTGAGCACATCGGCCGGAAAGCCGGGCGCCGGGCCGACGCTGAACTGAGCGGTCGAAACGCCGTTAGAGGCAATGAATACGGTGATGGGAAGAGCGGGGCTCGCGGGTGTAGCGCGGTGCAACACGCCATCCACGCCCGGAGGCACGGTCTGGCCTGCGCCAGTCGCGTAGAATGTGACGATCGAACCGACGGGCGCTGGGGAGGTCTGCGAGTTGGGCGTGGTGTCCTGATTGAAAGCCAACGCCTGACCCATACCGGTGCCGTTCACCGTGAAGATGCCCAGCGCAGCAGGCGCCACCGGAACCAAAACGGGATTCGAGCTTTGGCCTCCGGACTCAATGTGCGCCACGGCGTAGGCTTGGCCGGCGAGAGCGTACGGCACGATCGCCGTGCGTGCGCCGGAGCCGGGGATCATAGTAGCAGCCACATCGTTGAAGAAAAGCCGCGCGTCCGCCGCGAAGCCCGCGCCATTGACCGTAACCAGTTCACCCGGCGACGCCGCAACGGGCAACTGGCTCCCAAGGTTGCGCAGCGAATCCAGCCGCAAAGAGGGGATGCCTGAGGTGTCATACTTGGCCACCCAGACGTTCTGGGGGACGAAGATGGCGCCCGTAGTGTATGCGTTGCCGCAGAATACCGGGTTGCCGGACGGATCTAGCGCCAGGCCGCTGACCTGGAAATTGCTCGTATTGCCCACATAGGTGGAGAAATGCAGGCCGGAGGAATTGTCCAGCTCGGCGAGAAAGCTGGTCACCGGGCTGAATGCCTCTTGCACCGGACTGCGCAGCGGGAAACCCTGTGACGTGGTGGTGCCGGCCACATAGATGTTGCCGGCGGAATCCACCGCGACACCCTGCGCACTGTCATTTTGCTCTCCGGCCAAGGTCTGGTTACCGGTGTTGAAAACTGCCTGGCCGTTAGCATCGAACTTACTCACATACGCGTGCATCGCGCCGGTCTGCCCGGCGACATAAGCGTTGCCTTGTGCGTCGAGCGCGACGGCTTTACCCACATAGGTGCCGTGCCCCCAAGGGTCCGTCGGCGCGGAATACACCAAGCCGCTGCCGGAGGCGTTGAACTTCAGCAGGAAGTAGGCGCCGGTGATATACGCGTTGCCGGACGTGTCCACCGCTATCGCGTTCCCCACACCGTTCGGCATTGGTTCGGGACTCATCGCACAACATTGCGGCTTATTGGCATAAGTGGCATACGAGAGCGCGCCTGAGGCGTTCAATTTCAGCGCAAAGGCGTCGTATCCGTACTGGTAAAAGAGGAGCGATGGTTTGCCGGCGGGCGGAGTAGTAAAGTAAGCGCCCTGAGTGACCGGCAGGTCGCCGGCGGTGGTACCGGTGATGTACGCGTTGCCTTCCGCATCCACCGCAATCCCGGCCGGTTGAGTGTCGGAGTCGGCCACTATCTTTGAGTAACCCAGTGCGTCTCCGCCGGGATTCAGTCTCAGCATGAATGCGCCGTTTACGGCGGCGTTGGAGGCCCCCGGCATCGTCGGGAAATCCAGCGATTGCGTCGCCCCCGTCACATAGGCATTGCCCAGTTGATCCACGGCGATGCCGTTTGCCTGGTCGTTGACAGAGCCGCCGATGTAAGTGGAATACAGGATGTTCTGTCCAGTGGGGTCCAGCTTGGTGACGAACGCCTCGGGGGCAAAGATCCCGCCCGCATAAATCCTCTCGTCTGGCGCGATGGCAAAAGTGGTCAGGCTCGCCGGACCGAAGGGAGCCCAGCTTGCACCGCCGTCGGCGGTCTTGAAGATGCCGTTTGCCGTCCCGGCATATATCGTATTTTGAACCACGGGATCGGCAGCCACCTCGGACACTTGGTTTTGCAGAGTGGTCTGGGACCAGGTTTGTCCGCCATCGATGCTCTTATAAACCCCATAGAGCGTGCCCGCCCAAAGGGTCCCCGGGTGGAAGGGATCGAGTGCCAGACTGTAGACGGAATTAAGGACCCCGGAAGGGACGCTCAGCGATCCCAGCATGGTCCAGGTATTGCCGCCGTCGGTGCTCTTATAGATCGCGGGAACGTAGGGAACGACAATGGGGTTTGGCCAGGTGGAAGCGTATATTGTCCCAGGGTGATTGGGATCGAAGGTCAGAGAGCTATAGTCGAGGCTGCTGGGGACCCACGTCGCGCCGCCATCGGTGGAGTGAAACGCACCGCCCTGGCTGCCTTCTGAGTTCTCGGCGAAGAGATTGGACGGCTGCGTGGGATCGACATACAACTGGGTGATCGGAAGGCCTTGCGGACCGCCGAGCCCGTTGTTGATAGCTGCCCAATCGGCGCCGCTATCGGTGGTCTTATAAACTCCCAGGCTGTTGCCGTTCTGGTCGTAGCCGGCCACATAAACGGTGGAGACGTCGGATGGGTCGATTGCGATCGCGTCGATTGTGGAGCCGGCCGGCAGCCCTGACGCGAGCAGAGTAGCATGCGCGCCTGCATCGGTGGTTTTGAAGAGACCTCCTGCGGTCCCGATGTAGGCGATGGCGGAGTTGGATGGCTCCACGGCAATCGCCGTGACTGACGGCCCCACGCTTCGCAGCGGGGTGAGCGGACCGCCCGCATCGGAATGGTACAGATTGTACACAATCGGGCCTGTAAGCGGATTCACCAACGGGAAATCCGCAGAGCCGGTCTGGCCGGCGATGTAAGTGTTGCCCTGGCTGTCCGTGGCGATGGCATTGACTTGGTCGCCACCGCTGCCGGTGCCCACCTGCACGGCATAGACTAATTCCGGATCGATCAGCAACGGTAGGCGGCGGTCGTAATGCGGGATCTCCACCGCCACCAGGCCGTCGCCCGCGATCCGGTAACGGCCGTCGATGATCTCGCGGCGTCCGTCGCGTTCCTGGTAGATAAGCGGCTTCTTTTGGCGCAGTTCGCCGGCGGCGGTGTCCAGGACCAGGTCTCCTTGTTCGTCCACACGCACCCTCTGCGCGCCGGTGAATTTCAGCCCTATGCGCGAAGCGTCCGCACCTGGCGCGAGCTCAAAATCGTATTCCAGGCGGTTTTCGGTTCCGTGAAAGACAATATCCACGCCGGGATAGAGATTCCGGCCGCGAATCCGCGCGTAGGTCGGAATCCGTCGCAGCCAACGGCTTGAATCGTTGCCCAGGAAGTAGTTGACAACGCCAGGCTGCCGGTCGAGGCCTTCCAGCACAGCGGGCCGGCTATTCACAAACTGAAGCCGAACCTGGGCGCTGCCGGCGCGGATGGCCGTCTCATTGGCCGAGATCGCCACACTGTACCCGCGGGCGCGGGCCAGAAATTGGAAACCGGGTTCCGTCTGCCCGGAGTTCGGTTCGAAGACTAACCGTGCAGGGATCATCGGGGTTGGGCCGGCTGCTTGGGCAACAGAAACGATAAAGGCGGCGCACAACAAACGCATAGGCACCTCTGTTACTACGTTACTACCGCGGTGCCGGATGTGGCGCGGGCTTCAGCCGGGGTGCCCTCTGGGCCGGGGACTTCAGTCCCGCATCCCGACCTGCGCGTCGAGGATTTTCGTGGCGCCGGCGAAGTAAGTCTGCCGCGCGGGCCTGCCTCTATCGCATTCACGGTTGGGATGAACCCGAAGGATTTGACTGTGAGATCCAGATGGTCACCCCTGCCTGGCTGGGGACGCCGTTCTCGATAAGCTCCACCATAGCCTGGCCAGGTGGCTGGATTCCAAGGGGCGGCACTGTCGCCTGAATCTTCAGCACATCGGCCGGAAAGCCGGGAGCCGGGCCGACGCTGAACTGAGCGGTTGAAACGCCGTTGTAGGCAATGAATATGGTGATGGGAAGAGCGGGGCTCGCGGGCGCAGCGCGATCGAGCACGCCATCCACGCCCGGAGGCACGGTCTGGCCCGCGCCAGTCGCGTAGAATGTGACGATCGAACCCACGGGCGCCGGGGAGTTCTGCGAGTTGGGCGTGCCGTCTTGATTGAAAGCCAACGCCTGACCCGTACCCGTGCCGTTCACCGTGAAGATGCCTAGCGCGGCAGGCGTCACCGGAACTAAAACGGGATTCGAGCTCTGGCCCCCGGATTCAACGTGCGCCACGGCATATGACTGGCCGGCGAGAGCATAGGGCACGATCGCCGTGGGTGCGCCGGCATCGGGGATCATAGTAGCGGCCACGTCGTTGAAGAAAAGTTGCGCGTCCGCCGCGAAGCCTGCGCCATTGATCGTAACCAGCTCGCCCGGCGACGCCGTAACGGGCAGTTGGCTCCCAAGGTTGCGCAGCGAGTCCAGGCGCAAAGACGGAATGCCCGAGGTATCGTACTTGGCCACCCAGACGCTCTGGGAGGCGTTGGTCTGGGGGTAGATTTGTGCCCCATCGACAATAATTTGCCCGGTGTATGTGTTGCCGCAGAAGACCGGGTTGCCGGACGGATCGAGCGCCAGGCCGCTGACCTGGAAAAAGCTGGCGTCGCCCACATAGGTTGAGAAGTGCAGACCGGAGGAATTGTCCAGCTCGGCGAGAAAGCCGGTCACTGGGGCGAATGCCTCTTGTACCGGGCCGCGGAGCGGGAAGCCCTGCGACGTGGTGTTGCCGGCGACATAGATGTTACCGGCGGAATCCACCGCGACGCCCTGCGCGCTGTCGGTTTGCTCGCCGGCCAAGGTCTGGTTACCGGTATTGAAGACTGCCTGGCCGTGAGCATCGAACTTACTCACATACGCGTGCATCGCGCCGGTCTGTCCGGCGACATAAGCGTTCCCTTGCGCGTCGAGCGCAATGGCTTTACCCACGTAGGTGCCGTGCCCCCAAGGGTCCGTCGGCGCGGAATACACCAGACCGCTGCCGGAGGTGTTGAACTTTAGCAGGAAGTAGGCGCCAGTGATATACGCGTTGCCGGACGTGTCCACGGCGATCGCGTTCCCAACAGCGGAGGCTGGTCCGGGAGACATCGAACAACATTGCGGCTTGTTGGCATATGTGGCATAGGATAGCGCGCCCGAGGCGTTCAATTTCAGGACAAAGGCGTCGTAGCCGTACAAGTAAAAGAAGAGCGATGGCTCGCCGGCGGGCGGAGTCGTGAAGTAGGCGCCCGGAGTGACCGGCAGATCTCCACCGGTGGTGCCTGTGATGTAAGCGTTGCCGTCAGCATCCACCGCGATCCCCGCCGGTTGAGTCATGTTGTCAGTCACTATCTCGGAGTAACCCAGGGCGCCGCCGCCGGGATTCAGTCTCAGCATGAATGCGCCGGCTACGGAGGCGTTGGAGGCCCCTTGCGTCGTCGGGAAATCCGGAGAGGCCGTGGTCCCTGTCACGTAGGCGTTGCCCAGTTGATCCACGGCGATGCCGTTGGCCTGCTCGTAGACTGAGCCGCCGATATAAGTCGAATACAGGATGTTCTGCCCGGTGGGATCCAGCTTGGTGACAAACGCCTTGGTGGCAAAACTCGCGCCGGCGTACATCCTTTCGTCGGGCGCGATGGCAAAGGTGCTCAGGCCGCTGGGACCGATGCGAGCCCAGGTTGCGCCGCCGTCGCTAGTCTTGTAAATGCCGCCTTGCGCCATGGCGTAGAAGGTGTTCGGAACCACGGGATCGGCGGCCAGCGGGTCTGCTTGGGCCTGCAGGGCGGTCTCGGACCAGGTTTGTCCTCCATCGGTGCTTTTGTAAACTCCGTCGTCGTCGCCGGCCAAAAGGGTCCCCGTGTGGAAGGGATCGATTACCAGGATGAGGGCGAAATCATTGGTGTTCTGCGGTCCTAGCATGCTCCACGTATTGCCGCCGTCCGTGCTCTTATAGATCGCGGCGCCGGTGGTAGCGGTTGCAAAGGTGCATGCGTACACGGTCCCAGCGTGGTTGGGATCGAATGTCAGAGAGAAAAAGGCGAAGCTGCTGGGGACCCACGTCGCGCCGCCATCGGTAGAGCGAAATGCCGGGCTCTGGGTTCCTCCGGCGGCGTTCAGGGCAAAGAGATGCGACGGCTGGGTGGGATCGACATACAACTGGGTGATCAACGCGGAACCTTGTGGCCCGTTGAGCCCATTGTCGATGACTGTCCAATCGGCGCCGCCATCGATAGTCTTGTAGACTCCCAGGCCGGCACCGCTCTCTGCGTAAGCGGCCACGTAAACGGTGGCAACGTTGGACGGGTCAATCGCCATCGCGGTGATTGTGGAGCCGGCCGGCAGTCCTAACGAGAGCAGCGTGGCATGCGCGCCCGCATCGGCGGTTTTGAACACACCCCGGGTGGTCAGGATGTAGGCGATGGCGGAGTTGGATGGCTCCACGGCAATCGTCGTGACAGAGGCGCCTACGCTCGCGAGCGGGGTGAAAGGACCGCCCGCATCGGAACGGTATAGAGTGACGGCCGGACCTTGCAGGGCATTCTTCACCGGGAAATCCGCCGAGCCAGTTTGGCCCGCGACGTAAGTGTTGCCCTGGCTGTCCGTGGCGATGGCGTTGACCTGGTCGCCGCCGCTGCCGGTGCCCACCTGCACGGCATAGACTAATTCCGGATCGATCAGCAGCGGCCGGCGGCGGTCGTAACGCGGGATCTCCACCGCCACCAAGCCGTCGCCAACGAGCCGATAACTGCCGTCGATGATCTCGCGGCGTCCGTCGCGCTCCTGGTATATCAAGGGCTTCTGTTGGCGCAGTTCGCCGGCGGCGGTGTCCAGGACCAGGTCCCCCTGTTCGTCCACACGCACTCTCTGCGCGCCGGTGAATTTCAGCTCTATGCGCGCGGCGTCCGCACCCGGCGCGAGTGCAAAATCGTATTCCAGGCGGTTATCGGTACCGTGAAAGACGATATCCACGCCGGGATAGAGATTCCGGCCGCGAATCCGCGCATAGGTCGGAATCCGTCGCTGCCAACGCCTTGGATCGTTACCCAGGAGGTAGTTGACGACGCCAGGCTGCCGGTCGAGGCCTTCCAGCACAGCGGGCCGGCTATTCACAAACTGAAGCCGAACCTGGGCGCTGCCGGCGCGGATGGTCGTCTCGTTGGCCGAGATCGACACACTGTACCCGCGCGCCCGGGCCAGGAATTGGAAACCGGGTTCCGTCTGCCCGGAGTTCGGTTCGAAGACTAACCGTGCAGGCATCATCTGGATTGGGCCGGCTGCCTGGGCAATAGAAAGGATAATGGCGGCGCACAACAAACGCATAGGCACCTCCCTAACTACGTTACTACCGTGGCGCCGGATGTGGCGCGGGCTTCAGCCGGGGTGCCCTCTGGGCCGGGGACTTCGGTCCCGCCCTTTCCACAACTTCCAGATTGGGCTTGTAGAGAGCGTGACTTCCGGGGCCGTGACCAGCCGCGCGCAATCCGCGATGGCAAGTAAGTGCAACTACAAGGAAGCGAGATGGGCACCTTCATCAATAGACTGTACGATCAGAGCGTACGCAATGTCGATTAATGTTGTACGCTCCTGTGACCGCGTGCTTTCGCCGTCTCCTCGCGTGAGCCGATCCGCCGCTCACCGCACCCCTGGCTTCCCCGTATAATGCAAGGCCCGGTGGACCGCCTCATGATCGTCCTGCGCTTCCAGGTGCGTGATCAGCTCGGCCGGCTGTCCTAGCGTCTCCGGCAGCCGCTCCTCCAGCAGCGTGGCCAGGCGGTGCGCCTCGGCCACCGTCTGGGAACCGGCGAACAGCAGGTGCACCTCCACCAGCAGCCGTTGCCCGGTGCTGCGGAAGCGCACGCCATGATACTGGATGCCCAACTCCGCGCACAGCGCGTCCAGTTTCTCGCGCAGCAGGTTGCCGGTGCGCGGGTCGGCCGTGTCCAGCAAACCCGTAACCGACCGCCAGATCAGGTTGCCGCCCGACCACAGAATATTCAGCGCCACCGCCAGCGCGCAGATCGCATCCCAAGGCTTCCAGCCGGTCCACATCACCAGGACCAACCCGGCCACCACCCCGGCGCTGGTCCAACTGTCCGTCAGCACATGCTTCCCGTCGGCCTCCAGAATCAGCGACTGGGTCCGCTTGCCGGTCCGCACCAGATACCACCCCAGTCCGGCGTTCAGTACCGCCGTGAGTAGCGTGAACAGCGTGCCCGCGCCCACGTTTTCGAGTTCCAACCCGGTCAGCCACTTCCGGATGGTCACGACGATGATGAACAACGCCGACAGCACGATCATGGCGCCCTCGAACCCGGCGGAAAAGAAGCTGATCCTTTCGAAGCCGTAGAGATACCGCTGGTTGGCCGGCTTCAGGCTTAGCCACAAGCTGAACCAGGCGAATATCACCGCCACCAGGTGAACGACGGATTCCGACGCGTCCGACAGAATCGCCGCCGACCCGGTAATCAGGTAAGCCGCCGTCTTCCCAGCCAGCATAAACACGCCGAACGCCAACGAGAGGCGCATGGCGAACCGCATGTCGCGCGCCGTCTTCAGGTCCAGGCTGCCGGTCTGAGACATCTCCATCCGATTCTAGCAGTCAGCATGCCGATTGCATGGCTCGGCTTCTCTGCTAGGCTTATCCTTTCGGAATCTCGTACGTCGAAATCCTATGCGCCTTCAATCCAAAACCGATCGTGCCGCGCGGCGCCACTCAGCCGCCTGGCTTTTATTCCTCGCACTAACTGCGCCACTATCCGCGCAAACCAAGCTCCTGCGCTTTCCCGACATCCACGATAACCGCATCGTCTTCACCTACGGCGGCGACTTGTGGCTGGTCAACGCGGCAGGCGGCACGGCCACGCGCCTGACGGCGCACCCCGGCGTCGAGCTGTTCGCGAAGTTCTCGCCCGATGGCAAGTCGATCGCCTTCACCGGCCAGTACGACGGCGATGAGCAGGTCTATGTCATGCCCGCCGATGGCGGCGAGCCCAGGCAGTTGACCTTCTATCCGGCGCAGGGCCCCTTGCCGCCCCGCTGGGGCTATGACAACCAGGTCTACGGCTGGTCGAACGACGGTCATTACGTGATCTATCGCTCCATGCGCGATGCCCGCGCGCACGCGCTAACCCGGCTCTTCCGCGTCCCCATCGACGGCGGCCCTTCCGAGCCGCTGCCCATGCCGGTCTCCGGCGCGGGATCCTATTCGCCGGGCGGAAACCAGATCGTGTATTCGCCGCAAGCGCGCGACTTCCGCACCGAGAAGCGCTACAGCGGCGGCGAGGCCAACAAGCTTTACATCTTCGACACCGAAACGCACGCCGCCAAGCTCATCAGCGAAGGCGAGCGGGCCAGCCGCGACCCCATGTGGATCGGCCAGGAGATCTACTACGATTCGGATCGCGACGGACACTTCAATATCTATGCCTACGATACCGCCAGCGGTAAAACCCGGCAGATCACGCGGTACACCCTGTGGGACGTGCGCTGGCCCTCGACCGACCGCCGCGAGCGCATCGTTTACGAACTCAACGGCGAGCTGAATATCCTCGATGTCAAAACCGGCAAGAGCGAGCACATCTCCGTGCGCGTGCCTGACGACGGCGTCAACCGGCGGCCCAGCTACGTCTCCGCGGCCAACCTCATCGAGCAGGTCGAACTCAGTCCCAAAGGCGAGCGCGTGCTGTTCGCGGCGCGCGGCGACATCTTCTCGGCGCCCGTGGAGAAGGGGCCTACGCGCAACCTCACGCATTCGCCCGGCGCGCACGATAAGTGGCCGTCCTGGTCGCCCGATGGTTCCAAAGTGGCGTTTCTTTCGGACGCGAGCGGCGAAGAGGAAGTCTACGTGGTGGCTCAGGACGGCTCGGCGCCTCCGGAGAAAATCACCAGCGGCGGGCATGCCTTCCGGTACGATCCCAAGTGGTCTCCGGATAACGAGCGCATCGCGTTCAGCGATAAAGACGGCCGGCTGTGGCTGGTATCGGTGAAGGAGCACGCCACCCAGGAGATCGCGCATTCCACCGAGGGCGAGATTCGCGACTATGCGTGGTCGCCGGGCGGCGGGTATCTGGCGTTCAGCATGAACGATAACAGGGGGCTTTCGTCGCTCTATATCTGGTCCATGAAGGACAGCAAGCTGCACCGCGTGACCAGCGGGTTGTTCAACGACGATACGCCGGCCTGGCATCCCGGCGGCGACTATCTGTACTTCATGTCCCACCACGAATTCCATCCGCAGATCTCCCAAATCGAATTCGACTTTGCGACCAATCGTGCGCGCGGCATCTTCGTGATGGCTCTGCGCAAGGATGTCAAGAATCCGTTTCCGCCGGAGAGCGACGAAGTGACCATCAAAGACGCCTCCGCCAAGGATAGCGGCAAAGATAAAGATAAAGACAAGGGCAAAGACGAGAAAGACAAGAAGGCCGAGGAGACCCATCCGGAGCCAAAGGATGGCGGCATCGATTTCGACGGCCTCGATCAGCGCGTGGCGCGCGTGCCGCTGGACGCGGACAACTATTTCGGCCTGACAGTGACCAGCGATGCGCTGATCTATGCCGTCACGCCGCCGTTTTACTACGGCCGGCCCGCGGCCACCAAGACTTCGCTGCGCATCTTTACTTTCAAAGACCGGAAAGAGACCCGCCTGGTTGAGGATATTGGCGGATACGTGGTCTCCCGCGATGGGTCGAAAGTGCTGGTCCGCCAGGATCAGGCCTGGAACGTGTACGACACGGCAGCCTCCGGCGCTCCACCCTCCGGCGCCGGGACGAAGAAAACCGTTTCCACGGCCGGGTTGATGCTGGAGAAAAACCCGGTCGCGGAATGGAACGATATCTTCAACGAAGTCTGGCGGCGTTACCGCGATTTCTTCTACGCGTCCAATATGCACGGCTACGACTGGGAGGCCTTGCGGCAGCGCTATAGCCAGCTTCTGCCCTACGTGGCGCATCGCACCGATCTGAACTACGTCATCAGCGAAATGATTTCGGAGTTGACCGTGCAGCACGCCTACATCGATGGCGGCGACGTGCAGATTCCGCCGCGCCCGCACGCGGGTCTGCCAGGCGCCCGGTTCGAGGTGGACGTCAATTCCGGGCGATATCGCATCGCCAGGATATTCCGCGGCCAAAACGAGGAAGAAGTCTATCGTGCGCCGCTGACCGAGATCGGCGTCGACGCCAAGGTGGGCGACTATGTCCTGACCATCAATGGCGAAGATGTGACCGCCAAAGACGACATCTACAAATTTCTGCGCCACGCCGGCGATGCGCCGGTGATACTAATGCTGAACAACGCTCCCTCGCTGACTGGCGCCCGCAAAGTCACTTATAAACCCTTGCTTAGCGAGACTAACTTGTTGTATCTCGACTGGGTGGACCAAAACCGCCGCCGCGTGGACGAGCTGTCTCACGGCCGCATCGGCTACATGCACTTACCGGACATGGGCGAGGCCGGCATTCGCGAGTTTATCAAGTGGTATTTTCCGCAGCTTCGCAAGGAAGCGCTCCTGATCGACGACCGCGCCAACGGCGGCGGCAATATCTCGCGTATGGTGATCCAGCGGTTGACCCGCAACTTGTTGGGGCTTGATTTTCCGCGCAATATTGCTACGCCGGAACCTTATCCGGATAGCGTTTTCATGGGACCGAAAGCGTGCCTGCTGGACGAAAATTCCGGGTCGGACGGCGATATCTTCCCCTGGATGTTCCGTACCGCCAAGCTGGGGCCGCTGATCGGCGAGCGCTCCTGGGGCGGCGTGGTGGGAATCAACGACCACGGACAGCTTATCGATGGGGGATCCGTGAATGTTCCGGAATTCGCCTATGCCACGACTGAAGGCAAATGGGCCATCGAGGGCCACGGCGTGGACCCCGATATCGTGGTGGAAAACGACCCGAAGTCGGTCATTGAAGGCCACGATCCGCAACTGGAACGGGGGGTGGCGGAGTTGCTTAAGGCCCTGGAGAAGTCCAACCCGAAGTTGCCGGAACACGCGCCGTATCCCGTGAAGCTGAAATGAGGGTTAGAAACCGCTCCCTGACGGTCGCGGCTCAGTAACCCTTGCGAAATCAATGCGACTGTTACCGAGCCGCGACCGTCAGGGAGCGGTGCAGCCCGCCCTCCAATGCGTTGTGGTATGGTGGCTTCCAAAGCCATGAAACGCACTCACTATCCATTGTTCGTGCTACTGGCAACTGCGGCGCTCACACAGACGCCGCCACAGACCCCGAACACGGACATCTACTACAAGCTGGCGCCCGACGCGATCCCGCAGGAGGGAGTTCCAAAGGGCGACATCAAGGGACCCTTTACCCTGCCAAGCAACGCCTATCCCGGAACGCAGCATACCTACTGGGTCTACGTGCCGGCGCAGTACGACCCGGCCGTGCCGGCCAGCCTGATGATCTACAACGATGGGCAGGCCTTCATGGCTCCGGAAGGCGATGTCCGCGCGCAGATCGTAATGGACAACCTGATCTACCGGCGCGAGCTTCCGGTCATGATCGGAGTCTTTATCAATCCGGGCCGCCGCCCCGATCAGCCGGAGCCGTCCGGCAGCGAGTGGGGCGACCGCACCACGAACCGGCCCACCGAGTACAACACCTTGGACGATAAGTACGCCCGGGTCATCGCGGATGAATTGCTTCCGGTGCTCTACAAGGAGTACAACATATCGAAGGATCCCGAGCGGCATGGCATCGGCGGGTCGAGTTCGGGAGCCATCGCGGCTTTCACCGTGGCGTGGGAGCGGCCCAACGACTTCCGAAAAGTGCTGAGCAACGTCGGTAGTTTCACGAACATTCGCGGCGGAAACGCTTATCCGGATATTATCCGCGCCAGCGACAAGAAACCCATTCGCGTCTTCCTGGTGGATGGCCGGAACGATCACCGGGGTCTGACGGCTGACGGAAGCTACGACCAGGCGCGCGACTGGTTCTATCAAAACGTCCGGATGCAGCAGGCTCTTTCCGACAAAGGCTATGACGTGAACTACGCGTGGGGCATTCAGCGGCACGGCCAGAAGATGCTGCAGACAGTCTTCCCGGAGATGATGCGCTGGCTGTGGCGGGACCACGGCGTTTCGACCGACGTGCACGACATGGTGGAGCGGTCGTTCAATGCGGCGAGGAAACAGCCATAGCTGCCGGGGGGCGAGCTTCGCGATCTGTGGCTAACTTCTTCTCGCGGATTCCGCGCCCCTGGTTGCTCGCGATTCCCCTGCTCGCGATTCTGTACTTCTCGGGCCTCTCGGCGGCCGGAATGCTTGGGCCGGACGAGCCGCGCTACGCCTCCATCGGCCGCGAAATGGCACGTTCCGGCGATTGGATTACGCCAAGGTTGTGGGGCGCGCCGTGGTTCGAAAAACCGGCGCTGCTGTATTGGATGACGGGCGCGGCATTCCGGCTGGGCTTCAGCGAAGACCTAGCTCCGCGGGTCCCGGTGGCTCTGCTCTCGGTGGCCTTCCTGATCTTCTTCCAATGCATGCTGAGCCGCGAATTCGGCGCGCGGGCGGCCTGGGCGGCGACCCTCATGCTGAGCACTTCAGCGGCGTGGCTCGGATGCAGCTTCATCGGTACCACCGATCTGCCCATGGCGGCGGCGTTCTCGGCGGCCATGCTGCTGTCGCTCGATTGGATCGAGACGGGCGACCGTCGGCGCCTGCCGCTGGCCGCCGCGCTGTTGGGCGTGGCGGTGCTGGCCAAAGGCTTGGTGCCGTTGGCGCTCACGTTGCCGCTCGTATGGTGCGGCCGGCGGCGCTGGACCGATCTGCTCCGCCTGCCCGTTGCCGGGACGTTCCTGATCGTCGCCGTGCCATGGTATCTGCTGTGCTATCTGCGTAACGGCGCGGCCTTCCTGCGAACCTTTTTCTGGAAGCAGCATTTCGAGCGATTCACGACCACGTCGTTGGCGCATGGGCAGCCGTTCTGGTTCTATGCGCCGGTGCTGGCGGCCGCGCTGATGCCATGGACGCCGGCGCTTCTGTTACTGGCGCGCCGCGCGCTCTATCGCGACGCCCGCCGCCGGTTCCTGTTACTGTGGCTGCTCTTCGTATTGGTCTTCTTCTCGTTCTCGAAGAACAAGCTGCCCGGATACCTGTTGCCCCTGGCGCCGGCGGCTGCTGCCTTGATGGGGATCTCGCTCGCGGAAGCCAAACGCGCACAGTGGACGCTCCCGGCCGCGGCGCTCTGCCTGATGGCGATACCGGCGGCGCTGCCGGTCCTGCCGCAGGCGCTGGCGGCGGGCCTTTCGCGCGCACCCCTGCCCGCATTCCAATGGACCTGGCTTCTGCCGGCCGCGCTGGCGCTGGGCATCTACTGGCTGGAACGGCAAGGCCGCCGCGCGGCCGCGTTGGCTATCATGGCAGTGGCGGTCACTGCGGGCGTCGCAACGCTGAAGTTGATCGACCTGCCGGCTATCGATCGCGCATATTCGGCGCGGCCTTTGTGGCGGGAGATCGCCAGCCAGCGCAACCGTGTGTGCATTGAGAGCATGCACCGGACCTGGCGCTACGGATTGAACTATTACTCCGTGACGCCGCTGCCGGATTGCGGTCAATCGGCGCGGCCCTTACAAGTGCGGCAGGAGCCGGGGCATGCACCGCTGTGGCGCACGCTTTAGCGGGGGCGCCCTCCGGGCCCGGCGAACTTCAGTTCGCCGTCCGTTCCCGCCCGTGCGCTACAGTCGCATTGCCCCTTGACCCGCCGGGCACAACGTTGTAGGCTCATGTTTCAAGTCGAAGGCTTTCATGATCCTACCGCACACCTATATCGCGACCCTGCTGGTGCTGTTCCTTAGCATGCTCTGCTGGGGATCCTGGGCCAATACCCAGAAGATGTCGGGTAAATGGCGCTTCGAGCTGTACTATTTCGACTACGCGTTCGGCGTCCTGCTGACCGCCGTGATTTGCGCGTTCACGCTAGGCACGCTGGGTTACGACGGCTTTTCGTTCCTCGACGATATGATGAACGCCGGCAAGCGCTACGCGGCCATGGGCTTCGGCGCGGGAGTCATCTTCAATCTGGCGAACATGCTGCTGGTGGCGGCCATCACGGTGGCCGGGATGGCGGTGGCGTTTCCGGTGGGCATCGGCCTGGCGCTCATTATCGGGGTCATCTGGAATTACGCAATCCGGCCGCAGGGGAATCCGATCCTGCTGTTCGTCGGCTGCGCCCTGGTGGTTGGGGCCATCATAGTCGACGCCGTCGCCTACCGCGCCATGGAGCTAGTGCGAGCGGAGCTGCGGGCGCAGGCCGGTAAGGCCAGCACCCGGAAAAAAGTGAGCCTGAAGGGCGTGTTCCTGAGCCTGGCCAGCGGTGTGTTGATGGGTTCGTTTTATCCACTGGTAGTGATGGCAAAGTCCAGCGAGTGGGGCGGCACGGCAGGGGAGAACGGACTAGGGCCGTACGCCATCGGGGTGGTCTTCGCGCTGGGCGTGTTCTTCTCTACCTTCGTCTTCAATCTGTTCTTCATGAATCTGCCGGTGGCGGGTGAGCCGCTTGAGTTGCCGGATTACTTCAAAGGACTACCGAAGCAGCACCTGCTGGGCGTGGCGGGCGGCATTATCTGGTGCACCGGCACGATCGCCAATTTCGTAGGGTCGAGCGCGCCGGAAGCGGTGCAGGTGGGACCGGCCATCAGCCTGGCGCTGGGTCAGGGCGCGGCCATGGTGAGCGCCCTCTGGGGCCTGCTGCTCTGGAAGGAATTCGAGGGCGCCGACTCGCGCATCAAGTCGCTCCTCTTCATCATGTTCGTCCTGTTCATTGCCGGCTTGGCGATGGTTTCGGTGGCGCCGCTCTACGCGCCGAAATAGGCGCCTATGGCGCCAACATCGACAGGAGCTGTCTCCTCTCTCCTCTCTTCTCTATTTCGCCTCCAGCACCTTAGCCGCTTTCCGCACATCCTCCGGTTTCACCCAAAACAGGCCGCCGTATCGCCCCGCGCCCGCGCAGATGGTTTGCATCGAAGTTACATTGATGCCGGCTTCGGAAAGCTTGTGCGTGATCGCCGCCGCGGCTCCCAGGTGGTCTTCGCCTTGCACGAGGAACCCGGTCTTCTTCGGCCCCAGCGTCAACCCGGCCGCGCGCGCCGCTTTTTTCAGAGCAGCGCTGTCCTCGGCCATGAAATCGAGTTGGGCCTTGCGAGCCCCTTGCGGGAAGCCTGAAAAGGCAATCAGGTTCACGCCGGCTTGCTCCAGCGCCGAGAGGATGCGGGCCGCCTCGCCGGGCTTGTCCACCACGGCTGCAACGTAATAGTCGATCTTGCGAATTTCATCAGGCATGCCCTTACCGTACATCCGGGCGTCGCCGCCGTCAACGCCAAGATCAGAAGTCAGAAGACAGAAGTCAGAAGACAGAATCCGCAATCGCGACGCAACAGCGCGCCCGGCTGCCATTCTGACTCCTGACTCCTGTCTCCTGACTCCTTTATTTTCGATAGACCCCGCCGCCCACGCTGCGCATGAACTTCCCCCACAGCGCCTGGCCTAATTCGTGCCAGTCGTCCATGTCTTCCGGCACCACCTGCACGTGCAGACCGGCCATCTCGTCGGTAGTCTCCGGGCCCCACACCACGCGCCGCGCCGGATGATTCGGATTGCGCGGATTCGCATCGGAATTGTCGTAAGTGAATTCCATTTGCAAGTCCGTATCCGCCGGCAGCTTCACCGGTGTGACGTAGCGGTACTGCTCCTGCCAATTGAAATTCCAATCGCGAATCCGGATCAGCCACTGCTTGCGGCCGTCGGGCAGGATGGCCCAGCCTTCCATCTCTTTGCAGATGTAGTGCGCGTGCGGGATGATGCCCACCGCTTCCACATCCACGGGAGTGGTGAAGTGGTCGCGCACCTTGTACGCGCGCTCGCCGGGCGGAATGTCGATCTGGTGCGAGCCCAGCGCGATGTCCGCCACCCACTTGGTGGGCGGCTTATCGGCGAAGTAAAGCCCCAGCGTGGACTGGTCGGTTTCCGGCTTGCCCGTCGGATGATAGTGGATCTGCATCACCAGGTCCGAGCCTTTGCGCAGGACGAGTTGGAGACCATCGGGCATGCGGGCCGGCTGCATCCCCGGCGTCCATCCGCCTAAAGCGCCGCTGGGCAGGAATCCGGGCGTGCCGAAACACGGATACGATTCGCCGAGCCGGCGTCCGATGTGGCCGGCATCCAGGAGGAACAGCGCATGATGCACCACGCTGCGCGTCTCGGGGCGGAATTCCAGCGCGCGCACATACTTGTCCGCGGTGAGGTGCAACGGGATGACGAAGCACATGTATTGATCGGGACCGTCCGCCGCTATCGAGAAAGGCTTGGGCATGCGGACGGTCATGTCCGGTGTGCCGAGCTGCCAGCCTGTGGGAAATTGAGGGGCAGGTGGAAGTTGTGCCGGATTGCCTAGCGGTGCGCCCGCCTCGGCCCATCGCCGCAGCGTGGCGATGTCCGCGTCGCGCAATCGCCGCTCGCCCTGAAAATGGCCATAGCCCGGCTCCGGCTGCCACGGCGGCATGTAACGGCTGGCGGTCACGGCGGCGATCAGTTTGGCGCGCTTGGCGGCATCTTGATAAGTGAGCAGCGGAAACGGCGCGACCTCTCCGGGATGGTGGCAGGTGGCGCAGTGCCGATAGAGGATCGGCGCTACGTCCCGGGCGAAGGTCGGCGACGGCACAGGGCCGCCAGCCAGTATCTCGTCCAGCGTGGCTGCGAAGCGGGTGTCCGCGCGGCCGCAATAGAACAGCTCGCCCGCGGTCGAAAACACGGCAACCTCAGGCGTGGACTTGACTCCGGCCAGCCGCGCCAGTTCCCGCCTGCCATCCAGCAGCACCGGAAACGGTAAGCCCAAGCGGCGTGCGCTCGCCCCGGGACTGGAGTCCACCCCGTAGAACGACACACCGCGGCGCGCGTAAGCCGTATGGATGCGCGTCAGTTCGCGAGCGTAGGCGTCCGCGACCGGCCAATCCGCCGGGACGAACGCGAACACCACGGCCTTGCTTTGGCGTAACTCGGCCGGCGTGTGCCGGACGCCTTCGGTATCCGGAAGCTGGAACGATAATGCCGCCAGCAGCAGAGCCGGCACGACAGGCAAAGCAGGCATCGGGCCCCCTCTTACCATAATAAAGGTGGAACGTGGCGCACGCTTCAGCGCGAACGACCCAGGTGCTTAACCGTATTGGGGAGTCCTGATTGACAGAAACCGCTCCGTTGAAGACGCACCTCGAGCCCGCCGGCCTGCGGCCGTTGGACCGGCGAGGGCGCCGGTCCGCGGGCGAGGGCGCCCGCCCCACGAAGGCGCGTCTTCATCA
>Ga0181536_10001869_pt1 | contig 24425 bp, 23 predicted proteins | sample PEATcosm2014_Bin_41_FD_121105 | JGI IMG/M metagenome (GOLD analysis project Ga0181536, IMG submission 121105) | Peatland microbial communities from MTU Mesocosm Facility, Houghton, MI, USA - PEATcosm2014_Bin17_60_metaG | ecosystem: Environmental > Terrestrial > Soil > Wetlands > Peat | place...
CGCGCCGAACGCCAGGGCAGAGCTACGAAGATCCCGCATGACCCGGCGGAGGGGCAAGTGCCGCAACAGCGTCGCGGGGTGGCGCTTGGGATGCACATCATTACCCGGACCGAAGCCGACTTGTGGGGAGTAATCCGGAACGGGAGGAAAGAGGCTGAGCTTCGCTTTGCGGCTCTCAATTGAGGGTAGAACGGTCGAGTTTTTGTAGGAGGCGATAAACTTCTGTGGCCAGTACAGCAGCATCGGCCCGAGATAAGGGGCGATTGTGCATCGTCTCGATTCGTAAGGGCTCCAAGCGTTCAAACGATACTTCCGTATCCTTGTGGTTGCCGAAGATCGGTTGAAATACCTCGCGCCAGTTGCTGCGCTGAACTATGATTCCGCGATAATCGCTGAAGTCCGCATAATCAAGCAGGCGCGCACTGGGAAAGCCCTTCTTTTCCGCCTTGGCTTTCTTGTCTTCCCAGTCAGCGACGAGATTGGGCGGGACTCTAGTGCGCATCCAATCTGGGCCGAACCTTGACTCCATAAGAGCGGAAACAACTTCGCGGAGTCGAACCTCGAAACAGTGCAGGAGCCGATAAGCTGCGCTCATTTGAACGACGGAGATCAGGAACTCACGTTCGTTAGCAGCAGGAAAGGTTATCAGTATTGAGAGGTCCTCACGTTCAACGTATTCATGAATGCGCTCAATGCGCTTTCCGCCTGTTCGAGCGGCCTCTCTAGCGCGGTAACGAATGGGCGGAAGCTCCGTGATATCAGGTGTGCTGATTGACAATGGAGCGGATCCGTAGAAGTTCCGCAGATCGATGTTGGCTAGTGCTGAGGAGGCGATGGCGCCGTACAGCGACTGATCAACCCGGATGCTGCTGAGACTATCGCGGAGCCCATGATACGGGCTGGACAGGCTGATACCGGCCAGCGTCGAGGCGGTCACGGCGCGAAGTGACCGGTCGATCTCGATGCTGACGCTGCCCAGACTGCTGCGGTATGCGGACATGTCGATACCGGCCAGCGCCGAGGCGGTCAATCCGCGAATTGATCGCTCCAGCTCGATGCTGACGCTGCCCAGACTGCTGCGGTATGCGGACATGTCGATACTGGCCAGCGCCGAGGCGGTCAATCCGCGAAATGATCGGTCGATCTCGATGCTGACGCTGCCCAGACTGCTGCGGTATGCGGACGTGTCGATACCGGCCAGCGCCGAGGCGGTCAATCCGCGAACTGATCGGTCCAGCTCGATGCTGACGCTGTCCAGACTGCTGCGGTATGCGGACATGTCGATACCGGCCAGCGCCGAGGCGGTCAATCCGCGGACTGATCGGTCGAGCTCGATGCTGACACTGCCCAGGCTGCGGTACGCGGACGTGTCGATGCCGGCCAGCGCCGAGGCGGTCAAGCCGCGAAGTGATCGGTCGAGCTCGATGCTGACACTGCCCAAGCTGCGGTACGCGGACACGTCGATGCCGGCCAGCGCCGAGGCGGTCAATCCGCGAACTGATCGGTCGAGCTCGATGCTGACACTGCCCAGGCTGCTGCGGTAGGCGTTGGACATGTGCATGGAGGCGCGCGCTGAGGCATCAATGCCGCCGTAAAGCGACCGATCGAGGCTGATGCTGGACAGGGAATCGCGGAACGCGCTATACGTACGTTCCATGTTCAGCGATGCCTTGATGCTGGCAGACAGTGAACGGTCAATCCCGCTATTCAGTTTGGTAAGGCGGGCGTGAAGCCTCTCGATAGCACTCTCGGCCTTGAGATTTGCTTCCTCGTCATCCAACGAAAGCTCAACAACGTCAACTGTGTCGTCGCTCTGTTGAGGCTCCACAGCCTTGACGTTCTCGACGGTTTCATTAAAGGCAGGTTCGGCGGAGTGATAGTGTTCAACCTCGTCTTTGAATTCGTGTTCTGCCGCCATGTCCAATTTTACCGCCGAACTGATCGGCGAACCAGCGATTACTCCCCATCAACACGCCTGCGCTGGTTCAGACTGCGGACATGGCCAACAAAAAACGCAAACTCAGCCCCAAAACAGTTCTGAAACTGCCGGATCTCGAACAATCGAAATCAGCAGTCCTTAACAGTCTGACCTCCGGTAGCTCCCAGCGCTCGTACGACCATGCGATCCGTGAATTCATCGACTGGTACTGCTCGGAACCCCGGCTCGCTTTCAACAGGACCGTGGTGACGCGCTACCGGATCAACCTCGAACAGGCCCAATATGCCTCCTCCACGATCAACCTGCGGCTTGCCGCCATTCGCCGACTCGCTTACGAAGCTGCGGATTGCGGGCTCCTTAGTCCCGACCTTGCGGCCGGAATCCGGCGAGTCAAGGGCGTAAAGAAGCATGGCATGCGCATCGGGAATTGGTTAACGGCCGATCAAGGAAAGCGACTCCTTGCGGCGTTCGGCGGTGAGGATCTACGCGGCAGACGTGATTACGCAATGATCGCGGTCCTGCTTGGCTGTGGCCTCAGGAGGGCGGAGGTAGCGGGGCTCACCGTCGAAGACCTCCAACAGCGAGAAGAGCATTGGGTCATCGCGGATCTCGTCGGCAAAGGCGGCCACGTGCGAACCGTGCCCGTCCCGACTTGGGTCAAGGTCGCCGTGGACCGCTGGTTGACCGCTGCGGGTATCTCAACAGGTCCGATCTTTCGGGCGATCAATAAGGCCGAAAGAATCGGAACGAGCGGATTCAGTCCAAAGGTGATCTGGGGCGTCGTCAAGTCAGGGGCCGCGAAGTGCGGACTGGATCGCGTTGCGCCCCACGATCTTCGTCGTACCTGCGCCCGTGTATGTCATGAGGCGGGCGGGGAGCTTGAACAAATTCAGTTCCTGCTCGGCCACGTCAGCGTTCAAACAACGGAGCGTTACCTCGGCTGCAAGCAGCGGCTTCGAAATGCGGTCAACGACAAAATTGGTCTTGAGCCAGCGAACTCATGACCAGCAATTCGCCAGGCTGGCCGACCTGCGGTTAAGCTGCACTGACAAGGCATTTAGTAGATCAGTGTGGTCAGCCGTTTGCGTGTAGGCGCTCTAGGACCGCAAGGGCCCCCCGGGGAGCATTCCGGATTTTCAGTGCCGCTGGTCCGTGGTCAAGTTTGCTTCCCCGCGGAGATTCGTATGAGAAGCCTTTGCGAGCAACTGCTTCCGCTTTTCTTCAACCGTGAACGTGGCTAATACTCGCTGCTTCTCCTCAAAAACTGTCAAGTGTGCCCAGTAATCCCTGCGATGAGCCTTGTTCGGCGATTCAATGATGTCCTCCAGAATCGTCTCGAGGTGCTCAAGCGCGTGTTCTCTGCGGTGAAGTTCCACGGCGTCGAGTCTGTTAATTTCCGCGGTGAGATCGTTATTAATGGCGTCGTTTTCGCGGTTAAGGGCGACAGACCACTGTCCGTGCGCGAGCTTATTCCTAATGATGCTAGGCTCGAAGATATAGGACTCAATGAGATTTTTAACTTTCCTGAGCACGTTGGAGGGGTGGTTGTGTTTGACTCCCTCAATTCGGCGAACTCCCAGTTCGGCACACTTCAGCCAACCATGCTTCACGCCAAGGTCTTTTGCCGCAGCCTTTACCTGTTCGATCTCCTCAAGCTCAAGGCCGTGCGGAGTGTGTATCAGTTTCGAAAACGACGCTTCTGACAGAGCGCAGTAAAGAACCGCGAGAATCTTAGTATTTGTCTCCAGCCCCTGATCGTCTCCTCGCCGAAGACAGACATTTATCTGTCTGTTCACCTGTGCCCAAGCTGACTTAAGAGCCCGAGCGTTCTTCGTCTGCGCGTCGTAGATCTGAAGCCGTTGTTGCTGTTCCATTCGAGCTGAGGCAGCGAGGATGAGCAAATGGCACTAGCAATGAATGCCATTTGCCCCCCCGGAATCGAACCGGGATTTCCCCTTGCGGAGCGTCTTGCCATATTAGACGATGAGCCCACTGCCATTTAAACACAGATGCCAACCGGGCGCTTGCTTCACCGGAGTTGGAGAGGTCTTGCAAAGAGTTGGGCAGGGACCGAATCGAATGATAGATCCCAATCTTTTCACGTAACCCCCTCCCGCCGCCGAGATTAGTAACGACAAACGCTCTTGGGTCTGCGGATCCGAGCGCAGACGGCGTTGCTCGCAGCGGGCGGAGGTTAAGAAAGCCACTACGTCAGGCCGTAAAGGCCCGCTTGGTCACGCGCGCGGTTAGGCTCTGGCGACACGTCCCATGCCGAGAACGCCCCCACCAGGCGCTCCAGAATCCCGCGGTGGCGCGTGAAACGGCGCCGGCGGCTCCGCAGAAATTCGAACGTGAACGGCGAGCGGCGTTCCAATTCGCGGACGTAAGCGGCCGAATAGAACTGCCGCGCTTCGCCCGCGGCCCCCGTGAGGAGCATGAAGAAGCTAGTGCGGATGAGCTCCTTGATGGCCGGGGGCGCGGCCGCACCGATTCCGTCGAGATCCGCCAGCACGCGGGCGCCGAAATGGAAGGTACGGTTGGTCGCGGCGTCTAGCGCCTCGCGTCCCGCCGCCTCGGAGAACGCCGTGCGGATGCCGTCCCGGGCGTCGGCGGCGACGTCCTGCAAATCGTCGCCGAGTTGCAGAGCGACGCCCCAGGCGAAAGCAAATTCGACCGCGATTGGCGCGAGCGTGCCCGCGGCGAGCCAGGCGTCCGCAACCACCGATGCGCCGCCCTTCTCGAAGATGATTTCGAGGACATCGCCCGCGCCGGCCCCGGCCGCGCGATGCAGCTCGAGGCTCTTCTCCTGCGCGCGATGGATGGCGCACAGACTGGCGAATACCTCTGGGTGTTCGGCCCGACGGTACTGGCTTTCGATCAGGCTAACCAGCGCCCAGGCCTGCTGCTCGTGCCGCCCGGCGGGCACAAGCCGCCTTCCCGCCAGACGAGCCCCGAAACGCCGGTTGAATGCGTGCTTATTGGCTTTCGAGACGCCTGGGTGGTCGAGATAGTTGTCGGTGCAGGGGTAGAGCATGCTGTACCCGAAGATCGCGGGAGTCAGCCGCGCCGGCAGGCCCAACATAATCTGGAGTCCGTTTGTCGTCCATGCGTTGCGGCTGGCCTGGAAGATGTCGCCCGCGCTCATGGACGGGTCGAAGAGCCGTGCGGCGCTGGCGAATTCCCTGCCCGTTTCGGTGAAGCCGCCAGCGAGCAACAGATCGAGATGGCGGTCCTCAAAATCGAGCGCCTCGCGGGCGAAGAGGCGGAACGCGGCGGTGAGGCGCTCTTCCGCCGCGGCCTGCTCCGGCCGGTTCCTCCGCGCCGCGCGCAGTTCGGCTTCGACGGCTTCGAGGTAGCGGTCCAGGTGCGCTTCGCGGCGGACCTGCTCGCGCGCGGGATAGGAGGGCAGAAAGGCGGGCGGTGCGGGATCGGCCTGGCGCCACCACTCGAGAAGGCGGGTCATGACGGCGTGCCGTTCGCGTGGCATATCTCCAACTATGCTACGCAGATTTCGCGGGCGATGTTCCCGGGCGGAGCATCTGAAGAGTGCGTGGAAGCCTGGTTCTACCAGAAAGCCTCGGTGCCGAGAAGCGCATTGGTGGCAACTGCGGCGTCCACGGCCGATCCGCCCGGCGCGAATCTGTGCGCCGGCCTAAGCGAGCATCTCGCTGGAAGCGACGATCCCTTGTTGGCTGATGGTCATGGAGCGACCGTGGTCGCGTTCAAAATCAGTAAATCGTTGGGCGAACAGCGCAGCGCCGGGCAAGCGGCATAGCGGCGAATTTCGTTGCGGTATTGGTTCACAGCTAGCGAAGTCGCGAGAAGCCTTCGCGGCCGTTCTGGGAAGTTCACCGGATTCGTACCCACAAACGCGCCAGGCTCCTGGAAAAGGCCGCTTCGGTGAAAAGCGGCGCGCGCGGCTCGGAACCGCCTTCGCCGTCCACGCTGCCTTCGGCGACGGGCGCGCCCGCGCGCGGAAGAGAGAGCGCGCCGCGCCGCGCGGGCTCACCTTGCGCACACGGGAATCCGGCGGACGCCCGGCGGCCGAGCACGAGCGGCACAGCTCGGGAAACTCGTCACCGGTTTAGCGATTGCCCCTATCTTGTTTAAGCGGATGGTGGAGAGCAGCACGTCGCCTTGATTGGGAGTGCGATGGCCCCAGTGGGAATCCGCCACCACGTCGATTTTTTATTCAACGCACATTTCAGACACTACCCGTCATCTGGGCGCGCCAAGCCAACTACAATTGAATTAAGAAGGTTCTTTAGCTGAAAGAGCTGACCCGACAACGCCACCTCTGTATTTACTTTCTCTTTCTGTGCCTGGCCGGGCTTGCACTCTCATGCGGTCATCCCTTGAAGACTGAGGCCCAGAAGCCCAGCGCGAACCGGTTCTCGGAGCCGACACCTCGCGACCGGTACGCCGATGATGTCGGGCGATTTCTGGCGGGATCCTCGGCGAGGCCCGGTAGCCCTTTCGCCGATCTTCAGAAGCGCGAAGATTGGATAGGGCACCGCCGCGAATTGGACCGCCGCTGGAGCAAGATGGAGCACGGACCTCTTCCCGCAATGCGCGCCTTCCAGAAGCAGGAACTCGGCGCTATCTCCATCACCAACACTACGGTGTTCTATCCATTCAGCGGGCCGGACGCGCTCATGGTTACGACTCTCTTCCCGCAGAGCCCCGCGTACGTGATGGTTGGGCTGGAACCCGTCGGAACCCTGCCGACGTCGAAGCAACTCGAATGGAAGGATCTTGGGCCATATCTCGCGAGGGTCAGGACAACCATCGCATCGGAGCTGAGTCGCAGCTTCTTCATTACACGCCAGATGGACCGCCAGTTTCGGGGGCAAGTGACCGATGGCCTGTTCCTGCCGATTCTCCAGCTATTAGTTCGAACAGACCACACAATCCTCGGCTTCCGGTACGTACGGCTGGAAAATGCCGGTCAAATCGTGGAGCGAGCGGCTGACTACAAGGCACCGGGAAAGATCGGCAATAGGGGTGTGGAGATCGACTTCCGAACTGACAGCGACCAGTCTGTCCATAAACTCTTTTACTTCTCCGCGGACCTGTCCGACAGCGGCCTACGGGAGAACAGACCTTTCTCGAGTTTCCTTGCCGGTCTGAAGGGTACCACGACGTTCCTCAAAGCAACGTCGTACATGCTGCACAAGCAGGAGTTTTCGATGATCCGCGAGCGCATCCTGTCGAACAGCCTTGCGGTCCTGCAGGACGACTCCGGAATTCCGTACCACTTCTTCGCAACGGCGCGTTGGCGAGTTCAGTTGTATGGCGACTACATCCGCCCTTATGGCAGCTTCCGCTGGCTTGAACAACCTGACCTGAGAAAGGCGTATCTGACGTCGCGGCCGAAGCCTCTCGATTTCCGGATTGGTTACGGATACGGACGAATCGCTTCGAACCTGCTATTCGCCACAAGAACGGACTGACTGGCATCCGTGGTGAGCGCGCGCGGCGGCGAAGAGCCCGAGCAGCGCCACTCGGGCCCCGCCTCGGGCTCGCACGGGGGTCTGACGGGCGCGCGTGGCGACGAATACCACGAGCAGCGCCGCGCGGGCCTGGTGCGCGTGCACGGGAGTCCGGCGGGCGCCGCGACCGCCGGGCCGCGCGCGCGGCGCGTGTGGCTTCGAGTGGGCGCTTCGATTCTCCTGCAAAGAGAGTTTTTTCGCCGGCCGAAAAGCCGACATAGAGTGGACATTACTACCCCTTGGGTCTCGTAGTTTCCTTCGCGTGCTGGTTAGGTTGTAGACCCCTTCGTCCCGCTGAAGCGCAGTAGACCAGATGAGCCCTCCAACAGGCAGTGGCAGACGGTTGCGGACGCGAAGGCGAAGGACCGAGCCGGGTAGCCCGGGGTCTCATCGAGAGGCCGGTAACGGGAAGGCAGAACGAGCGCCAGCAGAACGGACGCTAGCAGAACGAACGCAGAACGAACGCTAGGATCAAAGGAAGGAAGCTGGGTGTATACTCAACAGGGACTCGGGAGTCCAAAATGGAAATTCCGGTCAAACGCATGCTGCGCTCGGGTTTGGGGTTGCTGTGCGGGATTCTGCTGGCGCAACCGTCCGCTCTCCGGAGCGACAAGAAAGTCGCGCTGGTCATTGGCAACAACCTCTATCAGCACGTAACACCGTTGCGGACGGCGACTAACGACGCTCGTTCGGTGCAGGCGGTTCTTCAGCAGCGGTACGGCTTCGAGACAACGCTACTGCTCAACGCGACGCGGTCGCAGATTGTCTCAGCGCTGAACTCGTATCGCCGGGACCTGGGGGCCGATTCCTCGCTGCTGATCTATTACGCGGGTCACGGCTTCTACGACCGGACGGTGGACAAGGCCTACTGGTGGCCGGTGGATGCGAAGGACAACGACAACACCGACTGGATCAGCGCGGATGACATCACGACCAACATCAAGGGCATCGCATCGCGTCACGTGCTGATCGTGTCCGACAGTTGCTTTTCGGGCACGCTCACACGGGGTGTGAACATTACTCAGAACCTGAATGGGCTGAACTCGGACCGTGCCCGCACGCTTCACCGGTTGGAGCAGCGGCCTTCTCGTGAGCTCATTGCCAGCGGCGGAAATGAACCTGTAGCGGACAGCGGCGCGGGCCAGCACTCGGTCTTCGCAGGCGCCTTCTTGCGGGCGCTTGAGAGCATGCAGCCGTCGCAATTCGCGGCGGAGGAACTCTTTCAAGAGGTCCGCACTTCAGTAGCCGGCAATTCGGCGCAGGTGCCGCAGTTCGATCCGCTGAGAAACTCCGGCGACGATGGCGGATCGTTTGTGTTCTCACGCACGGGGGAAGCCGCTCCTATCACGGGTCACGCGCCGGGACGGCCATGGCCATCTGCGCTAATGAGGTCGGGGCTGGATCCGGCTATCGTACAGGTCATCGAGACGTGGGTCGAGACGACAAAGAATGGCGATCTCGAAGGCAAGATGGCGCTCTACGGCAACCGGCTGGACGTGTTTTACACGAAGCCGAATCTATCGAAGGCGAATGTGGAGAAGGAGATCCGCGCGATGATTAGCTCCTACTCCAGCTTTCCCATTATGGAACTGTCCAACGTGACCTGGAACGGGCTGCGCGAGGGCGTTGTGCAGGTAGAATTCGACAAGGACTACACGGCGAACAAGAGAACAGGCGGATCGGTCACGGGCCGGGTCCATAGCCAATTGACCCTGGTGCGGACCGGGAAATCTTGGAGCATTACCGGCGAGAGAGATCCAAAAATCTATTGGACGCATTGACACGACCACAACATGAGCGTAGAAGCCGCTCGCGGACTCCTGCGAGCAGGAGGCGACCAGGAGGAAAGTGGTGTGCAACAGATTGAAACTGTGAATTTGACAGCAAGCTTTGGTCGGACGATCAGGCTGCAGCCAGTGATCTCACTCCCATCGGGTGAATTTTCTCAAAAGTGCAGTTGATACCTGCACGGGTGGGGGTTCAGTGCCACAACGAGCCTGCAATTGAATGGGAAGCAGGAAGTGCGACTAGCCGGCCACCTCGGCAAGCGCTCGGACGCGCCGCCCGCCTGGCGGCGCCGAACGGGGCGCGGCGCCCGGATCCGGAGATCCCCGGATGAAGGAGTAAGGTTTCGTAAACAATCGCGTCGAGCGCCAGTGAACCGAAACATTATGTCCCAACGGTACGTCTTTTTGGCCGCTGGCGCGACTGGCCCGGAGTGCGCGGTCGAAGGCGCGCGCGCCGGCGGCGGCGAAGAGCACGAGCGGCGCCGCCCGCCTGCGCCGGGATTCACCGGCTCCGGACCACGGTGTTAGTTCCCGCTCCGCGCGGCCGTCTGCGGCGTCCGCCACTTCTCAAACCACGCCATCAGGTAAAGTTGCTGCAGGATCCGATGCGAAGGCCGGCGCCAGCCGTGAAACTCCTCCGGCATGCGCACCAGCAGCGTCTCCTTCTTCAAAATCTTCAGCGCTCGGTAGAATTCCTCGCTCTGCGTGATGGGTGTGCGCAGATCGCTCTCGCCGGTCATCACCATAGTCGGCGTCGTGACGTTGGCCACATAGTGCAGCGGCGAGCGCTCGGCATACTGCACCGGATCTTCCCAAGGATACTTGGTGAACTGGTCGTACCAGTTTTGTCCGTCGGTGTTGCCTACAAACGATCCCCAATCGATTACCGGCCGCATCGAGACCGCCGCGCGGAAGCGCTGCGTGTGGCCCACAATCCACGCCGTCAGCACGCCGCCGCCCGAACCGCCGCAGACAAACAGGTTGTCCTTGTCGACCCAGCCCTTAGCGAGAGCCGCATCCACGCCGGCCATGAGGTCGTCGTAATCCTTGCCCGGATACGAGTGCTGGATGCCGTTAACAAATTCCTGGCCGTAGCCCGTCGAGCCGCGCGGGTTGACGAACAGCACGCCGTAGCCGCTGGCGGCGAAATTCTGAAAGTCCCAACTGAAGCCAACCGTGTACATCGACCACGGGCCGCCGTGAATATACAGCACCATCGGGTACTTCTTCGAGGCATCGAAGGCCGCCGGCTTGATCAGCCAGCCCTGCACCTTCAAGCCGTCAGGGGCGGAAAAGCGCAGCTCTTCCGCGTCGCCCAATTTGACGCCCGCCAGCACGTCCTCATTGACGTCCACCAGCTTCTTCATATCTCCCGGACGATTGGCGTCGAAAGCCACCAACGATCCCGGCTCCTGCATGCTGGAGCGCACCGCGGCGAAGCGGCCGTTCCGCGACAGCGAGACGCCCGTGAGCACTTGCGTGCCGGTGGTTACGGGCCGCGGCTTATCTCCGTAGTCCATCTTGAGCGAAGCGAAGTACAGGTTCTCCACACCCTGCTCCTGCATGGAGTAGTACACACCCGAGGCGTCGGCGGACCAGTGAATGGCGCCGGGGGAACTCGGCAACTTGTCGATCCACAGGCGCTTCTGTTCGCCGGCGGAATTCATGAGATAGAGGCTCGATATGGTGTCAGTAAGTCCCTGCTCGTCGTAGCCGGTGTAGGCGATCCACTTACCGTCCGGCGAGGGGAGCGGGTTGGCATCGGGCCCTTTGCGCGTGGTGAGCTGCCGCACGGCGAGGCTCTGCACGTCGATGGCGTAGATTTCGGAATCGCCCTTCAGGTATTCGGCATCGGGCTTTCGGATGGCGGAGACCAAAATCGTACGTCCGTCCGTCGACCATTCAGCCGCGCTGTGATTGTAGTTTCCCTGGGTGATCTGGCGGGGAGTGCCGCCGATAGTCGAATCGACCGTGAACACGTGCGTGTAACCGTTGGCCACCGGGCCGACCCCGTCGCGTCCCCACACCAGGGTATCGACAATGACCGCGGGCTTCGCAAGCTGCGCGCCCTTGGGCGTCTTGGGCAGCTTCACCGGCAGGATCGGCGTTTCATCGGGCAGCGTCATGTTGAACGCGATCCATTTGCTGTCCGGGGACCAGCGCAGGTTCGAGGGCGTGTAGTCGAGATGTGTGAGCTGGCTGACCTCGCGCGTGTCGGCCCACATCACGTGTATCTGCGGATTCCCGGAGCGCGTCGAGAGGAACGCGATCCGTTTGCCGTCGGGCGACCACGCCGGCGCCGAATCGCGCCACGCGCCCTGCGTCAGCTCGCGCGGCCGCGCACCATCCGATCCCACCAGCCAGAGGTTGGCAGCCGACCGGTCATGCGCGGTGTCGGTCCATCCGCGGGTGAAGACGATTTGCGATCCGTCGGGCGAGATGTCCGGAGCGGTGATCGTCTCCATTTGAAAGAAGGTCTCCTTGTCCAGGTAGCGAGGCTGCGGCTGGGCGAAGGCCAACGCCACCAGAAAGAGAACGGCGAGCGCGCGAGTTTTCATGATCCACTCCTGCTGGAACGCGCCGTGAAGGGCCGCTCCAGGCTAATAGCGCTATACTACACCCGCCATTCCGAGCATGTAAGCCAAGTTCCTTCGGCGGCGGGCGCGCCCGGGCGGATGCGAGTGCTCGCCGCGCTGTTCCTCCGTGGCGCTCAGCGCCGCCGAGACACGAGCGCACGCGGGCGGCGACGAAGAACACGAGCAGAGCCGCTTGCACGTGCACGGGAGTCTGGCGGGCGCGGCGCGGCCGCCGGGCCGCTCGCGCATGATTCTGTTGGCCGCCCCTATTTTGCTTTCCGACTGGGCTAGAATGACTTGAGAATGGATAGCCGAGAGTTCAGAGAGTACCTCCGGCAAAAACGGATCGAGGCCCTCCGCGCCGAAGTCCGTGCCGAGAAGAAACCACCGGCCAGCGAGAAGCTGCAGCCAAAGGTTCGGCGCAAGGCACGGTAGGGATCGCGTTGCGTCGCCATTTTACGGAAGCGACTTAACTCTCAGGCACCGCACGCCGCGCCCGAGAAGACGGCGTGCCACGCTGCCGCTCCTGGCACCGCACGCCGCCGAGCCGGAACGACGCGCGCGCGGGCGGCGGCGAAGAACACGAGCGGCGCCGCTCGGGCGTCCTTGCACGTGCCTGGGAGTCCGGCGGGCGCGCCGCGACCGCGCTGGATGCGACTGTGCGGAATCCCGGAATTGAATGTGAATCGATATCGTGGCTGGCGATTCAATACCGTGGGGACCAGGTACCGTTGATGCGTATGAAGGCGCTTAGTCCTGCGGTTGCTCTGGACCCTGACGCCCAGCTCTGTGAGCTCGGGTTCTGTATTAGTGATACGCGAGCGTACCGAACGTGCCGCCGGCCGCGCGGCCTGGGCAGCGGGCAGGGCGTGAGGGTCGATGGATTCAGCGGCGGACGTTGGGCAACAGTGCAAGTGTGCCCGCGCGGGATCGCGCGGAGCGGCGGAACGGGCGGGAGGACGAGCGAGCGGCGCCTCTCTAGACTGGCTCGCCGCGAAAGGAGGGATTCTGGCGATCCCAAAGGCCCAAGTGGCGATTGCTATCGAATAGCGCCATCTCCATGTGCGTCTCTTCAAACGGGCGACTGCCGCGGTCGGAGCGCATAACCTCAGGACGGCTTGTTAGTATTCCCTCGTGGTTACGATGCCAGGCTGCGGCACCGGATATCTGCCGTTGGCGTCCGCAAGGAGCGGTGCCGGGGAATCCATTGTGAACTTCTCTATGTCCGGCGCCATTTCGTGCTCGGATCGGAGCATCTCGTCAAACGTAATTTCCCGACCAGTGTTGGCGGCCATGCGGCCCATGCTCGAAACCAGGCTCGCCTCCACGCCGCGTTTGACTTCGTTGTAAGGTTTGTCGTCTCGAATGGCGTCCATCAAATCGTTCCACTCGTTTTGATAAGGATCCTTCTCGTCCGGTCTCACCTTGGATTCCCAAATCAGGTCTGCAGGGGTCGCCGTCTGACTCTTGTACAGGCTGGATGGCAGCCCGCAATCGCCGCTCTTGGAAGCGACCCCCATGCCCTTGGTCCCGTGCAGGCAGCTCGTGTAGATCTCCTCGCATCCGTTCATGCAGCGCCCGTCAAAGAAGAACTTGGTGCCATCCGAATACGTGTATTCCACCGAATAGACGTCAAAATTCTGATCCACGTAAGCAACTCCTTCGGGACTAACCTTATAATGCCGGCCGCCTAACGCCTGCGCCTTTACCGGCCATTCGTTCTTCATCCATCCCAGATGATCGATGAGGTGGATATAAAAGTCGTTGTAACAGCCTCCGCTCGCCCAGATGAAGCTGTGGAAGCGCTTCACCTGGTAGAGCAGGTCGGTGACACCAGCCGGTTTGGGCAGGGAGAGGAAATACCCGCCGGGGCCATGCATGCGGTAACCACGCTGCAGAACGATCTCACCGATCTCCCCGTTATGGACACGGTCAGCCAATTCCTGCAGAGCCCGGCTGTGACGCGACATGAGCCCTACCCCCACCTTGAGGTTCTTGGCTGAGGCTTCCTGGGCGAGCGCGAACATGCGCTTGCTCGTTGGGCCGTCGGCCGTGAGCGGTTTCTCCATAAAGACATTCAAGCGCTTCTGGATAGCGCAGGTGAAGTGCACCCAGCGAAACGCCGGAGGAGTCGCGAAAACGGCGATATCGCCCGGCTTCAAACAATCCATCGCCTTCTGATAGGCGTCGAAGCCGAGAAACTGGCGATCCCGCGGTACATCGACCTGGCTCGGGAATTGCTGCTGTAACTTGTTCAGGTCGCTCGCAAGGCGTTCCGGGAACAGGTCTGCCATAGCGACCAGCTTGACGGGACCGCGCTTGACGGATAGTGCGTTCGCCGCCGCTCCGCCGCCGCGCCCGCCACAGCCGACAAGCGCTACCTGGATCAGGTCGCTGCCCGCTGCGTGAACGGGGGGCATCGCAACGTTGGCCAAGGCGGAAATTGCAGCGGATTTACCGGTGGTCTTGATGAATTCACGGCGGCTGGTCGAACCTTGTGAAGAGTTCATGGCTATTCAGTCCCTCCCAGACTTGTCATTGCCTCTACCTGGCTGGCGGAAGGCCTAGTGTAAACCAGAGCACCTCGCGATGTTGCCGCATGGGTGAGCCCACTAGCCCGTGCGCTTCCACTCGCTCAAGATTCCAGAAGACTCTACACTCCTACGCGCGCATACAGTCCGAAATTCCGCCCCCGGCGCGCGACATCCGGGTCGACGTTGATCCCGGGGGCGGCCCGCCAGGAGCGGCGGAGACTGGCGGGAGGATGAACGAGGACAGCCGGCGATGATCAACGGCTCGAACGACCACGCCACCGAAAACGCGCTCCGCCGCTTCAAGAGACAGGTTGTGCAGGAGAACATCATCCGGGAAGTCAAAAGGCACCCCTTATATTTGAAGCCAGGCCAGAAGCTCCGGGTCAAACAGGCGCTGGCCCGTGAACGCAATCGCAAGAAGGCTCGCCGGGAGCCTGAGTAAAGGGAAGCATAAAAGGCTGGCCTGCCTTGACTTGTCCTTAGGCGGTTGAGTGCTAGAATCGTGGAACTGGATATAGACTTGAAGGAATCTGAAATTCGGAAAATGAAAGTGCGGAGAGCGATCGGTTCCACATGAAGAGCACCCTAAAGGGCGGCTTCGGCGTCGCAGCGATTTGGGCCGCCGTGATTTTGGCGAATCAATCGGCGACCTGGCAGATTGCTCCGTTTGCGCGCCCGTCCGGCTCCACGCCGGTAATTCAACCGAAGAAGGATTCGGTGTTCCGGAACCCAGTGGACGGGAAGCCGGTCCACTGGGAGGCCTTGCACACTTTCAACCCGGCGGCCGTCGTGCGCAACGGTAAGATTTGTGTACTCTACCGCGCCGAAGATGACACAGGTGAAATGATCATTGGCGGCCATACATCGCGGCTGGGGCTCGCCGAGAGCGATGATGGCATCCACTTTACTCGCCATCCGGAGCCTGTTCTCTACCCCGATAACGATCGGCAGAAGGATCGGGAATGGCCAGGCGGCTGCGAAGATCCACGCATTGTAGAAAGTGAGGATGGCACCTACGTCCTGACATATACGCAGTGGAACCGCAAGAAAACCGACGCTGCCATCGCTACCTCCAAGGATCTGATTCACTGGACTAAGCACGGTCCGGCTCTGGGCACTTCGGGCAAGTATGCGGCTCTATCGTACAAATCTGCGGGGATTGTGTCCCACGTCGAAGGGGGGCGCTTGATCGCAGCGAAGATCGGCGGCAAGTACTGGATGTATTGGGGGGAAGGCGTTATCCGCCTGGCAACCTCAACAGATCTCATCCGTTGGATACCCGTCGAGGATGGGCACGGTGGACTTGTCGAACTGCTGGCGAAACGCGCCGGGCATTTCGACAGTTCGTTCCCGGAGACGGGCCCACCGCCAGTGCTGACCGCCAACGGCATCGTAGTGCTGTACAACGGCAAAAATGCTCCCACCGGCGGCGACCCGGCGCTCGGCCCGGACGCCTACGCCGTGGGCGAGGCACTGTTCGCGGCAGATTCGCCCGCCAAACTGATCGAGCGCACGGATCAGCCGGTTTTCAAGCCGGAGCTGCCATTCGAGAAGACCGGCCAGTACGTCGCCGGGGATACTTTCGCGGAAGGCTTGGTTTGGTTCCGGAATCAGTGGTTTCTGTATTATGGCTGCGCCGATTCGATGGTGGGGCTTGCCATCGTCCAAACGACGCGGATGTAGCCGCCCATCCGGTGCTGCGCCAGAGCCGCATACCAGGATCGATTGTTGCGGGGGGCGGCGTTTCGAGGCCAGTCTGCGATAACGCGGTCTATCGGCCCCGATCCGACAATCTGGCCGCCATTGCCCGGTGAAGGTAAACGCTGGGCGACAACCCGTTAGTAATCGACGAACCGAACGTCGTGAAATGGGAAAAGGCGTTCTCCGTGCGAGCATTCCGCCCTTCGGACGGAGATTCTCAAGGCATTGGGGGCTACCGATCCGACGTGGTTTTTTGAAGAGCGCGGAAGTGGGGCTTCCGCGCTCCCGGTCATCGTCTCCGATGAGTCCACCAGGCTATCCCTCGGTACGGTTGCATCCCTGCAGAGCCCGCTTCCGTTTCACCTGGCGCAGCCAATGTGGCTCGCCTGGAATTGAGTTGCTTCTACTCAGTTCGCTTTCGTCACGGGAATCCGCATTTCGGTAGATTGGGACTTCTCCATGGCATCCTCGCCGGACCAGATCGCCATCGGCAGCCCAGCGGGCACATAGCCCTGCTCCACAACCGACTTCAGGAAGGCTGCCCAACGCCCGTAAAAGTCATTTCCCCAGGGACCGTTCACCACAACGGATGCAGCCAACCCGGCGGGCAAGGATACGAGCTCAAATGGGGCCTCGACGCGCGTTCCTGGCGGCACGGGATGCCCGGCATCCCAATGCTGCTCGGACCGGTAGCGTCCGAACGGACGGCCAACGGGACTCACGCGATGCGTCTTCAGATAAGACTCAACCGTCTGAAGAGCGGTCCGAGTCTGCGCATACGGGCCCTGCATGGGCATCACCACCGCCGTCAGCGCGGCGCTCTGCCCGATCGCCGCCCGCAAGGCCTGGGTGTTTGGAGCAGCAACTCGACCACCATGCGTGGTGAGCGGAGATCCGCGGCCTGGATTCCCAGTTTGCCAAAGCCGAATTCCGATAACGTGCGCAAGACGCGCTCCGCATTCTCCTCAGTGGGCCGGACCAGCAGATCGAGATCCGCAGTATAGCGAGGGAAACCGTGAAACGCGACGGCGAACGCGCCAACTACGAGGTACTCAACTCCGTTCGAGTTCAACAACTCGAGAAACTCGCGCCAGTCTTTGTTCAGCGGCATCGGGGTGACGGCGGTCGCGGAGTTCGATAACGATATTCAGGCGGTCCTCGGAGGACATCGCCGCGTCGCTACGCCGGTCAGCTTCGTCGGCGTCCTCAAAGTTGGCAAATACCCCTACCGTTTTCTCCACGCTCATATCATAGCCCGGTGGGCGCGTCGGCCCATGGGCAATGGTGGGCCCGGAACTCATTCCATCGCAATCGTAATCGCGCCGGCGACGATCAGCAGACCGCCGGCTCCCTTCGCCCAGGTGATTCGTTCACCCAGGAAGAGGGCACTGAGGAGAATCACCAGCACCACGCTGAGTTTGTCGACGGGCGCCACTCGCGACGCGGGACCGATCTGCAGAGCGTGAAAATAGCACAGCCAGGAGAGCCCCGTGGCAATTCCGGAAAGGACCAGGAAGAGCCAGGTCTTGTTCGAGAAGCCGTGAAACGGGGTGGGCGTGCGCGTGCCGTATGCCAACAACCATGTGAAGATCACAACCACCGATGTTCGGACGGCCGTGGCCAGGTTGGAATCGACCCCGGCGACGCCGAGCTTTGCCAGGATTGCGGTCAGGGCGGCGAAGAAGGCGGAAAGCAGAGACCATGTGAGCCATGTCATGGGGCCAAAATAGCATGCGCGCATGCCAGCCGCCTCCCATATATGGCCGCCCCTATACCCGGCCGATGCGCGATTGCGAACCGCCTTCCACTGCCGGCGCGTCAGAAGCTCTGTTCATCCGCCGACGGCCCGTAGATGGCCGGCACGGGGATATCGTTGAGCCGCAGGTACACGCCGAGCTGCGCGCGGTGGTGGATGGTGTGGCTCATAATGAACATGCGCATACATACGATGCGCGGCATGGTGAACACCGTCTTGCCGCCCTGAAGAAAGGCCCAGTTCGCCATGAAGTGCTCATCGCTCGCTCCGGCGATGGCGGCCCGCGCCGCGGCCACGGCCTTGTCGAAGCGCTCCAGCAATTCCTTCTTTGAAGAGGCGAGCTCTTCCTTATAGGGTGGTGCGCCGGGGGGCGCAACGTCGAAGGAATCCTTCGCAATCACATCCACGGTCCAGCCCGCCATGTTGGCGATGTGAGTCCCCAGCGCAATCATGGTGAACGATTTGGGATGCGGGCGCCAGTCGAACTTGTCTTCCGGCACGCGTTCCAGGGTCTTTCGGGTGTTGGCCATTTCCTGGTCAAACTCGGTGAGTAAGGCGTCGCTGATCTTCATGCTGTCCTCCAGTGAAGATGTTCGCCTTTTCTTCGCTATTTGTCAAGAGCGATTTGAGGTGTCAGGATGCTTCCCCGTAGGGGCCGGAGAGGTGTTCGGAACGTGCTAAGAAGACGGAGTTTCCCGACTTTGGATTCCCCGGCAGGGCTCAATTGGCGCTTGGGGAGCAAAAAGACGGCTCCAGGAAAAAACCCGCACCTCGGAGGATCAAAAGTTGGCGGCTGGGTGTATCATAGCTGAAAACCGGGAACCAAAAAGGGAAATCCCGGCTCAAACTGCTCAACAATCTCATCTGGGAGGGTATCAATATATGACAACCAAGCTCGTTTTTGCAATGCCTGCGACGTGCCTGGCCGCTAGGGCGGGAGTCGTGCATTTAGGACTATCCAAACACGGAGGGATCAGATTGCAACAAATTGGTTTGCTGGGCTTGCTGTGCTTCATGCTGCCGGGATCACTGCGGGCGGGTACGGTTTACACGTACACAGGCGAAGCCTATACCACTTGCAACCATACGTGTGGACCCCTGTCAATTACGTTTGGGACATCGTTGTCGGGTGCGGCGCTGGATAATCTGCCTCTGACGGACATAACATCAACGATAACCTCGTATGATTTCACCGACAATAGTGGCGAGCTGGATATCTACAACGGTGATGGGCAGACTGTCACCTCCCAGTTCGCCTTTATCGTTGGAACCGACAGTGTTGGGGACATCATTTCGTGGTATATCACCGAGCAGGAAACTGCTCCTGCGGGCGGTTATCAGGAGATTACATCATACTGTGGTCACATCACCGTGGAGTACAACGTGACGGGTTACAGCGATTATTCCGCGAACTCAGAGAGCAACCCACCTGAAGGCGGCACGACAGGCAACGAGTCGGACGCCGGCTGCGGGACCGCACCCTTGATTATGGTGCCTTCTGCCCCGGCGGGCACGCCGGAACCATCCTCCTACTTGCTGCTCGGCACTGGACTGGGCCTCTTGGCGTTGGCAGCGCGAAGCAAACGCCACGCACCACCGGCCTCATCCTGATCGGTGTCGCCGGCAGCCAGTCACGCGGGAAGCCGCGGGCGGGCGATACATCCTGGAGCGTCAGGCCGGTTTTCCAGGACAAAAGCTTCCGCTACCAATCGGTGAACGCGGTTTAATGGCCCGGCGATATCCTGGCGCCCTGGAGCGACTCGGCTTGGGCGTACTTAGGCCAGTTGAAACCATAGAAGGCCACGAAAGCGAAGCAGAACATGGGCACGATGAAGCCGCGCGACATATCGAACCGGTCGGCGACGTAGCCCATCAGCTTGGGCAGAATGGCGCCGCCCATAATGGCCATCACGATAAAGGCCGAAGCCTTTTTGGCGCGCGCGCCCAGCCCGAAAATGCCCAGCGCGAAAATGGTGGGGAACATGATCGACATGAAGAAGTAGCTGAGGAACACGCAGACCACCGAGAACCATCCCAGCTTGCAGAAGATCAGCAGGGTGACCACGACATTCAGCGCCGCGTACAGGCTCAGGATTTTGTGGGCGGCGAACTTCCTCAGCAGGCCCGCGCCCGAAAAACGACCCACCAGGAAGCACACAAAACCGACCGCCGCGAGGTTGGAAGCGCCCTTGTTGCTGATGGCCAGCACGCCGGCTTTGTTGGGCTCAAACCAGCCGTGCAGCCAATCGTGCAGAGGGCCGGCATGCGCCGAAAGGCTGGTAAGGGCGGAGCTCCACGAGGCCGGAATCGGGGGAACCTCAGAGGTCATGTAATTGATGAAGAAGCTGAAGATGCCGGCTTGCGCGGCCACATAGAAAAACTGCGCCGCCACCGCCATCACGAAATGCGGATGCGACCAGATGGAGTGGGAAGCGCCCGGCGAGGCGTCGTCCAGGTGATAGTCGTCTTTGGTCTTGATGTCGGGAACGTTGGCGAAGAAGAAAACCGCCGCCAGCACGATCACCACGAAGGCCACGCCCATGTAGGGAATGTAGAGCGTCTGGCTGCCGGTGCTGTGGCCCAGCTTGTCCTTGGAGTAAAAATAGATGCTGCCGACGATGGGGCCGCAAATCCAGCCGATGCCGTTGCAGGATTGCGCCAGGTTGATGCGCGTGGCCGCGTACTGCCGGTCGCCCAACACCGTCGTATAAGGGTTGGCGATGGTTTCGAGGAACGCCAGCCCGGTGGCAATCAGACAAACCCCGGCCAGATACGCCACGAACGCGGTGGTGGGCGAGACGCTGCCCTGGTGTGCCAGAGCGTTGATGTGGGTGGCCGGGATGAACCAGAATCCGCCCGCCGCCACGATCAGCAGACCCGCCATGATCCCGCCCTTGTAGCCCAGCTTGACTGCCAGCCAGCCCGCTGGAATCGCCATCAGGCAGTAGCCGAGATAGTGCGCAAACTGCACCCAGGCCGATTGCGCCTTGTTTAGGCTCAGCTCCTCCTGGAAGTGCTTGTCCATCACGTCGATCATCCCGTTGCAGAATCCCCAGAGGAGAAACAGCGAGCTGACCAGGATGAAGGTGAACATCAGGTTCCGGCCGTCATCCCCTGTGAATAGGCCCTTGCGCTCTGCGTTCATAGCGTGGATAACGATTCTAGCAGGTGGAACCTAGGTTGAGGCTTCCTGGATAGCTTCGAGAACCTGCTTGGTGATTTTCGGATGCAGTGTCGCGCTACTGTGGAACGGAACCACGACTCTTCGACCGCCCTTTGCGTAGATCCGATGACTACCCTTGGACCGCAGCCAAACGAAGCCGCTTTCAACAGCATCGTTTCGGCATCCGTCGCGGTCAGGCGCAACGTTCTAGGCATTAACCTCGACCGCAGTGGTAAGAATCTCCCGGCTCAACGCTGCGGAGCGCTCTTCGTCGGTCAGGGTCTCCAGGTAGAGTTCGATCGCCTCACGTATGTTGGAAAGAGCTTCCTCGACGGTCGTTCCCTGCGATTGGCATCCTTTCAATTCTGGACACCACGCATAACATCCGTGTCCGTCTTGCTCGATTACGACACTGATCTTGCCCGTCATCAATGCTTGTTTTACCTCCACGCACACCATAGCGTGATGCTTGCTGCTGCCATCCAGGATGACGCTTCACGCCTGCGACACCAGGTAGACGGCCACTTCCGCCAGCAGATTGGGCAGCCAGGTCACGCTGCGGTGACCCGCCAGGAAGTAGCGGCGCTCCACGCGGAAGCCTTCGGCGGCGGCCAGGCTTTCGAAATCCTGAACCGTCAGGAAGTGGATGTTGGGCGAGTCGTACCACTCGTAGGGAAACAGACTGGTGCGCGGCGCGCGGCCGCTGACCAGCATGGAGAGGCGCACGGCCCAATGGCCGAAGTTGGGGAAGGCCACGATGCCGCGCAGGCCCACGCGCAGCATTTCGCGCAAAACTTCGCGAGGGTGGCGGGTTTCCTGCAGCGTCTGGCTGAGGATCACGTAATCGAAGGCCTGGCCGGGGAAATCGGCCAGGCCGGCATCGATATCGCTCTGAAATACCGAGACGCCGCGGGCGATGGCGCGTTGCACTTTGGCGCCGGAGATTTCGACGCCGCGCGCGTCCACATTCTTGTTGTGAGCCAGCCATTCCAGCAGATCGCCTTCGCCGCAGCCCAGGTCCAGCACGCGCGTGTTGGGCTCCACGATCTGGCCGATAATGGCGTAGTCGCTGCGTCCCAGCAGTTCGGGAACGAAGGCGCGCTTGCGGGCGGGGTGCGCCTTCATGCCAGTTTCTCGAAGGTGCTGGCCAGGAAGCCGCGCACCAGGGAGGATTGTTCCCCGACATCCGCCAGGAAGGCATCGTGGCCGTAGCTGGATTGCAGTTCGACGTAGGCGACGTCGCAATTGCGCGCGCGCAGGGCGCGCACGATTTCCTGCGACTGGTAGCTGGGGTAGAGCCAGTCGGAGGTGAAGCTGATCACCAGAAAGCGCGCGCGGGCCGGTTGAAACGCGGCGGCCAGCGAGGCCTGGCCGCCGGTCAGATCGAAGTAATCCATGGCCTTCGAGATATAGAGATAGGAGTTGGCGTCGAAGCGGCTGACGAACTGGGTGCCGCGATAGCGCAGGTAGTTCTCGACTTCGAAATCGACTTCGAAATCGAACCCGAAGGCCTCTTTGCCGCGCAGGCGGCGGCCGAATTTTTCGCGCATGGAATGGTCGCTCATGTAAGTGATGTGGCCGACCATGCGGGCCACGGCCAGACCGCGCGCGGGCGGTTCCTTGCCGTAATAATCGCCGCCGTTCCAGTGGGGGTCGGCCATGATGGCCTGGCGGCCCACTTCGTTGAAGGCGATTTGTTGGGCGCTGTGGCGCGCGGTGGTGGCGATGGGGATAGCGGAGACCACGCGGTCCGGGTGCGCCACTGCCCATTCGAGCGCCTGCATGCCGCCCATGGATCCGCCGGTGACCGCGAGCAGCCGCGGGATGCCGAGCGAATCCACCAGCATGCGCTGCAGTCGCACCATGTCGCCGATGGTGATTACCGGGAAGGTCAGGGCGTAAGGACAGCCGGTGGCGGGGTTGATGGAAGCCGGGCCGGTGGTCCCGCGGCAGCCGCCCAGCACGTTGGAACAGATCACGCAGTAACGATCGGTATCGAACGCCTTGCCGGGGCCGATCATGTTGTCCCACCAGCCGGGCTTGCCGTCTTCCGGGCCGGACGAGGCCGCGTGCGCGTCGCCGGAAAAAGCGTGCAGCACCAGAACGGCGTTCGATTTGGCGGCGTTCAGCTCTCCACAGGCTTCGTAAGCGATCTCGACGGGACCGAGCGTGGCGCCGCTATCGAGGGGCAGGGAATCGAACCGGACGGTATCGGCAGTGACGATCATGCGGGAAGATTTTCATGATAACAGCAGCGGGCGCGCCGGGTGGGATTGCTCTTGACATCGGAAACCGTTTAGGGCAATCTATATCTCGAATGTCTAGGCATACGAGCACTCCCCATGAGGCGGAGCTTCTGCAAGGCACACTCGACATGTTGATTCTCAAGATTGTTGCCTTGGGCCCCATACACGGCTACGGCATTGCGCAGCGGATCCAGCGCATTTCGAACGAGGCCCTGCAGATTCGCCAAGGCTCGCTTTATCCGGCGCTCTACCGCCTGGAGAGCCACGGATGGCTCAAGGCCGAGTGGAAGATCTCGGAAGGCGGACGCGAGGCGAAATACTACTCCCTGACAAGAGTTGGTCAACAGCGTTTGAAGGCCGAGACGCAGAGCTGGGATCGATTGTGCTCCGCCATCTCGCTGGTCCTTCAGGCGGCGGAGTAAGGGTGCGGCATGCTCTGGGATGCTCTTTTTCGAAAGGTCCGGTGGGAGCGCCGTCTCGACGCCGAAATGCGCTTTCATCTCGCACAACAAGTGCAGGATTACGTGGCGCAAGGCTTGAGCCGCGAAGAGGCACAGCAAAGGGCCTATCGGGAATTCGGTGGAATCGAGCTCTCGAAAGAGGAATGCCGGGATCAAACGCCTTTTCCCTGGCTGGAACATGCGATCCAGGACATTCGATATGGTTCGAGGCTGCTGATCCGCAATCGGACATTCAGCCTGCTGGCGATCTTCTCTCTGGCGCTGGGTATCGGGGCCACCGCGTCGGTCTTCAGCGTAGTGGACCGAATTTTGTTTCGCAGTCTGCCGTATGGCGATGCGGACCGGCTGATATCGATTGGAGTCGGCGCCCCCATGCTGCCGTACGATTTCATGTTCGGCGCGACTTATCTGCAATTTCGCCGCGACCAGACGGAATTCTCGGCGGTGACATCCTGGAGCGGTGTAAACGATTGCGATCTTACTTCCGGTGAACCTACCCGGCTGGTGTGTGCGTCCGCGGAATCTTCTTTTCTAAGCACGCTGGGAATCGTTCCGGCACTGGGCCGAAGCTTTACCGCCGACGAGGATGGGCCTAACAGGCCCAGAGTGGTTCTGCTTTCCTACGGCATCTGGCGGTCGCGGTTCGGAGGCCATCCGGATATCTTGGGACGCACGATTTTGGTCGACGGAGAACCTAACCGGGTGGTTGGAGTCTTACCACCCGATTTCGAGACGCCCACGCTGGCACACGCCGATCTGGTGATTCCGCA
>Ga0181536_10001875_pt1 | contig 24401 bp, 16 predicted proteins | sample PEATcosm2014_Bin_41_FD_121105 | JGI IMG/M metagenome (GOLD analysis project Ga0181536, IMG submission 121105) | Peatland microbial communities from MTU Mesocosm Facility, Houghton, MI, USA - PEATcosm2014_Bin17_60_metaG | ecosystem: Environmental > Terrestrial > Soil > Wetlands > Peat | place...
ATCCAGGCGAAGCCCAAAGCGACGGGACTGCCGGTTCGCCGCAACGAGCGCAGCACCAACATAGAAGTCGCAGTTGCAGCGAGCGCGGCCGCCCCGATCGCAAAACTCCACAGAATCGTATTGGTGTCGATGGGATAGCCAAGGCAGCCAAAGCCGATCGCCTGATTGACGAGCCAGGCAGCAGTCACCACGAGAAGCGCAGGCCGCAACGGCAGCATCGCCGCAGCAACCACGGCGAAGGCCGCGAACGGAGTCGCGCAGGCAAAAGCGAAGCTCGCGAGTGCGCAAGCGGCCGTCAGCAACGCGAAACAAAACAGCGGCGCATAACGAGGCTCAACCGGAGCGAGCCGCACTGACGCAGCGGTCGGATGGGGCAGGATGTCGAGAGGCATTTGCGATCTCCTTTGGTGGGGTTCTAGCACACTTTTTCCAAGGTCGGGAACAATAACGACAAGCCGGTCAATGAGGCGCCTCCGTTGAGTCTTCAGCCTCCCGCTTCGTCCGGATCGCGAGTGAACTCGGCGATGACGCCGAACGCTCCAAGGCTCCAGGCAATTTCGGCATCGGCCAGTTGATCGGCGAGAAAACGCGGGAGATTTGTCGTTGTTGTCACATGACACCTCCGCTTTTCGGCGACACACTCGGTGGCGCCCCGTTCGACGGCAACCCGTTCGATGACGCCCCACTCGATGGCAACCCACCAACTTTCAGGTTTACGCCACCAAAAATGCCGAAGCCGGGACGATCGAAGCCTGACGGGTCCTCGTATTGTTTATTGAACAGATTGTCGATCCGGGCGAAAAGGCTGACGTTATCGCTGACGGCATAGTTCGCAGCGAGGTTGACCACGGTGTAGCCCGGCGCGGTGATCCCGGTCATCGTGCCGTCTCGGCTCACGTCCGCCCAACTGCCGACGTAAAGCACGGTCGACGATACCGAGAATTGATCGGTCGCTTTCCACGTCGCCGTAACGCTTGCTTTGTTCTTTGGACGGCGCAGCAGTTCCTCGTCGGTCAAGTCGTCCTTGGCAATTGTGTAGGTGTAGTCGCCTCGGAGATTCAATCGGCTCGTCACAGCAAGCGCCGCAAAAGACTCGACTCCGTACGTCGTCGCCTGGTCGATGTTCGCGTACGAGGTGAAGGTCGCGTTGCTGTCGATCAGGTTCGTGATGTCGTTGCGGAAGTAGGTCGCGCCGAAACGGAAGCGATCGTTGGCGATCGGCTGCTCGAAGCCGGCATCCCAACCCTTGCTTTCTTCCGGCTTGAGGTTGGGATTGGCAAAAAAGTCGAACGCCGGAAAGTTCACATAGAGTTGGCTCAGCGTCGGCGCCTTAAAACCCGTCCCATAGGTTGCCTTGAGCTTGGTGTCGGTCCCGGGAACGATGAATACCGGCGCCACACGCCAGGTTTCGTGGTCGCCGAACGACTCGTTGTCGTCGTATCGGAAGTTCGACACCAGGAAAAACCGCTTGGCGAATTCAGACTGCAGCTCGATCCAGCCGGCCTTGTCTCCCGTCTGCGCAGTCGTCGTCATTGGCGTGTAATTGAAGAAAGCATCTACCGTACCGCTTGAATTTGTACGAAGCGATTCGGTCTGGTCTTCCAGGCCGAGAACAAGAACTTGTCCAGGCGCCACTTTCGCTTCGCCGCGCCAGTCGAACTTAGTTCGTTCGCCCTGGTTCACCGTCGGCGGCAACACCAAGGGTGACGTGTAACCGCTGTCCGGATTTGGGTCGAGGTTCCAGCTCCATTCATTCGTGTAGTTGACCCCAAAGAAGTTTTTGAACCCAGCGAAAGGTGACCAGACGACCTCGCCACGCCCGAACAATTGATGGTCCACTTGCGTGCTCTGCGCCGCCTCGGGGGCGGGCGGAAAAAAATCGACATAATCTTCGCCGGTGAAACCAAGCTTCGAGTCGGTATATCGACCCACCAAATTGACGGCGAGATTATCGGACAGATTGGCGCCAAGCTTCGTCGAATATGTCCAATTGTTGTAGTTGTCGTTGATTCTTTGTTCGCCGGGCGCGAGCTGATTGATCGGCGTTACGGGAGTGTCGATTGATTGGAAATGCTGGATATTGAACGCATAATTAAAGTTATCCTGAGAGCCGCTCAGGCTGGTCCGCTGGTTAAACGTTCCAAACGATCCTCCTTCCACTGTTGCCGTGACCTTCGGCGGGCCTTCGCCATTTTTGGTCGTGATGGCAATGACGCCGCCGATCGCATCCGAGCCGTAGAGGCCGCTTTGCGGGCCTCGTAAGACTTCGATACGTTCAATATCCCCGGTCAACAGCTGGCCGAAGTCGAATGATTGATTGGGATTGCTGGGGTCCGACACGTCGATGCCGTCGATCAGAACCTTGACGTGATTGGAATTGGTCCCGCGTATGAAGACCGAGGTCTGACCGCCCGGCCCGCCGCTCTGCACGATGTTCAGGCCTGGCACCGCCGCGAGCGCGTCGGGAACCGTTCGAAGCTGTTGGCTTTCGAGGTCGGCGCCGGTCATCACCGTAACCGAACTGGCCGACTGGTCCGTGGCAGTGGGGACGGTCGTCGGACTGACGACGACCGAGTTGCCTGCGGATTGATTTGTCGGTTTCGAGGCCGGCGGGACGGTGACGGAAATCGCCGGCAATTGGACCGGTTGGTCGGACTCCGTTTGCTGCGCATCTTGCGCGAAAGCGGAAATCCATGGCGAGAGCGAGAGCGACGAAAGGACAACGCGCATGGAGAGACGGCCGACGCGGCCGCTGCTGCGTCGCATAGCGACGGTTAAGGTACGCATGGAGACACCTCGGGTGGCACGCCCTGTGGCACGTCACCGCGAACTCAGTGTCCCCGCACATCCAACAAGGATGATTGGTTCGCCTACCGCCAGTACACCCCGACCGACAGCGCTCGCGTATGACCACGGCTGACGGCAGGTCTCCTGGCTCACGGGTCGACACCTGCCATCGCCTTCCCGGGACCCGAGAGCCCAGTGGACATTTGACGGAAGATTCGCCGCTTACAGTTGCGGGGGCAGCCGCAGCATTGGGCGATGTCTCGCCCGCACTGCGTTCCCTTTTGATCCCCAACGGGGAACCGTCGCGATAAAGCTATGCGGGTCCTCGCACGCGAGTCAAATCGCTCTTGCTTCACGTATCGGAAGTCATTGATTATACAATGGAATATCGCGAATCCCGGCGTCGCCGCATAGCGCACCCGATCATCGCCACACTGACCGGGCGTTAACGGCCCGCGCCAATCTTGATCGAATCGTAGGGCTTGCCGTGCTAAAGGGCCGCCGCAACAGCGCAGCCGCTGCGCGTTCGGCCGTGGCAGAACCGGCCATGGATATGACCAGCATGTCGAGCACGACAACCAATGGACTGGACAGCCGCGCGCAGGGGCTCGTTGCGTCCTACGTGCGTGCCGGCTATGCGCAGATCGAGCCGCCGGTGCTGCAACCCGCCGAGCCGTTCCTCGACCTTTCCGGCGAAGATATCCGCCGGCGCATGTTTCTCACCAGCGATCCGGACGGGCGCGAATTGTGCCTGCGGCCCGATCTGACGATTCCGGTGTCGCGCGACTATCTTGCGTCGCCGGCGGCCGGCAAGGCCGCGGGCTTTTGCTATCTCGGCGCGGTGTTTCGCCATCGCCAGGGCGCAACGTCGGAGTTCGTGCAGGCCGGCATCGAATCCTTCGGCCGCCAGGACAAGGCGGCGGCCGACGCCGAAATGCTCGCGCTCGGCCTCGAGGCGACCACGCATTATGGCTTGCGCGCACCCGAAATCCGCGTCGGCGACGTCGGCCTGTTTTCAGCTTTCGTCGCCGCGCTCGATCTCGCGCCGGCCTGGAAGCGCCGCCTGGTCAAGGATTTCAATCGCAAATCGTCGCTGGCGCACGATCTCGATCAGCTCACGCTTGCCGCGGCGAACGGACCGCCGGAATACCAGGGCGTGCTCGCGGCGCTGGCCGGCTCCGATCCCAAGGCCGCGCATCATCTTGTCATGGATCTGCTTTCGATCGCCGGCATCGCCGCGGTCGGCGGCCGCTCCGTCGCCGAGATCGCCGACCGTTTTCTCGAACAGGCGGCGCTCAATGCGCCGACGCGCCTGCCGCGCGAGATGCGCGCGTTGATCGAACGCTTCCTCTCGGTGCGCGGCGATCCGGACGAGGCCGCGGGCGAATTGCGCACGCTCGCCGCCGACGCCAAAATCTCGCTCGCCCCCGCGCTCGATCTGTTCGAGACCCGCACCGGATTCCTTGCCGCGCGCGGCGTCGACGTGCGCGCGATCAAGTTCTCGACCGGCTTCGGCCGCGGCTTCGATTACTATACCGGCTTCGTGTTCGAACTGCATAATGCGACCAACAACTTGGCGCGCGCCAAAAGCCCGCTGGTCGCCGGCGGGCGTTATGACGGGTTGCTGACGCGGCTTGGCGCGCGCGAGCCGATCCCGGCGGTCGGTTTCGCGGCCTCGATCGAAGAGCTTACGGCCTGCGGAGGCAGATCATGAGCGTCAGCAGCGCGCCGCTCATCCTCGCGGTGCCGTCGAAAGGCCGCCTGCAAGGCAACGCCGAGGCGTTCTTCGCGCGCTCAGGCCTCGAACTCGTCAAGCCGCGCGGCGCACGCGATTATCGCGGCACCATCGCCGGCTTCGACGGCGTCGAGGTGGCCTATCTCTCGGCCGCGGAAATCACCGCGCAGCTCGGCCAAGGCGCGGTGCATCTCGGCGTCACCGGCGAGGATTTGGTGCGCGAAATGATTCCGCAGTCCGACCGGCGCATCGTGCTCGTCTCAGGCCTCGGCTTCGGCTTCGCCAATGTGGTTGTTGCCGTGCCGCAGGCCTGGATCGACGTGCGCAGCATGGCCGATCTCGACGATGTCGCGACCGCGTTCCGGCTCAAGCACGAGCGCAAGATGCGGCTGGCCACCAAATACGCCAACCTGACGCGCGGCTTCTTCGCCGAGCACGGCGTCGTCGACTATCGCATCGTCGAAAGCACGGGCGCGACGGAAGGCGCGCCGGCTGCCGGCACCGCCGAGCTGATCGTCGACATCACCACGACCGGCGCCACGCTTGCCGCGAACGGCCTCAAGGTGATCGAGGACGGCGTGATCCTGCGCTCGCAGGCCAATCTCGTCGCCGCGCGGGCGGCGGCGTGGAGCGCTGCGCAGCGCGAAGCCGCCCGCCTTCTGCTCGACCGCATCGCCGCGCAAAAGCGCGCCGCGTCGTTTCGCGAGGTGCGCACGCGCTTTGCCGGCTTGAACGACACGCTGCTCGCCACGGCGCGGGAAAGATTCGGCGTCGCCGCGCCGTTCGGCGGCCCGACGTCCTCCGGCATGCTCACCCTGCACTGCCCGCCCGAGCATGTCCACGCGCTCGCGAGCTTTTTGCGCGAGCAGGGCGCCGAGGCGGTCTCGGTCGCGGCGCTCGATTACGTCTATACGCGCGACAATCCGCTCTACGCCAAGCTCGCCGCCGAGCTTGATGCGCGCGCGCCTTAAAGCAGCTAAAATCGACCGTCCGGATAGACCTTGGGGCCGCGAGAATCGGCTCTCAAACTCACATACCAAACGAAGCGGAAGGACGGCCATGGCAGAAGACCAAAATGAAGATGAGGAACGGCCGTGCCTGCATTGCCTGATTGTCGAAGTGATCGACGACTTTTTTGCGGAGTATCCCGTTTCAAGCGAGGAGCCGGACACGGTCGATACGCAGGAAGTCATTATAGCCATCGCAAAAACAGTGGCGGAACTGACTTACAGCCAGGATGCTACCGGCCGTCAAGAAATGATCGAACAGCTTATGCGTGAAGTTATGATTTATGACGCGGAATATCGGCAGCAAGACGAATTGGGCAGGGCCGGCTCCGACGCGCGGCACTAGAGCGCGTCCCGCTTCAATGGAATCGGGACGCGCTCTAGCTGATTGTTTCAGCATGTCCTTTTCGCAAAACCGGTGTCCACTTTTGCGGGACATGCTCTAGTGGTCAAGACGACCCGAGGTCTGCAATGCAGCGCCTGATCGCGGCGATCAGCTCCTTGCTGTGAATGAGGTGAGGTTCTTCGGCATTTAGGATACGTTCGAACGCCCGCCGCTTCAGCGCGAGCACGTCGATGCCGTCGCGCTGCAGGTCGATCTCGGCCGCGTCGCAGACGATATCCATGAGCCGGTCGAGCGCGTGCAGGCGGCCGAGCAGATAATCGTTCTCGCGGTAGCGCCGGGAGAAGAACCCCGCGAAATTGTCGAAGCCGATTCCTTTCAGGCTTTTTGTGCCTTCGAAGCCCTTGAGCGTGTGCGCCTCCTGCGGGCTGATGCGGTCGACGAGAATTTCGCGCAGTTCGCCAGTGCCGCGCCCCGTGGTGACTGAGAACGTGAGCACGTCCCAAAACGGAAAGCCGAGATAATTGACCAAGACTTCGTGACGTGCGTCCGGCTGCCACTCGGCGGGATCGAGCGAGGCCAACAGCTCGTCCACATCGCGCGTGCTGGCATTGAGATTGATTTCCTTGCCCAAGGCCTCCACCAGCCGGTCGATGTTCTCGACATGATCGCTTGCCACGAACCGGCGCGCATCGGATGCAAGGTCTTTTGCCTCTGCCGCCGAGGGCATGTTGCGGAACAGTTTCTCCACGAGTGAATGGATCCGGGAGCTGAAGAACTTCGGCTCTTCGCATTGTTGCAGGACATCGAGCCGGAGATAGAACTCGCGCTTGAGCCGGTCGACCACGGCGGGGTCGAGCCCGGGAAAGCGCGCTTCGTCGAGCAGCCGATACAGCCGATTTTGACCCTCGATCAGGAAATGTAACCGGCGCTTGCGATAATCGACGTCGAAGGCGAGGAAGAATTCGACCCAGGGCGGCAGCCGCGGCAGCTCTGCGGCCTCGTGCTTCAGCGCCTCGCTCTCGGCTTTTTTGTAGACGATGCCGCGATGGATCGCCCAGGCGTTGACGACTTCCTCGATAGCGCGGGCGAGCGGCGAGTTCACCGGCTCACCGCCGATCGTCATGATCATGCGGGCAACGAACTCGCGCACCGAGGCGAGCTTCAAGCGCACATAGCCCTCGTGGGCGAAGCCTGCCTCGCGGGCGACGCGTACATTGACCTCCTCGCGCCAGCCGCGGATTTCTTCGGCCGCGAACCGGCGATCGAGCGGCTTGCTGATAATGTCACCAACGAGCTCGCTGACCTGCGGCCGGGCGCCTTCGATGATCGACTTGATGCCGCGGACCTGCGCGTTGAGATTGGTCACCCAGGCGAGCTCGTTGGCGATCGGCTGGGTGGAAGGCAGGTCCGAAAGCGCCCCCTTTATAGTTAAGAAAAAGCCCGGCACCTCGCTGCGAGTGCTGGAAGCCACCGATGCCGGATTGGCATCGATAAAGACCAGCCGGCGGTCGACATCGCGATAGGCGGAACGGCCGTAGACCGCCGAAATCGCTTCCCGGAACGGGCGGTTGTTGAGTACGGCGCCGTCAATGAAGGCGGCGGTGGCGGGATCGATATCGGCCCTGAGATGCCGTTCGAAATTGCGCAGGATGAACTCCTCCCGGCGCGGCCAGCTGGCGCCGCGGCTCGCCACCAACTCATCCATCTCAACGATCTGCGCCGGCGGAAACGCGCCGGGGAAGGAGGAGGTCGCTCGCGCAGCGAATGCGAGCGCCGGCGCGTTGTCGAGATCGAAGTCGCTCTCCACCTCGCCGCCGGGCCGGCGGCGATACTTAAAATGCAGCACATGGCGATGTTCGAGTTCGTAGATGAGCGCAGGGTCGTGAATCTGCACAAGCTGACGGTAGCCGTGGTAATCGGTAAGGGTCACGAACAAATCGAGGCCCTGCCCCGACGGCAGCAGCGAAGCTGTGGGCGTTTTCGGCTCGCCCATGGCGGTGGCCGCGTCGTACATTAACCCGGCCATGCCGAGGCCGTCGAACGGCGGCTTGAACCAGCGCGAGCGCAGCACGAGCGAAAGCTTCTGACGCACCTCCTTGTCCCTGACCGCATCGATCCAGCCGGTCGCCCCCGCTCCCCAGATGAACGGCTTCAGGATCCACTTGCTCCACGTTCCGGCGCGCGCTTCGGGTGCGAGCAGCACAGTGACATCGGCATTGTCGAGCCAGAGATCACGCAACGGGAGGGTCGGTAGATCATGGCTCAGCGCGCGCGCCAGCATGCTGGCATTGATCCCGCCGGCCGAAGCGCCGGCGATGATATCAACGATGACGCGCAGCTCCAGCTTGCGGCCGATCTCGCGCAGCAACTCGAAATAGTCGGCCTCGGTATCGTATTCCGGGTCGCTCGAATCGGCTTGGTCGAAAAATAACGCCTTGGCGCGCCGAGAACGGTCGGTGATCCGGTGCAAGGCGCTTGAGGCACGCAGGAGCTTCAGAATCTCCTTGCAGATGCCATGTATATAGATCGCGAGCGAAACGCCGCCGAAGCAGACGAGCGCCATGCGGAGCTCTTTCTCGCGCAACAACAACCCCCGGAACGTGGCAGTGCCGTCCGTCGCTTTCAGCGTGCTCGATGGAGTGGGATTGGACTAGAAATCGAGGTAATACGCAATGCGCCGGCGCGGTTGACCACGCGGTGGCCGGCGTCCGCAACAACCGCACCGCGATCGCAGGGCGGCTACAACTTCCATCTCCTGTTCCGCTGGCTGAGCCTCTTGTTGCGCAGAATCCTGCTCGTGTTCGCGGCCATCACTCTGTTGAAACCCGCCGGAAATCCGAGCTCTCCACGGCCGACGGCGTAGCCGCCACGCTGCGCGTCGAGCCAAGCATAAAGACCGCGAACGAGGCGATGACAGTCGGAACGGCGCTGATGAGAATGATGCTCTTGGTATCCCAGCCGCTGGCGACCAGGACGCCGCCCACGACCGGCCCGACGATCGCCCCGATACGGCCGATGCCGAAGGCCCAACCGACGCCAGTCGAACGGATCATGGTCGGGTAGAGGTTCGCGGCAAGTGCATTCATCGAGTTCTGGCCGCCGACCACTCCGATCCCGGCGACGAAAACCGCCGGCAGGAACCAAGCCATGTTGCCGCCCGACTCTGCCGCCATGTAAATCGCCGCTGCGGCCACCAGATAGATCGTTCCGAGCACGCCGTACGGCCCGAGCCGATCGATCAGAATTCCAAGCGCGACGGAGCCGAGCACGCCGCCGAGATTCATGATCGGCGTGGAGATGATCGCCGTTTCGATGGGAATCCCGGACTCCCGCAACAGCGACGGCAGCCAGTTTACCAAAAACATCATGACCAGCAGGTTCATGAAGAATGCGATCCACAACAGGCATGTCATCAGGGTGCGGCCGTCCCTGAAGAGATGACCGACCGTGAATCCGACCGGTTTCAGCTCCTGGATCACGAATTGCGCGGCAGCCGTATAAGCGGCCGTCGGCCGCACGCGGGAGAGAATGCGCGCGATCTCCGGCGACTGGTCTCCCCTGCCGACCAAATAACGGATCGACTCGGGCAGCCAGATTACAACGCCGACAAGAAAAAGGAGCGGCAGCACACCGCCGAGATAGAACACGAATTGCCAGCCGAACATCGGAATCATCTTGGCGCCCAGAAAGCCTCCAAGGGTCGATCCCAGAGGAAAGCCGCAGAACATGATGTTGACGAGCGTCGCCCGATGCCGCGCCGGAGCATATTCGGCGGTGAGCGCCACAATGTTGGGCGTGGCACCGCCCAAGCCGAGGCCGGTAAGAAACCGCAGGATCAGCAGGCTCTGAAATGAATTGGTGTAGGCGGTTGCGAAGTTCAAAACAGAGAATATCAACATCGACCAGATGATGGTCCGGCGACGACCCAGCTTGTCCGCGGCGGTGCCAAATGCCATCGCACCGAGCATCAGGCCGAGCATGCCCGCGCCGAAGATCGGGCCGAAAGCCGAAGCCGGGAGCGCCCATTCGCGGGTGATGACAGGGGCGACGAAGGCGATCGATTGGGCGTCGAAACCGTCGAGCATCGCGATGACGCCACATAGGGTCGTAACCATGAGCTGAAATCGGCCGAACGGCGCTTCGTTGATGATCTTACCGACATCGACATTGCCCGCAATCGGCATGATACCCCCCGCTTTCATTCCCCTACCGACGGTTCATCCCAACCTGTCCCTAACTGCCAGGGAGATTTCCCGGTTCTGCCAGGGTGGCAGTAAAAGTTTGACATTTAAGGCAGTCCATCGATGACGGTGCGAACCGTAAGCTAGCAAGGACAGGAATGGAATTTCATGATGGACGGCTATGCGGCTATAAAGAATAAGCCGTTTGAGGTGGGCGTGCAAACAGCCTGTGAAGTTCAAACGATTTAAGAGGACTTGAGACGGCATCTCGGCGAGATATTGCGCAAGCTGGCCGACGCAACCGCGGTCGCGTCAGCGATCCCAAACAGCCATATCAGGCGGCGGTGGACATCGAGCTTGAGGGCCGCGTTCGATTTCACCCTGGCGCCATGATCGGCCTCGATCCGATCCAATAAGCTGCTGATACCTATAGCTGAATCGGCGTGCGCATGGGTGCGGCGAATGCCGGTTTGCACCGTCCGTGGACGCTTTTGACAATTCGCAAGGCGCGACATTGTGCCGTCCTATAACCAGCAGGCATAGGCGAGGTCCATTGTTTCATTGGACTGATAGGATACGCGCGAACATCATCTTTTTTCATCTTCCAGAAAGGCGTTCGCATGGCAAATGTCGATATCTTTTCGACGGTCGCTTGGTCGGCAGGTCCCGGCTGCCACGGCGGTTGCGGGCAAAAGCTGTTCGTCGAGGACAATAAGCTGGTGCGCGTCGAAGGCGACGAGAAGCATCCGTGGAGCCAGGGACGTTCGTGTCCGCGCGTGCTTGCGCTCAAGCAGTACATGTATCACCCGGATCGGATCACGCAGCCGTTAAAGCGCGTGGGCCAGCGCGGCGAAGGTCGCTTCGAGCCGATAAGCTGGACTGAAGCGTACGATCTGTGCGAGCGCCGTCTGAAGGAGATTCGCGAGAAATCCGGCGCCGAATCCGTGGTGTTCGTACAGGGCACGGGCCGCGACATCGGCGGGCCGATCACGCTTCTCGCCTATAGCTTCGGCAGCCCGAATTGGGTGCAGCTCGGGCTCTCGGGTCACTCCTGCTACACACCGCGCCTCGTCGCGATGAAAACGATGATCGGCGATTTCCTCGTCGCGGACTGCTCGCAATTTCTGGAGAAGCGCTACGATGATCCGCAATGGGTGCCGCCGGAAGTGATCATCACCTGGGGACAGAATCCGACCATGGGCTGTCCCGACGGATTTTTCGGCCATTGGATCGTCGACTGCATGAAGCGCGGGTCGAAGATCATCACCGTCGATCCGCGCAATACGTGGATGACGGGCCGCGCGCTGCACCACTTGCAGTTGCGTCCCGGCACTGACGCGATGCTCGCGCTCGGCATGCTCAACGTGATCATCAACGAAGGCATCTACGACAAAGAATTCGTCGCCAAATGGGTGCGCGGCTTCGATGAACTGAAAACCCGGGTGCAGGAATATCCTCCCGACAAGGTCGCAAGCGTGACCGAGGTGCCGGTCGGCGAGATCATCGCCGCGGCGCGGGCGTTCGCCAACGCCAAGCAGGCGGCGGTGCAGTGGGGTGTGCCTGTCGACATGTGCCCGGATGGGCCGGCGGTTGCCCATGCCATCACCTGTCTCTCGGCTATCACCGGCAATATCGATATCCCCGGCGGCCAGGTCATCGCCCGACCGGCCGAGGGCGTAACGGCCTATCCGTTCTCCACCGAGGAATTGGTCAAGCTGTACGGCGTGGATCTCATCAAGCGCCTCAACGAAAAGCGCATCGGGGCGGACAAGTACCCGATGGTGAAGAATTTCCGCGGCTGGGCGCAGCCGGACATGGTCATCGATCAGATCGAGAGCGGCAAGCCCTATCCGATCAAAGCAGCATGGATCCAGACCGCGAACGTCGTCGGCGGTCAGTCGGCCCGCGCTGAATTCCACCTCGAGGCGATGAAGAAACTCGACTTCATCGTCGTGGTCGATCTGTTCCACAATCCGACCACGATGGCGTTGGCGGACGTGATCCTGCCCGCAGCGACCTTCCCCGAGAAAGACAGCATTCGGGCGTGGTGGGCGCCGCTCACCGTCATTAAGAAACGGGTGCAGGTCGGCGAGTGCAAGTCCGATTGGGAGATCAATTTCGAGCTCGCCAAGCGCTTCAATCCGGACGGAATGAAGCAATGGAATACGCTCGAGGACCTGTTCAACGACCGTCTCAAGATTTCAGGCACGACGGTCAAGGGCCTGCTCGACGAGGGCGGCTGGCGAATGCCGCCCGAGGGGCCGTCCAAGCCTTACCGCCGCTATGAGCGCGGACTGCTGCGTCAGGATGGAAAGCCCGGATTCAATACCGCGAGCGGCAAGATCGAAGTCTACGACGAGACCTATAAGTCCTGGGGTCTCGATCCATTGCCGTTCTATACCGAGCCGCCGCAGAGCGAGGTCTCGACGCCCGAGCTTTTCAAGAAATATCCGCTGGTGATGATCACCGGTGCGCGCTCACAGATCTATTTCCATGCCGAGCACCGGATGATCCCATGGCTGCGGGAGAAAATGCCCGACCCGACGGTGGAGATTCATCCCGATACGGCAAAGAAGTTCGGCATCTACGACGGCGAGTGGATCTATCTCGAAAATGACATGGGACGCATCAAGCGCAAAGCCGACATCACGCGCAAAGTGAAGCCGCACCACGTGCACACCATGCATGGTTGGTGGCTGCCCGAACTCGAAGGAAAGGCGCCCAGTCTTTTCGGAGTTTGGGACTATCAGATCAACAAGATCATTCCGGGGCCGCAGTGCAGCAAGTCGGGGTTCGGCGGCGGCCAGTACAAGACCACCCTGTGTACCCTACGCAAAATCGCAGTATGAGAAGACGCCGTGGCTCGCTACGCAATTCTGATCGACTACGACTTCTGCACCGGATGCCATTCCTGCGAGATCGCCTGCCAGCAGGAGCATGATTATCCAGTCGGCACCAACGGCATCATGGTGCGCGAATACGAGTACGAGTCCAACGGGCGGGTGAGGATCGATTATCTGCCGTTCTTCACCCAGCACTGCGACCTGTGCAAGGCGCGCCGTACGCGCGACAGTGACGGGCTGCCTGCTTGCGTGCGGCACTGCCAGTCGCGCTGCATGGAGTTCGGCTCCACGCAGGATCTCGCGGCCAAGCTGCCGGAGCGCCCCACCGCCGCGCTGTTCACCCACGCGCCAGGACGTTGACTCTCGACAAAGGCTGTCCGTGTCTACCGAGGTTTTTACGAGCTGTACCAATGCCGGTCCGATCAGCGTCTACGTCGATGATGGGAAGATCGTGCGCATCCGGCCGCTGGTTGCCGAACAGGCGGATTTCCGGCCATGGACGATCGAGGCCGGAGGCCGACGCTATTCGCCGCCGAAAAAATTCAACGTCTCACCCTACGTCCTCGCCGAGCGTAATCGCGTCTACTCGAACGACCGCATCCGCTTTCCGCTCAAGCGGGTGAATTTTGATCCGGGCGGAGCGCGCAATCCGCAATCGCGCGGCAAGGCGAGTTACGAGCGCATCAGCTGGGACGAGGCCCTCGACATTGTCGCGCGCGAGATCAGGCGCGTGCAGTCGGACTACGGACCTTCCGCAGTTTCGGCAATGACGTCTTCACATCACAATTGGGGGCTCGTCGGCTACAAGATCAGTGCCTTCCAGCGTTTCTTCAACCTTATCGGCTACACGCCGGTCCTCGACAATCCCGACAGCTGGGAGGGTTGGCACTGGGGCGCGACCCATGCCTGGGGCTTCTATTGGCGGCTCGGCATGCCGGAGCCCTACGACATGCTTGAGGATGCGCTCAAGCACACCGAGATGATCGTTTATTGGTCGAACGACCCGGATACGACGCGCGGCGTCTATACCGGCTACGACTCGGCGATCTGGCGGCAGTGGCTGAGGGAGAAGGCGGTGAAGATGATCTTCATCGACCCCTTCCACAACCACACGGCCGCGGCGATGGACGGCAAATGGATCGCCCCGCGCCCAGGCACCGATGCGGCGTTGGCGCTCGCGATCGCCCATGTCTGGATCAGCAATGGCACCTACGACAAGCAGTATGTTGCAGATCGCACCGTCGGATTTGACGAGTTTAGGGCCTACATACTCGGCACCGTCGATGGTATCGCCAAGACGCCCGCCTGGGCCGCGGCGGAGACCGGCGTGCCGGCGCGAACCATCGTCGCGCTCGCGCGAGAGTGGGCCGGCAAGCGCACCATGCTGGCCGCCGGCGCACGTGGCGGCGAGGGCGGCGCGTGTCGACAGGCCTTTGGTACCGAATGGGCACGATTGATGGTCCTGCTCCAGGCCATGCAGGGGCTCGGCAAGCCCGGCATTGGCATCTGGGGGACGGCCATGGGCGGCCCTCGCAACAACGACGTCTGGTTCCCCGGCTACGGCGACCCCGAGGGTCGTATTGCGCATTCGAAGGTTGCCCGGTTCATCCCGCAAAACCCGGTGCCGCAGCGGCTGTATCGTTTGCTCGTGCCGGATGCCGTCCTCGATCCGCCCGTGAGCTGGAAAGGCGAGGGCTTCTGCAATCGCTCGCTTGAGCAGCAATTTACGCCGTTCACCTATCCGATGCCCGGCTGCTCGGAGATCAAGCTGTTTTATCGGTACGGCGGGTCCTTTCTCGGAACGATGAGCGATACCAGCAAATGGCCGCGCATGTATCAGAGCGAAAAGCTCGAATTCGTCGTCAACCAGGACTGCTGGTGGTCTTCGGAAACGGGCTTCGCCGACGTCATCCTGCCGGCCTGCACGCAGCTCGAGCGCGACGACATCGCCGAATGGGGTGAACCCGGCGGCCAGACCAAGGGCGGCAGCAGCGGCTGCAATTTCCGCGTCGTCGTGCGCATGAAGAAATGCATCGAGCCGCTGTGGGAGTCGAAGTCCGACTATCAGATTTTTTCGCTGTTGGCGCGACAGCTCGGCCTGGAGCAGGAGTATACGGAAGGCAATTCGGAGATCGAGTGGGCGCGCAAGTTTTTCGAGATTTCCGACTTACCGAAATACCTTTCGTGGCAAGAGTTCGATCGCAAGGGCTACTACATCATCAATGTACCGGAGAATTATCGGTCGACCCCGGCGCTGCGCTGGTACGCCGAAGGCCGCGCCTGCGACACGCCCGATCCGAACAATCCCAAGCGGCTTACCGACGCGAACCGCGAACTCGGCACCTACAGCGGCAAAATCGAATTCGTATCGCAAAGCTTGAACACGCTGGCGCCGGAGGACGAGGAGCGTCCGCCGCTGCCACGGTACCTGGCGAGTTGGGAGGGGCATCGTTCGGCGCTGTCGGAAAAATATCCGCTGCAATTGATCTCGCCGCATCCGCGCTTCAGCTTTCATACCCACTACGACAAGCACGCCTCGTGGCTCGACGAGATTCCCGGCCATCGCATCCACAAGAACTGCTATCCGTGGTGGCCGGCACGCATCCACCCGGCGGACGCAGCGGCACGCGGCATCCGCAATGACGACATTGTCAAACTTTTCAACGATCGCGCCACCGTTTTATGCATCGCGGTCGTAACCGGGCGTGTCAGGCAGGGCGTCGTGCATTCGTACGCATCGTCGGCGAAATATGATCCGCTTGAGCCCGGCAACCCGAATTCGGTCGACCGCGGCGGTTGCGTGGCGATGCTTACGTCTGCTCGTATGATGTCAAAGAACGTGGCGGGTATGGCCGTGAATTCGTGCCTGATCGACGTTGCGCCGTGGCCAGGCTGAGGCGGGTTTCAATCGGCTCGAATCATGATGACGTTCCACATTTTTGATCTGGTTGCATTTTCTTCGGCACGCTCATGGCCGCTTTGCAGGAACATGCTCTAAGGGCGGTGCAGATGGCGCGCTACGGAATGGTGATCGATGTCGGCCGATGCGTCGGCTGCTACAGTTGCTTTCTGGCATGCTGCGACGAACACGCCGGCAATGACCACTTGCCGGTCGCAATCGCGCAGCCGCAAGCAGGCCAGAAGTGGATCGATGTGCGGGAAGACGAGCGCGGTTCGTTCCCAAGGATACGGCTGTCGCATATTCCCGTTCCTTGCCTGCACTGCGCCGAGGCGCCCTGCATTGCTGCCGGCGGCGGAGCCGTTTACCGACGCGATGATGGCATCGTGCTGCTCGATACCGAAAAGTCGGTCGGCAAGCGTGTGATCGTCTCCGCATGTCCACATGGAGTGATCTTTTGGAATGAAGCACGGAACATTCCGCAGAAGTGCACGTTTTGCGCGCACTTGCTAGACGACGGGTGGAAAGAGCCGCGCTGCGTCGAGGTATGCCCGACCCAGGCGATCGCGTTCGGTGACCTGGATGATTCCGCAAGCTTCGTAGCGAAGCTCAATGCAGCAGATCGGACGGAGGAACTCCATCCCGAATACGGCCTGAAGCCGGCGGTTCGCTACATCGGCCTGCCGCAGAGGTTCGTGGCCGGAGAAGTCGTTCTGGGGGATCAGACGGAGATTCCCGCCGAGGGAGTCCGCGCGTCGCTGAGCGGTGGAGGCGAAGTGCTGGTGACGACTACGGACAATTACGGCGATTTCGTCTTTGAGGAACTAGAAGACGAGTTTCAGTATATGCTCCGGATCGAGCATTCGGGTTACCGACCGCACCAGCAGGTGCTGCGGACCCGCAACGATCTGAATGTAGGCACGATCGTGCTGGATTTCCTGGGCCAAGCGGAAAACACCTGAGCGCGTTCGTTCGCAACCGAACTCGACAATAAACGTCCATCGAAGTCCGCGGCTGCGCAAGCATGCCGCGACACGGCCGGCAGCGCGACGGCACCCGCTGCCAGATGCAGAAATTTTCGACGGAGAAATTTCATGGCGCGCTCCCCGACGACGTCAAGGCTATTGCAATAGAACTATTGCAATTCCCGGGACCTCTAAACCGGTATCCATCCGGTAAGGCTCTTTACCGCGCAAGAATAATAATCATCTAGATCTCTTTGCCGCTCTTGACGCCGAGATCGGCCGCGAACCGCGTGACATAGGGTTGCATGGCTCCCGCCGCGACCTCGCTTGCCGTGACGGCGCAACACGCACGCGGCGGCGCTCCGGCGATCTTCTGCATATCGGCAAATGCGCTTTTGCTGCCCTGATGGCCCAGCGTGCAGAAGAACGCGACGTCTGGAAGGCTCGCCTTGTGCGATGCCAAATACGATCGCACCGGCGTTGACACGGAAGCTGCCCAGACCGGCGTGCCGATTATGATCAGATCATACGATCTTGGGTCGTGTTGCACTGTGTCGATCTGCGCGTGATGTCCGCGCAGCGCCTCGAAACATGATTTGATGAACTCGATGACGCCAAACCGTTCCCGGGTCTCGCAAATTTCTTCAACATCGCAGTGCAGTTGGCGCGCTATCGCTTCCGCAAGCTGGCGCGTATTGCCGGTTCGCGAATAGTACACGACGAGGATTTTTGAAGCCGGCATCGGCGTTCACACGGCGTCGACTGGTGTAGCTGTCACAAGGAAAGGAAACTTAGAGCAGGATGACTTATCTTCGAATCGTCATCCTGCGTTAGGTGTTTGTTTTGTCGCGTGTCCGGACGCAAAACCGGTTTCCACTTTTGCTGGACACGCTCCAGGTGCTTGTTTTGTCGCGTGTCCGGACACAAAACCGGTTTCCACTTTTGCTGGACACGCTCTAGTTCGGTCGATGCACGGCGGCCGCGGATGCCACCGCCCGCTGCGCCATCACGCCGATGAGGTGGGCACGATATTCAGGGGTTGCATGGATATCCGCGTTCAATCCGTTCGGTTTGATCGTGATGGGTTTTAAGGCATCGGGACTGAAGGATTTGGCCAACGCCATTTCCATTTCCATGATGCGGAACACGCGCGATTGGGCTCCGGTCACAGCGACGCGCACGTCGGTTCCGCGCTTGGCAACAAACACGCCGACGATGGCGTAACGTGAGGACGTGTTGGCAAACTTCACGTAAGCTGCTCTGTCGGGGATCGGGAAGCTGACGGCGGTGATGATTTCGCCCTTCCGCAGCGCGGTGGCGAAGGCGCCGGTGAAGAAGTCGTCGGCTTGCATGGCGCGAGTGCTGGTGATGATCGTGGCGCCAAGCGCCACAAGCGCCGGGGGATAATCGGCCGCCGGATCGCCATGCGCGATGGAGCCGCCGATCGTGGCGCGATTGCGCACCGCCGGGTCGGCCATTTCGCCGACCAGACGGGCGAGGGTCGGAATTGTGTCTCTCACAAGCTTAGAGTCGGCGACGTCGGCATGACGGGTCATCGCGCCGATGACGATGGCGTCGGCTTGGCGTCGGATGCCGGTAAGCTCGCCGATAAATCGCAGATCGATCAAGTCCGATGGCTTTGCGCGTCGTTGCTTCAGCGCCGGAATGAGCGACATGCCGCCCGCGATCAAGCTGCCGTCGCGGGCCGCGTGGATCATCGCGGCAGCCTCGGCAAGCGTCCTGGGCTCATGATAGTTGAAATCGTTCATGACGGATCGTCCCTTCGCCTGCGTGCATCATCCCGCCCGCGCCATAGCCTCGGCGCCGGCTTTGATGGCCTTGATGATGTTGTGGTAGCCGGTGCAGCGGCACATGTTGCCCAGGAGCCAATAGCGGATATCGCCATCGGATGGGCTGTTGTTCCGCTGCACCAATTCGAGCGCGCTCATGACCATCCCCGGCGTGCAAAAGCCGCATTGCAGCGCGTGGTGCTCGCGAAACGCCGCTTGCATCGGATGCAGCTTGTCGCCTTCGGCGAGGCCCTCGATCGTGGTGACGCTGGCGCCATTGGCCTGCACCGCCAGCATCGTGCAAGAATTCACCGAGCGCCCATCGACAAGCACGATGCAGCAGCCGCACTGGGTCGTGTCGCAGCCGACATGAGTGCCGGTGAGACCGAGGTGATCGCGCAGGAACTCCACGAGCAGCGTTCGCGGCTTGATGTCTGTGGTCTCTGGTTTGCCGTTCACCGTGATGGTTACGCGCGCCATTCTCACTCTCCTTTGCCGACGGCCTCGACTGCGACAGTCTTTGCCGCCGGGGCTGGCGTTTCTTTCGAGCGTAATTTGGCCTTGGCCGTTTCGATCGCCTGCCACACGGTCAGCGGCGTTGCCGGCATGGCGATGTCGCGAAGGCCGAACTCCTTGAGCGCATCGATAATTCCGCTGATGACGGCCGCCGGCGCTCCCGCAGTGGCGCCTTCGCTGCCGGACTTGATGCCGAGCGGGTTTGTCGGCGACAGCACTTCGACAATCTCGGTGGTGAAGAACGGCATGGTTGTCGATGACGGCATGCCATATTCCATGAAGGATTCGGTCAGCGGCGATCCGGATTCCCGGTCGAGACAAATTTGCTCGCAGAGCGCCTCACCGACGCCATGGGCGATCGAGCCGTGGGTCTGGCCGTCGACTGTCATCGGATTGATGCAGCGCCCCACATCGTCGACGGCGGCGTAGCGGGTCAGATGAACGCGACCGGTATCGGGATCGATCTCAACCTCGCAAATGCCGCAACCATTCGGATAGACTGACCTATGCATCTCGTTGTCCTTGACGACCGCCAGCGCGTTTGCGGGCGGGTACGCCGGGGCGCGTGCGGCCGCCTCCTTGGCAAGTTCGAGGAAATCGAAGGTGCGATTGACCTGCTGCGCGCCGAACCGTCCATCCTGGAATTCGACCGCATCAGGCGTCGTTCCCAGAATGGCGGCCGCAATCGTTTTGCCTTTCGTGATCAGGTCGTCCGCAGCCATCACGATCACGGTCGCGGCGTGACGCATGGATCGTCCCGAATGCGAGCCGCCGCCTTCCGTCACAATGTCGGTGTCGCCCATGATGATGTCGACGCTGTCAAGCGGCACCGCGAGAAGATCGGCCACGACTTGCGCAAAGCTGGTCTCGTGTCCCTGGCCGCTCGGCTGGGTGCCGATGACGACCTCGACGCGACCCTGGGGCGTGACGGTCATTTCCGCCCGCTCCTTCGGTGAGCCGGTCGAGGATTCAACGTAATTCGCCAAGCCGAGTCCGAGCAGCTTGCCGCGCGCGGCAGCCTGGCGGCGCCGCGATTCGAAGCCCTCCCAATCGGCGATGCGCATGCACAGCGCCATATTGGCCTCGTAGGTGCCGCTGTCGTAGATCGAGCCGACTGCGTTGGTGTACGGCATCTGATCCGGTCGGGTGAGATTTTTACGCCGCAGCTCGATGCGGTCGAAGCCGAGTTCGGTCGCCGCCGTGTCGATCAGCCGCTCGATCGCAAAGGTCACCTCCGGGCGTCCCGAACTGCGCATGACATTGTTGGGCGTGGTGTTGGTGAACACGGCCCGTGCCCGCAGAGTTGCGGCCGCAATGTCGTAGGACCCGGTAATGAGCCCCGCGCCCTTGGCCAGCGGCGACAGCGAGACGCAGTGCGCTCCCACATTCATGATGTTCTCGGCACGCATCGCCAGGAATCGGCCGTCCGACCGGAGCGCCAGCTCGACCTTCGTCAGGAGGTCGCGCCCCTGATATTCGGTCAGCATGGATTCGTGACGGGTCGCCCGGTATTTGATCGGGCGGCCGAGCTTGCGCGAAGCCCAGAGCGCGAGACCGTGTTCCACATACGGGCGATTCTTGGCGCCGAAATTGCCGCCGGTGTCATAAGCGACGAGGCGCAATTGCTCCGGCGCTATGTTGAGCGCGGCTGCAAACTGCCGCCTTTGACGCACGATTCCGGGTCCGCCCGTCGAGAAGTAAAGCGTGTAGCGGCCAGTGTGTTCGTCATAATGGGCGAGGCCCGCCCGCGGCTCCAGGGGCAGCGGCATGATGCGGCCGATATGAAATTCCATCCGGACCACGTGGTCGGCGGCGGCAAAGGCCCGATCCGTGCCTTCTTGATCGCCGAAAAAGGTGTCGACGAGTATATTGTCAGGCGCCTCGTCCCAGACTGCGGCAGCGCCGCCAGCCAGCGCGTCTTCCGACCGCTCAAGCCAAGGCAATACTTCATATTCGACCCGCACCGTGTCGGCCGCGTCCTCGGCCTGTTCTCTCGTCTCCGCCACGACCATCGCGACCGCCTCGCCGACGTAACGCGCCTTGTCGGTGGGCAGCAGCATATGGGGCCCGACAAAGACGGCGCCGCCGCCGGGACCCGTGAGCTTCATGTCGTATTGCGTCGACGGCACGGGATTGTGGGGAATCGGGCCAAGCCCGTCGGCGAGGCAATCGGCACCCGTGAACACCGCAAGCACGCCCGGCATGGCGCGGGCTTGGTTGGTGCCGATGCGAACGATTCGTGCGTGAGGGTGCGGCGAACGGACCATGACCGTCCACGCCTGCTCCGGCATGTTGAAATCATCGCCGAACCGTCCCTTGCCGGTCAGCAGGCGAAAATCTTCTTTGCGAAGCGCGGACCGGCCGATCTCGTGGAATTTGCTTGCATCCAGCTCGTTCATCTCGACACCTGTTCGAGTACTTCCTGCGTCGACGCGTTTGAACGTGTCGGCGCTCAACTGTGCCCACCTATTTCGCAGGCGCAACGCCCAGGCTCGGCCGTTTCACGGCCGGAGTTTCCTTGCCGCTCATGACTGCAACCTTCTCCTATTACGACAGATACACGAGCAGGACGGCGGCAATCGTGGCGGCGACAAGCGACAGGGCCTGCCATTTCAAGCAGGTGCGGAAGATTTCGCCGTCTTTGCCTGTGACATTTGCCAGCGACTGCGTATAGGCGATCTGCGTCGGCTTCAGTGGGTTTGGCGGTCCCTCCGACATGACAGTTACGATGCCGACGAGCACCGCGAGCGGGATTCCCAGCAATGGCGCGACGGCGACTTGCATCGAGGCGAGGAGGAAATCCGCGGGCAGGCCTTGCCCGAAAGCCATGCCGCCCAAAGTTTCCATGAGCGGAGAGAGCCACGCGTAGACAAGTTTGCCGCCGTTGGAAAGGACCCGGGCGATGAGCTGGATTTGTCCGGTGTCGACCAGCAGATAAACCAACGCGCTACCGACCGCGAGTGTCGACAAGCTCGATCGGGATCGCAGCGTAGCGGCATAAAAGTCCTTCGCGACGTTGGCTTGCCTGAGGGCGAAGGGATAGCAGACAAAAGCCGTAATGAAGACGAAGAACCCGGCGGAGGTAAATATATTGATCGAGATCGGGTTGTAGCCCCACGCCCCGACCTTGAAGCTGAGGTGTTCGAGCGCCTCGCTGACGGAAGGGATCTTGGTCGAGAGAACGATCGCGACGCCGATGAGAAGCGGCGCGTATGCTCTGAATTGCGTCCCGGCGGAACGGGCCGGCTCCGCGGCTGGTATCGCGGCGGCCGGGACGGCGTCAGCCGCGGCCATTTTGGTGACGCGACCGTAGATATAGAGCACCACCAGCGAAATCGCCGCACCCGCGATCAGCGTCAGGATGCCGTATTCAGGCCAGACCTGGGTAAACAGGATGAGGGCGGCAACATTACTCAGGCTCAGGCTCCAGAACAGGAACTGCGTTTGCGCGGTGAAGAAGCGAAATCCGAGCAGCTTGATGAAGCCGAGCAGCGAAACGAATACGAGGGGAATAGCCACCACGCCGGCCGCGCGAGCGATGTCGGGGATCGGCACGTGGGTCGCCACATTTGAAATATTAGGGACGATGAACAGGCTGACGAAGGGCTGCGGCCAGGCGAAATAAACCAGGAAACTGGTGATTGTCGCGACGCTGTCGAAGCCCAGTTCCACCAGGCCGGGAATGGCCACGGGATAAACCGCGAAACCGTTAAACGCGCCGATGAAGCCGCCGATGACGACGACCAGCGCGAGCGCCTGGGCTTGCTTGTCCCGCGCCGGAACGATCGATCCGACCGAGTTGAGCAAAACTGTCAGCAATCCTGTGCTGCGATACGCCTGTCCAAAAATCTGGCCGGTATAGAGGACGAGGAAGCCGGACCATATCGTCACAATGCCCCAAATCGATGCTTCGATGACCTTCAGCGGCGCCTGTTGATAATAGGCAAGGACCACCACGAGTTCGAGGACCCAGGCGTAGAAGCTCGCCTTGAATGCCGTCAGCTTGAATACGAGAAAGCCGACAAACAGCGCCGCGATCGGCAGCAGCGCGATGATCACATCGATGGCGGTGTTCATGGCGATTTCCTTCACTGGCAGCACGCACGCGAGGCAGACCGTGAAGATTGCATGCGCTGCGCCGGAGCGCGCCGCCACCCGGTGATCCGCTGGCGCACATTTGCAAACCTCGCGCCGATGCCGCGGGGTCGCTTACTACAGACGTATCTCGCCGATATTGACGCTGGCGCCGAGATTAGTCTCGATCAGCTTCTTGGTTCCGTCCTTGGCCGAGACCTCCACGACATAGCGCCCCGAGTTCTCGTCGAGCCGATCAAACCTGAAGTCGCCGAAGTTATCGCTCACCGTTTCAGCAACGGCGAGGTTATCCTTCATAAGCCGTACCTTCGCACCCTCAACGCAGTCGACACACTCACCGCTATTGGCCGAGATCGTGCCACCGATGAAGCATTTCGAGTAACGCCACAGGTTGCGGTAATAGACGCGCGGCTTGGCGTTAAGCTCAGGCTTCATCACTTCGAGCTTCTGCTCGCGCGCCATATGTTGCATCTCGTCGTCGTCAAGCTTGATCGCCCGCATGGCCCCGGTCGGACAGGACAGCTGCCCGCGGGTCTGGCTCCAGCCCTGATCGAGCAGATGGGCATCGAACGGCCAAGCCTGCGGAACCTTCAGTTCCTCGTTCCACCAGATGTGGCCGTAGGGGCAGGCATCGACGAGGTCCTGGCGACCTTTCGCCTTGACCGGATCGATGAGCACGATGCCGTCGTCGCGTTTCCTCACCACGCCGCCGCCTTTGGCGACGCAGGGCGCGTCGTCACAGTGGTTGCACATGGTCGGTACATAGGCGGCATCGATCATCGGCACCTGCCCACGCTCCTTCTGCAGGATGTTGATCCATTTGTGGCCGTGCTTCGGCATCGGCGCTGCATAGCCCGGCCAGTCGTTGGCGACATACTCATCCATGGTCGCCAGCGTGCACAGGTTGCAGTTCGTGCACTCGGCGACGTCGATGATCATGTTCCATTTTTTCATCGTTTATCTCGCATCGTTCCAGGATCCGTCAGCCTGACTCGCAAACCTCACGATCATCCTCAGCCGAGCACCTTCAATCGCATCCATAAATATTCGGAGCATATCCGGCGCTGACCAATCTTCACTTTGGTATCTGCGGTACGACGAGATGAAAAAGCTTCAGCGACGTGCCGCTCGCCGCCTGGATGGTCGCGGTCTCGGCGGGGCCGAGGTAGATGCCCGCACCCTTTTCGACGTCGTAATCCCGATTGTTGAGCCGGATTCTGCCCTTGCCTTCCATGAG
>Ga0181536_10001876_pt1 | contig 24348 bp, 24 predicted proteins | sample PEATcosm2014_Bin_41_FD_121105 | JGI IMG/M metagenome (GOLD analysis project Ga0181536, IMG submission 121105) | Peatland microbial communities from MTU Mesocosm Facility, Houghton, MI, USA - PEATcosm2014_Bin17_60_metaG | ecosystem: Environmental > Terrestrial > Soil > Wetlands > Peat | place...
CGTGCTGCGGGGCCAGTTGCACGCTGGTTGCGCCGAAGATGGTGTCCACGCGGGTGGTGAAGACGCGGATGCGCGTCATTTCCGGCCCCGACTCTTCGAGGAAGAAATCGACGTCGGTTCCTTCACTGCGGCCGATCCAGTTGCGCTGCATGGTGCGGACTTTTTCCGGCCAGCCGTCGAGCTTATCGAGGCCGTCGAGCAGCTCCTGTGCGTAAGCGGTGATGCGCAGGAACCACTGCTCCAGGTCACGCTGGTCAACCAGGGTTTCCTCGTGACGCCAGCAGCATCCATCGACCACCTGCTCGTTGGCCAGCACCGTGGCGCACTCCGGGCACCAGTTGACCTTGCTCTTTTTACGGTAGACTAGGCCCTTCTCGTACATACGCAGGAAAAACCACTGATTCCAGCGGTAGTACTCGGGGAGGCAGGTGGCGATCTCACAGGCCCAGTCATAGCCCAGACCGAGACGGTCCATCTGGACTTTCATCGCGGCGATGTTGGAGAGGGTCCACTCGCGGGGAGGGGTATTGTTTTTGAGCGCGGCGTTTTCGGCGGGCAGACCGAAGGCGTCCCAGCCCATGGGGTGAAGCACGTTGTAGCCGCGCATCCACATGTGGCGTGCGAGGGCGTCGCCGATGGAGTAGTTGCGCACGTGGCCCATGTGCAACTGGCCGCTGGGATAGGGCAGCATTTCCAGCACGTAGTACTTGGGCTTGCCGCAGGAGGCGGGCTCGGCCGCGTAGAGCGCGGGCTCCGCGGCCCAGCGCTGCTGCCATTTGGGTTCAATCGTCGCCGGGTCGTAACGCTGTTCGATCTCTTCCGCCATAACTTCTTAGTGTAAACGGGTAGGCGCATCGGATTCAGGGCAGCAACGCCCTTAGCCACTCGGGCGTGGGCTTATATAGCTCGATTTTCTGCCCGTTCTCTTTGATAGCCACAAGCCTGTACGGCCGTTTCAGATCATCGTTGTCGTACACGCGAATATTGGGAAGTACAGCAAGCGCCAGCTTCAGATTGTTCATCACGCGCGGGTAGCGTGCAATGATCTTGTCCGCGGGAACATCGTGGCCGCCTTGCAGGACGCGCATCGCAACGCGATCGTCGGAAATTACCGGGCCGGATATGCCGATAAAGATCAGGAGAACCATATATCTGGCTTGTTCGGCCTCTTTCAGAAAATCGAGTTTTTCTCCTACGGGATCGGAAAAAACAGTCTCAAAGATAAAACTCTCGCGTAATTCGACTAATTTCCGACGGAGGACATCGGCCTGCTTCGCCGCCGCATAGGGGTCCATTCCCAGAGAATGCGCCAGCACATCCGCGCTGACAAAACGCAGCCCGGTCAACGCCAGATGAGATTCAAAAAATGTGCTCTTACCCGCACCATTCGGTCCTGCCAGGGCAACGACTATCGGACGCCGGTCGAGCGGTGACGTCAGGCCCACGCTTCCCGTTCCTTGCGTCGCGGCAGAGACTTCTCTTTCATCCGGATTAAGACGGGTTTCATCCGGTGACTTTTCTTCGCGGTCCGCAGTTTGGCCTGCGGATCTGGCTGGCTTGGCAGGATTGCGCCGGCTTCAACTGTAGTAAACAAACGGTTCACAAAACGGCCGATGGTCTGCTTGCCGTCCTCGCCGGTTCGAATCAGAAGGCCTGGCCGGCTGGGATGCTGTTTGAAGTGCGGATAGGGGCGATTTGCAAGTACATTCTCAACCCGCTTGCGGCCCGCTACAGTATCGACGGACACCAGCGCCTCCGAGAGCGGCTGCGCTCCCCCATTCCGGCAGAGCGCCAATACCTGCCGGCCATCCATCAACAACTCCATCGATCTTCCCAACTTTGCCCAGAACTCCACCTGTCCGGCAATTGAGCGCTCTTGCGCCTCTCCGGCGATCCGGGCGTCTAACACTAACGCATCTGACAGTTTGACCGGCTGACTCATGAATATAAGGTAGCATAATGCTACCTGGAATTCAACCAGGGGCTTGCGCCTCTACTTCACCAGGCTCAGCAGCACCCGCACATTGCGCTCCTCGTCGGCGGGCTCTTCGACCGGGGTTTCGGCGATGAAGGCGGCGTGGGCGAAGCGGGGGTCGTTGAGCAGGCGGCGGAAGGGCTCAAGGCCCATGGTGCCCTGGCCGATGTTTTCATGGCGGTCGAGCTTGGAGCCGCGCTCGGCCTTGGCGTCGTTCATGTGCCAGACGCGGACGGCGGCAAGGCCAACGGTGGCGGCGACCTGCTTGACGGTTTGCTCGTAGCCCTCGGCGGTGACCAGATCGTAGCCGGCGACGTGGCTGTGGCAGGTGTCGAGGCAGACGGCGACCGGGGCAGTTGGCTTGAGCCGGGCGACCAACTCGGCGACCTGTTCAAAGCTGCCGCCGAGGGAGAACTCGGCTCCGGCGGTGTTTTCAATGAGGATGTGGAAGGGCGTTTGCTGCCAGGGCAGGCCGTCGATGGCTTTGGTGATGGAATCGGCGGCGAGCTTGAGGCCCTCATCACGCGTTAGGCCCTTCCACGAGCCGGGATGCAGGACCAGGTACTCTGCGCCCAGGGCGAGGGCGCGCTCGATCTCACCGCGAAAGGCCACGATGCTTTTCTGGCGAATCTCTTCGGACTGGCCGCAGATGTTGATCAGGTAGCCGGTATGAATCACCAGCGGGGTCACGTCGAGCTTGGCGCGAAGCTCTTTCATGCGGGCGCATTGTTTGGGGTCGACTTTAGGAGCGCGCCACATGCGCGGGCTGGCGGAGAAGATTTGCAAGGTGTTGGCGCCGATTTCGCGGGCGCGCTCGACGGCGTTGGATGCGCCGCCGGTGGTGCCGAGATGGATGCCGATGCGCTTGGTCATGGTCACAGTTTATTTGATGAGCGAGAGCCGGAGATTGACATCAAATTCCGATGGTCTTGATGTGACGACAAAGCTGGAACATAGGGTACCCCCACCCATACTTTGGGCACAAAATCCTTGTTTTCTTGAGTTTACAGACGGGGTTGCGCTGTAAAATCGTCAAAACAAAAGAGTTCCCTGCAAAGTCTTCCAGGATAAGGAGTTACGGGCCGTTTCAGGCTGCTTCCGGCTGGAAAGCGGCGCGAAAACGACCTGCCGGGACAATTGGAGGAAAGCTTCTAAGGACTATTGTGCACAAAGTGAGGAAATAATCTGCAAACACCTGCGGTGTGGCCAATCGCTCGCTATTCGCTCGCATGAGGTTCGTGGTATCCCGGGTTCCCAAATGCGATGGAACTGGGCACGCGCGGAAGTCATTTTCCTGCGCTTTTGTGTTAGACTCGCCCCAGGGGATGATCTATGGCGAGCGCGACAGCACCGCGTATTCAGGGGACTGACCCACGCAAAGCTGGGGTCAGAAACCCGTCTGCAAAAATCCCCCAATCTGGCGATAACCGGGAAAAGTTGCTTAAAGACGTAATGCATGAAATCGGTATTGGGCTTGAGGGAATGAACCCCTCGGAGCGTACCCGCGCGCTTGACGAGATTCATTCTATTGCGGAGAACGTCCGGAAGCGCCAAGCCTAATCAGCCGATCAACAAAGCCCTTCCCTTTTGCGGATTCTGGATCAATTCCTGCACGGCGCAACATCTCTTTGAATTCATCGAGAGTTCCGCTGTGGATGATTCTCTCTGCATCCTTCTGTAGCTGATCACGCTCCTTATCTATATGCATCTTGCTCTGGCTGCGTGATTTAGTCATATTCTAGATACTCCCGATATTCACAATTGAACCCAGTGTACCCTATTTCTTAAAAAGCGCTTCCGGAATCATAAGGCACCTGCGGTGCGACCAAACGCTCGCTATTCGCTCGCAAAGGCTGGGGTTCGTGGTCTCCCAGGTTCCCAAATGCGAGGGACCTGGGGCACCCGGCGCAACCCGCCCACTGAATATGGGTGTACGATATACCCTATTAGCATTCAGAATGCACCGGACTTGTTCAGTTTAGTCGGTCATTCAACGGCAATCTTATGGAAGGATTAGCTTAAGAATATGGAAGCTGTCGGTCTTGATTCTAACGGGAATTTTTCATTTCGGGGCATATGCCCTTATCCTGCATGTAATCGCGCCTCAATTTTTCTGAAAATCAATGCCTCTTCTGCAGGGATCAGGAATGAGAGACCTGGCCAAGCAATATCCAGAATTGTTGCGATTCTTCAATGCCAGGGGTGTCAGAAATACATCCTCGGCCTAGTGGAACATACGCAAGGCTACGTTGCATATCAATACCTAGAGCATTACCCAATTGGCTCTCCTGACGAAACAGTTGCGGAAGACGTTCCTGACCATATCAAGGACGATTTTAAGGAAGCATTACGATGCCTTTGGGTAAATGCTTATAACGCAACTGCCGAAATGTGTAGACGGGCTATGGAAGCGAGTTGTCTTGATCTTGGTGCTCCACATGACAAGGTTCTAGAAAAAATGATTGACTGGCTAGAAGCACAGCGAAAGATCACGCCCTACCTCAAGGATGCCGCACACAAAGTACGACTCGGGGGGAACAGGGGTGCGCATCCCCCGGCAACTCCAGTGACTCACACAACTACTCCTGCCACTTCTGCGATTCCGCCGACTGTGCCAATGCCAACTATCGCGACTGTTCCAGCATCACCTATCGAGAAAATTGAAAAGGAACATGCTGAAGCAATTGTGGAATTTACTCGTGAGTTCTTTCACCATGTTTATGTTGGTCCAAAATTGGTAGGGAAGTACGACTTCTCAAAGCCAAAGACGACAATCCTACCAACCAAATAGATCACGTTCCACTGGAGGAGAAATGAAGCTCCTACTCGTTCTACCCATTCCCGACAACACGGAAGACGAGCGGTTCGACACCGCAGTTTCAAGACGTTCACTGACTCGAAAGAGGAATGCAACGCCACGAGGCTGAATGGAAGAATGCGCAAACCGTGAAAGTCACGCGAAAAGACAAATGAGCAAACGACCATATACGAAAACCGGCAGACTTGCTGATGTACTTGCACTCATTCAGGTTTTAGCGCTCGACCCTTATACGCGGCGCAGTATGGAAGACATTACAACAAGAGAACTTCAAGGACCACCAACCTCTGCATCGAATTGGATTGAGCTAGCCAAGGAACACCGTGAGTTTTTCAGAGTCAATCAAGAAACGGAACATGGACTCTCACTCGTCGCACGATATGTTTTACCTCACAGCGAAGGGGAGAAACGCCCACAATTGCCAACCGATTTTACATCCCAACTACTGCAAACTGCAATTACTCTACATGATCGCCAAGTGGCCGCATCTGAATGGTGGAAGATATTTATACAGCCTGTGAGCATGATTTTGAGCGCAATAATTGGGGCTGCGACGGCGCTTGCGACGCTATGGTTCAAAGAGTTTTGCTCAAAATAGGCTGCTTTGTGAAAGGCACCATACCTCCGCTCCACGCACCATCCCGCACTAACCTGCCATTTTGCCAAATATATTATTACCCTCATCAGTAAACACAAACCCTCGAAAAACCGCTACTTTGTCACAAAATAAAGCTTCTTTAGCCAATTTTGGGCGGATAGGGCGGTCTCGAACAGCGTTTGTAGAACGGATCGTTACTTCTAATCGTCATCGTCCGTGGCGGATTTCTTGTGATGGACTTTGAGCATAGCGGGAACTGGTTTGTCTCCCATGGCGTCTTTCCAGAGAATCACATTCAGCTTATCGGCGGGGGCGCGGTCGGCGTGGGTGAAGTCCATCTTCATGCTTTCGCGAGCTCCGGCGGCGGTGGGAAGGTTGGCGGTGTAGATGAGGCCGTTGTCGCGGTTTGAATAATCGGCTGTGTAGGCGGGCTGGTCGCCGGGGCCGGTGAAGAGCGTAGAGATCAGCGAGCTGAAGGCGTCATTATTGTTCATGGGCGGAAGATCAAGCAGCGACTCCATGGTGCGAATGACGCTCACCGTCGAATAGAAGCGGCTGTCGATAAATGGGGCCCCGGCGGTAAATGGAACACCGGCGGTAAATGGAACACCGGCGGTAAATGGAGCACCGACAGTAAATTTAGCACCGACAGTAAATGGAGCTTGAGTTTCGGAGGTTCCAACAGACGAAGGTGCGGCTCCTGGAGCATTTGTGGCTGCGCCGCGCGGGGAGTATTTGCTGATGACCAGGGCGATGCTGCGGTGGGCGTCCACGTGGTCGCCGCCGTTCTGGGCGTCGTCTTCGAGGATGAATATGGCTGTATCGTCCCAGAAGGGCGAGTGGGAGACGGCTTCAACGGCGCGGCCGACGGCGAGATCGTTATCGGCTACCGATGACCTGGGGCTGGGCCCGCCGGGCTGGGTGCCACGGGTGTGATCATTGCCCAGGCGCAACATGACGAAGTTGGGCATGGTGCCCTTTCCCTGAGCTTTGTCGGCGACCCAGCCCTGCAAGTGGCGGAGGAAAATCTCCACGCGCACCTGGTCGGGAATCATCAGGTTGAAATCCGGGCACTCGGCGGCGAAGTGGCCGACTAACTCCTGCTTGGTGGCGGTGTTCGTGGCCAGCAACGGAACCGGCCAGGGCCACTTGTTCACTCCGCCGCCCCATTCGGCGGGGAAGGTTTCGCCGGGGGCGACGGCGTTGCGCGGGCAATGGCCGCCGGGGAGCATGGCTCCTTGCTGAGGATCGGCAACCCTGGCCGCATTGCAAAAGATGGAGGAGATGTACTCGCCGAAGTGGTAGTAGGTTTTGCCGTGGGCGGCGAGATTGTTCCAGATGTAGCCGCTGGCCGGATCGCTCACGTCAGGAATCTGTTGGAGGAGCGGATTGCCGTTGGCGACCATGCCCTCGGAGTCGTAGGTTCGCTGGTTGCCGCGATAGCCTTGCTGCCAGGTCCTTTCCAGGTAATCGGTGCCGATGGCGGCGTTGGACCAGACGTGTCCGCCGCTGGAGACCTCGGCCGAGTCGTAGAAGTTGTCGAGCACGCCGAATTGCAGGGCCAGCCTGTGCTGGTTGGGCGTGATGGCCTCGCCGTACATGGCCAGGCTGGGGTCGCCATTGCCGACGGGCTTGCCGTCTTTCTTCAGGTCGCCGAAGAGCTGATCGTAGGTGCGGTTCTCCTTGATGATGTAGATGACGTGGCGGATGGGATTGGGCTTGCCGCCGGCAAAGGCAATCTTCTCCCCGGCGGCGTTCATGCGGTTGGATTCGAGCACGGTCGCGGTCCACTGGGAGAGATTATTGTTGATGGCGGACTCATCCAAAGTGGCCAGGGAACCGTAGAGGAGCGTGGCAATGTAGGTGAAGGGTCTGAGCAGGTCGCTGTTTTTAGCTGCCTCGGAGGACCTCTGAGGAAAGTTGTTGGGGCCGGTTCCCTTGCCTTTGTCGGTGGCCAGATAAAGTTTGCCGCCGGAGAAGGTGAGGGAGATGGGCATCCATTCGGTGGGAATAAGGCCGAGGGGCTCGACCATGGCGCGTCGCGCTGTCTTCGATGTCAGCTTACTGGTGTCGAAGACGGCGACGGCGTCGCTGCCCAGATTGGCCGCGTAGAGGCGGCTGCCGCCGGCGTTCATGGTGAGGGCGACAGGCTCTGCGCCGAAGTAGCTTTGATGCGGCAGGCGGGTAGAGAAGTAGCCCTTGACTGAGAAGCGGCCGGAGCTTAGGTTGACGGCGGCCACGGCATCGCGGTTGGCGAGCGCGACGTATAGGGTGCGGCCATCGGGCGAAAGCTCAAAGGCGCAGGGATGCGAGCCGGGCGCCATGGGGCTGGAAGGCTTGAGCAGGGCGAGCTTGCGGCCGACGATTCCATTAGCCAGGTCGAGTTCGACGATCTCCGAGGCATTCCACAAGGCAACATAAGCGCGCGCGCCGTTTTTGGAGAGCGCCAGGGCAACGGGATAAGTGGAGGGGACGGCATCGTTTTCGGCCAGGTCGAAACGAGTTTCAATTTTGCCGCTGGCGGCATCGAGGAGCAGAACGTCGTCGGAGAGATTGTCGGCGATCAGGAGCTTCTCCGCAGCCGCGGAGCCGATGACGGCAATCGCCGCCGGGTAGGGAATGCCCTTGTCGCTATCCGCGCCGCCGCGCAGTCTGGTTTTTTTGCCGGGAGCGAGCTGCTGGAGCGGCAGGGGAATGAAGCGTTCGGGGGCGATTTTTCCTTGCGTGAAGCTGTATACGACAATGCCGTTGCCGGTTGCATCCTTGCCGATTGCGAGCGGGTCGGTGAGCGAGGCCATGCAGGCGTAGAGGTGAGCGCCGTCGCGGCTGAAGGCCAGGCCGGAGAAGAGCGTCTGCCTGGCGCGAAGCGGGGTGCGAGAGTCGGGAAAGTCGGCCACGACGCCGGAGTGGGCGGGGTTTTGGGTGTCGAGCACCGCCAGCGACTGCATGTACTGCGATTCAAAGACGCCATAGCCGGCGTTTACCGTGACCACGTAACGCGAGTCCGGAGAGACGGCCATGGAAACAGGCAGGCTGTTCAACCGCTGCGGATGACCGGGAATTTCGCCGATCAACTGCTTGCTGGTTGGCAGATCGATGGTCTGAGCGACAAGGATGCCGGACGTAAAAACGAAGGCCGAATAGAATACTGCCAACCGCGCGGTAGTGTGCATGACCAGACTTTAGCAAAAAGAGGGTGAATGCGTGTTACAGACGTGTAACGCTCGACTGGAATCGCCTTACCCCGCGCACAAGTCCAGAATGTGGTTTATCGGGAGGCAGCAGCGCCTGCAATAATCATCACCATGCGTACTGTGCTCACAGCGGAGCGGCTATGGGATGGGCGCGGTCTGCTTGACAGCCCGATGGTCGAGATCGAGGACGGCCGGATTGCCTCGGTTTCCTCGCGCGCGGTCAGGGAAGCACCCGGCACGGCGCGGGTGCTCGACTTTCCCGGCGCGACGCTGGCCCCGGCGTTTTTCGACGTGCATATTCACGGGGCCAAGGGCCACGACGTGATGGAGGCCACCCCTGAAGCGCTCGATGCCATGGGCGGATTTCTGGCAGCGCACGGGACGGGGAGCTTTCTTGCGACCACGGTGACCGCGCCGCTGGATGCGACGCTGCGGTCGCTCTCCGGGCTGGCCAAGCTGCTGGGGCGGCCGGCTGTTGCAGGGCAGGCGCGGGCTATCGGGATTCATCTGGAAGGCCCGTTTCTTTCGCACGCCAAGCGCGGCGTGCAACCGCCTGAGCACCTGCTTGCGCCGGATATCGCCACCTTCGATCGATTGTTTGAGGCTGCCGAGGGACACGTCCGGCTGATGACGATTGCGCCGGAGTTGCCCGGAGCCGTCGAATTGATCAAGCACGCTACAGCGCGAGGGGTTCGGGTTTCGTTGGGCCACTCGGACGCTACCGCCGCTGAGACCCGCACCGCGATTGCCGCCGGAGCCACGAGCGCAACGCATACCTTCAACGCCATGCGCCCGCTCGCATCACGCGAGCCGGGGATTCTGGGGATAGTGCTGACCTCGGATGAGCTTTATGCCGAGATGATCTGCGACGGGATTCATACCGCGCCGGAGATGGTGAAGCTGTGGTGGAGGGCCAAGGGCGCGGAGCGCGCGATCCTGGTGACCGACGCGATCAGCGCTACAGGAATGCCCGATGGCGAGTACCAGCTGGGAGGCTTTGCGGTGCAGGTGTCCAACGGAAGAGCCATGGCTCGCGGGGTGCTGGCCGGAAGCGTGCTCACGCTGGACCGTGCCCTTGAGAATTTCATGGCTTTTACCGGCGCGCCGCTGGAGCAGGCACTGCGATTGACGACCGTGAATCCAGCAGCGATGACCGGACTGGGAGAGCAGGCTGGTTCGGTCGCGGTGGGAATGCCCGCCAGCCTGGTAGCCGTGGATGGGGCGGGAAAGATGGTTGGGGCGGTAGTGAACGGGCAAGCAGTATTTAATTGACGATGAACACAAGCCCGTTGGAATATTCTGAATAATGTTGTAAAGGATAAGAGTGAGTCCGATGGGAAATGAGAGACCATTCGATGTTGCGAAGCCAAGGACGCCGAAAGGCGCGGCACGACTCCGCGAACGGATTGCACTGAATGCTATAAGGAACCTGACGGAAATAGAAGACGAAGAGAAATTCAAAGATATTCTAATTAACGACTATGGGATCAAGGCTGGACAGCCGCGCTATGAAGCCGCGTTGAGTGCTTGGCGCGAGGCACTAGCTTCGAAGCGACCGCATCGCTAACGGAAGCAACAAGTTCCGCTGTTTTGGCATTCTTCTCTTCTTCGTTGAGTCCCATATCCGTCATTTGATCTTCGAGAATCGCAACGATTTTCTTCAAAGCACTTTCTCGTGAAGGTCTAACGCCCTGTTTACGAGTGCGAATCATCCGAATATGTGGCCGGGATGCGCTTGCCATAAAGAATCTCTCCAGGTGGTTGCGTTCACAGCGCCAGGGATTCAACCCCACTCTATCTGCGCACATTCTAAATCACTTGCAACACGGTCATGGATATAATTACTCCATTCCGTACTTCTATGTTGTCACATCTGTTACAAATGTCAACTCACGGAACAATAAATTCTTTCTACAAGTACTCGTTAACGATACAAACAGTCCTTCCATCTTTCTGTATTGCGTTCCTATTTTAGCCGAAATTAGATGCTATAAGCGTTTCAGCTATAAGGAGCTCCCATTTACAATCTCGTTGACTGTGAGAATAGGACATTTGTTACTGAAGTCGTGCACTGACACAAATCAAATTTATCCAGAGTTTTTTAGCCAGCTGCTTCGGCCAGCCGCTGGGCGCGCCACAGAGCGCCATCCAGAGGAATTGCTGGCTCGCGGCTGACCGGCATCTGGGGCGCGGCGGCTTTCAATCCCGCAAAAAAGGCCTCGCGAACCAGGGTCATGTGTTCGATGACGCCGCCGGTCCAGGCCACCGGAACTTCGCCGGTTATCGAGTGCCTGCGGCGCAGCTTGGTGCGGACGAGAAGGACAAAATCGACGAGATCGGCCGCGGCCTGGGCGAGGGTTTCACGGGCGACGGGATCGCCGGCGTTGGCGAGTTCGCAAATGGCCGGGGCGAGAGCGGCAAAGTCCGGGCCGGGAGTGCTGTCTCCCAGATTGATCAGGTCGTCCAGGTCAGGCGTGCCCCAGATTTCGCCGACTTTCTGAAGGATTTGAGTAGGCTGCTCGCGGTCATGGGCATGAAGCGCGCGGCGAATGCTGTTGACGCCGATCCAGTAGCCGGAGCCCTCGTCGCCGAGGCGCGAACTCCAGCCGCCGGCGCTCTCGCGAGTGCCATCGGGCGCGCGGCCAATGGTGTTGGAGCCGGTGCCGGCAATCTGCAGGATTCCCGGGCCGCCATGGAAGGCCGCATCGAGGGCGATGACCTCGTCGCCGACGACCTCGGAACGCTCGACACCGAAGTCGTTAAAAACTGCGGTGATCCATTCCGTGATGCCGGGCATGGAAACGCTGGCCACGCCGACCGAGGCGGCGCGGACGCCGGTGACGCCAGCCTGGGCGAAGACCTCTTTGAGCAGGGCGCGCAGATTGGCCTCAGCAGCTTCAGCGCCCACGCGCAGGCGCTTGATGGAACCGCTTTCCGCGTGGGCCAGAACCCGTTCACCTTGCAGAATGGAGGCGCGGGTATGCGTTCCTCCGCCATCGATTCCCAGAATCACGCTCATTGCTTGCCTACTCCTTCGCTTGGCCGGAATCTCCAGATTATCGCATGAGGCGCGGGAGCGGCAGAGGCGGGTTTGGAGGCGACCTGCCTGTTCAGAATCAAGGCAAAATACTGGGGTTATTAGGCTCCAAAACGGCATTGCAATTATCAAATTGGACCCATCTCAACATCCTGCCTTGTTTTGAGCCGAATATTTCAAGATCTCCAGCGCCTCCGGCCTTATGTTGGGAGAGCAGCTCTCCATTTGAGGGAGCTGTCCGCCTGTGGGCCGCGAGGAAATCGATGAACGAGATAGAAACTGTAACGCCGCAATTAGCCGGCTCGTATAAGGGCCAAAGAACTGGTCTAACGGTCGAGGACCTGGCCCAGTCGTTTCTGGACAACCTGTTTTTTGGGCAGGGGCGCTCTGTGGAGCGGTTGCATGAGTACAAGCGGCAGCATCTACTCGTCCTGTACATCCTGACACTCTATAAGCGCATTCAACGCGACCCGGAGGCGGAGGTAATGCCCCGAACCTTCATTTTCGGCGGCAAAGCGGCGCCCGGCTATCGCATGGCCAAGCTGATCATCAAACTGATTCACTCGGTGGGCGAGGCCATCAACTCCGACCCGCTGGTGCGGGGACGCCTGAAGGTGGTTTTTCTGCCTGATTACAGCGTGAAGCTGGGGCAGAGGGTGTACCTGGCGGCAGACCTGAGCGAACAGATTTCGCTGGCCGGCAAGGAGGCCTCGGGAACCGGCAATATGAAGTTCGCCATGAACGACGCGCTCACCATCGGCACGCTGGACGGGGCCAATGTCGAGATCCGCGAGGAGGTGGGCGCGGAGAACTTCTTCCTCTTCGGGCTGACCACGCCCGAGGTAGAGAGAGCCGCAAACGGGAGGGCTACAACCCGCGCGCTTTCTTCGATACCAATAAACTGTTGCGGGAGGTGATCGATTCCCTCTCCAACGGTGAATTTTCGCGCGGCGACCGCACCCTCTTCGAGCCTCTGGTGAACTCCCTGCTTACCGACGACCAATACATGCTGCTGGCCGATTACCAGTCGTATGTCGAATGCCAGGACCGAGTGAGCCTGGCCTACAAAGACCAGGAAGCGTGGACGCGGATGTCGATTCTGAACGTGGCGCGCATCGGGAAATTCTCTTCCGACCGGGCGATCCGCGACTACTGCGCCGACATCTGGAAGACCTGGCCGGTGAAGATACAGTTGTAGGCTTCCTTGGGCGGAGTGATTTGGAGTCGTGATTTCTCATTTCCGCACAGCGAGATATGGTGTACCCGGCACCAGGATGGTATTGACATTGTCATGACAATTCGTTAATCTTGAGATTCCAACGGAGAAGTCCATGGCCACTCAATCCATCCTGACGGAGCGGCGCACGGTAAAACTGGACGTGCGGGTATCGCCATCGGCAAAGGCTAAGCTACAGGCTGCCGCATCGGCCGTTCATCGTTCGATGAGCGATTTTGTAATGGAGAGCGCTCTCTCCCGCGCCGAGGATACGCTTGCCGAGCGCCGCGTCTTCGGCCTGGATGCGGAGAAGTGGACCGCATTTCAGGCTGCTCTCGATGCGCCCGCCCGTCCCTTGCCGCGTCTGCAAGCACTGCTCGATGAGCCGGGATTCTTTGATGCCGGAGAGGCAAACCTGAGCGCGAAAAAATGAACGAGGCGCGCTCCATCGAAAAGCTGCGGCGGGACCATCCCATCGATAACTTCGACTGCGGCGAAGAGGCGTTGAATAGATGGTTGCGCAAGCACGCGCTGCAAAATCAGGGCGCGGGCGCGGCGCAGAGTTATATTGGCCTGGTTGATGGAGTTGTGGTTGGATATTGCAGCCTGGCCGTCGGTCAGATCGAGTACATCGATGCGCCGGAACGACTGCGGAAGGGACTCGCCCAGCATCCGGTGCCGATCATGCTGCTGGCCCGTCTGGCCGTCGATAAAAACTGGCAGAAGAAGGGCGTGGGCCGCGCGCTGCTGCGGGATGCCGTGCTGCGCACCTTGCAAGCCGCCGATATAGCCGGGATTCGCGCGCTCGCCGTCCATGCAAAAGACGAGCAGGCGCGACGCTACTATGAGCAATTCGATTTTGTTGCCTCACCGGCGGATTCCCTCCATCTGCTGGTGCTGCTGAAGGATGTTCGCAAGCGCATGCAGGTTTGAGAGGCGGCGCGACTCTCAATAGATAGGCATGTCACGCTCCGCTTTCAACGCCAACACTGCGGACACCGCGGCGATTGTGGTATCGTTCCCGCATGGAACTCCGACGCTTATTTTTCGCCGCTCTTGTTTTCGTCTTCGCCGCAACCCTCAGCCACGCGCAGAGCCCTGCACCTACGCCGCCGATGGGGTGGAACAGCTGGGACGCCTATGGGCTCACCATCAACGAGGCTGACTTCAAAGCCAATGCCAAGGTGCTGGCCGGGTACAAGGACCTGGGCTGGCTGTATGCGGTAATCGACGAGGGGTGGTACATGGAGAACCCCAGCGGCCGCAACCTGGCGGAGAAAAAGTATCTGCTGGACGGGAACGGGATTCTGCTTCCGGTAGTGAGCCGCTTCCCTTCCTCGGCGGAGGGCGCGGGCTTCAAGCCGCTGGCCGACTGGGTACACAAGCAGGGGCTCAAATTCGGCATTCATATTGTGCGCGGGATTCCGCGCGATGCGGTGAAGGCGAATCTGCCCATCGCGGGGACGAGTTTTCACGCTGCCGATGCCGCGGACCTCAACTCGCCCTGCGGGTGGGATGACGGCAACTGGGGCATCGCCGACAACGCCGCCGGGCAGGCCTACTACGACTCGATGCTGAAGCTCTACGCCGGATGGGGACTGGATTTCCTCAAGGTGGACTGCATCAGCGACCACCCTTACCGGCCCACAGAGATTCGCCAAATTGCCGAGGCGATTAAGAAAACCGGACGGCCGATGGTGCTGAGCCTTTCGCCGGGGCCGACGCAACTGGAGAATGCTGCCGAAGTGGCTGAACTGGCGCAGATGTGGCGCATCACCAACGATCACTGGGACGCCTGGACGTTCCCCCGCCATTCCGGCGACGACGAGTATCCCTTCGGCCTGCGCGACGAGTTCGACCGGCTGGCCAAGTGGTTTGTGTATGCCAAGCCGGGCAACTGGCCGGACGCCGATATGCTGCCCTGGGGCTGGCTGGGACCGCATCCGGGCATGGGCGAGCCGAGACAGTCACGGCTGACGCACGACGAGCAGCGGACCGAACTTACGCTGTGGGCGATTGCGCGCTCGCCGCTGATTCTGGGCGCGAATCTGACGAAGCTGGATGATTTTACGCGGTCGCTGATCGCAAACCAGTCGATTCTCTTTATGAACCAGAATGTGACCTACAGCCATCCGGTCGATCTCAAGAGCCTGGGAGCCGGTTTTGAAAACGCACGGGTATGGCGGGCCACGATCAACGCTCCGGGAGCACGGAATTACGCGGAGTACTTTGGCTTCTTCAACCTGGACGACAAGCCTCTGACGCTGCGCGTGAGCTGGGCGCAGCTTGGGCTGGAGGGCAAGAAGCACCTGGCCCAGGACATGTGGAAGGAAGACGGCTTCAAGGAATCGAAGGAAGTGACGGTGACCTTGCCGGCGCATGGCAGCACGGTGTACGAGATTCGAGATACGAGATTGTAAGCTTGCAACGGCGAAATATTTTGGGCGGATTGGCGGCGGTTTGGGTTGCGTCTGGGCGATTTGCGCTCGCTGCCTCGACCAACGGCCAAAAACTTGCGGATGCGGCGCGGGCGCAGTTGGGCGTGACCACGAGCTACGATCCGACCTGGACGAAACTGGACTATCCCGGCGGCGATGTGCCGCGCTCCACCGGGGTCTGCGCCGACGTGGTGATTCGCGCCGCCCGTGACGGACTGGGCCTGGACCTGCAAAAGCTGGTGCATGAGGATATGGTCAAGAACTTCAGCGCCTATCAGCAGCCGAAGAAATGGGGCATGACGAAGCCGGATGCGAATATCGACCACCGGCGGGTGCTGAATTTGGAGACCTACTGGACGCGGTCCGGGGCGCGTCTGTGGGTTGCCAATAAGCCAACGCCGGGCGACGGTTTTCCCAAGCGCATCGAGACGGGCGATATTCTTACCTGGCTGCTGGACGCGCGGCTGCCGCACGTGGGCATCGTGGTGAGCGTTGGCCGGCAAACGCGCGTGGTGCACAACATAGGCCGCGGAGTGGAAGAAAGTCCGCTCGAAGACTTTTCTGCACAACGGGCGGCGGGGCATTATCGCTGGCCGGTGAGTGGATAGCGCGCGCGGCTATGGCTTGGCGGCGCCGAGCTCATCCTTGTAGACCTTGCCGCCTTTCATCACAAACGAAACGTGTTCCAGCACTTCGACGCGCTCCAGCGGGTTACTGGTGACGGCGATCAGGTCGGCGTATTTGCCGGCTTCCAGAGTGCCCACGTCGTGAGCGCGGTCGATGAGGTCGGCGGCGCTGGAGGTGGCGGCGCGGATGGCCCCGGCCGGGGTCATGCCGAATTTAACCATGTAGTGGAACTGTTTGGCGTTGTCGCCGTGGGGATAGACGCCGGCATCGGTGCCGAAGGCGATTTTGACGCCCGCGGCCACGGCCTTGGCGAAGTTCTCGCGCTGCAGGCGGCCCAATGCCTTTTCCTTATCGACATTCTCCTTGGGCAGGCCGAACTCGATGGCTTTGCCCAGAATGTAATCGTCGTTGTAAATGTCGGCGTCCAGGTAGGTGCCGTGGGCCTTCATCATCTCGATGCCCTCGGCGTCGATCAGGCTGCCATGCTCGATGGAGTCGACGCCGGCGCGCACCGCGTCCTTGATACCCTGCGTGCCGTGGGCATGGGCGGCGACCTTGCGGCCGGTGCGATGGGCCTCTTCGACGGCCATCTTCATCTCTTCGTAGGTGAGCTGCTCAGAGTTGGCTTTATCGCCCAGGGAGAGCACGCCGCCGGTGGCATGCAGCTTGATCATGTCCACGCCAAACTTGATCTGTTCGCGGACCACGTGGCGAACCTGCTCGGGGCCGTCAGCGAGAGCGTAGTCGCGCTCGGCGGGGTACATCATGTTCTCGACGCCGGGGGCAAAGCTGTTCATATCGCCATGGCCGCCGGTGATGGAGATGGCCGGGCCGCTGGCCACCACGCGGGGACCGGGAAACTGGCCTTCGTCAATGGCGCGGCGCAGATCGACGGCGAAGAAGGGCTGGGAACCCACGTCGCGGACGCTGGTAAAGCCGGCCTGGAGGGTCTTGTTGGCGTTGATGACGCCGTTAAAGCCGCCCATGAAAGGGGTTTCGCGCACCGCCCAGATGGGGTCGTAGTGGTCGGCGCGGGCCTCCAGGTGGGTGTGACAGTCGATGAGCCCCGGCAGCACCCAGGCCTGGGAGAGATCGACGACCCTGGCCCCGGCGGGAATGGCGACTTCGGATGCGGGCGCGACTTTGGCGATGCGCTCTCCCTCAATGACCAGCACCATGTTGTCGCGCAGGTTGTCGCTGGTCGCGTCGAAGAGATGTCCGGCCTTTACGTAGAGTGTGGGCGCGGCGGCCGCAGGCGCGGCGGTCTGGGCGAGGGCGGCGGGCAGCGCGAGGGCCAGTACGCCGAGAGCAAGAAGGGAACGGAAGATCATGGCCGGCTTACGATTCATGGGGCGCTCCTTTACGACACGATGATTTTCACATTTCACATTATAGAGAATGCGCGCCTGACGCGGTGGAAGATATGGAGGGGAAGGCCATTACCGAATGCTGGTCTGACGCCCGGATTTGCCCGTCACCGCCCCGCCCCGCTTTTTTGTGAGAGACTAGTTGGGCTGGAAAATGGCCGCGATCAGATGGCCTGTCCAGAAGGATCACAAAATGCCTGTACTACGTTCATTTTTTATCGCACTGTCTCACAATCGAACTCTGCGGCGCTTCAGCGAACGCTCCCTTCTGGGCAAGCGTCTCAGCTCCCGGTTTATCGCCGGCATGGAGATCGACGACGCCCTGCGCGTGGCCGAAGCGGTCAACAAGCAGGGGATGAGCGTTACGCTGGACTCGCTGGGCGAGAGCGTGACCACGGAGACCGAGGCCCGGGCCGCCGCCGAGGTCTACCACAAGCTGCTGGATGCGATTGCCGCGCGCAAGCTCGACGCCAACATCAGCATGAAGCTGACGCAGATGGGGCTGAACCTTTCTCCCGAGCTGGCCGAAAGCATAGCCGAGAGCGTGGCCCAGCATGCCGGCAAGACGGGAAGCTTTGTGCGCATCGACATGGAGGATTCATCGCTGACGCAGGTGACGATTGATATTGTCAAGCGGTTGCACGCCAAGCCGAAATTGCGCGGGGCGATTGGCATCGTCATTCAGGCCTACCTTTACCGCTCGCAGAAGGACATCGCGGAGTTGATTGCCAACGGCATCCGCGTGCGGCTGTGCAAGGGCGCATACCAGGAGCCGGCGGAGATCGCGTATCCGCGCAAGGCCGATGTGGACGCAAACTTTATCAAGCTTGCCAACCTGCTGCTGGCCAGCCCGGTCTATCACGGCCTGGCGACCCATGACGACGCCATGGTGGCCGCGGCCAGGCGCTACGCCAACGAGCATGGCATCGATCGCAGCCGGTTCGAATTCCAGATGCTCTATGGGATTCGCCGCGACTTGCAGCGCATGCTCGTCGAGGAGGGCTATAAGGTGCGCGTGTATGTCCCCTTTGGCGACGATTGGTACCCATACTTCATGCGCCGGCTGGCCGAGCGCCCGGCGAACGTGCTGTTTCTGGCCAGGAACTTCTTCCGGTTCTAGGGCAGTGCTTTGACAGGGCACGGATCCTGACGAGGTTACAGCGGTTCCACAATTGCTGTACCCCGAAACCTCTGCCCTCAAGTGGCATTTTCCTCAAGAAAATGCTACCCTGCACGATGCTAGAAAGGGCACGTGAATTGTGGAACCGCTCTAAAACACCGGCACAATCCGCGCGCTGTCATTTTGCAATTGGATGCGGAGAGTTTCTGCTGTCAATACGACTCTACGGAATCGATCTTCCGGGCGACTTCGTTGGCCAGGGTTTCGACGCTGGCATGAAAGAGCCGGCGTTCCCGCTCGGGCAGTTCGTCCAGCAGATCGGGAATGGCGTGATCTCGCAGCCGGGAAACGCGGCGCAGCCGGCGGTGTCTGCCATGGCGCATACAAAAGTGAATTTGCGATGGTAAGGACTTCGCTGGCAAAAGCCGAATCGGAGGAGATCAGCGTGCTCAACTCGTGCAGTTGTACGTTTTCATTATAAGAAAAAGCCACATTTCTCAGTGACGTTGAGTTCACGTGAATTGGAAAACTGCTCTAGCCGTACGGGGCGCAAAGGTATGACCGAAACAGTGCTGCGCGATCCTGCCGGATACGGGCTGCGTCGCTCTGTAGAACGCAGCCGAGCCGTCTCACGGCGCGCGGTGAAATTTCATTGCGCCGTCCAGGTTTTTCCATCCGCGCTTGCCCAGGTCGAACCGGCGTCGTTTTTCAGTTCAAACCCTCCAGCCGGCGCCGCATTGCCGTTCAAACCCGTTTTCGCGCGTACTTCAATGGCGCGACCCGTCCATTGACGGACGACCGGCTCCCAGTGCCGGCCAAAGTCACCGCTTAAAAACAACGCACCATCCAAATCGATTTCCAGCATGAGGTTTCGGGCGATTGCCGTAGAAACAGCCGCCCGGCCGCTAGGCAGCTTCGACGGATTCGCCTTGCGTGAGGCAGACAGTCCAGTGGGCTGTTGTTGTGTAGCGAGGTCAAAGCTGGCGGCAGGCGCGGATTGCTGCATCATGTGCGGCCCCGCCGAGGGCGCCTGGCGTCTTGCGTGCGCGGTGTACACTTCCGCCTGCATACTCTTCTGCGAAAGCTGCGGAGCGGCGGCGCCAGCCGAGAGCGTGCCGGAGAACTGCTGCTGATCCATCTGCACGGCGGCTACAGCCGGCTCAGGTTGGAAGTGCGCCGCGGACACCGGTTGTGGTGCGGACTCCACGGAAAGCGAGGTGGCAGCATGGCTTGACTCAGAATAGCCTGCGTTTGCGCCCGGCTCGGCCGAGAGCGCGGCGGAAGAAGCAAACTCTTGCGCCAGATTCTCTTGCGGTTTGCGGTGCGCGGCAAAGTCGACGTTTCCGGCGATGGATTTTGCAGCGAGCGGCGAAGCTGGTTTATGAGCTGTTTCAATGCTTTCCTTCGCTTGCGGGACGGGTGTGGGCGCGGCTGATTCACTGAGTGGTGTGAGCTTTGCCATCTCCGGAACAGGCGCCGCGTGCCGGAGATGCAAGGTGACCACCAGCGCCAGCGCCGCCGCGAGCGCCGCGGCCGGAACCCAGGCAAAGCGCCAATTCAAAAACCACATTCCGGGTTGTGTCGTGGGCCGGGCTGCCGCAACCTGTGCCGATGTTTCTGCATCTGCGGCTGCCTGCTGCGCCAGAAAAATCACTTGCCGGCAGCGGCTGCACCGCGCAAGGTGAACGAGAACCTGTTCGCGCTCCGGCGCGGCAAGCGCCTGCTCAGCGAAGGCGTTCAGGCTCTCGGCGTCAGGATGAAGATCGAGTTGGGAAGTTGTGTTCACAATGTAGCCTTCTCTTGGAACGCATCCAGGGACGAAATTTGCAGTATTTTCTTCAGATTCAGGTTCAAATCGCGCGGATCGGCGCCCAGCGCCTCCTGGGCTGCTGGCTTGCTCAGCCCCAGCCCTTGCAGATTGCGGGCGATCCGCTTCCGCAGGCCGCTGGTCACCCGGCGCAGTTTGCGGCTCACCGTTGCTTCGTGAACGTGGAGCAGAGGGGCGATCTCCAGAAGTGTTCGCCCATCCAGATAGTAGGCGGCCAGCAGAAATCGCTCCTCGGCGGCCAGTTGGCGGAGAGCCTCTTCAATGGCCCTGCCCATAAGCAGCAAGTCAGTAAAGGGAGTTTCCGGCTTGGGGATTGCGGCTGGAGGATCGTAGCCGTCTGCCGGATCATCGAGCGGAAGCTCGCGGCGGGTGCGGCGGTGATGGTCCACGTGGCGCTGGGCAAGCGTGGTTCGCAGCCAGCCCATCAGCGAGCCTTTGCCGCGATAGGAGTCCAGCGGGCAGCGGCGGACACCGTCGCGCGCCGTCAGCCCGTAAAGCTCCGCATAGAGTTGATCGGCTAGCTCGCGGCCCAGCGTTTCGCTGCCGGTAATGGCAATCGCGGCGCGCGTCAGCGGCTGGCGGTAGACGGCCAGAAAATGTTCCCATGCGCCCGGGTGTCCGTTGGCGCAGGCACGAGCCAAAACCAGGTCGATAAGCCGGAGGCCGCGAAAAAAGTCTTCCTGCTGCCGCCGTGTAGACGCCGCGCCAAGCGCCAGGCCGAAATTCTGCGCCGTGGCAACGCGTTCCAGGATCTCGCGGAACTGCTCGCGCTCCAACCCATAAGAGGCCGCGCCGGATTCGCGCCAGAGCTCATCCAGCAGGCTACGATGAATCGCGTCCGGCGGGGCGGAGATGCCGGCCGCGGCGCTTGCTTCGACGGGTTGGGAGGGCATGATCCCCACGCTCTCAAGATACGCCAGGAGGCTGCTTACCCACCCTAGCCACAAAAACAAAAACGTGGCGAGGGTGGGGCACCCAAATTTCTGTTGGAGTAAAAAAAGTTCAAAAAATCTGCAAGAAATTGGCTGGCCGGCGTTCAAGGGTCATAAGCCGGTGATCATTCCCGGCGGAGGAGAGTTATGAAGAATCTGGGCAGGCTGGGAGTGGCGGGCGCGTTGGTGTTGGCGCTTGCGGCATTTGTCGAACAGGGTGGAGTGCAGGCGGCAGGCGGGCCGCAGGAAACGGCGAGCGGCTACTACAAGGTGCTGGCACCGATCGAGAGCGGGAACCTGCTTCTGTTCCCGGTGGTGCGGGCTAACAGCAAATCTCCCGGCGCAACGCCGTTCATCACCCTGGATGAAGGAATCAAGAGCGGCCAGGTGGAGGTGACCGAGGCCGGCCGCGCGCGGGGAATGGTGCGGGATAGGGGAATGACCGGCGTTCCGCCTTATCGCGGCGACGAGGTGAACACGCTGGTGCTGGTGAATAACTCCGATAAGCCTTTGTTGCTGCTGGCCGGAGAGATTGTGACCGGCGGCAAGCAGGACCGGGTGATCGCCAAGGATCGCATTGTGCCGGCGGGCAGCGAGCCCATTGATCTGGGAGTCTTCTGCATCGAGCCGGGACGCTGGACGGCAAGCTCGGCCACCTTTGGCGCATCGGCCAAGGCGCCCGCGCACAGCTTCATGGTGCAGCCCAGCGTGCGGGAGCGGGCCATGGTCGCCAAGGACCAGCAGGAGGTGTGGAACTCGGTGCGGGGAAGTATCAGCCAGATGGCGCTGGCATCTGCTCCATCCGCCGGCACTTCGATGGACGCCGGATCGGGCGCGGGATACCCTCGCTCGATGGGAACCACCAGTTATGCCCGGGCCATGGAAGACAGCTCGGTGAGCGCCAAGGTGGATGAGGCCGCGGCTCCGGTGATGAAGGCGCGCGAGCAGGTAATCGCGCAGCTTCGCAAGGAGGGCGCCATTGGCGTGGTGGTGGCCGTGCGCGGCGAGATCGTGTGGGCCGACCTGTTTGCCGACACCGACCTGCTGAGCCGCTACTGGACCAAGCTAGTGCGTTCTTATGCGGCCGAAAGCTTGACCGAGGGCGGAAGCCACGCCGCGCCCACTGTGACCGATGCGCAACACTTTCTCGACGCTCCATTGGGCGGCACGGAGACCAGCGAGGGCGACGTGGGCGTCTACCGTTACCGCGAATTGCGCGCAGAAGGCACGGAGACCTTTGTGCTGGAATCGCTGCTGCCCGGAACCGGCTACGATGTGCACATCAGCAAGCTGAAGCTGAGAGAAGTGGCATGGCGCACGCCAAAGCCTCGCCCCATTCCTCCCCGCGAGCCGGTTATCCGGCCGGAGATTCCTCCGCCGCATTATGAGCCGCAGATCTATCGCTGATGGCAGGCTAATATTCTGAAAACCCCAGGTCTCGTTCCGGGATCTGGGGTTTTGTTGCGTTCAAAAAATCTGTCGCACCATGCACCGCGTGGCAACTACACCTTTTTCTTTTTATGCGCCAGGCGGGGAACCGCGATCAGCGTGATGGCGAAGAGGAAGATGGCGGCGGCGATGAACTCCAGGTGGCCAAGGCGCAGGTCTTCCAGGAGCAGCTTGGCGGCGACCAGCCCCAGTGCAGCGTAGGCGATGCGCGTCAGCTCCACGCGGCGCCAGCGGGCACCGGCAAAGGCCATCGCCAGGGCCAGGGCGCATAGAATCAGCGTGCGGATGAATGCAACGTAAGGCGCGCTGGGAGCGATGCCGCGCGCCGTAAGCCAAAGCAGGCCCTCGACCAGCAGCGCCGCCAGTGTGAATACCCCGAGAGCCGCCGTTGCCAGGTGAAGAAGCTGCGGTTTCCAGCTCTCCTGAGGGAGACGCTTGCCGGCTGCGTAGCATACAAACGCGCAGAGTGAGACTAGGCAGATGCTCGCATCCAGCTTTGCGGGCAGGTTTCCGGCCAGCGCATGGAAGGCATAGGCCAGCAGCCCCGAAGCAATCGCTGCTGCCAGCAGAAATGCCAAACCATGAAAGCGGAGCGTCAGACGGCTTTCGAGAACTGTAGCGGCAATCGCGGCCAGGCCCAGAATCGCCGACAACCAGAACTGCGGCAGGCACAGCAGGCATCCGGCCAGAAAAAGACCCGCGGCCCAGGCGGCAAAGACATGGAAGTTGCGGCCCTCGGCGGCTTTGCTCAATAGAAAAAAAGCCGCCGCGTAACACAAAGCCGAGAAGAACAGGCAAGCCGCGCCCAGAACGATTGCTCCATTGCCCGGCGCAAAATAAAGCACGCTCGACGCGGCCAGCAAAAACGCGATCATCGCCTGGCCGGTTTCAAAGGCGGTAATCTTCTGACCTAGCAGCAGGGTGCTCAGGGCCACGCTCACCGCATAGAGGAGAAAGAGCAAACAGCCGGGCAACAGCAAGGCCGCCTTGCCCAGGGCCGGGTAATCCATGCGCGCGCTTGCGGGGCCGGAGTAGATGAAGATCAGCGCCCAGATGGCGGCATCGGCGGCTAAAGCCGGCAAGAATCGCACACTGCGCTGGTGGTTGCGCGCGGCGGCGTACTCCGAGATTAGCGCCATCAACAGTAGCGTCGTAATAAAGGGCAGGAACTGGTGCGTAGCGACAGACAAGGCAAGCGCCGCCGCTGCCGCGGCAAAATTGGCTACCCAGAAAACCGGCGCCTGATCCCGCTTCCATCCGAGCGCGGTGGCCACAATGACGAATATGCCCAGGATGATGGCGGCGGCCGGCGCAGACAGCACCTTGAAGCTCAGGGTCAGCTCCCAGAGCATGGGCGCGAGAATCATGGCGGAGGTGCCGGCGTAGACAGTGCTGGCAAACCACTCCACAGCCGGGACGCGCGCCGCGGCCACCAGCCACAAAAGCGCATAAACGATGGCGACGGCGGCGATGGCCAGGCGGGGATGTGAACCAGACTCGGCCACGGCGCGCAACAGATAAGCGCCGGCAATACCCAGCATGGCCTTGCCCAGCACGGAGAAGGCGCTGCCGGCATGTGCGAGGGAGAACCCTTCGCCGGCCACGGCTACAGGCCGCGCAACCGGCTCAGGCGCGATTGCCGCCTCGGAGGGATGTTCCAGCGCCTCAACGCGCCGCTCCAGCGCCGCCAGGCGCGCGGTGAGATCTTCGAGTGCGCCGGGATGATCGCTCATCAGTTCCACCCGAGAA
>Ga0181536_10001878_pt1 | contig 24327 bp, 23 predicted proteins | sample PEATcosm2014_Bin_41_FD_121105 | JGI IMG/M metagenome (GOLD analysis project Ga0181536, IMG submission 121105) | Peatland microbial communities from MTU Mesocosm Facility, Houghton, MI, USA - PEATcosm2014_Bin17_60_metaG | ecosystem: Environmental > Terrestrial > Soil > Wetlands > Peat | place...
CAATAGCTTGGACACGGTCGTTTATGAAATCGGCTTCTGGTCGCGCATCGCCCGTTTGTTCGCCGTCATCGTGGTAACGCTGCTCGCGCTGCCGTTCGTATTCGGGCCCTTGCGAACCACGGGAGCCGGCGCCCGCACGGTGATCGGCGTGCTGCTCGGGGTCGTGTTCTTCCTCATCACCGGAATGGTCGAGAAAGGCGGCCAACTATTCGGCTTGAATCCGGTGATCGTCGGCTGGCTGCCCACCGCGGTCGTCGGGTTCTGTACGTTCATAGCGATATCACGAACGCGTTAGTGTCCTGAGTTAGAAATTCGCGCAATAAATCGCGAAGGGATAAGGTCGCGAGGCAAGGCGCGAGGAGGAGTCATAGTGGGTACTATGGCGACGACGAGCAACGCCGCCTCGCGAGCTTAGACCGAGCGAGAATTGATGCGAATTTCTAACTCAGGACACTAGGTGTACCACGCGAGTCTTGGACAGTCGATCATGGATCGCCACGCGGTCGGGATCGAGGTACAGCCACAGCACGCCGAGCGCCGCCGGCGGCCACGCCAAGAATCCGCACAGAAAACGCAGCGCCGCGGAGGCGCCGCTCAACGGCTTGCCGAGGTCGCTCACGGCGCGCAGATGCCACGCACGCATTCCCAGTGTTTGGCCGCTGCGCACCCAGTTGAGAATGTAGTAGCCGGCAATCACCCCGAGCTCTCCGGCGCAGTACGCGTAGAACCAGCCGCCGGCCGACTCGCGGCTCACCGCCGCGTGACCCTTCGTGAATGCGATGGACGCTGCCGTGTAGATCATCAGCAACGCGATCAACAGCACCGCATCGTAGATCAGCGCCGCGAAACGCCTGCCGAAGCCCGCACTGACGCCGCTGGTCACGGCGCCGTGTTGGGCGTTGGCTTATGCGTTGCGTGCGCCGGCCCGGCGGCCCGCCCGGCGGGCGGCTTGGCGGGCGGCTCCTTGGGGACGAGCAACTGCTCCAGGGGTTTGAATAGGGCGTCGTACCTGTAGCTCGCGATTTCGACGGCGCGTCCCTGCGTCTTCGCCGTCAACGCCGCATCCTTGGTGGCCTTCACTTCGAGCCAGTGCTTGTCGGCGATGGCAGTCCCCGTGAGGGTAATGACGTTGCCGTCCGTGAGGGTCACGACTACTTGCGACGCTTGGCCAAAATCGATGCCGCCCGCGGGCGCGACATCTTCCGCCGTGAGGCCGGAGAACGTCGTCGGTCCCGGCGCGAGCGCATGGGCGTCCAGGGCTTTGCGGCCCGCCGGCACGCCGTCCAGGCTGTACGTGTTGTCCGCCGGGTTCAGGCGATGCAGGCTATACGCAGCGCCGGCGGCCGGTTTGACGTCGACGCTTTGAATCAGGGCAACCGGCACGTCGAGCAGCCGCGAATCGATCCAGAAACGGGGCTCGGTTTCGATGCTGATGGCCGGCTCGACGCTGTAGGCCTGGTTCTCACCCACGCGCCGCACGAAGGTGCCTTCGCCCACCGGCTTGCCCACGATCACCGCGTGCTTGCCGCCGGGCGCAACCACCGTGACCTCGGCGCCCAGCGCCGTGGACGTTGCCGGACCGCCGGCCGCCGGACCGCCGGCCGCCGGATCCTCGACGCCGATGGTGGAAAACCGCGCCGGATCGGCAGTCTTTTCCTCGATGATCTTCGCATCGTGCAGCGACAGCAGCAGCTTGCGGATCTTCGCGACGTCCGCCGGATAGTCCGCGCGCTCCGCCACCGTCCACTGTTCACCGGTTTTGTGCAGCGTCAGCGTGGGCGTGGCGCTGCCCTTGCGAACCAGCACGGCGGTAACCGTGTTCAAGTCACCGGCGAGCGACGGCAGCAATGCCGCGCCCTGCGTCTCCTGCGGCTGATTGCGTTGCGTGGCCAGATACAAGGCGCCCGTAATGACCACCAGCGCCGCGATCAGCAGCAGCGTGAAGCGTTGCCGGCTCATGGCGAGCTCGACTCGCCGAGTGCGGCGCGAGTCTGCGGTGAGCCTCGCGATTTACGACGGCGGCGCGCTGCCAGGACGATTCCGCCGACCACGGCGACGATCAGCGGTGCGACCGCGATGTTGATGATTTTCAGCGTGTTGTCGAGACGGTCGATGTCGACGTTCAGGCCGCGCTGCGTCTCGCGCAGCTCTTTGCGTATCTGTGCTTTCTCGGCAGTGAAGCGTTTGATTTCCTGTTCCTGTTCGGGGGAGAGCATGAGCGACGATTGATCATTGCGTTTGCTTTGCAGCTCGGTCAGTTTGGCTTCGGTCGATTGCAGTTCCGACTGCAGCTCCGTGGCCTTGCTGCGCAAGCGATCGTCGGCCTGGCGCCGCAGGGCTTCCACGCGCTCGAACGGACGCGAAAAACTGGCACGGCCACGAATGCTGATGAGCGCGCTGCTGCCGCTCAAGTTGTCGAGAATGTTGGCGACCAGATCGCCGTTGTTCGCGAACGCCTGCGCGACTCGTTGACCGAACAATTCGCGCGTCTGCACCCACATGTAATCCATCAACAGATCGGTATCCGCAATGATGACGATGTTCGCCGGCGATACCGACTTCGCCAGGTGGGCCAGCGGCGGGCCGGCGGCCGGCTTGCCGTCTGCGGGCGCCCCTTGCGGGAACGCCGATTCCAGAGGCCCTGTGACGCGCGCACCGAGCACGTAACGGGTGCCGGTGGGCTTGAATCCGTCACGCAGAGTCGCCGGATCGGTCAGCCCGTTGAAGCGTTCGGCGGGCAGGGGCGCGGCGCTCGTCGAACTCAGCAACAACGGCTCGATCGTCGTCTTGGCCCCTTGGCGCGCCGTGAGATACCCGACCGTCGCCATGTTGATGATGTCGAGCGACGTCGTGACGACATCCTTTTGATCCAAGTCGTCGTGGTGCAAGCCGAGTATGCCGATGTGACGCACCGGCGGCGACTGCATGCTGGTGCGGACTTCCAGCCCTAGCTGCAAATCGCCGATCACCTTGCCGGGATCGTAGCCGACGCCCCAGGTCGACAGCAGCGGCTCGAGATTCGACGAATGGTCGGTCATCGCGCTCGCGAGCGGGTTCGACGGGTCCTGACCACTGGTGTCGGCTCCGGAATTCGGATCGACGAACAGCAGCATTTTCCCGCCGTGCATGACGAACTGATCGATGGCGTACAGCGTCTTGGTGGGTAGCTGTTTCGGATGCACGAGCATCAGTACATCGACGTCCTGGTCAATGTGATCGGCGTCGGACGTCAAGGGCCGCACCGTGAAGATCTGCTGAATCTGAGCGAGGATGGGCCACGGCTCGCTCATCTGACCCGTCATCGGATCGAACCGACCTTGCATGCCGAGCGAACTCATCAGGCCGATCACGGGCTTCTTGGGCGTGCCCAAATCCTGGATGAGTTTGGCCGCGTCGTATTCCAGGAATTCTTCGCGGTCGGTTTGAAAGCTGGGAATCGCCGCGCGGCCATCCGTCGAGTTGGTGCCGGCCAGACCGAAATAGAGCGCATCGCCGCCGCCCGCTTGCAGCGATTGCAGACCGAACTCCGCCGCTCTATCTTCATCCTCCGAAAACGGCTGTGGATCGATTACGCGCAGACGCACATTGCCGCCGGAGCGGGCGGCGATCTCTTCGAGGAATTCGCGCACCCGGTTCGCATACGGCATGAGGAGCGGCGATTGTTTGACCGCCGCGTCGCGCGAAAAGTAGTAATACAGATTGACGGGCTCCTTGAGTTCGGCCAGCACCTGGCGCGTGCCGGGCGTCAGCGTGTACAGCTTGTTCTGCGTGAGGTCCAAACGCACGCCGCGCAACAGCGCATTCGACAGCATGACGATGCCTAGGAAGAGCACGAGGAGGGCCAGCAAGCCGCCCACGCCATAACCGGTTCTTTGCCAACGATTACCGTTCACCTATTCCGCCTTTTTCATGTCGAGCACCAACGCCGTGGCCGTCAGCCAGAAGCCGATCAGCACTGCGAAATACGTAACATCGCGCAAATCGATCACGCCCTTGGAGATGGCGTCGAAGTGCGTGAAAAAACTCAAAGAGGCGATGGCGTCGACCACGGCCTGCGGCATCACCGCGCGCACGAAGTCCAGCACCAGCGGAAAGCCGGCGAGCAGGAAGATCAAGCCGACCAGCGCCGCGGTGATGAAGGCGATTACTTGGTTGCGCGTGGCCGCGGACATGCACATGCCGATGGACAGAAAACCACCCGCCATGAGGAAGCTGCCGACGTAGGCGGCGGCGATGGCGCCGTTGTCGGGGTGGCCCAGATAATTGATGGTGAGCCACACGGGAAACGTCAGCAACAGCGCGATTCCCGCAAACACCCAAGCGGCGAGAAACTTGCCGAGCACTGCCTGCCACAATGTGACCGGCAGCGTCATCAGCAGCTCGATGCTGCCGCTATTGCGTTCCTCGGCCCAAAGACGCATGGAGATGGCCGGGATGAGCACGAGATACAGCCACGGATGCCAGCGGAAAAACGGCTGCAAATCGGCTTGACCGCGTTCGAGCAGTCCGCCCACCTGAAACGTGAACACGGAGGCCAGCACCAGAAAAATCACGATGAAGACATAGGCCAGCGGAGTCGCGAAATAGCTGCGCAATTCGCGACGAAAAATTGTCCCAACTTTGTTCAAAGCGACGCTCCTTCAGTGCCAATGGCCGACCCTGCCGCGGCGCCGCCCGCATGCGCCTGAGTCAGCGAGCGGAATACTTCGTCGAGCCGCCCCGTTTCGAGGTACAGCTCGGGCACGTCCCAGTCGTTCTTTGTGATGATGGCGCTCACGGCCGGCAATGCATTGGCGCCCGGACGGGGCACCGCGGTGAGCTTGAGGTCGCGCTCGTTCGACTCGACCGCCGCCACTTCGGGCAACGCCGCGATGTCCCGGATTGCGGCGGCGAGCTGTTCGGGCTTCTCGAATCGCAGACTCACGGCATGGTGGTAGCGCGAGCGCGCCACGAGCGCGCTCGGCGTTTCGTCGGCCACGATGCGGCCGTTCGCGATGATGATGGCGCGGGTGCATACCTCATGCACTTCTTCCAAGATGTGGGTGGAGACGATGACGAGTTTGTCCTTGCTGAGTTCGTTGATGAGGCGGCGCACTTCATGCTTCTGATTCGGATCCAGGCCGTCGGTCGGTTCGTCCAGGATCAGAACCTGCGGGTCGTGGATGAGCGCCTGGGCCAGCCCGACGCGTCGCCGGAACCCTTTGGAGAGCGTTTCGATGACCTGATCGATGACCGGCCCCAAGGCGAGCCGCTCGATCACCACGCTGCGCCGTCGGCGCCGCTGCTCACCGGTCAAGCCGCGAATGTCGGCGACGAAATCGAGAAATTCTTCCACGGTCATTTCGCCGTAGCTGGGCGCGCCCTCGGGGAGATAGCCCATGCAGGCCTTCGCGGCCACCGGCGCGCTTTCGATGTCGTGCCCGCACACCGTCACCTGACCGGCCGTGGGCGATATGAAACCGGCGATCATGCGCATGGTGGTGGATTTCCCGGCGCCGTTGGCGCCCAAGAATCCCAATACTTCGCCCGGCGCCACCGCGAACGTCAAGTCGTCGACCGCAAGTATTTCACCATAACGCTTGGATAAATGTTTCGTCGTAATCATGGCCGCCTTTGAGCGAAGATGAGGCAAGGAGGTTCCCTACAATTGATTTTTTTGCACGGCGCCGGGCCGGCTCGAATGAAAATTACGTGCGCCCGGCTCTCTCGTCGATGACCGCTTTGTTATCTTTTAGTATACGTCGCACGTCGGTCAAATGCGGCCGATCCGCCATGCCTGCGATGAGTTCGGCCAATTCGTACCATTTGCGGCCCCATTGCACCAAGCGCGTCGCGTCGGCGATGACCTGCTCGCGCGCCTCCTCCGAGGGTCCATTGCGATTGGAGGCCGGGGCTGGCGCGGCGCGCTTGACGTCGGCCGCCTTGCGTTCGCTGCGTGCGACGGCGGGGGTGCCCGCGGGCGGCGGCGCGTATTGCCTGCTGCCGACGAACTTCGGCATTTCCCGCGTACCGGTGGCGGCATCGCTCGGCGCGGCCGGCGGCTGGTCGGGGGACTCCGGTCCCAAGGCGCGCTCGTTGGCGGGCTCGGCCAACGGGATGAAGCGCTCGATGTGCTCCGAGCCGACGAGATTCGCAAGGAAAGTCATCAACTCCAGCGATTCGGAGAATTTTGCGTCGCCCATTTTGATGCGTTCCTGAATCTGACCCTGCAGGGCAAGCGCTTTCTGCTTGGCAAGATCGATGATCCAGCGGCTCGGACGTTGGTGTTCCGGCCAAGGTTGTATCTTGGAGTAGCTGCCGTCGTCCAGCGAACAATATTTCGCATGGAGCTCAAGACTCGTGAGCCATTTCTCCAGTAGTTCCAGCAGGCGTTGATCGGCTGGTGTTGCCATATATTACTGCTCCAGGCTGCACCCTAAACGAAGCGCTGCCGGATGGCTAGCGGTACATGATAGCCCCCGGGTCGCGCTAAACTGCCGCCCATGTGCGGCATAGTCGGTATCATCGGATCGCGCGCGAGCAGCGACACAGTAAAGGCCATGGCGCAGCGCCTGCGGCATCGTGGCCCGGACGGCGAGGGCTTTTGGACCTCTCCGGGAGCCGCCCTCGGGCACCGGCGGCTTGCCATCCAGGATACGTCCCCGGCAGGGTCTCAACCCATGGTGCTGGGCCCGCTGGCGCTCACCTACAACGGCGAGATCTACAACCACCAGCAATTGCGCCAGCGCCTCAATGGACCGTGGCATTCCACCGGCGATACCGAAACCCTGTTGCATTTGCTCGCCGCCGGCGGCGCCGCGGCTCTCGGCCGTCTCGCAGGGATGTTCGCGTTCGGTCTTTGGGACTCCGCCGCGCGCCGCCTGTTGCTGGTTCGAGACCGGCTCGGGATGAAACCGTTGTACTACCAGATCCTACCCGATGGCATTGCGTTCGCATCGGAATTGAAGGCTTTGCGGGTGCTTGGGCAGCCGGCGATCGAGCGCAGTGCGGTGCGCGACTTTCTCGTCCACGGCTACATACCTGCGCCCAAGACCATCTATCAGGGCATCGCCAAGCTACCCGCCGGTCACGCACTGACCTGGGAAGACGGCCGCGTCAGCATCGAGCGATATTGGCGACCGTCGCCTGCGATCACGGCGAGAAGCGAAGCCGACACCTTGCAGCAGCTGGATGGATTACTGCAGGAGGTCGTGCCGGCTCACACGTTGTCGGATGTGCCGGTGGGCGTTTTCTTGAGCGGCGGCATGGATTCGGCGCTCACGGCGTACTACCTCGAGCGGCCGCGCACCTATAGTTTGGGGTTCGAGGCGCGCGATCGGTCCGAGCTCGATGCGGCGCGCAGGGCGGCAACTCACCTGGCGACGCTGCACACCGAGATGACCGCGCCGATGGCCGATTTCGCGGCCGCTCTGGAGACCATTCCGCAGGTATTCGATGAACCGTTCGGCGACAGTGCGGCATGGTCCAATTATTTGATCGCTGAGTTCGCGCGCCGCGAGGTCACCGTGGCGTTGAGCGGCGAGGGCGGTGATGAAATCTTTTGCGGCTATCCGCGCTATTGGTCGAACATCGGCGCGCGCTCGAACCTCTTGAACCGAACCTTGGCCGGCGTCCTGCCGCCGCTGTCGCGCTTCGGGTCTTCCATGCAGCGCCGTGCCTCCGTAGGATTGCCCGCGTTCGCCGATGCGCTGGGCGGATTGGCGGGCTCGCAAGTCGATGCTCTGCTTACGGATGGTTGGCAGGAGCGTGGCTACGATTACCTGTGGTTCTACCGGCAATTCTGGCATCCGGAACTGGATCCGCTCGTGCAATTGCGCTGGCTCGATTTGAACACGGATCTGGCGGACGGGCTGTTGACCAAGGTGGACAGGACCAGCATGGCCCATTCCCTCGAGGTGCGGCCGCCGTTGCTCGACCATCGCTTGGTGGAGTTCATGCTGAGCGTCGATCCAAGGCTGCTGGTCGACCCGCGCCGGCGCCGAGGCAAGCTGTTGGTGCGCCGACTCATGGAGCCGCGCCTGCCGCCGGGACACTTGAATCGCCCGAAGTCAGGCTTTGGTCTGCCGGTGCATCGGTGGCTGCAGCGCCACCCGGCCATATTGCAGGACGCCGTGGCGCGCCTCATGGCGCGCGGCGTGTTGCGGCGTCCGGTGGGCAGCGAGTTTCGCCGGGCCTGGTATTTGTTGGTACTCGATCGCTGGTTCACCGCGTTTGAGTGACCGGGCGCCGCGCTTCTTGTTCGTGCCGGTGTCCGGCGAGTTCGGCATGGGCGAGTACGCCCGTTCGTTGGCCATCGCGCAGGGCGTCCAAGCGCGCTGGCCTGACGCGGCCATCCTGTTCGTGCTGAGCCGCGAGGCGCCCTATGCCGGTACCACTCCGTTTCCGACCACGCTGCTCGACTCGTCGCCCACGTTTCATTCCGCCGCCGTCATCGAGGTCATGCAGAGTTGGGGGCCCGATGTCGTGATTTTCGACAACGCGGGACGCACGGCGCAACTGCGCGCGGCCAAGCGCGGCGGCGCACGCGTGGTCTACATCAGCGCGCGGCGACGGCAACGACGCAAGGCGTTTCGGCTTAGGTGGATGCGTCTCATCGATGAACATTGGATTGCCTACCCGCAGTTCATCGCGGGCGGCTTGACGTTTCTCGAGCGTCTCAAGCTCAAGCACATGCGCCGCCCGCAGGTTCGCTTTCTGGACGTCATCCTCGCGCAGGGCGGCGGGCAGCCGCGCGAATCCATCCTCTCGCGGATCGGTTGTGTTGCGCATCAGTACACGTTGGTGGTGCCGGGAGGCGGTACGGATCACCCGGGAGCGAGCGACGCGATTGCACGGTTTCGGCAAGCGGCGGGCGAACTGGCGGCCGCCGGCATCGATACGGTATTCGTGGGCCGGGAGGGACCTGCATTCGGCGAATCGCTGGGCCCCGGTGCGGCGGCTGTGGGCTCACGGCTGCGGATCACCGGCCCTCTGCCGCAAAGCGATTTAGCCGAGTTGATGCGCGGCGCCCGTCTCATCATTGCGAACGGGGGTTCGACGCTGCTGCAATCCATCGCGTGCGGCAGACCGTGCATTGCCGTGCCCATCGCGGGCGATCAGGGCGAGCGCATCCGCCGTTGCGTCAGCGCCGGCGTCGCGGTTGCTGCGCCTCTCGATGCCGCCGCCATCCGCGGGAGCGCCACCGATTTGCTGCAAAATGAGCAGGCATTGAACGCCTTGACGGACCATGCGCTCGGCCTCGGGCTGGCCGACGGAGTCGACGTGGCATTGCGCGCGATGACGCGCTTGTTGGAATCGAAGTAACGGCTCCTAATGTCGAATGCACTATTGTTGGGTTACGGTCTCGATCAACCGTCATATCGGCACCGGATGCGGAGTCTCATCGGTCCGTTGGAAACGGCCGGATGGCAGGTACGTGCGGAACATTTCCCGAGCGGGCGGTATGGACTTCGCACCTGGGAGCGGCGCGCTCTGCTGCGCTGGGCGGATGTCGTCGTATTGCACCAGATCAAGCTGAGCGCGCCCGAAGCGCGTCTGCTGGCGTCCTTGAGCCGGCGCAGGGTGTTCGACGTCGATGATGCGATCTATGTACGAAAACCGCGGCGCCTCGGCGAACCCGTGCATGATTCCATCTGGCGCCGCAGGAAATTCGACGCCACGTGCCGCTGGGCGGATGTGGTTGCCGTGGGCAATGACGTATTGGCTCGTGTGGCGCGACGCGCGGCGCGGGACATCGTCGTTCTGCCGACTTCGATCGACACATCGGCGTACCGCGCGAGCACCGCCTCGGCGGCGGATCCGCCCACCATCGTGTGGATCGGCAGCCCCGAGAATCTCATTTACCTGGAAATGATTCGGCCGGCGTTGGCGCGACTCGCGGTGCGGCATCCTACCCTTCGATTGCGCGTCATCTGCTCGCAATTCCCCGACTGGCCGGAGCTGAACATCGAGCGCGTCGCCTGGAGTTCGCAAACAGAAGCCGCGGCGCTCGCCGCAGCCCACATCGGCGTCATGCCGCTCACCGACGATGAGTGGGCGCGCGGCAAGTGCGCCTTCAAGCTGCTGCAATACATGGCCGCTGCGCTGCCCTGCGTCGCCTCGCCCGTCGGCGCCAATACGGAAGCCGTGATCGACGGCGTCAACGGCTTTCACGCGAAGGATAACGACGAGTGGGAGCGAGCCTTGGAACGCTTGATCGAGTCCCCGGAGCTGAGAGCGCGCTTCGGCGCCAGCGGGCACGCCCATGTCGAGGAGCGCTACTCCATGCGGGCCTATCAGAAAAACTATGTCGCGCTGCTGACCCGGCTGACGGCACCCTGACTGGCCGCGGCCGGCGGCACGCTGACGGCAGCTTCGGTACAATGCAGCGATGCCTGCCATGCATCTATTCCAAATCCTCAACCACTATACTGCGCCGCAAGACTTGGACCCTGGCTTCGCCGTGCTGGACAACTCGGCGAATGAGCGGCCTGATTGGTACGAATATTGGCCGATCAGAAACTACTTACTGAACGAGACGCTGGATGAGAATGCCTTCTACGGATTCTTGTCGCCGAAATTCAAGCACAAGACGAATTTGAGCGCGGCGCAGGCGCGCGATTTCATTGCCGCATCGCAGAGCGCGACCGACGTGGTGCTGTTCAGTCCCAGCATTCACAACAGTGCGTATTTTCTCAGCGTGTTCGAGCACGGCGAGGCGGAGCATCCCGGTCTCGCCGGCGTGGCGGGGCGGTTGTTCGAACGCATCGGTCGGCCGCTCGATCTGGAGGGATTCATCTCCGATTCGCGCAACACGGTGCACTCCAATTATTTCATCGCGAAACCGCGGTTCTGGCGCGCGTGGCTCGAGGTCACGGAACGAATGTTCGCCATCGCTGAAGCACCGGACGATCCGTTGGGAAAGGAACTGCGCACGGCTACTACGTACCGCGGAGCTAAGGCGGTGCAGATGAAAATATTCATCATGGAACGCATCGCCACGTGGATTCTCGTCACCGACAAGAGCTTCGTGGCGCGCGCTCGCGATCCGTTCGCCGCACGCTCGCGGTTCTACAAGCTGCCGGTCGCCGTCGTGTGCGACGCCTTGAAAATCGCCTACGTCACGCAGGGGCGAGGGCAATACAAAGACGTGTTTTTATTGGTGCGAAATCTGCGAAAATTCCTGAACCTGCAGATTCGAATCGGTGGGCGTGCCGGTTGGCGGCACGTGCAGCCGACCTTGCTGGCGTTGAAGGCGTATTGGCGCGGGTGACCGTTGCCCCTAGGAATGAGCTTGCAAGAACATCAGAACGACGTCGATTTTTGGCGAGGCCGAAGAATCCTGCTGACCGGCCATACGGGATTCAAGGGCGCGTGGCTGCAGCTGTGGCTGCGCTCGCTCGGCGCCCAAGTTACGGGGTATGCCTTGAAGCCGTCCTCGGAGCCCAACCTATGGAACTTGGTCGGTCATGGCTCTCGGTCCATCATCGGCGACATCCGCGACGAGAGCGGGGTGCGCGACATCGTGGCCGCTGTCGATCCGCAAGTCGTGATTCATATGGCCGCCCAGGCGCTGGTGCGCGAGTCGTACCGCGATCCTCTCGGCACGTATGCGACCAACGTGACGGGCACGGCGAACGTGCTCGCAGCCTGCCGCGGCGCGCGCAATCTGGGTTGTGTCATCGTCGTCACCAGCGACAAAGTGTATGAGAACCTCGGGCAAGGGCGCCCCTTCGTCGAGGATGATCGCCTCGGCGGTCACGACCCGTACAGCAACAGTAAAGCCTGTGCCGAACTGGTCACCAACAGCTTTCGGGACAGCTTCTTCAGTAACGGGCCGCCCATCGCGTCGGTCCGCGCGGGTAACGTCATCGGCGGCGGCGACTGGTCCGCCGACCGGCTCATTCCGGATTGCGTGAGAGCGCTGCGGGGGGGCGTGCCGGTGCGGCTCCGCTATCCGGACTCCATCAGACCTTGGCAGCATGTGCTCGAACCCTTGTCCGGCTACCTGACGCTCGCGAGAGCGCTGGTGGAGACGCCGGCAGCGGCGCCGCGCGCCGTGAATTTCGGCCCCGACCCCGGATCGTTTTGCGCCGTGCACGGCGTGGTCGATGCGTTCAGCGCGCGGTTCGCCGGGAAACCGGGTTGGGAGCGCGACGGATCCGCGCATCCCGCCGAGGCCGGCGCACTGACTCTGTCATCGGCCTTGGCCGAGCGCTCGCTCGGGTGGCGGCCCGCCTTGAGCCTCGAGGAATCCTTAGGCTGGACGGCGGATTGGTATCAGGCGCACGCAGCCGGAAAGAACATGCTCGACTTCACTGAAACACAGCTCGCAACGTTTCAAGCACGCTCGATGCGGCCCGCGGGGCCCTGCCGATGAAGTGCGTCATCCTCGCCGGCGGCAAAGGCACGCGCATCGCGGAGGAATCGAATACCCGGCCGAAGCCCATGGTGGAAATCGGTTCGCGGCCCATCCTGTGGCACATCATGAAATTATATGCGTCATTCGGCGTTCGGGAATTCATCGTCTGCCTCGGCTACAAGGGGTACATGGTGAAGGAGTATTTCGCCAACTACTTCCTGCATCAGGCCGACGTGACCTTCGACATGGCCGGTAATCGCGTCGAGTATCACGATGTCCGCAGCGAGCCTTGGAAAGTCACGTTGGTGGATACGGGCGAGGAGGCCATGACCGGCGGCCGCCTGCTGCAGGTCGGCAAGTATCTGACCGCCGGCGAATCTTTCTGCATGACCTACGGCGACGGCTTGGCGAATATCGACATCGGCGAGGAGATTGCCTTTCACAAGGAGCGCGGCTGCAAAGCCACGGTGGCCTGCGTACGGCCGCCGGCGCGATTCGGCCGCATCTTGATCGAAGGCACCCAGGCGATCTCCTTCGAAGAGAAGCCGCAGACCGAGGGCGGCCTCATCAACGGCGGTTTCTTCGTGCTGGAACCCAGCGTGCTCGAACTGATCGAGGGTCTGCATACGGTCTGGGAAAATGAACCCATGGAAAGTTTGGCCGCGAGCGGCCAGCTGGCGGCTTGGGTTCACCGCGGCTTTTGGCAGCCCATGGACACCCTGCGCGACAATCAACATTTGAACGCGCTGTGGGAGGGCGGTAGCGCGCCTTGGAAATTGTGGGAAGGTTGAACCCGCGATGGTAGGCCTCGTCACCGAGTGTCGCGCCTGCGGCGGCCGTCTTGCCGTCACGATGGCCGATTTGGGATTACAGCCGCCGTCGAACCTGCAGGAGGAGATTCGCCGCCAGCTTCATGGCATCGCCGCTTGGGGTGGGAAGTTCGTGACGCCGGTGCCGATGGTGCGCGTCCATTCATGATCTTCACGGCAACACCCCTGCGCGGCGCGTACCTCGTCGACATGAACCGCGCCGAGGACGAGCGAGGTTTTTTCGCGCGTTCATTTTGCGTCGAGGAATTCGCGGCGCGGGGCTTGGTCGCGCCGGTGAGTCAATGCAGCGTGTCGTTCAATGCAAAGAGAGCCACGTTGCGCGGGCTGCACTTCCAAGCCGCACCGCACGATGAGGATAAGCTGGTACGCTGCACGAACGGCGCAATCTTCGATGTGATCGTCGATGTGCGGCCGGAATCGCCCACCCATCGGCAATGGTTCGGTGCGGAATTGACGGCCCTCAACCATCGCGCCTTGTACATTCCGAAGGGATTTGCGCATGGCTTCATCAGTATGGTGGACCATACCGAGGTGCTGTACATGATCTCTGTCCCGTATGCGGCGGGGTTCGCGCGCGGCCTGCGCTGGAACGATCCGGCGCTCGGCATTCGGTGGCCTCTGCGGCCGTTGATCATTTCCGGGCGCGACGCTGAGTATCCGCTGCTCGATGCGCCCAGCGCCGTCTGATGACGCATAAAACTGCGTTGGTCACCGGAGCGGGCGGATTTATCGGCCGTTGGAGCGTGCCGCGCCTGATCGCCGGCGGCTACGAGGTTCATGCCGTCGTCGGACGCACGGCCGACCGCGAAGCTCCGGCACAGCTTCGCGGTGCGCATCTGCATGGCACCGATCTCCTCGACGCCGCGTCGGTCGGCGCCCTGATGAAGATTGTGCGGCCCAGTCACTTGCTGCACTTTGCATGGATCGCCACGCCCGGCGTGTATTGGACCAGCCCCGAGAACTACCGCTGGGTTGCCGCCGGCGAGCAGCTGCTGCGGAGCTTTCAAGCCGCGGGCGGGGTGCGTGCGGTCATGGCGGGCAGTTGCGCGGAGTATGACTGGTCGCGCGTGGGCGTCTGCGACGAGCGCACCAGTCCTCTCGCCGGCGCCGAGGGCGCCGCCATCACGCCCTATGCGGAATGCAAGATCGCCATGCAGACGGCGCTCGCGCGCTTCGGCAGTGCGCACCGCCTATCGACGGCCTGGGGACGAATTTTTTTTCAATACGGTCCCGACGAGCATCCCGAACGGCTCGTGGCATCCGTCATCATCAACCTGTTGCGCGGGCGCGAAGCGCTGTGTACCCACGGTCGGCAGATACGCAGCTTTCTGCACGTTGCCGATGTGGGTTCCGCGTTTGCCGCGCTGCTCGACAGCGCCACGCAAGGGCCGGTGAACATCGGCTCCGGCGAGCGCCTCTCGCTCGCGCAGCTGCTCGATCAGATCGCGTGGCAGATCGGCCGGCCGGAACTGGTGAGGCTGGGCGCGCGTGATGCTGCGCCGTCGGAGCCGCAGTTGCTGGTCCCGGACGTGCAGCGCTTACGCCGTGAAGTGGGTTGGCAACCACATTTCAGCTTGCCCGATGGGATCGCGGACACCATTGCCTGGTGGCGCGAGAAGCTGGCGCGCGGCGACACGGCGTCGGTGTGAGTCAAAGCGCCGTGCAGGCCAGTGGCCACCGCGCCCAACGGCAGGTCCTGTGATCATGGCATTTAACTCCTGAATTTAACGATAATTGGCCGTTGTTACTGCGAGCGCGCCGAATCCGTCGCTCGCCGGCGCGCAACGCCATGGCATGTACATGCGAGGGCACACGTTGCTGTGGTACCGACGCACGCCGGACTGGCTCCCTAATGGAATTCCGCGTACAGCTTAACGGCTTATTCGAATTCGATCATAGCGCTTGCCATCGAGGGTCTGTGGGCAGCCCGCCGCTTACCTACTGCACCACGCGCGCACCTTTTCCAATTTAAGGAAGTCCTCGGCGCCGGCGCCGCGAAGTAATGCGAGCTTGGCAAGGAGGCCGGCTTCGGTACAGGTATCGGCATGCACGGTAACCGCCCTGGGTGCATCAACGACCGGCCAACCGGTTCGGGGGTCCAGAACATGCCCGTAGCGGGCGCCATCTTTGAGAACATGGCGATATGTATCGCCACTGGTTGCAAGCGCGCCGCGAGACAGTTCCAACAACCCGGCCGCCGTGCCCGCCCGATCCACATCCTCGATCGCAACGCGCCAGGCGCTGCCGTCTCGCCGCGGACCCGATACCCGCAGATCGCCGCCGAAATTCACGAGCAGGGCAGTCGAGGTGTGTTCTTGGGCCAGCGCCAATGCCCGGTCGACTGCGTATTCTTTCCCTATGCCGCCAAAGTCGAGTTCCATGCCGGCCGCCAGGGTCAGCGCTGGCCGGTTCCACGTCACGCGATGCCAACCGACGCACTCGAGCACCTGACGCAATCGTGCAGCGGCCGGAACGGTGCCCGAGCCGTCGAACGTCCAAGCCCGTCGCAGCGCGCCGGACGTGATATCGAACAATCCGTCGCTCAGGTTGTAGCACAGCACCGAGTAGTCGATGAGATCGGCGGTCTCCGCGTCAACCTCGATCGAACGCCCGGAATTCTGGTTTATGTTCGTGATGACGCTCGGCCGGTACCGCGAGAACTTGGCTTCGATGCGCAGCGCCTCGGCCTTGACGATTTCCCCGATCTCGGCGCCGACCCAGTCGTCGGGTGTATCGACAAGAACCAGGCAGGGACTCGCCATCGCGGTGAACTGCGTCGCTCTATCATGACGCTCCGCGGTCGCGGTCCATCGAGGCGAGGTGAGCGCCTCGGCGGCCGCGTCAAAACGCATACGTGAAGCCGAACAGCAGCGTAAACGCCTTCAGGTCCGGGAACAGGTTTTGCTGTTGCAATTGCCCGATGGCGCCGGCGGGCGAGCCATTGCCATGTTGGTCGTAATATTCGATGCGCACATTGACCTCCGACGTCTCATCAACCGGCATCCCGAATTTCAAACCATAGGTCTGCGCGTGAAACTTCGCAAGGCGCGTATCGGCGGACGCATACTCCGGGATGGCTTCACCGCTTACCAGATAGTAATGGAAAAAGGCCGCGGCGCCTTGGCTGTAGTAGCGAAGGTGCGGCTCGAGGTAGTAATCCGGCCCCATCTGCCATCGATACCGCAGGTCGGCCGTTACCGACTTGATCCCCCAATCGTCCTTGTAGGCACGCATCGATGCCGCGATGACATCGCTGGGCAGGTGAATCTTATTATCGAAGAAGAGGCTTTGCTTGCGCCGCAAGTCCGGACGACTTTCATACAGCTGCTCCGTGGGTTGGCCGCTTACCGGATCAACCACTGAGACGATTTTGTAGGGGTCGGTTTGATAACCATGCGCATCACTGTACGAATAACTCAACGTGGCCAGCCAGCGGCGGCTCATGACTTGTGTGATGCCTACGACGGCGTCCACTTCGTGCAGCGAGGCATCCGGACCCTTCCAATCGGCGTTCATCACGGTAAGCGGCGCCGGCGTTCCGCCGATCGGAAAGGAGAGGTTCGACTCGTAGTTGACCGCAGCACTCACCGTCGTATTGTGTGCATTGAAGTCTTGTGACAGTCCGACGTGGACGCTCTCCGAACGATAGTCATGCTCCTTCGAGTACGCCACACCGCCATCCAACTTGAGGGTTTGCGTCAGCGCCTGCTCCCACCCCAGATGTGCCGCCACGCGCTGATCGTAGAAGCCGCGGTCCAGCGGATAGGTATTGGGCGGTACCGTCGTGCTGGCGCCAAGCGTTTGAGTCTTGGCGCCGGTGGGCGGCGGAATGATTACCACGGTGGACCCGCCGGATGCCGATGTGACGGTCACCGGCGTGCCCAGCGGGATGACTTTGTACGGCCGCACATAGGTCTGCGGCAAGGTCGACGGTACCGCACCCAGCGGCGTCGCTCCCGTCAGTGAGTCGGCGGCAATCCCGAAGATAAACGTGCTGTCCTCGTCGATCTTGTGGCTGACGTTGACTTCCGGTTCGATAGCTTGGACGCGGTTGACCTCGTGATAGAAGAGTAACGCTGAATCGATGGTCGTCGATGGCTGTTCAACCGGCGCGTCCTGCGCTTTCGCATGCCCACTGGCGAGCAGGCCGGCCGCTGCCGCTGCCAGCGCGCGGCGCACGCCAGGGGTAGTGGTCCCGGTCTTTGCCTTCAGTTGCATCCGCAACCCCCGCCCGCAAAGCTGCGACCGCCGCTCGAGCCTTCCTTGCTGAAGTAGATGTGATCATCGATGGTGGTCTCGAGCGGATAGGAATCGATCTGCATCGAGTGTTCGGCCAGCAGATCGTGCTCCCATGGTTTGGCACCCAGCATGGTGCACCCGCTGCTGCCGGCCACCGCCAGCGCGGCCAGTAGCGCTTTCGGCAACCATGCCATCGTCGGCGCAGTAGCATCGACGCGTCGCTCACAGAGCAGGTTCGGCGAGCAGAGATTGCAGTTGTTCTTCATAGAGCCCCTTCTGTTTTTCAGAGAAACCTGCATGCTGAAAGCGCACGTGGCCGGCGCGATCGATGAGTATCCCGCTCGGCATGCCCGCTACCTTGTAGGCAGTGGCGAGTTCGCCGGCCGGGTCATAGACGATGGGGAATTCAGCGTGGAAATCGTTGAGGAAGCGGTCCGCCAGGCCTCGATCTTTATCGACGTTTATGCCGATCACGACGAAATCCCGCGACGCGTATTCGCGCGCCAGATTGTCAAGCCAGGGAAACGACTGTTTACAGGGCCCGCACCAGGATGCCCAGAAATCAACATATACGACCTTGCCGCGGTACGCGCTCATATCGAGATCGGCCGCGGCGGCGGCTGCGCCAAATAGCATGGCCAACAGTAGGGCACCGATACGAAGAGTATTTCGGCGAGGGGCGGCGGGCATCGGTTTGGCAACAAACATACGACTCCTTAACTGCATTTCAGCAATAGTAGTTCAATTAGCTTTGTACTGCAAAGTGAATGAGCCTGATGGTGCAATGTGACGGCAGCATGAATGCAAGCTGCGTCAACAGTTATTTTGAATGACTGATCGGGTGAGCCGCCTCAATAGGGGCGATCACGCAGTCCAAATCGATGAGTCAACCACGCCACTGGAATTTCAAGCACGAAGAAGGCTAACGTAATCGCGACGATTTGCATGGCTGTCAGTCCCAAGATCCGCTGTAGCGCGAGCAGCGGTACCAGGGCTTCGGGAATCTGATCAAGGCCAGTGGCCCGGCTGCTCGGCGCGGCGCCCATGCGACGCTTGATAAAACTGGAAAGGGCATCCCCCAACATTGCGCCGACGCCCAGCAGGGCGCCCAGCATAGCGGGCAGGCCTGTGAGCGGCGCACCAAGGGCGGCGGCGGCAACGGCCGCGAGGAAACCTCGGATTGTCTTCGATGATCCGAGGAGCGGGCGCCCATCGAAGAACCGCAGGCCGCCGTCGAGCGGCGCAACCCAGCGCGTGCCGAACCATCGCTGCGCGACCAGCGGCGCGGTATTGGCCAATCCGAGCAGCAACAACAAACGCAGGCTCGGCCAGAGTTCGTCCATGCAAAGGTGCTATAGCTGCATGGTCGCCGTGATTCCTACCGTCATCGGGCGCACCGTGTAGCCTTCCTGAACTGAGTTGACCGACGGGTATTGAATGATGTTCTTCCAGTTGAGCAGGTTCTTCGCGTACAAGCCCACCGACAGCTTGTCGAGCGTGAAGCCCACGCTCATGTTGACGATTCCATAGCCCGGTTGAAACAGGTGCGGCAAACCGCTGCTGTCGAAGTACCCGCGCGAACGCCCCGTGTAGGGAAAATCGCTCCGGGCGAAAACGGTCATGCGGCCGCTCACCGGCGTATCGTAGTCGACGCTCGGGGTGATGGTGTACATGGGCACGCCGAGAATCGACTCGCCGACGTTGACGATACCTTCACCCTCGGTACTCACCGACGAGATGTAGGCGTGCGTCGTACCGGCGTTCAGCGACAGCGTCAGCGACGGCATCACCAAGGCGCGCAGCTCGAATTCGCTGCCGTAAATCTTGGCGTCGCCGACGTTCGTCGTGAAAAGGTACCCGCACGTCGGGAGGTTGATGGTTTGCTGAATGTCGCTCCAATTGATCGCGTACACCGCCGCGTTGATGGACAGCCGATTGTCGAAGTATCGCCCCTTGCTGCCGAGTTCGTAGCTCCACAGCCAGTCCGACTGGAATTCCTTCGGCGCGCCGGTGAGGCCGTACGCTTGGTAGTCCGAATCGCAGGTGCCGGGAGTCGCCGGCGGCGGACCGATCGGCTGGTAGGCGGGGTCGGGGCCCGTGGGTCCCCCCAAGCGAAATCCCTTCGCGATGGTCGCATACAGGTTGCTCGATGCGTTGATCGCATAGTCCAACGAGAACTTGGGCGTGGTCGCGTGGTATTTTTCGTTGTCGTCGTACACCGCGGGCAGTCCATAAGCGTAGAAGCCGCCGCTGTCGACGACTTCCGACGACTTGGCGGACACATAACGCAGACCGATCGCGCCTTTCAGCCCCGGCATGATCTCGAACCCCAATTCACCGAACGGGGCGATTTGCTTCTGAGTGGGATAGGTGTGGCCGTAGTAGATCAAGTCGTTGGCGTAGGAGACGCCCGGGTAGGCGGGCGTGGCTGCATAATAGGTCGGGCCCACCACCGAGGCGGCGGAGTTGATCGGGTAGCCGTAGATCTGCTGGAAGGTCGCCTGCATACCCGGAATGATCTCGTCGTCCAGAAACCGGCGGTGCTGATCGGAATAATACAATCCGGCCGTCCAAGTTGTCGCAATGCCGGCGATCGAAGCGGACTTCGAACTCAAGCGCAGCTCCTGCGAGATTTGCTCGGTCCGCGCGTCGTAGTTCGCCGGCGACGGCAGAAATCCCAGCACGGTCTGGGTCTGATAGATCTGCTGCGCGGTGGGGACGGGCGTGGGAGGCGTGGTATACGCGCCGGCGACCACGTAACTGTTGGCAAAAATATTGGAGTTGTACAGCGTGCCATCGGTCACGCGCCTGAAATCGCGCTGGAAGTAGCTGGACACCGAGGTCAGGTCCGCCCAGCCGAAAGTCTTGGTCACGGTCAGACTCGGCAACACGAGATAGTCGGCGGAGGGTTCCGCCACACGCTTGTCCTGGTCGTAGAGTCCGATGTCGGGATAAAAGATGTTCGTGTCGGACGCGGCGGTGCGCTGCCAGAGGAAAGCCGGCGTGACGGTCCAATCGTCCGGCGCCGCCCATTTACCCACCACGCGAAACACCTGCGTGCGCACGTCGTTGACGCCGCGCTCGCCGAGCACGCCGGTGCTGTCATTGGTACCGAGCGACAGTATCGTGCCATTCGGCCCTGCACCGATCGCAGCCGGCACGTAGTGATCGATGTAGCCGCTCTCGTCCGACAAATCGACGCCGATCCGCAGCGCGAAGATGCCTTCGATGACCGGAATGTTCAGGATCCCGTACTCGTCGTTGTTGAATCCGCCGTGATGGGTATCCGACAGGTCGGTGCCGGCCGATGCACTGAACGAATTCAGGTCGGGCTGTTTGGTGATGAAGCGGATGGTACCGCCCATCGAACTCGCGCCGTACAGCGTGCCCTGAGGACCGCGCAGCACCTCGATACGGTCCAAGTCGAACAGCTTCGGCTGCACGGCGCCGTCGTACTGGCTATTGCTCACGGTCACGGAGACCTCGTCGATGTAGATGCCGACGGTTGCCGATCCCGACTGCGAGCTGACGCCGCGGATCTCGATGGTGTCGAGCCCTGGCCCCGGGCCGGCCTGGAACGAGATGCCGGGCACCGTGCGCGTGAGATCGTCGTAGTCGGCGACGTGATGCTCCGCCAATTGATCTCCGCTGATCGCCGACACGCTGATCGGGATATCCATGATGTCTTCGGCGCGCTTTTGTGCGGTTACGGTGATTTCCTGCAATTGTCCGGGCGTCGCCTCTCCTTCGCCGCCGGCCGCGGCATTGCTGGTCGCCGCGTGGCCGGCGAGCGGCGCCGCGATTGCGATGAATGCCAAGAACTGTGCCAGCGGCGGATGCATTTTTCTGATCACTTGATCCCCTGCGTATTTTTTAATCGGAACGAAAATCGCAGTATTGAAGATACACGACCAAACCCGAATTGAAATACCGCGATGAGCACAACTTGATTGACCGCACCGCGCGATCTATTTCGGTGCACGCTCGCGGTTCGATGCACCAACATGCGACCCGGCGCGCCGGCACCTGCCTCGAATCAGCTAGCGCGGCCGATGCGATGCGTGCCATAGTCGACCGCAGCTGTGCGCCTGACCACAACCACGACCGCCGCCGAACAGCAGATTCGCGTTTGGGCTGAAATTGCCCTGGCGATCGGCAGCGTGGCCCCCATTCTGGGCATGCCGATCATCGTCGGGGCGCTACAGGATGGGTGGGGCTACACGGCGGAGTATGCCGGGTACGTCACTTCGATCGATCTCGCCGGGCTGCTCGTCGGATCGGTCCTCACATCGTGGCTGGCGCGTCGACTGGATTGGCGCTGGTATGTTGGCGGAGCGCTTACGCTGAGTGCCGCATTCAATTTGCTGTGTGCGCCTTTTCACAGCGTCGTTCCGCTGTGCTGCTTCCGATTTGCCGCCGGCTTTGCGTCCGGGGCCACCTACGCCTCTTCCCTGACCCTCTTGTCGCGAAACTCCGAGCCGGCACGAGCATTTTCGTTCTTGATTCTTCTCCAAGTCCTCGCAAATGCGGTTGTGCTCGGTCTCTTCCCGCTGTTGAACGAACATTGGGGACCGGCGGCCATTTTTGTGGCCATCGCGGGTGTGCTCGCCGCCAGCTTGTCTGTCGTCCCGCTGCTCCCGGGTCGGGACATGACGGCGGCAACCCCATCGCCCGCACGCGCCACACAGCGCCGCCCCCTGAGCGTGCCACTGCTTCCCGCACTGTGCCTCATGGCGGTCGCGCTCTTCTATGTGACCATTGGCAGCTATTGGGCTTATGCTGAACGCATGGGGATCGGGTTCGGAATCCCGACGAAGCAGATTCACTGGCTGCTATCGGCGGGCGTGTTGCTCAGCGCCGCGGCATGCCTGAGCGCCAGGGCGGTGAGCCACCGAATCGGCCAGTCCCGCGCGCTCCTGATCGCGCTTACCATGCTTGCAACGGCATTGCTCATTCACGGCATCCTTCCCACACCGACCATGTTTGTAATCACTCTGGCCGTCCTGCAGCTCTGCTGGAACTTCATCGACATCTTTCAGCTAGGGACGCTCGCTGTCCTGGATCCATCGGGTCGCGCTGCCGCATTGGTACCGGCTGCGCAGGGTGCTGCGCTCGCGGCGGGACCGGCCGCGGCGGGGTTCGTCCTGGGGTTGGGGAAAGGCTATACGGCCGTGTTGCTCTTGGCGGGTCTCACGGCCGCGTTGGCCGCCGTTACGTATGCCGTTGTGCACCGTCGCTACCGACGCGAATCGGTGCCGGTCCGCGTCTCTTTCTAGCGCCCGGAGGGCTCGATATGTCACCGCCGGAACATACGAAGGAGCGAAGATACATCGATGAGGTGCTGTCGATCGCCGACGGGCACCTCTGGATCGAAGGCTGCGATACCGTCGACATTGCGTCGCAATACGGTACGCCGCTTTACGTCATGTCGGAGACCCAGTTGCGCGCAAACTGCCGTCAGCTGAGTGAGGTGTTTGAGCGCTACTGGAGCGTCGGCCCGGTAGAACTGCTGCCGTCACTCAAGGCCAACTACGTGATGGCTGTTCGGCAAATCCTGAACGAAGAGGGCTTGGGCTGCGATGTGTTTGGGCACGGCGAGCTGCAAGCAGCATTATGGTCTGGCGTTCCCGGCGACAAGATTTCGGTCAATGGGTCAGCGAAGAGCGCGCCGCTCATCGAACTCGCGGTATCGGTAGGGGCCCGCATCACGCTCGACAGCGAGCGCGAACTGGATCTCGTGATCGCTGCCGCCGAACGGCAACAGAAATCTGCCAATGTCCGGCTACGAGTGCGGCCGGACTATCTCGATCTCACGGTCGCATCCGATTTTTTTCCGACCATGACGATTCGAGATGCCGCCAACATCTACAAGCCCGGCATTGAAGTCAGTGCGGCGGTGCGTGTAGGTCGTCGTGTTTTACAGCATCCCAATACGCAACTCACGGGCCTCATGACCCACCTCGGCCGGCACAGTGCGGACCCCGCCGTCTGGGCGACGATGGCCCGGACTTTCGGTTCCGTGGTCGTGCAGTTGGCCGATGCCTGGGCGCCGTGGCGTCCATTGGAGCTGGACATCGGAGGCGGCTTTCCGGCTCCGCGGGATCCGTCAAATCCCGCCAGGCTCGACGCGCCGCCGCTCGAATGCTTTGCACAGAGCACGACCGGCGCACTTCTGGATGCACTGCACGCCGGTCGTATGGATCCGGCTGAGGTGGTCCTGCAGATCGAGCCGGGCCGAAGCCTATTGGCCAATGCGGGGATTCATCTGAGCCGAGTGTGCCATGTGAAGAGACAGGACCGACCCGTTCCGCGAACGTGGATTGAACTCGACACGACCGAGATGTTTCTTGCTGATCTGTTCATGGAGCACGCATATTTCCGTCCGGTCTTCGCATCGCAGGCCGACGCGCCATGTTTGGAGAAAGTCGAGATTGTAGGGCAGTCTTGCAATTTTGATCTCCTCGCTCGGGATGTCGAAGCGCCCGCCATTGCGAGCGGAGATGTGATTGCGTTCCTCGACACCGGCGCATACCAAGACGCGGCGGCATCCAACTTCAACGCCCTGGCACGTCCCGCGACGGTGCTGGTCACCGAGAACCGGTGTACGCTCATCAAGCGACGCGAGACACTGGAAGAGATTTTTGCGCGCGACCTGCCCCTTCCAAGGAATTCACGCATTGAGTAGCCTCGACCACGTCGGATTGACAGTGCAGGACTTGGACCGCTCCATTCAGTTCTACTGCACGGTGCTGAATTGCGTCGTGCAGGAGCGCTCAGTCATTGCCGGCGCGGAGGTGGAGACCCTGACAGGGGTAACGGGTGCGGTGATTCATACCGCGGATTTGCAGCTCGCGCACGGCGGCCTGCTCGAACTCCTCCAATACCTCGGGCCCACCGGGCCGGTCCTCGTGCAGCGTC
>Ga0181536_10001879_pt1 | contig 24327 bp, 19 predicted proteins | sample PEATcosm2014_Bin_41_FD_121105 | JGI IMG/M metagenome (GOLD analysis project Ga0181536, IMG submission 121105) | Peatland microbial communities from MTU Mesocosm Facility, Houghton, MI, USA - PEATcosm2014_Bin17_60_metaG | ecosystem: Environmental > Terrestrial > Soil > Wetlands > Peat | place...
TGGCACCCTACATTGCCCGCGAAAACGCCGTCCACCCACACTCCCGCGTTCGGCCCTTCACCGGCCTCGAATTGCGCCTGCACACGCACAATGAACTGCCGGATGTCAGCGGGCGAGTGCGAGTGGTCCACCCACGGCAGCCACCGCCGCAGATGCTCCCGGTTGCGATCCACCACCGCGAAGACCGTTTCCGCGTCGCCCGGCTCGAACTGGCGCATCTCGATCCCCGGCGCCACCGTGCGACGGAAGGTCATTCCGTGCCCGCCGGTTTCAGCGGGTTCCTCGATTTCGAAATCGCCGGCGTCTCGGGCGTCCCGGCCTCGATGGCGTAAGGCGTCAGGCCGGCTTTGAGCAGTTCGAAGGCCGTCTGCGGGTCGTCCGCATATTGGAACAGCTTCAGGTCCTCGCGCGAGATCGTGCCATAGCGCACCAGCGCTTCGAAGTTGATAATCTCCTTCCAGTATTTCGATCCGTAAACCACGATGGTGAGTTTCTTCGCCAGCTTCTGGGTCTGCGAGAGCGTCAGCAGCTCCATCATCTCGTCCATGGTGCCGAAGCCGCCCGGAAACACCACCAGCGCCTTGGCCAGGTAAGCGAACCAGAACTTCCGCATGAAGAAGTAGTGGAACTCGAAGCTCAGCTCGGGCGTGATATACGGGTTGGGAAATTGCTCGAAGGGCAGACCGATATTCAGCCCCACGGTTATTCCGTTGGCCTCCGAAGCTCCGCGGTTGGCTGCTTCCATAATCCCCGGCCCTCCGCCCGAACAGACCACGAACCGGTGGGAGCTATTGGTGAACTGGGCCGCCCATTCCGTCAAAAGTCTGGCCAGCGTGCGGGCATCCTGGTAGTATTTCGACAGCGGTCCTTCCTCCCGCAGCCTCGCCGAACCGAAGAACACCACCGTGTCTCGCACTCTCTCCCGGCGGAAATGGGCCAAAGGCTCCAGGAACTCCGATAGGATGCGCAACGCCCTCGCATCCGGGCTGTTCAGGAACTTCTCATTCAGGTACGCGACCGGGCGCCGGTCGCTATGGTTTGGCGGTTGATCGGACATTCTTCTCTAATTCATCGACTTTCTTCTTCAATTCCCGTAGGCTCTTCAGCATTTCCGGCAGCTTGGTGTAGGCCGTCACCGCGCGCAGCCACTCGTTGGCGGCAAAGGCCGGCGATCCCGAAATGCGCGCGCCCGGCGCCACGTCGCCGCCAATCCCGCTCTGCGCGTAGACGATGGCGCCCTCGTGCACCGTCAGGTGGCCGGAAGATCCCACCTGTCCCGCCAGTAGCACGTTGCGTTCCAGCACCGTGCTCCCCGCCAGGCCGGTCTGCGCGCAGATGATGTTGTCTTCACCCACCGTGCAGGCGTGCCCCACTTGCACCAGGCTGTCGATTTTGGCGCCGCGTTTCACGCGCGTCTCTCCCACCGTGGCGCGGTCCACCGAAGTGAGGCTTTGGATTTCGACGTCGTCCTCGATCGCCGTGACGCCGGACTGCACGATCTTGTAGTGGGTGCCGTCGGCGCGTTTGGCGAACCCGAATCCGTCTCCGCCCACCACTACCCCGTTTTGCAGAATCACGCGATGCCCGATGCGGCAGAACTCCCGCACTGTGGCATGGGAATGCGCCAGAAAATCGTCGCCGATCTCAGCGCCTTCGTAGATCACCACGTGGGGATGGAGCACCGCATTGCGGCCCATGCGCACGCCCTCTCCCACCACCGCGAACGGGCCGATGGAGCAGTTTTCGCCCACCACCGCGCTCGCGGCCACATAAGCCAGCGGATGAATTCCGGGCGCGGGCTGCGGCGGCTGGTAGAAAAACTCGAGCGCGCGCGCGAAATCGAGGTACGGGTTTTCGGAGACCAGGCAGGCGATGGGAACGCCCGCCAGCGCCTCCGAAACCAGGATGGCGCCCGCTTGGGTGTGCTTCACCTTGGGCGCGTACTTGGGATTGGCCAGAAACGTGAGGTGTTCGGGCCCGGCGTTCTCCATCCCGGCCACGCCGGCGATTTCCAGTTCCCCGTCGCCTTCCAGACGGCACCCCAGCCGTTCGGCAATTTCGCGAAGTTTCATAACCCGCTCACCACACACTTCCAGTGTAGACCGTGGCGCAGCCTCTCAGGCTGCCGTCTCCGCACTCATGCGGAGACTCTTTGCGGGCCGTGAACCAAGCGTCCCCAGGAGTGGGGACACGGCAGCCTTAGAGGCTGCGCCACAAACCGTAGGTTTTGGGGTTCAATAGGATTATGCGAATCGCTTGTGGGTTGCTTCTACTGGGTCTGCTGCCGGTTTACCCCTTGGCCGCTCAATTCTCCGGCCGCGTCACCGGTTCCGTGGTCGATTCTTCCGGAGCCGCGGTGCCCGCCGCCGAAGTGGAACTCTACCTGGCGGGCGGCGCCAGGCCGCTGCTCACCACCAAGACCTCTACCGACGGCTCCTACAACTTCATCGCCGTGCGGCCCGCCTATTACGACCTCACCGTCGAGGCCGCCGGTTTCGTGAAGACCACGCTGCGCGGCGTCTCCGTCGACCCGGCGCGCGAAACCTCCGTGCCGCAAGTCAGGCTGCAATTGCCCGCTATCTCCCAGACCGTCGAGGTCTCCGCGGCGGTTCAGGGCGTGGACACCGCCAGCGCCGAAATCGCCGACACGGTGAGCATGGAGCAGATCAAAAACCTCCCCATCCTCGACCGCGATGTCCTCGCCATCCTGCAAACGCAGCCCGGCGTGGTTTCCAACGGTAATTCCTATACCGTGATCAACGGTCTGCGAACCTCCTATTCGGATATGACCCTGGATGGCATCAACATCCAGGACAATTACATCCGCGACAACGCCCTCGATTACACGCCCAACAAGCTGCGCATCGGCCAGGTGCGGCAAATGACGCTGGTCACCTCCAACGGCAACGCGGCGTCTTCCGGCGGCGCCACCGAAGCCGCGTTCTCCACGCCCTCGGGCACCAACGAAAACCACGGCGAGCTTTTCTGGTACAACCGCAACGTCGCTTTCTCCGCCAACGATTGGTTCAATAACCAGGCCGGCATCGGCCAGCCCTTCCTCAATCAGAACCAGTTCGGCGGCTTGATTGGCGGGCCTGTCAGGAGGGATAAGCTGTTCTTCTATGCCAGCTACGAGGCCATTCGCGCGCACCAGCAGACGCCCCAGGACGAGACCATCCTGACGGCCAGCGCCCGCAGCGGCATCTTCACCTACAATTCCGGCACCGCCGTGCACCAGGTCAACCTGCTCACCCTGCGCAGCATTTCCATCGACCCCGCCATCCAGACCCTGCTGGCCCAGGTGCCTACTCCCGACAAGATCAACAACGCCGACGTGGGCGACGGCCGCAATACCGGCGGCTACCGCTTCAACCAGGCGGCCAACGAGCTCAACGACAACGTCACCGGCAAGATCGATTACAACCTTAGCCCCCGTCACGCCATCAGCGGGACGTACCTCTGGAACCGCGACAACTCCGACCGCCCCGACGCGGAAAACGACTACTCGCTGGTGCCCAAAGTCACCAATCCGACGCACGCCAACCTGGTCGCCGTATCCTGGCGCTGGACCCCCACGGCGCGGCTGACCAACGAAGTGCGCGGCGGCTTCAATCTCACCTACGCCTACTTCCTCACCTCGCAGCAGTTCGGCGCCTATTACCTGACGGGCACCATCTTTTCCGATCCCGTGAATGAGTTCCAACCGCAAGGCCGCAACACCAACACCTACAACCTGTCCGACGACGCGGCTTACCAGCGCGGCTCCCACTACATCCAGTTCGGCTTTCACTCGCAGCGGGTGAGTGTGCGCTCCTACGACGCCTCCGGCGTGGTCCCTACTTACAGCCTCGCCATGGGGTCCGGGCAACCGGCGCTCTCGGGCAGGAACCTGCCGGGCGTGAGCAGCACCGATCTCGCCACCGCCAACGCGCTGTTGGCCACCTTGGGCGGTTATGTGGATGGCTATAGCCAGACGTTCAATGTCACCAGCCGGTCGTCCGGGTTCGTCGCCAACGCTCCCTTCATACGCCACTTCCTCGACAACAGCTACTCCTTCTACGCGCAGGACAAGTTCAAGCTGCTGCCGAATCTCACCGTGACGCTGGGCCTGCGCTACGAGCTGCCCGGCGTCGTGGATGAAGCCGACTCCCTCGAACTGGCGCCGGTGCTTCAAGGCACCGCCGAGCAGACCCTGCTCTCCAACGCCACCCTGGATTTTGCGGGCTCTTCGGCGGGCCGGCCCTGGTATCGCCGCGAATGGAAGGATTTCGCTCCCAACTTCGGCTTTGCGTGGAACGTCTTCGGCGATGGAAAGACCGCCGTCCGCGGCGGCTATTCCATCAGCTACGTCAACGATCAGGAGATCCTCGCGCCGGAAGACTTGCTCGAGATCAACGCCGGCCTCGAAGGCGTAGCTGCCGCTACCGGTCTCTCCAACCGTGTTTCGACCGGCCTGCCGCAGATCGTTCCGCCCACTTACCAGGTGCCCCTGACGGACGCCGACAACTACGCCGACAACCCGTTTAATGCGGTCGGGATGATCGATCCGAACCTGAAGCATCCCTACGTGCAGCAGTATTCCATCGGCATCCAGCACCAGGCGAAGGGCACGCTCTTCGAAGCGCGCTACGTGGGCAACCACATGGTTGGCGGCTATCGCGGGTTCGACTTCAACCAGGTGGTGATCAACCAGAACGGCTTCCTCCCGGACTTTCTGCGCGCCCAGAACAACGGCTGGCTGGCCATGGCGCAAAGCGGCATTTTCAATCCCAACTACAATGCCTCCATCCCCGGCAGCCAGCCACTGACGGTCTTTCCGAAGCTCGCCCGCAGCGCGCTGAGCGATCCCAATGTCCTCTATTACCTGCAGACCGGCGAGGTGGGCGAACTGGGCAACTATTTGCAGACCAACGGAATGAATGGCTTGGTTAATTTCTACCAGAACCCCAACGCCCTGGGCACCGACCTGCTGACTAACTACTCCAGCTCCAGTTACAACTCGTTACAGCTCGAGGCGCGCCATCAGATGCGTACCGGTCTGAGCTTCGAGGCCAATTACACTTTTTCCAAGGTGCTGAGCGACGCCGATGGCGACAGCCAATCGCGCCTCCAGCACTTCCTCGATATCAACAACCCCGGTATCGAGCGGTCGCGCGCCAACTTCGATCTCACCCACATGATCAAAGCCGACGGCTTCTATGAGCTGCCCTTCGGCAAGGGCCACCAACTGCACTATCGCCCTCTGGACCGCGTCATCGGCGGCTGGATCTTCGGCAGCACCATGACCTGGCAATCCGGCGCGCCGTTTTCGATCCTGTCGGGGCGGGGAACCCTCAACCGCGAGTCGCGCTCCTACTACAACGGCGCCAATACCCTCCTCGGCGGCGCGCCACTCGCCAGCGTGGTCAAATTCCAGATGACCGGAAACGGCCCCATGATGATTTCCCAATCCGCCATCAATCCAGCCGACGGAACGGGAGTGAACACGGACGGCGAGCCGGCTTTCCAGGGCCAGGTCTTTTTCAATCCGGGCGCGGGGACTCTCGGCGGCTTGCAGCGCCGCATGTTCAGCGGCCCCTGGACCTTCGATACCGACATGCGCCTCAAGAAGACCGTCAACATCACCGAAACCAAGAAGGTCGAGCTGCTCATGGACGCCTTCAACGCCCTGAACCACCCCACGTTCTGGTCCGGCGACCAGAACATCAACACCACCACTTTTGGCGTGGTGAGCTCCATGTTTTTCAATCCGCGCATCGTGCAGTTCGGCCTGCACTACACATTCTAATGGTCTACGATCTCGCACAACCATATTTCACGGGGATGCCGCACCATCCCACGCATCCCCCGTTCCTGTTCAGCCTGGTCAAGCGGCACGGCGACTTCACCGGCCCGGCGGGCCACAGTTCGGCCTCCGAGTCCTTCGCGCTAGGCGGCCACGTAGGCACGCACATCGATGCCCTCTGCCATTATTCATGCGGCGGCAAGCTGCACGGCGGCCAGGAGGTGGCAACCGTGCAATCCTACGCCGGCGGCATTGAGAAGCTCTCGGCGGATACCATCGCGCCGATTTTCCGGCGCGGCGTGCTGCTCGATATCGCCGGCCCCGCGATTCTCCCGGAAGACTTCGAGATCACGCCAGCGCATCTGGACGCGGCCACGAAGAACGTCGAGATCCGCCCTGGCGATGTCGTCCTGCTACGCACCGGCTGGGCAACCTACTGGAACGATCCCCGCAAGTTCGTTTCCGGTGTGCGCGGCCCCGGTCCCGCTTTGGCGGGCGCGCGCTGGCTAAGCGCTCGCGGCATCTTCGCCGCCGGCTCGGACACGCTAGCCTTCGAGAAAGTCCCGGCCCCCGGGATGCCGGTGCACGTCCACCTGCTGGTAGAGCAGGGCATCCACATCATGGAATGCTTGAACTTGGAGGAGCTATCCGCCACGTGCGTATACGAGTTCCTATTCATCGCCGCCCCACTGAAGATCCGCGGCGCCACCGGCGCTCCCATCCGCCCCATCGCGGTTGAGAACCACATCACGACAGAAAGGAGTCCCTAATGTCCCCTCTTCCAAGCATTGCGTTCCTGATCGGTCTGATGACTGGCTTCGATCCGGCGATGGCCCAAGCTCCGGCGCGCCCGACGCCACCCACCCGCGATCCCCACACGCCCGGTTATGTCACGGCGAAAGAGCTGCCTGACGGCGCCAACGCTCCGCCAAAGGCCGACGGGAACTTCATCCTCGGTCCCACCCACAACCCCGCACCGGAGATGGCCGCGCAGGAAGGCGTGCCTCAGGGGGCGGTCTTCACCCTCACCATGGAATCGGCCGGCAGCAAGATCTATCCCGGCATCGCGCGCGAGGCCAACACCTTTGGCAAGGCGGACCCCGCCGACCCCGCCAGGATGGTAGTCACCACCAGCCACCCCGCTCCTTACACTCGCCGCGTTGCTGTGTATGTCCCCAAACAATACGTCCCCGGCACGGCCGCGCCGTTCATCGTCGGGGCCGACGGACCCGACCGGGCGTTGTTCGCGGCCCTGGACAATCTGATCGCCCAGCACCGGGTGCCCGTGATGATCGCCATCTCCATAGGCAACGGCGGCGGCGACGCCCAGGGAAGCGAACGCGGCCTGGAATACGACACCATGTCGGGCCTGTACGCGGAGTTCGTCGAGAAGGAAGTGCTGCCTCTCGTGGCGCAGCAGGCGAACGTGAAACTGACCAAAGACCCCGAGGGCCGGGCGACCATGGGCGGCAGTTCCGGCGGCTCGTGCGCCTTCATCATGGCGTGGTACCACCCGGAGCTCTACCACCGCGTCCTCACTTACTCGGGCACCTACGTGAACCAGCAGTGGCCGTCGAACCCCCAGACCCCCCACGGCGCATGGGAGTTCCACGAACACCTCATCCCCAACACCCCGGTTAAGCCGCTACGCATCTGGATGGAAGTCGGCGACCGCGACAATTTCAATTCGAATGCCATGCGCGACAACATGCACGACTGGGTGGTCGCCAACGAGAACATGGCCAAAGTGCTGGCCGCCAAGGGCTATCACTATCAGTTTGTATTTGCGCGTAACGCCGGGCACACCGACCGCGCCGTGAAACAACAAACCCTGCCCGAGGCTCTGGAATACCTGTGGCAGGGGTACCCTATCGGCGGGCCGAAGAACTGATTCGAGCGGTCTCTTATTCCGTCCGGAACATGGCGATGGCTTCGATCTCCACCAGCAGCTCGGGCCGGCAGAGAATGGCCTGAACCCCTGTGGAAGCCGGCAGCGGATCCAGTTCCTGTCCTTCGTAAAACGCCGTGCGCTCTTCGTTGAACGCGGCGTAATCGCGCTCGATGTCGCGCAGGTAGCAGGTGGTCCGGACCACGTCCTTCCAGGTGGCGCCTTCCGCCTCGAGCAAACCGGTGATGTTCTGGAACGTGCGGCGGGTTTGCCCCCGGAAATCGCCGATGTGAACGCTCTGCCCATACTCATCGATGCTGGCCGTCCCCGAGATGAGAAGGATGGCCAGCCCGTTCAAGTCGATGCGCATGCCGCGCGAGAACGAGCTCGGCTTGGCGTAGTCGAAGGCTTCGTTCAGCACCCGGTGATTGGTGATGGCGCGCTTTTCCACCGGCGCCTTGGCGATCTCCTTCAGAAAATCGGCATCCAGAATCATACTTATTAATACCCGCTACTCTATTAAAAGTCTCGCACGCCCCCGCGTCCCCCTCCTCGGGACGCGGCCTGCACACGGCCGCCTGCCGAATCCGGCGTGGTATTCTTACGGTAAGGAAGTAAGGATGGCAGGTATGGTTTTCTCCAGGTTGACCAGCAAAGGGCAAGTGACCGTTCCCAAGGAGGTTCGCAACAAGTTGCACCTGAAGCCCGGAGACACGCTCGCCTACGAAGTGGAGGGCGATACGGCCAGGCTCCGCAAAGTGGAGCCGTTCAACGCCGCATGGCACCAGGCGTTGGCCGGTACGCTTGAAGAGTGGAACAGCCCGGAAGACGATGAGGCTTTTCGTGGTCTGTGATGGCTGGGACGTAGTTGTCGTTCCTTTCCCATTCACCGACAGCCCCGAGGCGAAGCGTCGTCCCGCGGTGGTGTTGAGCGCCCGTCGCTTCAACCAGTCTGGACATAGCGTGATGTGTATGGTTACGACTTCGCGCTCCGCCCGTTGGCCGGGAGATATCGAGCTGCCGCTCCGGGAGTCCGGGGCCATCGGATTGCCAGAGCAGTCTATCATCCGCACCATGAAGATCTTCACCTTGGACAACCGCATCATATTGCGTAAGATCGGCACTCTGGGCGAGGACCTCCGGGACACTGCCCTCCGGCTCTTACACACTCACCTCTGGGGCCTCTCACCCTGACGCTGCCCATCGTTGCGGGGCTCAAAACTGAAAGTAAATGAACGGAATGGATGCGTCGATCACGCCGAACACTTCCAGGCAGAAGAACATCGCCGCCAGCGCGGTGGCGTATGCCCACGCGGGCGCTTCGACCATCCGCTCGAACCAGTCGAACTTCTCTTCCAAAACTGCCAGGGCCAGCGCGATCAGAGCCAGTCCCACGTGCCAGTGCTGAAGCAGCGTGTGGCCTCCGGGGCGGGAGAACATCTGACCGAGAATTTGCAGGCTCTGCGGCAGATCGGCCGCCCGAAAGAAGACCCAACTGATGAGCACCAGGCCGAACGTCACAATGGCCTTTACAGGGTACAGCCAGTTCCATTCCTGGCGGATGGGCCGTTTGCCGCGGAAAACCCGCTCCACGCTGAGCAGCGCGCCGTGGTACCCGCCCCAGATCACGAAATTCCAGCTTGCCCCGTGCCACAGTCCCCCCAGAAGCATGGTGATCGCCAGGTTCCGGTACGTCATCCACTGCCCATGCCGGTTCCCACCGAGCGGGATGTAGAGATAGTCGCGCAGCCAGGTCGACAGCGAGATATGCCAGCGATGCCAGAAATCCGTGATGCTCGAAGCCAGATAGGGCCGGCGAAAGTTTATCGGAAAATGGAACCCGAGCAGCTTCGCCATCCCGATCGCCATGTCCGTGTAGCCCGAGAAATCGAAGTAAATCTGCAGCCCGAACGCCAACACGCCGCTCCAGGCGGTGACCATTCCCGGGTTTCCGGCGACATCGCCGAAATAACGGTTGGCGACCTTGGCGAACTGGTCGGCGAACGCCATCTTCTTGGTCAGGCCCAGCGTCAGCAGGAGAATGCCGTTCGAAACCTCGGCGGACGAGGGCGGCCGCCAATCGAATAGGTCGCGGAAAAAAGTGTGCGCCCGGACAATCGGCCCCGCCACCAGTTGCGGGAAAAAGCAGATGAACAGCGCGTAGTCGATCGGGCTGCGCACGGCCTCCTGCTCGCCGCGATACACGTCCACCACGTAGGACATGCTCTGGAAGGTGTGAAAGCTGATGCCCAAGGGAAGAACGACTTCCAGCCAGAACGAGTGGCTGGGCTTCGCCAGCAACAGCGCCACGTTGCTCGCCAGGAAATTATAGTATTTGAAAAAGCCGAGGAATCCGAGGTTCGCCGAGAGACTCAGAATCAGCAGCGCCTTCTTCCTGGGGCCTGCCGGAACCCTCTCCAGCCAGATGCCGGCCGTGTAGTCGATGGCCGTCAGCGTCAGCAGCAGCGCGATGAACTTGTAATTCCAGCACGCGTAGAAGAAGTAGCTGGCCGCCAGCAGGATATATCTCCGAAAACGCCGCGGGCTGCTATAGAAGAGCGCCAGCACGATCGCCAGGAAAATGAAGAACTGAATGGTGTTGAAGAGCATGGCTACCGCGCCGCCCGGCCGAGCATCCGGCCGATCTCTTCCGCCAGCATCGGCGAGAACCGCGCGATCCCGGCCCGATTCAAGTGCATACCGTCGCGGAACAATTCGGGGTGTTCCAGCGAATCGAACGCATGTTCGTCGCACAGCAGAACGTTGGGCCGGGAGGCAAAGTCGCGGATGGTGCCGCTCTTCTTGCGCACCAGGCCGTCGGGGCGGGGAATCGGGGCGCGCGCCAGCCGCACGAAAATAATCTTCGTCGGCGAACCGCGGTAGCGCTCGAGAATCCGGCCGTACCACGCGCGGCGGAAGGCCGCCAGCCGTCCCGTCTGCGGCGCCGGCGGGCTCATCAGGGTGTTGTTGACCGTGTCCCGCTGGTCCTGGTCGAGTCCCGGGGGAAACGTCACTTTCCAGGCGGACCAGTCGATCCGCAGCCCCGCCATGCTCCGCGGAGTCTCCAGGTAATCATACGTCCATTTCTCGTACTCGCGGTGCTCAAGCCGCGCGCGCCGTATGCGCTCCGTGGGCTTCGCGAGAAACGCCAGCAGATCGCTTTGATAGACAATGCCCTTCAGGGAAGAGCCGCGCAACGCTTCCCATTGGACCTTCGGGCTGTGGAACGATAGCGCAAATCCGGGCACATCGCTCCAGCGCAGCCGCGCGATCGCGTAATGCAATGCGCGGATGTCGTCATCGGGCGTGAAGAACTCGTCTTCGTCGTCGTAATCCGTCACCCCGAACACGATGGCGCGATACCGCCGGGCCGTCGGGTCGAGATCGCGCAGCATGTAGAACCACGATCGCACGTCGGTGCCCGCCACGCCCGCGTGCCGGAAAACATATCCGGTCTGCGCTGTCACTTGGTTCGCCAGGCGCGGCAAATACGCAAAGCGCGAATCGCCCAGAGTGACCACCAGGTTGTCGCCGTTCAGTGCCTGCGCCTGCTGTTCCCGCCGCAGCGTCAGCTCGAAGACTCCCGTGGAAGAGTCCATTTGCAGAATCGACGGATAAAATGGCGTGCGGAAGAGCAGCCCATCCAGGGCGAAGAGGCCCAGGAAGGCAAGCGGCAGCGCCAGGCCGCGCCGGCGGCCCGCCTGGTGCAATGTGCTTGGAAGACACGCTGGAGGTGCCATTGACATAGGTCTTAAGAAAGGCGTTTCCCGGCAACCTGAGCGCGAGCTATAAGACAGCCCGCTCCACCGCAAACTTCGCGGTCACCGTGATTGTATCGCGCATCCTGTAGTTGAAACCACTGGCTCAGCGGTCTTTGATTTGAGTGGGGATGGAGAGGTAAACAATGAGCCGTAAATGAGAGATCCCCAAGAACTAGGCCAACCTGTAGTTGAATTTCTTCTGAGCGGGTCCTTGTATTGAGGTATTGAGATCAATGGTCCGCAACGACTGTTCCCGATTTGCAGGCCCAGGTTGCCCGTCTAGCGATGGACTGAGTACCCGGTTGCGTCCTGAGCCCAGCAGCAGCTATGGTCGGGCCTTCGCCGCGCCGTCGCAGGGTACCGGGGCATGATGCGCCCGACTTTCGAGATTTGGGTGCTACGCGTAGCAGCAGCCTTCGCACTCGTATGGTCGATTTTGCGAGCAGTTCAGCAGGCCATCACACTCGACGAAGCCGATACTTACTTTTGGTTTGGGGGCCGAGAGGCGAAGTTCATCTGGTCTCCGTTGCCCAACAATCACTTTCTCAACACCCTGCTGATTTGGCTCAGCACGCATGTCTTTGGAGTTTCGGCTCTTACGGTTCGGCTTCCCGCCCTGCTCGGTGCGGCCTTCTACATCTCAGTCGCTTATTTCCTCTGCCGGGCCATTACCGACCGATTCGCGCTGCAATTCGCTACCTTGATTTGCCTGGTTTACAACCCATTCGTCCTGGATTTCTTTGCCGCAGCGCGGGGCTACAGTTTAGCCAATGCATTTCTCATGGCGGCGCTCGCGATTCCCGTGTGGCATACCCGGACAGGCCGTAAGTCCGTGCCGGTCTCCAGCGCTCTGGCCTCGGCCGCGATTGGCTTGTCCTTCGCTTCAAATCTCTCGTTCGCTTTTGTCGATTCCGCGGCGCTTCTGGTCATTGTGATTTGGGCCATCCGGCGGCGCGGAGCGGATTCCATGCTCCGCATTACCGGCTGTTGTGTATTGCCTTCTCTGGTGGTCTCGCTCGGCATGTGCGGCTACCCGATCGCACATTATCCGCGGGAAGAGCTTTGGTACGGCGCGCGATCTCTCGGCGAAATGACGCGGAGCCTGGTGGACGCATCGTTGCATCGGCTGTGGGCTCCGCTCGCGAATGTCGAAGCGCTCAAATCCGTGGGATTATTGCCGCTTCTCGCGTTGGGCGTCCTTTGTGCTTGCCGGCTGATTCTGGGAAGCTTGGATCGGGAGTTTCGCCGAAGCGTGCAAGCGCGAATCGCGGCCAGAGTAGTGGGCATTTTGATCCTGACACTGACCGCCCACTATCTTGCCTTTCGGCTTGCCAAGCTGCCACTGCCGATGTCGCGAACGGGAATCTTTTTTCTGCCGTTATGCACGCTGCTGATCGCCGCCGTTGCCGCGTCACCGGCTGAATCGCCGCTCTCGCGCTGGCTGGGTCATGTTATCGCTGGAGTGTTTTTATGCCTGGCTGCACATTACCTGCTGTGCCTCCGATACACCTATTTCGGGGAATATGAAAACGCCGCAGACTTGAAAGAGGTTTATGGCGTGATCGAACGTTTGAATCGGACTTACGGCATTCAGGACTTTACAGCAGACGGAGCGTACCTATCGCCGCTGAATTTCTATCGTGCCGTCTCAAAAACCGACAAGTTCTCGCCGCTTTCGGGGTATCCCGGGATGGTCCCTTCCGGCAAGGCGGTCTACATCCTACACGGGTCCTATTTCCGTGACTTCAGTGAGGAACAGAAATTGCAGGTCGTTTATTGCGGGAAAGTATCGAAAGTTGTCGTCGCCATTGCTCCGGACAGTCCGGTTCCGCCGCTGCCGGTCGCGCCGTGACCTACCCTTACGCAACGATTTCACCACCCCCAATTCTTCCCAACAACGGCCCCCAATCACACCGGGCCCTGAATCCCGTTCATTTTGGCAACAACCGGATAAACGGGGCAACCTTCGATACCAGGCCGCCGTACCGTTGGGAGGATGAGCGCAACGGTACAATACAGCCCGTGGCGTGGCGCCCCGAGCAGCGAGACTTTCTCGTGCGGGCGGACTGTGGCGGCCGGTTCGTGCTGGTGGAGCAGTTTTACCCGGGCTGGATCGCGGCCGTCGACGGACATCCGGTCGGCATCGAGCGCTGGGGCGGAGCCTTCCAGGCCATCCCGGTGCCGGCCGGCGACCATCGGATCACATTCGAGTTCCGGCCGAGGAGCCTGCGAATCGGCGCGGCGATCAGCTGGTTCGCAGGGGTTGGCCTGCTCCTGCTCGTGGTGGCTGACGGCCTGTCGCGCCGGCACCCCGGGAAAAGAGCGGGCTGAACGGTGCTGGTAGAATAGAGCAAAATGATCCAGACTCTATTCGGCTCCGTCGAGCAAGAGCCATCCCTGCTGGACAGATTGAAAAGCGGCGTCGAGAAGACGCGCGCGGGGCTGGTCTCCGCGCTCGAAGACGCCCTGCAGGGGAAGAAAGAAATCGATGCGGACCTGCTCGACGAGCTGGAATCCACGCTCATCGCGGCCGATATCGGCGTGCGCACCACCGACGAAATTCTCGAGCGCATCCGCCAGAGCGTCGAACGCCGCCAGTTGGGCGACGCCGCCGGGCTGAAAGGCCTCATCCGCGAACAACTGCTCGAAATCCTCCAGGCCAGCGAGCGGGCGCCGGCCCGCGTGGCTGAGCCGCCCGCTGTGATCCTGGTCGTGGGAGTAAACGGCTCCGGCAAGACCACCACCATCGGCAAGCTGGCCCGGCGCTTCCACAATGAGGGACGCTCGGTGCTGCTCTGCGCGGCCGATACGTTCCGTGCGGCGGCCATCGAGCAGCTCGAAATCTGGGGCCAGCGCGCCGGCGCGGAGGTGATCCGCCAGCGCGGCGGCAGCGACCCCAGCGCGGTGCTCTTCGACGCGGTCCAGGCGGCGCGCGCGCGCAAAGTGGATTACGTGATTGTCGATACGGCGGGCCGCCTGCAAAACAAGGAGAACCTGATGGCGGAGCTTCAGAAAATGTCCCGCACCGCCGCCAAGGTGATCCCCGGCGCGCCCCACGAGGTGCTGCTGGTGCTCGACGCCACCACCGGGCAGAATGGGCTGGAACAGGCCCGCAAGTTTACGGAAACATCCGGCGTCACCGGCATCGTGCTGGCCAAGCTGGATGGCACGGCCAAGGGCGGCATCGTGGTCGCCATCGCGCGCGAGCTGAACCTGCCCATCCGCTACGTGGGGGTGGGCGAGAAAGCCGACGACCTGCTGCCCTTCGACCCCGAGAAGTTTATCGAATCGCTGTTCGAAACATGAGCCTCGAATACATGCGCGAAGCGTTCGACCTGGCGCGAAAGGGCCGGGCGCTGGCCAGTCCGAATCCCATGGTGGGAGCCGTGCTGGTGCGGGGCGGGGAAGTCGTGGGGCGTGGCTTCCACACCTACGCCGGCGTCCAGCATGCCGAGGTGATTGCTTTGGCGCAGGCGGGTGGGAAAGCGCGTGGCGCCACGCTCTACCTGAACCTGGAGCCGTGTTCCCACCAGGGGCGCACGCCGCCCTGCGTCGACGCCTTGATTCAGGCCGGCGTGGCGCGCGTGGTGGCGCCCATCGAGGACCCCAACCCGCTGGTGGCGGGCCGGGGATTCCGCCGGCTGCGCGACGCGGGCATCGAAGTGGAAGTGGCGGCCTCATTCGCCGCCGAAGCCGGCAAGCTGAATGAGCCGTTCCTGCACTTCATGCGCACCGGCCGTCCGCTGGTGACCCTCAAGACCGCCATCACCTTGGACGGCAAAATCTCGGCTCCCGACGATAACCGCGGGTGGATCACCAGCGAGCGCGCCCGCGCCCACGTGCAGGAGCTGCGTCACGACCACGACGCCATTCTCACCGGCATCGGCACCGTGCTGGCCGACGATTGCCTGCTGACCGACCGCACCGGCCTCGCGCGCTGCCGTCCGCTGCTGCGCGTGATTATGGATTCGCAACTCCGCCTGCCGCTCGATTCGAAAATGGCGCGCAGCGCCGCCGGCGATGTGGTGGTGGTGGCCACTTCGGCCTCCTCCGCCGACCGGCGCAAGCTGCTCGAGGGCCGCGGCATCCAGGTGCTGATCTCCGACGGCCCCGGCGGGCGCGCGGACCTCCGCAGCCTCATCGACTGGCTGGGCCGGCAACGCTACCTTTCGCTCATGCTCGAGGCCGGCAGCAAAATCAACTGGACGGCGCTCGAGAGCGGCGTAGTCGACCGCATTTTTTTCTATTACGGACCCAAGATCCTGGGCGGTCTGGAAGCGCTCCCGCTGGCCGGCGGCCTCGGGCGGCGCCGTCGCGCGGACGCCATCCGCATACGGGGCGTCACCATTCACCAGATTCCGCCGGACGAGTTCGCCGTGGAAGGATACGTGGATGTTCACCGGGATTATTGAAGAACTGGGCGAGGTGGAATCCGTCGGAGCGCGCCTCAAGGTGCGCTGCTCCACGGTGGCCGGGGATCTGACGGAGGGCGCCAGTATTGCGGTCAACGGCGTGTGCCTCACCGCCGTCGAGCCGCGGCCCAATTCGTTTTCCGCCGACCTGGCGCCCGAAACGCTGCGCCTCACCAACCTGGGCGACTTGCGCGCCGGCTCGCGGGTGAACCTGGAGCGGCCGCTCTCGCCGGCCGGCCGTCTGAGCGGCCACATCGTCGAGGGCCACGTCGACGCCACCGGCGAGTTTCTCTCGCTCGAGGCCTTGGGCGATGACAACTGGTGGTTGCGAATTCGCGTGCCGGCGGAGATGGACCCGTTCCTGGTCTACAAAGGCTCTATCGCCATCGATGGCATCAGCCTCACCATCGCGGCGCTCGAGGGCGATGTGCTTTCGGCGACCATCATCCCGCACACCTGGCGCAATACGACACTGGGCGGCTACCGCCCCGGCGCGCGCGTCAACCTGGAGTGCGACATCCTCGCCAAGCACGTGGAGAAGCTGCTGCGCAAGCTGGAGGTGAAGCCCCCGCTGACGGTGGAGAAGCTGCGCGAAAACGGCTACTGAGGGCGTGCCAATCGCTCTGTCGAACTCTATTTCGCGGGCGGTTTCGCTGGGGCCGGTGGCGGTGGCGCCGCGCCCCCACGGCCGCCGCCCGTGCCGCCCGGGAACCCCTCGCCGCTCACCGGGTACTTGGGCTCGACCGTCTTCTGAAACTGCGGCTCCAGCGGCATCAGGCGGAACCCCACCAGCAGCGATGCGTCACCGTACCAGAACTGCTGGTGAGAGATATTCCAGAAACCGGAGCGGGTCTTGGCATCCGCCCCATCGAACTCGATAATGCCGAGTCCCATGCCGATCAGCTTGTTCTCAGTGAGCTGGGTTTCCAGTGCGCGCCATGGACCTTCACATCCGGAATAGTCGAAGGGGGTGATGTAGAACTCCAGGATCAGCTTGCCGGATTCCCCGGGCTTGAAGCTGTAGTTGTAGGCGTGCTCGGAATAGGGCGCATCGACGCCGTATTGCGGGCAGCCCCACTCCATCGCCCAGTTCTTGTTGGGACCCGGCGGAGTGAAAATATGGTAGTTCTGCGCCGTCACGCCGTGGGTCTGCCGCGAAGCCGTCTCGCGGTCGATGCGGGGGTCGAGAACCGACGCCGCCTGCCCCACCAGCTCCGGAGTGTAGATCTCCCGATGGTACTGGTCGATCAGCGGTCCGCCGGAAAGATCGCCGTCCACGACCACTTCGAAAATGTCGTTGTGCAATCCCGGCAACGAGAAATCCCAGTAGCCTTTGTACGCCTCGTAGAGGAAATACAAGCGGTTCTCGCCCTTCACCCACCCGACCTTGATCTTCACATCCAACTTCTTCGGATCGTGGTTCATGCCATGGCCCTGTTCAGTGTCCATGAACTCGCTCATGGTGATGGCATAGCTGTCCGGCACGATATTCCAGTCGTCCGGATTCCCGTCGATGCGCGGCTTCATGCTGGCGGGGAATTGAAACACCTTGAACGTCACATCCTGCCGCTCGAGCGCCGTGGCAGGGATTGACAAAAGCGCTATAAAGAGGGCGCCTATGGGTCTGCGTAGTGTCATGTATCTTCAATACCACAAATCTGCGGCACGCGCTCATCCGCGGCGGGCCTGGCTGGAACCCATTTCCACAGCGCCTCGAAAAGGAATTCCGTCTTGATCGGCTTGCCGATGTGGTCGTCCATGCCCGCCTCCAGGCACTGCTCGCGGCTACCCGCCATCACCTCCGCGGTCATCGCCACAATCCCAACGTGGCGGTTCGGGCCTTCCTTGCGGCGAATTTCCCGCGCTGCGGCGTAACCGTCCATTTCCGGCATCTGGCAGTCCATGAAGATCAGGTCGTACGGCACCAGGCCGAACATATCCACCGCCTCCCGGCCGTCCGCCGCCAGGTCCGGGCGCATGCCAAGCTTTTCGAGCATACGCACGGCCACCTTCTGGTTCACGATATTGTCCTCGGCCACCAGCACCCGCACCGGCAGGCCGCCGAAGCGAACCGACAGCGCGCGGCGCATCTCTTCGACCGGGCTACCCGTGGTGCCGTGAGCCGTAACCGAAGTCTGGTGCTTCTTCGACCACGCCGTGGAGAGGGTGTTGAACAACTGCGACTGCCTCACTGGTTTGACCAGCGATGCGTCAACCGTGCCGCTTTCTTTCTGCCGGACCTCGATCCATTGACTGACGGAAGTCAGCAGCACGATCACGGTTTCGCGAATGCCCGCGTCCGCCCTGATGGCGCGCGCCAAGGCGGCGCCGTCCATGCCCGGCATCTGGTAGTCGAGAATCGCGAAATGGTAGGGATCCCCGCCGGCCTGCGCCTCCCGGAGCGCCCGGAGCGCCTCCCCGCCCGTGGCAAAGCTGCCGTTACGCATCCCCCAATTTGTGATCTGCTCGTGCAGCACGCAGCGATTCACTTCGCTATCGTCCACGATGAGGGCGCGCAGATCGCGCAACTCCTCCATCGGAACTGGCGCCGCGTGCGGGTTGGTATCGAGCGCCAAAGGCAGGGTGAACGAGAATGTGGAGCCCTCCCCGGGCCGGCTGGTGGCGGCGATGGAGCCTCCCATGAGATTCACGAGCTGTTTCGTGATCGCGAGGCCCAAACCGGTGCCGCCGTACTTCCTGGTGGTGGAGCTATCCGCCTGGCTGAACTTCTCGAAGACCCACTCGAGCTTTTCGGGGGAGATGCCCGGCCCGGTGTCGTGCACCGAGATCCGCATCACGGCCCGCGCCGCGTCCCGCGACTCGCATGCCACCTCGATCGCGATACTCCCGCTGGGCGTGAACTTGACGGCGTTGCCCAACAGGTTGGTCATCACCTGGCGAATCCGTCCCGAATCTCCCACAAAGTGCCGGGGAAGTTCCGGGGGGTATCGCAGCACCAGTTCCAGATTCCGGTCCTCTGTTTTCGGCGCCAGCATCTCGTTCACATCTTCGATCGTCAGGCGCAGGTCGAACGCGTAGGCCTCGATGGCGAGTTTGCCCGCCTCGACCTTGGAAAAGTCCAGGATGTCGTTGATGACCGTGAGCAGCGCCTCCCCCGAACGGCGAACCGTGTCGGCATACTCCCGTTGCTCGGCGGTCAACTCCGTGTCCAGCAGCAGGCCGGTCATGCCGATCACTCCATTCATCGGGGTGCGGATCTCATGGCTCATGTTGGCCAGGAATTCGGTCTTGTGGCGGCTGGCGGCTTCCGCCTGTTCCTTGGCGGAATGCAGTTGCACAATCAGGCTGCCGCGGCGTTTGTACTGGGTAATGGCGATCCAGGCGAGAGCGAAGATGGCTACCAACGCCGCCCCGAGCAACGCCAGGAACCCGAACTGCCGGTACCACACCAGGGGCACGGCGAAATCGAGCGACTGGCCGGCCGGGTCGATATGGCCGCTGCGATCCATGGCGCGCGCCTCAAAGCGGTGCTTCCCGGCGGGGAGGCGATGATACGTTGCCAGCCCTCTGGCCTCGAACGGCGACCAGGCCCCTCCATCCAGGCGATATGAAAAGAGCAGGCGCTCGGAGGGGGTCTGGTTCCATTTGTCGATGCCGCTGAACGCGATTCGCGCCTCGCCCGAGGGCGCGACTTCGTGCAGGTTGGTCGCCGGATCGAGAATCGTGTGGGGAACATCGGTTTCCGCCTCCGGATGATAAAGGGCCAATCCGTGCGCCGTTCCCGCCCACAAGCGTCCCTGGCTGTCCTGGAAGACGGTGTAGGCAATCACCGCGGGCAGGCCCTCTTCGGCCTGATTGGCAATCCAGCTCCCATCCTTATAACGGTGAACGCCCGTGGCGGAAGCCACCCACAGAGCGCCGTCGCGCGTGGTGGCCAACTGCCGGACCCGGTCCAGGCCGTCGCGCATCGCGGTCCAGGACTTGCCGTCGTATTTTAAGAGCCGGTCCCTGCCGCCGGCCACGATTTCGCCGGTGGGCAGGATGCCCACGACGAAGACGCCGGCTTCCGTGTAGCCGTTGCCGGGTTGGAACGGATTCGACAAGTGGCCGTCCCGATAGAGGCCGCCCCCGGCGGTACCACCCAGCCAGATCTCTCCCTTGCCTCTTTCCAGCACACATCGCAGACTCGAGCCCGGCCATCCGCGGCCCAGTTCCAGGACCTTCTGGAAACTCGCGCCATCGTAGACCTCGAGCCGAGACCCGGGTACGCCTTTTGCCTCGCTGACCACCCAGGCCCCACCGTCCGGGCGCTGTTGGATGAGCGTGATCACCCGGCCTTCGGGGTGCGCGAACTCGGTGAACCGGCCGCTCTTCACATCCATCGCCAGGACCGCATCCGAGCCGTCATCCCCGCGCCCCACCTTGACCAGAACCCTGCCGTCGGGAAGCGGCACCAGGCTGCTGGTCTCCAACGTGTGTGTGCGGAAACCGGCGGGCAAGGCATGGCGCGTCCACGTGTCGCCCTCCAGTTCCAGCACGTAGTAGGTGGCGCTCATCCATAGCCGCCCCTGGCGATCTTCCGCGATCGCGTGAACCGGCAGGTCCAGGTCCTCCACGCCGTCCGGCTGGCGCCACAAAGGCGGCGTGTAGCGCGTGAGGCCTTCCGAGGTCGCCACCCAGAACGCTTTGCCTTCCTCGGGATAAACATCGAAGATGTTGCCGCTGAGAACTCCGGTCCTTTCCACCGGGTACTTGCGTCCTCCCCGCAGCCGGAACATCGCCGCCCCTTCCACGATCCAGACGCTGCCATCGCCGCCGCGCCAGCCAAGCAGATTGTCCGCTTGCGCGGCGTACACGGATTCGAGGCCGGCCACCGACCAGCGCACGATGACACGGCGCTTGTCGCGTGCGGATATCCCCTGCGCGAACAACTCTCCGGTTCCCGGCAACGGATGATCGAAGTGGGCGAGGCGGCTGGCGTCGCTGTTAACTTCGACCCACTCGAAAGCACCGCCGTCGGGCGAAATATGCAGTTTCGCCAACCCGTGTTCGCCGGTAATGTACAATTCGCCCGCGGAGCCCGGGCACATGGTCAGGAAAGGGGCAATCCTGGAATTCCGCGCCGTGCGAATGTCGCGCAGGCGCCCCTGATCCGGGTCGAACTCCCGAAGGCCGTCTTCCAACAGCACCATCACGCGCCGTCCCGCCGGCACCGCCGCCAGCACCTGGCGACCCGCGGGCGGCGTGTACCGCACGGTCCATTTTCCGTCGCGATACTCCAGGAGCGCGTCCAGGGATGTGGTCCATAGCGCACCGCCGGTGCCGGCGTACACCCTCTTGGTGGAGGGAAAGTCGACTTGCGCGCTGCCGCGAGGGTCCGGTATGCGCGTGACACTGTAACCGTCGAGCACGCTCATGGAGAGCACCGAGCCGTGGCGGATGTAGGCGCTGCCTCCCGGCGTCATGCTCACGGCATACGAATAGGTCTCCGCCAAGCCGTCGCGCACACCCCAGGAGCGCCACAAGAACCTTTCATCGGCATGGAGCATTCCAGCCCCGGCCCAAAGGCCCGTGAAAGCGAGAAGCATCCCGATTTGTATGCGCTTCTTCATTGCGGTGAGCCGCTCTGGACCGTCATCTCCCCCTCGAAGCTTCGCGCGGCCGTTTGCGCCTCACGCTGCACAGTCCATTAATCGGCGGATTCTCCGCTCCCGATTAGGGTGAGCGCCCGAACAGATCCGGTGGTGCCAATGCCAGGGTAGACTCCGTCCGCCGAGGATTGCAACGTACCCGTTTGGTAACACGAAGAGTACGACTCTTGTAAACTCTCCGGCCAGGTCAGGACTTCAACTCGGCGACAATCTCCGCCGCCAGGGCGCGGGCCTGCTCCAGGGCGCCGGGCTCCAGGCTGATGGCGCCCACGCGCGCGTGGCCGCCGCCGCCGTAACGCTCGCAAATGGTGGCGAGATTGTGCGCCGGCTCTGCCGGAGCCCACGGGTTCGAGCCCACCGAGATCTTGGTGCGAAAGGCGGAAGGGCTCACCGACACCGTATACGTCGAGGCCGGAAACAGGTAGTACGGGATGAACTTGTTGTAGCCTTCCATCTCGTAGCCGGCCAGATCGAAATAAACCACGCCGTCTTCCTGCCGCGCACGGTTCTTGATGATCTCGATCGAATCCAGGTGGCGCCGGTACAGCGGCGCAAACAGCGCCTGGACTTCCGGTTCGGCGATGATTTCCGGGAGCTGGCGAAACTGCATCCAGCCGATGATCTTCCGCACGATATCGGATTCCTTGGCCGCTTCGATCACCAGCGTCAGCTTCATGGCCGGCTCACCCATCTCGACGGCCGTCCTGGCGTCCGGATACTGCGCTCCGTCGATCGTCACCGACCAGCGCACCAGGTCCGCGAGGTCCGGCGCGTAAAAGCCAAAGCGCTCGGCGGCCACTGCGCAAATAAACGCGGTGCACGACTTGTAGCTGGGGTCGTAGAGCTTGCGCCCGCTGGTATCGCGGCGAAAGTGCTCCGCGTCCTCCGGGGTGAGGAACGCGCTCTGGTGGTGGTCGAACCACCAGGTGAGACGCGGATCGCTCGAATACTTGAAGTCTACAATGGCGTTCTCGTCGCCGTCGAACAGCGCCGGATCGAAGGCCTGGGACGCCCGGTGCGCCATCCCGGTGTAACGAAACTCCGCGTCCGGGTGAACCGCGCCCGCGATAAAGCGGCTGAAGAAGGCAGCCGACGCCGCCCCATCAAAACAGTGATCGTGGTACAGCACGCGTTCGAGCATGAGCAAACTGTGGAAAACCTATCAGCTTGCCTGAACTCGCGGAAAAATGCAACTCTATTTGTTGACGGACCATGCGAACCATCCCCGGCTGGGACCAATACTACCTCGATATCTGCCAGGTTGTCGCCTGCCGCAGCAAGGACCCCAACACCCAAATCGGCTGCGTCATCGTGGGGCCGAACCATGAAATCCGGTCCACCGGTTACAACTCCTTCCCGCGTGGAATCCGGGACGACGTCCCGGATCGGCTGGTGCGGCCCGCCAAGTACCTTTGGATCGAGCATGCCGAGCGCAACGCCATCTGCAACGCGGCGCGCGCCGGAACCGCCACCGAGGCGTGCACCATTTACGTCGAGATCATGCCGTGCATGGATTGCGCCCGCGCCATCGTCCAGGCCGGCATCACAGAGGTGGTGGTTTCCTCCGAGCGCATGGCCCAGTATTCCAGCGAATACTACGACCAGCACTTCGGTATGGTTGAGGTGTTATTCGGCGAGGCCCGCGTCCGCGTGCGCCGCGTCTAGACGGCCTTGGAACCGCCGGTGTCCTCGGGCTTGTCTGCCGGGTGCCCGCCGGTACTTGGCAGTCCACTCCTGTAAAAGCGGCACTTGCACGCGCGGCACCGGAAGGGATGCCTTCCCATCGCCATCATGAACGTGTCTTTCCAGCCGTGGGGCATGGAATGGCGGACGTCCAGGCCGCCGCAGCGCGGACACCGGATTTTCTCCTCGAGATCCGTAGTCAGCGTCCTCGATATGGTGAGCTTACCAGAACCATGGGCGCTCTGTCACGGCTGATTCGGGGCTACTTCGGGGCCAGCCACCCCGCAGCGCCGAGCGTGTCCAGGTCCTGTGGCTCGCCGAACTTCAGCCCGGCGAGCGAGGCGTCAATCGCGCGCAGCAGGCCGGTAAGCACGCCGCCGGCCCCCACCTCGACAAAGCGCCCGATGCCCAGTCCCGCCAACTGGCGAATGGATTCCAACCAGCGTACCGGGTTGGGCACCTGCTGGTAGAGTCCCTCGCGGGCTTCGGCGCCGGTTCGAATCTCGCGCGCCTGCCAGTTGTTCACCAGGGGCCGCGAGAGGTCGCGGAAATCGGTCGAGTCGAGATCGGCTCGCAGGCGCTCCTGGGCGGGCTTCATGAGCGCGCAGTGGAAGGGCGCGCTGACGGGCAAGAGCACGGCGCGGCGCGCCCCCGCGGCCTTGGCGAGATTCATGGCGCGGGCCACCGCCCCCGCATGGCCCGCGATCACCGTCTGGTCCGGCGAATTCAGGTTTGCGGCGCTCACCACCTCGCCCTGGGCGGCTTGCTCCAGAACCCCCTCCAGCTTTCCTTCCGGCAGCTTGAGCAGCGCCGCCATGGCGCCCACGCCGGCCGGCACGGCTTCCTGCATATACCGGCCGCGCTGGCGGACCAGCCGGACGGCGTCGGCGAACCGCAGACTTCCCGCCGCCACCAGCGCCGAATATTCGCCCAGGCTGTGGCCGGCGACATAGTCGGGCCGAAAGCCCTGCTCCTGAAGCACGGCGAAGGCGGCCATGGAGACCGTGAGCAGCGCCGGTTGCGTGTTCTCGGTGAGCTTGAGTTGGTCCTCGGGGCCTTCGAACGAAAGGCGCGAGAGGGAAAAGCCGAGCATGTCGTCGGCCTCCTCGAACATGCGCCGCGCAGCGGGCCAGGTATCCGCCAGCGCCTTGCCCATGCCCGCGCATTGCGAGCCTTGGCCGGGGAA